>FWPU01002603.1_pt1 | contig 48984 bp, 60 predicted proteins | sample 2228361 | NCBI WGS metagenome assembly FWPU01 (sample SAMEA103939777, study PRJEB20133) | metagenome | reverse complement strand
ATCCGATTTGTCAAGCTTTGCAAAAGGATGAGACTGCTTTCTAAACCGTCCTTGACAGTATAACTACTCGCTCTTACTATTGCTTCATGTTAATTAGGCTGAATGAAAGTAAGTGGTTCTTTCCCTTTCTGGCGGTATCTTCGTTCGTCGTGATTCTTTTGACTGGCTTTCTTTCACCATCAGATCCAAGCGCAGGACGGGCATTACCGCGAGTTGGATTTTACGCGCCGGGTTTTTCATTGCCCGCCTCGGACAATCGAACAGTTTCATTAGACAATTTCGAGGATTCGGTTGTCATTCTCAATTTTTGGGCTTCATGGTGCCCTCCCTGCCGGTCAGAAATGCCCGCTTTTCAAGAGGTGTATGATTCTCGTCGTGAGGATGGTCTCGTTGTAATTGGGATTAATACGACTTTTCAGGATGATGTTGAGTCTGCCCGTCAATTTGTGGATGAGCGAGGAGTGCGGTTTCCAATCCTGTACGATTTCGAAAATTCGGTTTCCCGAATTTATCAAATTCAGGCTTTGCCCACCACTTTTTTCATTGACCGCCGCGGAATCATCCGCAAGGTGATTTATGGGGGGCCGCTGAATGAAGCCCTGCTCAAAACAGAGGCAGAGAGATTGTTGGGGGAGGCTCGCTGATGCTGCCGGTGTTAAATGTTGGGCCATTGGCGGTTCAACTGCCGGGTTTGATCCTGCTGGCGGGTATTTGGATTGGATTGAATCGAGTCGAAGCGTTTGCCCGGCAACGGAATATGAATACAGAGCCAATCAGTGGGTTGATATTTTATGCTTTGCTGGCAGGAATTTTGGGGGCACGTCTGGGCTATGTCCTTCAAAACATGGCTGTCTTTGCTCAGCGTCCACTAGATGCTCTCTCGCTTTCCCCTCAAATGTTGGATGCTGCCGCTGGTTTGGCTACGATGCTGATAACGGGATTAATCTATGGGCAACGGAAACGTCTAAACTTGTGGCAAACACTCGATGCGCTCTCGCCCGGGTTAGCGGTTATGCTGATGACAGTCGCCTTAATGAATTTGTCCTCCGGAAACGATTTTGGCGTACCAGCCCGATTGCCATGGAGCATCTATCTGTTTGATGACTGGCGTCACCCCACCCAAATTTATGACTTTATCCTTGCCTTCGGAATTTGGCGGTTGAGCGAATCCAGTCCACGTGATATGTCCCTGCCAGATGGTCTGCGTTTTCTGACGACGGTTGCCTTATTTGCGACAGCGCGCATTTTGGTAGACGCCTTTCGGGTGGGAGACTTATTGGGCGGGTTAGGTGGGGTGCGGCTTACACAGATGATTGCCTTTGTTGTCCTTTTGGTAACTTTGGCAATCATGCGACGAAGAAAATCAATCCAAATGGAGGTTAAGTGATGCAGTTAGAGGGAAAAACGGCGCTCGTAACGGGTGGCGCTCATCGCGTCGGTAAAATTCTTTGTCTGGCGCTGGCTGAAGCGGGGGTGAATGTGATTGTACACTATGGCTCTTCAGAGGTGGCAGCAAGGCAGACCCTTGCAGAAGTTCAGGCAAAAGGTGTCAGTGGATGGCCGGTTCAGGCCAATCTAGCCGAATTGGAACAGTTAGACGCCTTTGTGGAGCGGGTTTGGGAACAATGCCCATTCCAAATTCTGGTGAACAATGCTGCGATTTTTGAACCCTTATTCTGGGATCAGGTGCGATTGGAAGATTGGCAACGACACTTGGATATCAACCTGACTGCGCCGTTTCTGCTCAGCCAGGCTTTTGCTCGAAAGTTAGGCACACAAGAAGGCAGAATTGTGAATATCCTAGACTGGCGGGCTTTACGCCCCGTGGATGATCATTTGCCTTATACCATCAGCAAGGCGGCGTTAGCCGCTTTGACCCGCTCTTTGGCGGTGGCGCTTGCGCCAGCAATTACTGTGAATGGGATTGCGTTGGGGGCGATCTTGCCACCAGCAGATGGTGGAGACACCCAATCGGTTATTCGGGAGGTGCCGGCTGGTCGTTGGGCACAGGCTGAAGAAGTCGGCCGGGCATTAATCTATTTGCTGAGCGGCGCCACCTACACCACCGGCGAGATTCTTCATGTGGACGGTGGAAGGCATCTCATTTAGGGAGAAGATTATGGATCAGACATTTATCAAAGACTTGCTGGTTCGCGGAATCATTGGCATCAGCGAACGGGAACGTTCTCAAAAGCAGGACATCCTGATTAACATTGTTTTATTTGGAGACATCTCAAAGGCTGGGCAAAGTGATGCCATTGAAGACTGCATCAACTACCGCACGGTTGCTAAAAAGACGATTGCCTATGTGGAACGGGCTGCGCGTTACACGGTGGAAGCCTTGGCAAGCGATCTGGCGCGGTTATGTTTGGAAGAACCGGGCGTGGAAGGGGTGCGTATTCGGGTTGAGAAACCCGGCGCGGTACGATTTGCTCAATCGGTTGGGGTAGAGATTGAACGGTTTCACCCCGCCGGTAGAAGTCGCCGCCATCAAGCATATCTCAGCTTGGGATCAAACATCGCCCCGCGCCAAAACTTGGTGCGGGCTGTTCAATTACTGCGGGAAGCCGTAACGGTCAATGCCATTTCGGCAGTTTGGGAAACGGAGGCGGTTGGTTCAAGCGGGCCGCGTTTTATGAACGCTACTGCATGGATTTCAACGGATTTAGATGCCGTATCCCTCAAAGAGCAGGTGCTGCGTTCGATCGAAGAAAAATTGGGACGAGTGCGGGGCGAGGACAAGTATGCCCCGCGCACCATAGATCTGGATATTCTGGTATTCGATGAAAAGGTACTGGATGAAGGATTGTGGAAGCAGGATTTTCTGGCGCTGCCGACCAGCGAATTACGCCCGGACCTGATAGAAGAAAAAACCGGGCGTAATTTGGGGGAAATTGCCCAAAGTCTGAAATCGCATTCTTCAGCGGTTATAGTGGCGGATCTGGATTTGAATGCCGTCTAAAAATGAAGCGGCTCAGAACTGCGGGAGATGTTATCCAGGAACTCCATTCGCGTAGCCATGTTGTTGCGGAAGGCACCCAGCATACTGGAGGTGGTCATCCGCGAATCGTGCTTCTTGACACCGCGAATCATGGAACACATGTGAATGGCTTCGACCACTACTGCCACCCCGCGCGGGTGAAGAACCTCCTGAAGGAAGTCGGCAATCTGACGGGTCATCCTCTCCTGTACCTGTAAACGGCGGGCAAACATATCTACAATGCGTGGGATTTTGGAGAGACCGATGACCCGGCCGCGTGGGATGTAGGCTACATGCGCGCGACCCAGGAAGGGCAACATGTGGTGCTCGCAAAGGGAATAAAACTCAATGTCGCGGACGACAACCATTTCATCGTAATCCACCTCAAACAGGGCATCGTTCACCAACACTACTGGATCGGTACGATAGCCTGCCAGCAGCTCCTCATACATCCGTGCTACTCGTTCAGGCGTTCGTTTCAAGCCATCTCGTTCCGGGTTTTCACCGACAGCCCTGAGAATGCTTTCTACATTTTGGCGAATGGTTTCATAGTCAATTCCGCCATCATGTAAGAGTTCGGCGGCTTGATAAATTTCTTCGCCGGTGATGATGAGCTGCTTTTCCATGTTCTTTTCCTTCCTCTCTATTGAAAGTCGCAGTTTTTTCCTGCAGGGATTTTGTTTCGTTATGAGCTGCGGTTGAGCAGCATCACGGCCAGTTCATAAAGCGCCCGGCCTGCATCATTGGGAAGATTTGCTCTTGCAAGGGACCGCAATGCCTGCTGAGTGTACTCTTCCGCCTGTTCTTCGGTGTAACGTTGAGCGCCTTCATCGATCAGTAAATTCGACAAATAGGTAACTTCGTCCAATTTAATGGAACCAGCCAGCCAGCGTTCGGCAAATCTCTCTTTTTTTTGCAGGGCAAAAACGATGGGGAGCGATTTTTTACCGGCCAGCAAGTCGCTTTCGGTGGATTTACCCGTTTGAGCAGCGTCGCCCCAAATGCCCAGCCAGTCATCCTGAATTTGAAAGGCAATTCCAAGAGATCTCCCAAATTCCGCCAAATCCTCCATCTGTTGGGTTGGCGCGTTTCCAATCAAAGCGCCCAAGCGCGTACAAGCGCTGATCAAGGCGGCGGTTTTGCCTTCTATCATTTTCCAGTAATCTTCCAAGCCGATAAATCGTTCATTTTCATAAGATATGTCCAGATGCTGACCGCCCGTTAACTGAACACAGGTAGTGTTCATGATTTGCAACGCTTGAATGATGACATTGTCCGGGCAAAAGTCCTTTAGAGAGTGAATTGCTTCATAAGCAAGGGTGAAGAGAGCATCACCTGCGTTGATCGCTAGAGATTCTCCCCACTTTTTCCAGACGGTTTCTCTGCCGCGCCGGAGCGTACTACGATCTTCGATGTCATCATGGATTAGAGAGAAATTGTGGAGCAGTTCCACTGCTGCGGCAGCCGGCAGAGCCGCCTCCCAGCGAGAGTGGTCACAGGCAGCAGTAGTTAGCAGCACCAAAAGAGGACGAATTCGTTTTCCCTGGGCTTCACTGCGATTTGCATTCGCATCCCAGCCAAGGTGGTAGCAGAGTACTTCCTTCAATCCGTGGTATTGACCGATCAAAGGATGGGAGATGACGATGCGCCGCATGGTTTGGTCAATTGCAGGCTGCATTTGCTGATTGAATTGCTGAAGGCTGGTCAAGAGGATACCTCCTGCAGGGGAGTTTGACGCAGGGTAGCCAGATCTTTGGCTCCGGATGCGAACATGGCGATCCGTAGGGTGGTAATCACTTCATCAATTGTGGCTGCCACTTCCTCACTAGAAATGACGGCTGCTTTTAGAAACGGTCCTGCCATTCCGCCAATGGTGGCGCCGAGAGCCACACATTTTGCGATATCCAGCCCATTGCGTAATCCGCCTGACGCAAAGACGGGCACCTCCGGCAGGGCTTGACGCACCTGACGGATTGCCTCAGCGGTGGGAATGCCCCAATTGCGAAATGTGGCAGCAATGCGAGCCAAGGCGGGGTCGCTCATGCGATACATTTCAACCTGAGACCACGAAGTTCCGCCCGCACCGGCTACGTCAATGGCAGCTACGCCGGCTGAAACCAACCGGCGGGCGGTATCTGCGGAAATACCCCAGCCCACCTCTTTGGCAACGACCGGCACCGGCAAAGCCTTACAAACCGCTTCGATCTTGTGAAGCAGACCGTCAAAATTGGTATCTCCTTCTGGTTGAAGCGCCTCCTGAAGCGGATTCAAGTGGAGGAAAAGCGCATCGGCTTGAGCCATTTCCACTGCGCGCAAGCAGTGCTCAGCAGTATAACCGTAGTTTAACTGAACCGCACCGAGATTGGCGAATAAGAGGATATCCGGCGCCACTGACCGTACCTGAAAGGTAATTTGCTGTTCCGGATGTTCAAGGGCTGCGCGCTGTGAGCCCAGACCAAGGGCAATGCCCTTTTCCTGAGCGGCTTCTGCCAGTCTCATGTTGACTTGTCCGGCATGAGGAGTGCCACCGGTCATCGAAGAGATCAAAAGTGGGGCGCGAAGCGGCTTCCCGAACAGACTCAGGTTGGTATCTACATCCGCAAGGTTGAAGTCAGGCAGGGCTTCATTGAGGAAGAAATAGCGTTCCAGACCGGTTGTGCGGCTGGATGCAACATCTTTCTCTAAGTTAATGCGGATGTGATCCGCTTTGCGGTGGGTGAGAGGTGATAAATGGCTATCCATGATTCTTGTGACCAGGCATTTAAAGTAATTTGAGTATACCAAATATCCCTAATCTGTCATTGGGCTGTTTTACAAAGATTGTACATACTTTGGATCAACAGCCAAAGTCTTAAAGGGGTGAGACCTGCAATCATCAAAGTGTGAGCATCCTTTTTACGCATAAATCAAAGGTGATACAATGTTCCAAAAAGGGAGAGTGACGGGAATGGCTACCGTTTCTATTCAAGATTTAATGAACTTGCTGCCCAACTACTTCTTGCCTGAGCAGGCCAAAGGGATTACTGCTCATATTGGTTTTGACCTTTCAGGCGAGGGAGGTGGTTTTTGGACGGTGTTGATCGAAAACCAGACATGCCGTGTGGTTAAAGAAAAAGTTGAACCCCTTGATCTTACCCTTTTGGGTGAAGCAGGGGTTGTTTTGGATATTTTTAGCGGCCGATTGGATGCCATGCGGGCTTACCTGTTGGGTAAGGTCAAAATGATCGGCAATATGGGGCTGGCTATGCAATTGACCGGTTTATTCAAGCCCAATAAGGATGAATTAAGAGCCCTGGGCGGTAAGATGGATTAGTACAATCCCCAGCCCAAGTCCACACCTTCTTCCATCATGGAGAAATCCCAAATTTCCATTCCCAATTCTATGGAAACGGGCATTTCAATGCCTTCTTCTGCTTTGACGCGGGTCATATCAATCAGAGCAGGGCCGTACGGACAAAAGGGCGTGGTTAGAATCATTTTAATTCGAGCCTGGTCGTCCTGTACTTGAAAATTACGAATCAAGCCTAACTGAATAACGCTCAAGCCAATTTCGGGATCCATGACTTGATTGAGGGCATCCCGCAGTTTTTGGCATAATTCAGGATGGGTCGCTTCTGCATCCCATACCGGGCGGTTGGTACCGGGGGTTCCGTATTCTTCATTCATGGTTTTGGGTTCCAGCCTTTTCCAAGGGGATAATGTACGTGCAGTGATGATCACCACTAAGCACACACTGTATTTTATGGGCAGGGAGTGAGAGGACGGTGGAAATCAAGGTTTGGTCAACCGTGCAAACTTCTGGGTGCGCCTGAGTAACGTGAAAGTAGGGGCAGGTGATTTCGTGGATATGATAGGAGTCGCCAATTTTTTCCCATTCGATGATAAAACCTTCTTCACTGAGCAGTTTCTTCAGAAAGTCCAGTTTTTCTTCCAGAGTCATATTTTGTGTGGCGCGGAGATGATCTTCAGCCAGATCGCGCGCCATTTCCGCGAAGATGGTTTCCACTGCGGCGGCCGGTAGGGTTTCCTTGAGTCTTTCCAGCAAACGGTTGGCAAGCCTGAAATAACGGGTTGGAAATTTTTCAAGTCCGCGTTCGGTAAGGAAATAGACCAAACGGGGGCGGCCAACCCCATGACGCTCTTCTTCTGAGGCAACCAAGCCTTCAGCAAGCATGCCGTTCAGGTGATGGCGAACAGAGATAGAATTGATCCCAACTGCGTCTGCCAATTCGTTGATGGTAGAGCGTGGATTATTCAGAAGGGTATGCAAGATTTTATCGCGAGTGCTTTTAATTTCCATTCCTTACCTGTTCATCAACCTAAAAAACTTGCGAGGCGTTGCTGATTGAAAGTATAACAAGGCCGGATAAAATTGTCAATATATATGAAATTTATGATAAATATTGACCCTCATTTGGCTTTATGCTATAATCCTGCTGGTAATTGGATTATACAAGATTTTTATGAATATATTGTAATAAATTCAATTCTCATTACACTTAAGCAAAAAACCTGAAGGAGCGATTCTGAAATGACCGATGAATTAATTATTCGCAATCTGAGAGTCAGCATCGAGGGCAAAGAAATTCTCAAAGGGGTTAATCTGACCTTGCCCAAGGGTGAGGTTCACGCGATCATGGGGCCGAACGGTACCGGCAAGTCCACCCTCGCTTATACCCTAATGGGACATCCGGCTTACGAAGTAACAGACGGAGAGGTGATTTTCAAGGAACAGAACATCCTTGAACTTGAGCCGGATGAGCGCTCGCGTTTGGGGATCTTCCTCGCGTTTCAATATCCAGTGGCAATCCCCGGCGTGACGGTAGCAAATTTTTTGCGCACAGCGGTCAATGCCCGCCGGCGAGCACAAAACCCGGAAGATAAAGGTATTCCCATCCCGGAATTTCGCAAAATGCTCAAAGCCAAAATGGAGCTGTTGAAGATTGATCCCTCCTTTGCCGGTCGCTACTTGAATGATGGATTCTCGGGCGGCGAAAAGAAGCGGGCAGAAATTTTGCAGATGGCAGTGCTGCAGCCGGAAATTGCCATTCTGGATGAAACCGACTCCGGTTTGGATATTGATGCCCTGCGAATTGTTGCCGAAGGCGTCAACGCCCTGCGCGGTGAAAACTTGGGCGTGTTGGTGATTACTCACTACCAGCGAATTTTGAATTACATCCGCCCGGACGTGGTGCATGTGATGATGGATGGGCGTATTGTCGAAACAGGAGATGCCGAGCTCGCCTTGCACCTTGAGGAACACGGTTACGATTGGGTGCGGGAAAAAGTAGACAACGGTACACCTGCCTGATGAGAGAACAGGTTTTTTATTGGCAAAGAGGAGGCTGAAATGAGTGTGGACCCGCAAACGGATTTTTTGGAACAGTTAGGTGAATATCGGTACGGGTTTCAGGACCCGGATGTTTCGGTATTCAAGACGCGAAAAGGGCTGGATGAAGAGGTTGTCCGTCAGATTTCGGCAATGAAGGGTGAACCGGAGTGGATGCTCCAGTTTCGCCTGAAAGCGCTTAACCACTTCATGCAACGGCCCATCCCGAAGTGGGGCGCGGATTTATCTAGTTTGAATCTGGATGAAATCGTCTACTACGTCAAACCGGCAGAAATGGCAGGGCGTTCTTGGGATGAAGTGCCGCAAACCATCAAGCAGACTTTCGAACGGCTGGGCATACCTGAAGCCGAGCAGAAGTTTCTTGCCGGCGTTGGGGCACAATACGAATCCGAAATGGTTTACCATAGCATCCAGGAACACCTTGAAAAACAAGGAGTGATTTTCCTGAGTATTGAGGATGGGCTACGTCAACATCCAGATCTGTTCAAGCAGTATTTCGGCACGGTTGTTCCAATTGAGGACAATAAATTTGCAGCGCTGAACAGCGCGGTATGGTCGGGCGGCTCCTTCGTGTATGTTCCCAAAGGGGTAAAGGTGGATTTGCCGCTGCAGGCCTATTTCCGGCTGAATGTTGCCAACATCGGTCAATTCGAACGCACTTTGATCATTGCCGATGAAGGCGCTCAGGTTCATTATGTCGAAGGATGCACCGCGCCGCAATACACGACCGATTCCTTCCATAGCGGCGTGATCGAAATTGTGGTCAAGAAAGGTGCGCGTGTGCGTTATACCACCATTCAGAACTGGTCAACCAATGTCTATAATCTGGTGACGCAGCGGGCGATTGTGGAAGAAAACGGTACCATGGAATGGGTGGACTGCAACCTGGGCTCCAAAGTCACCATGAAGTACCCTTCCTGTTACTTGATGGGGCCGGGGGCACATGGGGAGATCCTGTCCATGGCGTTTGCTGGGCCGGGCCAGTGGCAGGATGCTGGCGGTAAGGTGGTTCACTTTGCCCCGCACACCAGCAGCAAAATCACCTCCAAATCCATCAGCAAAGGTGGGGGGCGGTCTTCTTATCGCGGTTTGTTGAAGGTCTATAAAGGCGCTGAAGATGTCCGCTCGAATGTCGTGTGCGATGCTTTGTTGCTCGATCCGCAATCGCGCTCAGATACATATCCATACATCGAAATTGACGAACAGGATGTGACCATCGGGCATGAGGCCTCCGTTTCCAAAGTTGGCGAAGAACAGTTGTTTTACCTGATGAGCCGCGGCTTGAGCGAAGAAGAGTCGACTACTATGGTGGTTTCGGGTTTCATCGAGCCGCTGGTTAAAGAATTGCCCATGGAATACGCTGTGGAAATGAACCGCCTGATTCAGTTGCAAATGGAAGGCTCAATTGGGTGATTGGGATGTTGTCGGAATGAAATACCACCGAAAAGAGGATTGAAATTACCTATGACTAAAGAAACTCCGAAAATCGTCACCCGCGCTCGGCGGCGCGATGAAGCCGCTGTAAAAGAATTCACTTTTACGCAAGAGATGATTCGCTCCACTGGAGTGAGTGAGTTCATCCGCAACTACCGTTTGCAGGCCTGGCAAACCTATCAATCACTACCCATGCCCACCGTAAAGGAAGAAGCATGGCGGCGCACCGATTTGCGCGGCATGGAAGCGGACCGCTTTCGTCTTCCGCAAAATGAAGCCTATTTGGATTTGGCACCTTTACCTGAAGAACTGATGCGTCCTATAGCGGATGGCGAACACGGCGGGCAGATCATTCTAATGCCGGGCGGGTCGCAAGTTTCGCTTGCTGAAGAATTAGAGAACAAAGGGGTGATCTTCACCGATTTACGCACAGCGGAAGAAAAGTACCCACAGATTCTTGAAAAAGTGCTGAATAAGGTGGTTAAGCCAACCGAAGGTAAGTTTGCCGCTATTGCTGCCGCGTTGGCTGATACGGGTGTACTTCTCTACATTCCCCGCCATGTTGAAATTGATCAACCGCTTCACAGCCTGTTATGGGGGCCGGGTGTTCATCTGGCACATATTTCCCACATTATTGTGTGGCTGGAAGAAGGAGCGCGAGCCACCTACGTTCACGAATATGCCTCGCCGACCGAAACTGGTCAAACTTTACATGTTGGATTGGTGGAAGTGCATGTCGGCGCTGGCGCAAACCTCAGGTTTGTAGAATTACAATCGTGGGGTGAAAATGTGTGGAATTTCACTCACGAACGTTCGCAAGTGGACTCGGACGGCCATTTGGACTGGATTTTTGGCGCCATGGGCGGCCATTTAACCAAGAACTTTGCCGATCTGGATTTGATTGGACGCGGCGCAAGTGGGCGAATGTCCGGTTTCTATTTTACCGATGGTCAGCAACATCTGGATTATGACTCGCAGCAGAATCATCTTGCGCCAAATACCACCAGCGATTTGCTCTTCAAAGGCGCATTGATTGATCACAGCCGCGTGGTTTGGCAGGGGATGATTTATGTAGCGCCAGGCGCGATGAAAACGGATGGCTATCAGGCCAATCGTAATCTGGTGCTCAGTCGGGATGCTCGTGCCGACTCAATCCCCGGTTTGGAAATTCTGGCAGATGATGTGCGTTGCACGCATGGCGCTACGGTCGGTAAGATTGATCCCGATCAGGTGTTTTACCTGCGGGCGAGGGGCGTTCCCAAAGTTGAGGCAGAACGACTCATCGTAGAAGGTTTCTTTGATCCGATCATGCAACGCATTCCATTCGAAGGAGTGCGGCAACGCTTCCAGGATGCAATTACTCGAAAGATGGAAGTGTATCACGGCTGATTTTCTTGTATTTGTAAACAAAGCAAAGGCGCCCTTTCCGGTTATCAACCGGAAAGGGTATGCCTGTCTACCAGGCAAATTGTTCAAGATCAAATGATTTGTGATAAAATTAACTGATTGAGCAAATATTTTTTGACGGAGCAAGGTATGGCTGGAGTTCCTTTCATCAACCCTCCTGAACCGGAAACAACCTTTGAAGTTGGCGACACTGTTGAGGTTTATTGTGATCATGAAAAGGGGGGACAGCGAGTTCGTGGTTGGTTAAAAGGGATTGTTGTTCAAGTTGACCCCAAAATGGTCGCTGTCCAATTTCGTACGAATGTCTTCTTAACCGACGGTTGGATGGTGCCAGACCATATCCTCTGGTACCCCCAAAACTCTCCTCATATACGCTTCCCCGTCAAAAAGGGATCGCGCGCGGAGATGGCCAATCAGGATTAGCCCTTTTTCTTAGTGGTGAGAATGAGGATTTGGATGAACACTACCACGAGTGAGCGGTTGGATATTATTCAAATACGTGAGGATTTCCCGATTCTCAAGCGTGAAGTGGCGCCCGGTGTTCCGCTGGTTTATTTGGACTCGACGGCAACATCCCAAAAACCGCAGTCGGTCATTCGCGCAATGAATGATTATTATGAGAAAAGTAATGCGAACATCCACCGTGGTGTGCACACGTTAGCGGAAGAAGCCACCGCTCATTATGAGGTTGCTCGCGAAAAAATTGCGCGGTTTATCGGCGCACAAAAAAGCAGGGAAATAATTTTCGTACGCAACACGACCGAGGCAATCAATTTGGTGGCGTTCAGCTGGGGTCGAAAGTACCTGCAGCGTGGGGATCGTATTTTGTTGACTGAGATGGAGCACCATTCAAATCTGGTGCCATGGCAAATCCTTGCTCAGGAAAAGGAATTGACATTGGATTTCATCCCAGTCACTGAAGAAGGCCTACTGGACTTGCAGGAATATCAACGACTAATGGATTGGAAACCGAAACTTGTCGCTGTTACTCAGATGTCGAATGTGCTGGGGACGATCAACCCGATCAAAGAAATCACTGAGATGGCGCATCGAGCAGGCGCAGTGGTGCTGGTAGATGGCGCTCAATCGGTGCCGCATCTGCCGGTCAATGTGCGGGATCTAAATGTGGATTTTCTGGCCTTCTCGGCTCATAAAATGTTGGGTCCGACTGGTATTGGCGTGCTGTATGGCAAGGAAGCCCTGTTGGAAGCAATGCCACCGTTTCTGGGCGGCGGCGATATGATCAAGAAAGTCTATTTGCGAAGTTTTATGCCGAATGACTTGCCGCACAAATTCGAAGCCGGCACACCGGCAATTGCAGAAGCGATTGGACTTGGCGCCGCAGTGGATTACTTGAACACGATTGGCATGGAGCGAATCGCAGCCCACGAGCACGAAATCGTGGCCTATGCGCTTGATGTTTTAAGCGAAATTGACGGGTTGAAGATTTACGGCCCACCTGCTAACCAAAAAGGGGCTGTAGTTTCCTTCGTCATGCGCGGTGTGCATCCTCATGATGTTTCTCAGATTTTAGACAGTCAGGGGATAGCCGTACGTGCCGGCCATCACTGCGCCATGCCGTTACACGAGAAATATGGCTTGCCGGCAACCACGCGGGCGAGTTTTTATCTTTATAATACCCGTGAAGAAGTGGATGCGCTGGTACGTGGGCTGGCAAAAGTGAAACAGATTTTCGGCTGAAAGGCAAATCCCGATGGATGATCTATATCGCGAAATTATCATTGAACGGTATAAGGAACCTCTCTATCGAGGTGTGCTTGAGCCGCATGATATTTCTTTTGAAGATGAAAATCCGCTGTGTGGTGATCGCATTCGGATTGATCTGCGTGTAGATGAAAATTTGCAGATTGTCGAGGCTGCCTTCAGCGGGCACGGATGCGCTATTTCTCAGGCTTCGGCTGACTTGTTGTTGGAAAGCATCATTGGTAAAACGCTGGATGAGGTCAAGCAATTAACCAAGCAGGATGTGCTGGATTTGTTGGGGATTGAACTGGGGCCGGTTCGCTTGAAGTGTGCTTTACTGCCGCTCAAAGTAGTCAAAGCCGGGGTTTATGGACTTGGTGAGGCCAGTGACAGTTTGGTGGAGGATTGAGAGCGCATGTCTGAGCCGATTGATTTGACCGATTATTCTTTTTATGCGGTAGCAAAAGTGGGGGACCTGCCACCCGGGGAGCGCCTTTTTGTTGAAATCGGCGATGTCCCAATTGTGATTTTCAACATTGCAGGCAAGTATTTTGCGATTGGGGATGTTTGCACGCATGATGATGGCCCTTTAGGTGATGGTGAATTGGACGGCCACCAAATTATCTGTCCAAGACATGGTGCGCGTTTTGATGTGCGCAACGGTAAGGCGCTTTCTCTGCCAGCGGTGGTGGATATTCCCACGTATCCAGTGCGGGTTACGGAGGACGATATCGAAGTTGGTGTGCCCGATTGAGAAAGATTGAGTCAAAAGCCCCGCTGATGGCGGGGCTTTTATGTTGGAAAGGGATTGCTTAGTTCCCATTGTTGATCGGGCTGGCGAAGGATCCGACAACCCGTAAAATGTCGAATCCTTCAGCGTAAGGTCGTTCACAGATGGCGCCGTTGCGAATCAAGGTGGAGCGTGTAATGTCCGGGTCAAAGTAGTAGCGGTTTTGATAGGTTTTGTATTGCCGAAGGGCTTGAATTTTCTTTTCAACCGCTGATTCGCTGACTTCCACCAGGAAACTCGGGAAAAAGCCGTAACTGCTGCGAATCACATCAAAACCAAGCACGGTAGTTCCTCGAAAAGCACGCAGCGCTTCTTCGGTGAGGGTAGCATGATCTTGGTGGATGTCCGCTTTGGTGTGGACGAAAATCAAATCTGGTTTGAAAGAACGATTGATCTGGATCAGGTATTCCAGAATCTCCTGACGGTAGTGGGGAAATCGGCGGGTTTCAAATTGACCTAAAATGGACTTTTCCGCCGGAACGCCCAAAACTGCCATAGATTGGTAGTGTTCTTCAACCAGATTCTTCAGTTCCGGATTTTTTTGGTTGTCGGAGAGAGTCACACACAGGATATCTGTTTTGTCTACAATCTGCGCCAGCAAAGCGCCGCAACCGATTTCAATGTCATCTGGGTGAGCGCCAAGAAATAGCACCCGCCGTCCGTAAAAGATTAAATCCTGTCCCATTGGTTACTTGGTTGCCAGAATACCGCCAACTACTTTGGTCATGACCAATTTACCATCTTTTTCCAATCGGCGGGCGGCGGTTTCTTCGATCTGAGTCATGATTCGGTTGAAGTCTTCTTTATCCTGGAAAAAGGATTTCCACAGGCGGCGGTCTTCGGAAAGGGAGGCACGGGTGTATTCGATGAACGGTTCAACCGTCTCAAAGGTCAGCGGATTCTCGAAGATGTGCAATTCGGTTTTGGCAAAAGTGTCTTTGATGGTGGAATAAATCTCGCTGGAATAACGGGAACTACCCGGCATGGGTGGAATGGGTTTTTGGGTGGCTTCCCGGATAATGTCATAAAACAGTTTTTTGTTATCCGGCATTGGGCCAGAAGTGAACAGGACACCACCCGGTTTCAGAACACGATGCATCTCGCGGATGGTAAAGGGGATGTCTTCTGCGTAGTAAATGGCAAAGCAGCAAGAGACCAAATCGAAGGAGTTTTCGGAAAGATCAAATGGCTTGTTGAAATCCAGTTCTCGAAACTGAACGGTGGCATTACGACGCTGGTTTTCTTTCTTTGCCTCGTCCAACAATTCCTGGTTGACATCAACTCCAAGAATTTCGGCTTCGCCGCCCAAATGTTCGTAGTAAGAAAAGCACTGTTTTCCAGCGCCGCAGCCGACATCCAGAATTTTCTGCCCTTTATGGAGGGGCAAAATTTCTAACATCCATTGATCAATGTTACGGCTGCCAAATTTTGAGTGAATATCGATTCTCTTGAGCAAATCTTTTGTGGTTTCCTGATAATCGTATTTCATGCTTATCCTCCAATTTAATATAGCGCAAGTATAAATGAGATAAATGGATTGTCAAGAACATGTACATATCATTATAATAAAAACATGGAAACAATCCGCCCGATGCAATCTATTCTGGGTTTTTGGGCCAAAAGCCTAAACTGCCCGGTCTGTAATCAATTAGGGCTAGAGGTGATTCGTGAAGCGGGTGTGCCGGATTTGCTCCATTGTAAGGTGTGTAATACAGAATTTGAAGTGTCCGAAACGGGAGATTCGATTCGGCTGATCCAATACCCGCAGGCATTGGGGGTTGATTTATATGGCGTCTGGATGTCCTATGGCGTGGTTCGTGAAAAAATCAAAGTGAAGTTGGAAAAAGAAGGATTAAACCTTTCCACAATGATTGCAGTAACCGGGTCAGATAAACCGGTTAGCCGAACCAACCTGATGAAAGAAGATTGGAGCGGCCATGAGGGTTTGGAGGAGCCACCCGGCAGGGCTATTCAGCAAGCCAGAAAACTACTCGACTTGGGCAATTCAAAGGAAGAAGTCCGTTCGATTCTGGAAAAAGATCCGCGTCTGAATCCCATCCAAATTCAACGAATTATGGAAATTATCGAAAAGCCAGAGAGGACAAAAGCGCTCGAACGATTTTTGTTTCTGGTTTTGGTGATTTTAGTATTGGTTGTTGGTGGTCTGCTTATCTATCCTAGCGGGATATTTGAGCGTGTTCTGCTGACAGTGAATGGGCTGATCAGCGGCGAAAAAGTGGAATTGCTTCCACCTCCTCCAACTGTAACGCAGTATGCGCGTCAGGGTCGTTTGTTTGCCTGTCCTCCCACGCAACAGGGAGCGGCAGCCTTGTTCGGGGGAAAGTCCGATCACTGGCATTTTGACGGCAAGAATTGGATTTATACCGATATCAAAGGGATTCGGGTGTATGTACCGGAAGGACTTTCAGCGCGGTATTCCTACATGACACCAATCCTCGAAATCAAAACGGTTGAAGGGCCAGCCGTAATTGACCCCATCATGGCTGTTTCGATTGACTGCTATCGCTAAAGTAGAGTGAACCGTAATCGCTGGATTTACGTCCTGAGGGTGGTTGCCCTCTCGCTGATTATTGCTGCGGGATTTTTGACTTTCAATGCCTGGCAGGAGTTTGAAAAATCTTCGCTTTTGTTCCCGGAAAATAGCTACTGGGGGGAGGTGGATGTCAGTGGCTTGACCATTGACGAAGCTCAGCAGCGTGTGTTGGCGGTTTATCTCAGTCCGATTGAACTAAGGTACGAAGATGAGGTCATTCAGGTAACGGCAGAAACCCTCGGATTTCGAGTGGATTTTTCTGATCCACTCGAAAATGGGCGGTTCTTTGAGCAGTCGTTTTCGATTTGGAGTTACCTGTGGAGTAAACCGCGAGTCCCTGTGGATGTACCAATCGAGTTTTCTCTGGATGAGGCGCAAGTCAGACTATTTCTGCAAAACGAAATTGCACCTCGATATGATACCCCCTCTATACCGCCTTTACCCGTACCCAGCAGCAGCCGATTTACATACGGGATTGCAGGAAGATATCTGGATATTGAGGCTTCCATCCTTCGGATTAAAGAAATCTTGAATAATCCATCCAAGCGGCAAGTTGAATTAGTGGTGCGTGAGCAACCTGTCAATGTCCCTGATATAGGTTTATTGAAGGCAGTCTTAATCAATGAATTACGGGAAGCCAAATTCAACGGTATTGCCGAGATTTACGCCTTCAATTTAACCCAGGAACTTTTGCTACACTTTGCTGTTGATAATGGGGAAGAAGTGCCAACAGATATTGCTTTCTCGGCGGCTTCAACCATCAAAATTCCCATCCTTCTAACCGCGATGCTGGATGTTCAACCGCCATTTCCGGATGAATTTACCCGTTTGGCAGAACGAATGATGGTCTATTCCGAAAACCCACCTGCTGATCGGATTATGGAAACCTATATCGGTTCAACTCTTGCGCCACTCAAGGTCACGGAATTCTTACAACAGGCCGGCTTCCGGAACACATTTTTAGCCGGCTATTTTTACCTTGGAGCGCCACTCTTGCGACGCTTTGAAACCCCTGCCAATCAGCGGCTGGATATTAATCTTAAGCCCGATGTGTATAACCAGACGACGGCTGGCGATATGGGACGGTTATTGGAAGAAATTTACCGCTGCGCTAAAACAAATGGGGGTTTGCTGGTGGAAACTTCTGCCGGTCAAATGAGAGCTGAAAAATGCACATTTTTGCTGGAAATGATGAAGCAAAACCGCATTGGTGTGCTTGGGCAAGCCGGGTTGCCCGAAGGACTGCCCTTTGCACACAAACACGGGTGGAGCGAAGAAAGCGATGGGTTTCTCCACACCATCAGCGATGTAGGAGTTGTTTTCGGCCCGCAATCGGACTATGTACTGGTCATTTTTCTTTATGATCGAACCCAATTGCTTTTTGAACCGGCCAATGCCTTAATGGCGCGCCTAAGCCAAAGAATTTTCAACGCATGGAACCTGGATTATCAAGTTGAATGGAACTTTGCTCCTGTCCAATACCGCTGAATCAATTAGCAGATGCGCGGCAGAATTTCACCTGCCAACATGTCCAACACTCGCGTAGCGCCAATGCTGGTCTTGAGCAGTACTCGTCCAACATCACCTTCCAACACTTTGCCAATTCGGGATGCCAGTTTGCCGTAGGGGTGACCACGCATGGCTTGCAGAGCAGCCTCGGCTTCCTCAGGGGGAACGATGGCAATCATCTTGCCTTCATTGGCGATATAAAGCGGGTCGAAACCGAGCATCTCACAGGCTGCGCGCACAGCTGGCTGAATCGGGATAGCATTTTCATCAATCAACATGCTGACTTGACTTTGGGCGGCAATTTCATTGAGTGTAGTAGCCAGTCCGCCGCGGGTAGGGTCGCGTAGGACATGTGTGTTTGGCGCGGCGGTCAGTAGATCGTGTATCAAGCCGTTCAGCGGCGCCACATCCGAAACGATTTGGGCGCTGAAACCCAGCTCACCGCGTTCGGCCAGCACGGCAATGCCATGATCACCCATGCTGCCGGAAACAAGAATGACATCACCGGGCTGAACCTGACGACCGTTGATGTTCCTCCCCTCTGGTAGGAATCCGATACCGGTGGTTGTGATAAACACGCCATCGGCTTTGCCTTTTTCAACCACTTTTGTGTCGCCAGCCACAATTTGGATGCCGGCTTCGTGAGCGGCTGCCCGCATCGATTCCAGAATCCTCAACAAGGCATCCACCGGTAAACCCTCTTCCAGGATGAAGCCAGCTGTCAGGAAAAGAGGCTGTGCCCCGGAAACCGCAACATCGTTGACGGTACCGCACACCGCTAACCTGCCAATATCCCCGCCGGGAAAAAACAATGGGCTGACAATGTGACTGTCGGTGGAGACAATTAACTCGCCAGTGGGTTTGGTCAGACGAGCAAAATCATCTCCGCACAGTAAAGGGGGGCTGCTCAGATAGGGCAGGAAAATGTTCTTAATGAGATCATGGGTCAAGCGTCCACCGCTGCCGTGACCCAGAATAATTTGATCGTCATGTTTGAGCGGAAGGGGACAGACTGGTCCTTCCATGGGGGGAATAAAAAACTCTGACATCGGGCGTTATCCTTTCACCGATGAAGCGGGGCGGGCAAAGCGGTAGTAAGCCGCACATGCCCCTTCGGCCGAAACCATCGGCGCTCCTAAGGGATTTTGAGGAGTACACGGATGGCCAAATGCGGAGCAGTCCAACGGCTTCTTAAGACCCTGTAAAATTTGACCGGCAATGCAAAGGGGTGATTCGCGGGTTTGAATGTTCTCAACTTCAAACCGCAACTCCGCGTCGAATTCGGCATATTCGGGGCGCAAACCCCACCCGCTGAGGGGGATACGGCCGATTCCACGCCAATTACGGTCTACGGGTTGGAAAACTTTTTGGATGATGGCTTGTGCAGCAAGATTGCCCTCCGGTTTGACTACTCGGGCGTAAGCATTATCAACCCCTATAACATTCTTTTCCAGCATATCAACCACCGAGAATATACCCCGTACCAAATCGAGTGGCTCGAAGCCGGTTACGGCCATAGGGACGCTGTAGCGTTCAGCAATGGGGAGATAATCCAAATATCCCATGACGGTGCAAACATGCCCGGCTAGCAGAAAGCCCTGTACCCGATTGTGGGGGGAGGAGAGAATGGCGTGCATGGCTGGCGGCACTAGCACCTGAGAAACCAAAACAGAGTAATTCTTCAGTCCGAGCGCTTTGGCCTGTAACACGCTCATGGCGTTGGGGGGAGCAGTTGTTTCAAAGCCGATCGCAAAGAAAACGACCTGCCGGTCTGGATTTTGCTGAGCAATCTTAACGGCATCTAATGGAGAATAGACCACCCGCACATCTGCACCCGCAGCGCGCAGGGAAAAAAGGTCGCGGCTGGAACCCGGCACACGAAGCATATCACCAAAAGAACAGAAGATCACTTCCGGGCGGAAGGCAATGGCAAGCGCCTTGTCAATTAATTCCAGCGGCGTCACGCAAACCGGACAGCCCGGCCCATGCACCAGTTCGATTTCTGGCGGGAGAAGCTGATCCAACCCGTACTGCATGATGGCGTGAGTCTGTCCGCCACAAATTTCCATCAGCACCCAACGGCGGGTCAAAACGCGGCGGATTTTTTCAATCTCTGCTTTGACTTGGCGCTCATCCCGCAGGGTCTGATTGAGTAGACTCAAGTCCATGCGTTTCACTCCTATTCTGATGAGGGCAAATCCAATTCTTCATCCAGTACACCGGTTTCACGGAGCAATTGAAATGTTTCCAGGGCTTCCTGTTCATCCAGCAGGTTGAGAGCAAAGCCGGCATGAATGATAGCGTAATCGCCAACTTTGGCCTCGGGCAGCGTTTCCACGCAGGCTTCCCGCAAGACACCGCCAAAATCAACCTTCGCCATACGTAAACCGGCCTGGTGATACAATTCAACAATTTTTCCCGGTATTCCAAGACACATTTCAGTTTCCTTATATTGAAGATGATTGGGATTGGATATATTTGGCAGCAATGATGACCTGTCCGAGCGCAATTCCGCCATCATTGGCAGGCACGCGATGATGCGTGAGGACTTCAAAGGATGATTTTTCAAGGAGGGGGATGGTTTTTTTGAGAAGTAAAGCGTTCTGCCACACCCCGCCAGATAAGGCAACCACATTCACCCCGCTGACATGGCGGATGCGCTGGGCTACATCTAAAACGAGTCGAGCAATTCCATTATGAAAACGACCAGAAATGGTCGAGGGGGGCAAGCCCTTGCGCCAATCTGACAGGAGCGCTTCCCAAAGACCCCTCAATTCGATCTCATTCTCTCGGATGGCAAATGGATAAAAATTGTGTTCGCTTTCATCGGCGAGACTCTCGAGTTCGATAGCAGCCTGCCCCTCATAATTGACGCGGTCGCGGATTCCCAGCAAAGCGGCTACGGCATCAAACAGCCGTCCCATGCTTGATGTGAGGGGGGTGTTGATGCGGCGCTCCAGTTGAGTTCGAAGCAGCGTTCTTTCTTCTTCGCATAGCGCTTCGACTGGTGGGAGGTCGGCTTCCCAATCATAACCGGCTGACCAGAGATGGGCCAGCGCTATTCGGCTGACGCGTCGGACGGCTTCATCGCCGCCTGGCAGGGGCACATATTGGAGGTGAAACATTCGCTGATAGCCGCTTTGATTGCCGAGTAAAAATTCACCCCCCCAGATTGCGCCGTCGCTTCCGTATCCGGTGCCGTCCAAAATAATCCCAATCAGCGGTTCTTCGGAGGAGTAGTGATTATCCACCAGACAGGAAACCAAATGAGCATGATGATGTTGAACCTGGATGAGCGGTAATTTTTGTTCTTTGGCTCGTTGAACAGCGTAGCGGGTCGCCAGATAGTCCGGATGAAGATCGCAGGCGATGGCTTGAGGGTTTATTTGAAAGACACGCTCGAAATGGGCAATACCCTGCTCAAACGCTTGCAGGGTTTCGTAGTTTTCCATATCGCCAATGTAATGACTGAGGAAAGCGTACTTGCCGCGTGCGAGGCAAAAAGCGTTTTTCAATTCCGCCCCGGTAGCCAAGAGAGGAGGTAATTCCTGATCCATGATGAGCCCATCCGGTGCGAAACCGCGAGAACGACGGATAAAGTAAATCTTTGACCGTAGAGATTCAACGACCGAATCATCTACCCGCATGTGAATCTCACGATCATGAAATAGAAATGCGTCTGCCAGTGAAGCCAATTGACGGCGGGCTTGATCGTCCTGATAAGCAATCGGCTCATCGCTGAGATTGCCACTGGTCATCACCAAAACGGGCGGGTAACCCTCCTCCGGTTCGGTTAACAAGAGATGCAGGGGGGTATATGCCAGCATGAAACCTAAGCGTTTCTGGCGCGGTGCAATAATCGCGGGTAAACGATCTGGCAGCCGGCTTTTCAAGAGGACAATTGGGGCAAAGCGCGACTCGAGCCACTCCCTTTCTTCCGGGCTGACTACGCAAAAGCCTTCGATGGTCTGAAGGTCAAATGCCATCAAGGCAAACGGCTTGTCGCTGCGTCGTTTGCGTTCGCGCAGGGTTTGGACGGCTTTTTCGTTGGTGGCATCGCAGGCGAGATGAAACCCTCCCAGTCCCTTAACAGCCAAGATTTTGCCTTCCTTTATCCACTGGCGGGCGGTTTGAATGGCAGACTCCTTGTGGGCAATCGTCCGACCCTCCACCTCAAACCAAACCTGCGGGCCACATTGCGGGCAGGCAATCGGCTGGGCGTGGAAACGGCGATCTTGAGGATTATGGTATTCTTTCTCACAAGCGGGGCACATGGGAAAGCTGAGCATAGTCGTATTGGGTCGGTCATACGGCAGAGTCTTTATAATCGTGAAGCGCGGACCACAATTGGTACAGTTGATAAAGGGGTAGCGAAAGCGGCGGTTGAGCGGGTCGAACAATTCGCGGCGGCAATCGGCGCAGATGGCAATATCGGGAGAGATTGGCTGAAATTGAGCAGGGGCGATTTGACTGGTGAGAATGCGAAAATCATCCAAATATGCTGGCTCGGCTGGATGTACCTGCAAAGAATCAATCCGCGCTAATGGCGGTAGGTGGCTTTGGAGTTGGGCTAGAAAATTCTCGATGCGGGTGGATTGGCCTTCGAGGTGGATTTCGACATTCGCGGATGTATTGCGAACCCAGCCATTCAGGTAGTTGTTGCGGGCAAGATTGTAAATAAACGGGCGAAAGCCAACCCCCTGAACGATACCCCGAACCACAACCCGAACTGCAATGGCTTCCATACTCATTTTTGACGGTGTTGTCGAATGGTCTCATCCAACCAATTGAGCCAAGATTGCATTCCCTCGCCAGTCTTCGCAGAAACCGGAAAGGTTCGCAGGCCTGGGTTGAGGATTTCTACCCCTTGTTGGAAGTAAGCCATGTTGAAATCTACATACGGGAGCAGATCCATTTTGTTGATGATGAGGACATCAATTCCTCGATACATATTAGGATATTTATACGGCTTATCATCCCCTTCGGGTGTGCTGGCAATCAGCAGATTGAGATGAGAACCGAGCTTGAAGGCTGCCGGACAAATGAGGTTGCCCACATTTTCAATCAGGACGATGTCAAGGCTCTCTAAGTCAAGAGACTGCAACCCGACATGGAGCATGACAGCATCCAAATGACAGTCTCCTCCTGTGTTGATTTGGACGGCCGGTAGACCCAGAGCAGTAACCTTGTCGGCGTCAATGGTTACCGGGGCAGTGTCCCCTTCGACAACTGCCATGCGGTATTTTTCCGACAGGGTCTGCAGGGTTTTCAAGATAAAGGTGGTTTTACCAGCGCCGGGCGAGGCCATGATATTGATGGCAAAGGTTCGGTGCTTGTCGAAAAGCGCGCGGTTTTGCTGGGCGACCTGTTCATTGGCGTCCAGAATTTTTTCGACAACCGGAACACGGGTTGGGGTCATAGTTCTCCTTCTTTTTCAACAATGATCGACTCAACATAAAACTCTTCACCGCCAATAACTTTCAGATGAAAACCTCCACAATGAGGGCAGGGGGCAAGAGTGTCTTGAATTTCAAATTCGTGCTGACAATCCAGGCATCGCATTTGGGCTGGAACACGTTTGAAATGCAGGTTTGCATTCTGACAAATCGTGTTTTCAGCAATCATCTTCCAGTAGAATTGCACCGAATCATCCACAATGCTGGAAAATTTGCCAATAACCAAGAAAATATCGGTTACTCGTGTGGCGTTTGCCTGATTGGCATGGCGCAGAGCAATATCCAGCACAGATTCGGTCACGGCAAGTTCATGCATGGCGTAAATTTTACCATTAAGAGAAATCGGAGGTAAAATCCCTGAATATGATGCTTTAGCGCGCTTTTACATCCGGTTCGTTGGATGATTGGAGAATCAAGTCCATCATTTGAAGTTTGATGGTCAGCAGATTACTTGCCACCACATTGGCGACTCGCCGCATAATGATATACCCAAGGCGCGGATCTTCTTCGCAAAGCCGATTGAGTTCATCGCCGTTGAGAACAAGCAGGGTGGAATCTTTCAGGGCTATGGTTGAAGCAGTTCGCTGCCGGACGACCGGTGTCAGTTTAGACCAGCCGATGATATCCAATGGTTCAGCAGTCGTGATGCGTACTATTCCACGTGAAGGTACAGCGATGTCCACCCCAATTTCGCCTGAGAGGATGATGTAGATGTTATCTACCCGGTCGCCTTCGCAGAAAATGGTTGTTCCTTGTTTGAATTGCACAATGGAGGAAATACCCGCCAGCGCTTCGATTTGCTGAGGTTTCAGTTCCAAGAACCAGGGTATTGTCCGTAGTGTTTCGATCAGATTGGAAGTATGCATGCGGCCTGAATCGGTCATGGATTTATCTACTTTTGTAACACCGAATACCGGCTCAATTAAAGTGACCTGCGTCATCATTCAACCGGGTAACATGTCACCAAATTCGACCTGACTTTTAACCTAACCACTCCATGACTCGTTCAACTGCGGCATCCAGCAGCTGGTAGGCTGAGGCAGAGAGGGACTGAGTGAAATTGAAATCGAAACCCCGCACCGACAATAAAGCAGCCTGCGGAGTTCTGTGGTAAAGAGCAGCGCATAAGGCCAGGCAGGTTGCAGGGGTCAAATGATGGGTGAAGGGCGAAGGCTCATACTGTGCACTTAACACGTTGAAGGAAATGTCCTGCGGAATACTTCCTGTGTGGGCATCCAAAAACAGCACCCGATCGTACTGACTCAGCCATTCGGCATGCTCTGGGATCAGGTGAAGGGCGAAGCCAATTGTGGTTGTAGAGGATATTTCGTATAGTTGCTGCTCCGGGATAGCCGGAAGCCGGGTATCCAGCTTCTCGGCTACCCTTCTGAGGATGTGCCAGGCAATTCCATCATCCTGTCGGTCGAGGTTGCCATACCCCAGCAAAAGGATTCTTTGTCCAGCAGGTTTCTGGGGTTTACTTTTTTCAGAAACCTGCTGCTTTTGGTCGTTGAAATCGCTGAGCATTCTACCGAGAGATGGTTTTGACCAGATTTCCCTGATGATCCACCATTTCTACCGTGATGGGCATTTGGCCGACAGCATGTGTGGAGCAGGATAAGCAGGGATCGTAGGCTCGAACAGCGGCTTCTACGCGGTTGAGTAATCCTTCGCGGATTTCCTGACCGTTGATGTAGGTCTTGGCAACACTATCCACGGCATGGCTCATTGCCCAATTGTTGTTGCCCGTGGCAACAATCAAATTGACCCGCTCAATTTGACCATTGGGTTTTGCCCAATAGTGATGCCACAGAGTGCCGCGCGGCGCCTCGATGACCCCAACCCCTACGCCCTGGAAGTTCTGACGGGTGTTGAGAATGTCGGTACTAAGAATATCCGGGTCTTCACACAGCACGCGGACGTTCTCGGCAGCATAGAGAGCTTCGATCAAACGGGCATAGTGGTAGTAAAGTGTGTTTTCAACCGGCTTACCGTTGTTCAGCGACTTGAACTCGCGCAATTCGGCGTCCGCCAGTGGCGTTGCAATACGATCACTGGCATTCAGGCGGCCTAATGGCCCAACCCGATAAACCCCTGCCGGGTATCCCATTTTCTTGTAATAGGGGAATTTCAGGTAAGACCACGACTCGACATGTTCAGCGATGTAATCCAGATACTTGCGGCCATCAAACAGTTCTAATTGGTGGCCGCTTGCGTCAATCAAACGCACGTTTCCATCGTACAATTCAAGCGTATTACCGGCTTTGACCAGGCCAAGATAACCCGTTGGGAAAACGGCAAAACAGTCAATATCCTCCCGATTTTTTTCAGCCCATGTCTTGAAGATTTGAATTCCAAGTTGAATGGTGGAAATCGCTTCATCCAGCCCGGCTAAAATGGAATCGCGTTCAGAGATTTTCAGGGTTTTGTTGACTCCGCCAGGAACTGCAAAGACGGGGTGGATACGTCGTCCACCGAGAATATGAATAATTTCCTGCCCGTATTTACGCAAATTGACGGCTTTTAAGGCGAGTTCGGGGTTGGCTTGAATGAGACCGACAACGTTGCGAATAGCCGGATCGGCATCGAAACCGAGCAGCAAATCTGGGCCGGCTAATTCGAAGAAATGCATTCCATGGCTTTGAATAATTTGCCCCATGTGCATTAATTCGCGCAAAAGATGAGCTGGCCGGGGAGCGGGAGAGCCATAAACTTCATCGCCGGCCTTTGCAGCTGCCAAATGGTGCGAAACCGGGCAAATTCCGCAAATACGCGGTGTAATGGTCGGCATTTCAAAGACCATGCGTCCTTCGCAGAACTTTTCAAAGCCGCGAAATTCATTGATATGAAGGTAAGCTCGTTCAACATTCCCATCAGGATTGAGGTGTATGGTCACCTTAGCGTGACCCTCGATGCGGGTAACCGGTTCTATTGTAATTTTTTGAGTTGTCATGATGCAGCCCTCCTTATTAGTGCCAGTGCAACTTATCATCTTTCAAAACCGGCTTGCGACCTTGAGCCAGTTCTGAAAGGACATAGAATATAGTATCTGCATCTGGCGGACAGCCGGGCACGAAAATATCTACCGGTACAACTTCATGTACGGCCCGTACGCGAGTTGGACGAGCCAGTTCGGGGTCGTCAGGGATTTTTCCCTCTGAGTCGGTGCTTTCGGTTTCTACATAAGCCCGCCGCAGGGTTTCTTCGATGGTGAAAAAGTTGCGCATGGCAGGAACTCCCCCAAAGACAGCGCAATCACCCAATGCCACCAGTATCTTGCATCGTTTGCGCATCATTTTGGCAACTTCTTCATTGCTGGTATTGTTGATTCCACCTTCAAGAATGCCCACATCCACACCGCTCTCATCTGGATGTTTCAAATCGGTGATTGGCGTGGAGCGTAAATCCACCAGTTCAGCGATCTTGGTAATGCGTTCATCCATATCCAGTAAGGACATGTGACAGCCAGCACAACCTGCCATCCAATCCGAAGCGACTTTTGGCTTACTCATAATTGATCCTCCTCTTCTATTCTACTAACGAATCTTTATTAGACGGTAATGCTGACTGGGCAGGTTCGTTTAGAAATCAGGTTTTCCCAGTCATGTTCTGGTTTCACGCCAAGTTTTTCTGCGAGCGCAGAAAGAACTGCTTCGTTTGTCCAAACGGTCTCTGCCGGTTGGAGGGCTTTTGTTGCGATCTGCACCCGCCCATCAAGGTTGATGAAGTGACCATCCTGTTCCAGCCAGTTGACTACGGGAAAGACGATATCCGCCATAGCCGTCAATCGGGAGTGGTAACTGGCCTGCACGATAATAGTGGAACATTTTTCGAGTTGCTGAATGAGCTTTTCTTTTGGTTCTTCATCTCCAATGGCAACATAAGCCAGCCGGTAGCCATTCAACTTGAAAGATTTATCCAAGCCCAATTGAGCGGCTCCCATCGCATTGGCTCCACCTTTGATGCTGATCATGGCCGCACCGGTTGTCTGGCTCAAGGTGATCAGCAGGTCCACTACCTCATCGTTTATGACGGCTGGATCATAAATGATGATCGGTTTTTCGCTATTGGATAACTGGAAGGCCGCTTCTAACAGCAGATCCGAAGCCACCCCGCAAGCGCTGCTTGCTTTCAGCACTTCCTCATCCGGTTGGCCGCTGAATGGGATTTGATTTTGCCCAAGCTTTGCTACCGCAGCAATAATCCCTTTCAAGAGGATAGCCTGAGTCTTCTTTTGGGGGGTTAAAGCACAATGTGCCAAATCTCCCAAATGATTTTGATCTTCGTCCACCACAATCAACTTAATTCCTTCTGGGAAGCGCCTGCGGATGAAAAAGCCCAATACCTCATGCTCATCCATCAGATCAGCGCCCATGACAAAGAATGCGCCGGCTTCGTGCACCTGATCCATTTTACCTTCAAAGGCTTTCCCCAATTTTTCGGCCCATGTCGAGAGGGTTGCCGTTCGGCTTCCTTCTTCGCTGGATGTGACCATCTTGCTGCGTAAGTGGTCGGCAAACAGTTGCCGAAAGAGCGCCAGGCTTTCGAGGGGCAGGCGAGTAGATGCGATGGCAGCGACGTCATCGGCGGATTCCGTCCTAATCTTTTCGACTGCAGCGGTCAGGGCTTCTTCCCATGAAACAGGCTGAAGACTGCCGTTTTCCCGCAGCAGCGGCGTTTTCAACCGTTGGCGTTCATCGAAAGCCGGATAAAAGCGGCCGACTTTGCAGGTGACCCCTTGATTGACTGGCGCATCCCAATTGCCATCAATGCGAATCAATTGCTGGTCGCGGGTAAGGACATCCACGCCGCAGCCTACTGAACAGCCCGCACAAATTGTCTGGTGATGATCTACGGTGGTGTTTTGACCGCGGTATGCGCTGCGCCGGTCAATCAATGCGCCGGTGGGGCAGACCTGGACACACATGCCACAGGAAACGCAGGAACTTTCTCCTAACGGCACATTCAGATCAGCGATGACGAAGGTCTTTGCGCCGCGTTCCTCAACACCCAGCGTGTTTGCTCCAACCAGATCCGCACAGGCCCGGATGCAACGGCGACAAAGTATGCAGCGATTATGTTCCAAAATGAAGTAGGGATGCGAGGCATCCACAGGATAAGGCTGCCAGTTGGGTTGTAATGGCCAGTGGGTCATGCCTTCCCCGTATGCTGCGTTTTGCAACTCGCAATCACTGCCACTTACCTGACAGTAGGGACAGAAATGATTACGCTCACTGAAAATCAAGGTGAGGACAAACTTTCTGGCTTTGCGAATTTGTTCGGAGGCGGTGCGTACCACCATGTTATTCGTTGCCGGTATAGTGCAAGATGCCTGCAGGGTTCGAAAACCCTCAATTTCAACCATGCATAATCGGCATCCACCATAAGGTTTCAGGTGAGGATGATCACACAGGGTTGGGATGTGGATTCCGGCTTTTCGGGCAGCATTAAGAACAGTGGTGCCTTCGGGGACTTCTACTTTCTGGTCATCAATTGTCAGAGTAATCATTCCAGACACTCTCCTTTCTCGTGGTTCAAAGGGTGATTTATCTTTCGAGTTCGTTGATACTAGTGTTCACAATGGGCTCAAGACTTATTCTTCCGCTAATTCCACCTTTACAGCCGTAATCTTGAATTCGGGGATCTTGGCAATCGGATCCAAGGCTGCGATGGTTAACTCATTGGCGTTGGCTTCCGGGAAGTGGAAATTGGCATAGACCATCCCTTCCGGTACCCGATCGGTCACCCATGCTTCAGATACAATAGTGCCGCGTCGCGAGGACACTCGCACTTTGCGGTTCCCGTTAATGCCGATGCGTTGGGCGTCGTCTGGATTCAATTCAATTAAGGGTTTGGGATAAACCTCCATCAATCCTTTCGCCCGGCGAGTCATCTCGCCACCATGCCAGTGGTATAACACCCGGCCGGTATTCATTAACATTGGAAATTCGGTATCCGGTCTTTCGGCAGGCGGCACATCGGTCGTGGGTGAGAACAAACCTTTGCCGCGCGTAAATTGCCCGATGTGGAGGATGGGTGTGCCGGGGTGATCGTATCCTTTGACCGGCCAATGAAGATTTTCACCACGATCCAGACGTTCGTAACTTACGCCAGCGTAAGATGGAGTAACTTGGGCTACCTCGTCCATAATCTCGGCAGGTGAAGCGTATTGCCAACCAGCCTGGGGCGCAGCGGAGGGTTTGCGGTCGCTTACGGCAATCACACGTTGCGCCAAATCCCTGATGATTTCCCAGTCCGGGCGGGCTTGGCCGACTGGCTCAACTGCCTTGCGAACCCGTTGGATGCGCCGTTCGGTGTTGGTAAAAGTCCCTTCTTTTTCTGCAAAGCTAACGCCGGGCAGAAGAACATCCGCATAAACGGAAGTTTCGGAGGGGAAGATTTCCTGCAAAACGAGGAATTCCAGTTCTTCCAAACAATGACGGACATGGTTGACATCTGGGTCGGTCATGACTGGATTTTCGCCAAGGATGTAGAGAGCGCGGATTTTACCTTTCCCAGCGGCAGGAATCATCTCGGTAACAGTCATACCGACTTTGGGGGACAGGGGTACTCCCCAGGCGGCTTCGAACTTTTCGCGGGAAGCATCCGCAGCCACCGGTTGATAGCCCGGATAGACATTCGGCAGACCGCCCATATCACAGGCGCCTTGCACATTGTTTTGTCCGCGCAACGGATTCACGCCCCCGCCGGGAACGCCCATGTTGCCCAGCAGCATCTGCAAGTTGGCCAGCGTTAACACATTCTGAACGCCGACAATATGCTGGGTAATGCCCATTGCCCAAAAAGCCGCCATGGGTTTGCAGGTGCCCATGATTTCAGCGGCCTGATATAACTTTTCAAGAGGTACACCAGTAATCTCGGCTACTTTTTGCGGGGGATAGTTTTGCAGATTGGCTTTGAATTCATCAAAGCCCTCGGTGCGTTCTTGGATGAACTGTTCGTCGGCCCACCCCTTTTCCAGAATGATATACATTAAGCCATTGAGCAGCGCAATATCGCTGCCGGGCTTTTGCTGTAAGTGAAGCGTTGCGAAGTCCACCAAATCAATCCGCCGCGGGTCGGCAACAATCAACTTGACGCCGCGTTTCAGCACTGCCTGGCGGATCATCGTCCCAAAAACAGGGTGCTGTTCGGTGGTATTTGAGCCGGTTACAAAGATGGCTTGAGCATGTTCAACAATATCCTTCATGGTATTGGACATTGCTCCAGAACCATAGGAGATGGCTAAACCGGCTACGGTGCTGGCGTGGCAAAGACGGGCGCAATGATCAATGTTGTTGGTGCCAATCACCTGTCGTGCAAATTTATTCATCAGGTAGTTTTCTTCGTTGGTGCACTTGGCGGAGCTAAGCACCCCAATACTGTCCGCTCCACTTTCAGTACGGATTTGATTAAGTTTGTTGGCTACAATGTTGAGAGCGGTTTCCCAATCCACCGCGACCCAATCACCGCGGTTTTTCTTGTCCTTGCGGGTTTCGCCTTTGAGCAGGTAATCCCGTACCATTGGCTGGGTCAAACGATCCGGATGGTGAACATAGTCGTATCCATAACGACCTTTGACACACAAGCGCATCCCGTTGACCGGCGCTTCGGGGGTAGAGGTTACGCGGATGATTTTGCCATCCTTTACATTCAGATCGAATTGGCAGCCCACCCCGCAGTATGAACAGGTAGTGCGCACGACTTTGTCAGGCGTGCCTAAACCTACCGACATTTTGTTGTCCAGTGCGCCGGTGGGGCAGTAAGCAACGCACGCCCCGCACGACTCGCAACGGGCTTCCAACATGGGCTCATCCAGACCGGCCACAATGCGAGCCTCATAGCCGCGTTCTGAGATACCCCAAACAAAGCGTCCCTGAACCTCGGCACAGGCACGAACACACCGGCCGCACAGAATGCACTTGTTTAAGTCTACCCAAACAAATGGATTTGGATCGCTGTTGACTTCGTAGCGGGGTTTTTCGGCCATGTAAGCTTTCATATCCAGACCGTAGGCGTTCGCCCAGAATTCCAATTCGTTGTGGTGTTCGTCTTTCTGCGCATAGCCAGAATCGTAATAAGTTGAAAGCAGCAATTCCAGTATCGTACGGCGGGATTTGCGCAAGTTTTCCGTTTCGGTTTGTACTTCCATGCCGTTCTCTGCCGGTAAGGTGCAGGCAGTCATCGGAATCCGACCGCCTTTAACTTCAACGATGCACAGACGACAACCCCCGTAAGGAGAAAGATCTTTATGATAGCAAAGGGTTGGGATGGTGATCCCCGCTTTTTCGGCGGCTTCCAAAACGGTTGTCCCTTTCGGTACATCCAGTTCAATGCCATTAATTTTGATTCGGACCATAATGTTTCACATCCTTATCAACTATAAGAAGACTTACTTGCTCCACGTTTTGAGGAAAATGAACCAGTAGACCAACCCGACTAGGACGGCTCCGCCAATGATATTGCCAATGGTAACCGGCAGCAGATTATGGATGAAGAAACCCTCCCATGTGAGGTTGGCAAATTTTTCAACGGTTACCCCGGCATCCACCAGCGCTTTTGACTCCCAGAACGAGGTTGGGGCAAATTGCTTGATGAAGATCGCCAACGGGATAAAGTACATATTGGCGATCGAGTGCTCAAAACCGCAGGCTACAAAACCGCTGATGGGGGGAATGATGGCAAGGATTTTATCGGTGGTGGATCGCGCCGAGTAGCAAAGCCAAACGGCCATACACACCATCGCGTTACACATGATACCCAAAGCAATTGCCTGCACAAATTCAAGATTGACTTTACTGTTGGCGATATTGAGCGCCGCCAAACCGATCGAACCACTTCCAAAAGTGTATTGCTTGCTGAGAAACATGATCAATGCAGTAGCAACTGAGCCGACAAAGTTGCCAAAATAGACAATCACCCAGTTGCGTAGGAGCGCCTGCATGGTGACCTTTTTGTTTGAGAAGGCCATAATGATCAGGTTGTTGCCGGTAAAGAGTTCCGCTCCACCGACAATCACCAGAATGAGGCCAACCGTGAATACTAAACCGGTGAGCAGTCGGGCAACCCCATATGGTAAAGCAGAAGAACCTGCGCTAACCGTAGTGGCAAAAATGGCTCCGAGCGCAATAAAGGCGCCGGCTAAAATGGATAAAGCGAAGAGCGGCCAAAAGGCAAGGTAGGCTTTTTTCACGCCAATTGCTTCTGCCTTTTGCGCCATCTCGGCGGGTATTAGAGCATCAATGGAAATTACGTTGTTTTCGACAGCCATGATTTTAATATCCAAGCATTAATATAAAGGGGTAATGTTCAAGTGAGGGGGATCATCTCCTCCATTTTGCAGACTCCAGCGGGGCAAACCTTCAGCCGAATGTGAGCTTCCACTTCGGCGCGGAAGTAATTCAGAATGTCGCGCAGGGGTGTTCCGGCGGTTTGCCCCAAACCGCAGTTGGACAACATGTAAAGGTTTTCGGCGAGTTCGGTCAGTTTATCAAGGTCGCTCAGTGAGGCTTGACCTTTGGAAATTTTATCTAGCATCTCCCAGGCGCGTTGAGTGCCAATGCGGCAGGGATTGCACTTACCACAGGATTCAACCCGGAAGAAGTTCAAGAGGACCTTAGCCAGATCTACAACGCAGGTGTCTTCGTTACAGATCAACAAAGCGCCCGATCCCAGTGAAACACCGGCTTTGGCGTATGAGTCGAAGTCCATCGGCGTATCTTGCAGAGAGGCGGGAATGATCGAGCCGCTTGAGCCGCCGGTTTGGGCCAATTTGAAAGTCGAACCGTTTTTCATCCCCTTGGCATAGATGGCGATGACTTCGCGCAACGTGATACCCATGGGTACCTCGATCAGCCCGGTTACATTCACATTGCCGAGGATGGTATAAACCTTGGTGCCCGGGCTGCTGGGTGTTCCAAAACTTCGGTACCAATCAGCGCCGTTGTTGATGATCGGCGGGATGTTTGCCAGGGTTTCAACGTTATTGATCACAGTCGGTTTTCCCCACAGCCCGACAGTCGTTGGATAAGGCGGGCGGGAACGAGGTTGTCCGCGTTTCCCTTCAATCGATTCGATCAATGCAGTTTCTTCACCGCAAATGTAAGCGCCAGCGCCGGCATGGATGTGAATTTCGAAGTTGAAATCGGTGCCAAAGATGTTCTTGCCCAGAAAGCCCATCTCATGTGCATCCTGAATGGCTTTTTTGAGGCGTTCCTGAGCAAGCAGGTATTCACCGCGGACGTAGATATATCCCTCGTCAGCGCCAACCGCGTAACCGGCGATGGCCATGGCTTCAATCATGCTGTGCGGATCGCCTTCCAGGATAAGGCGGTCTTTGAATGTACCAGGTTCCGACTCGTCTGCGTTACAGATGATGTATTTTTTCTCGGATTTCTCACGGGCAACGAAACCCCACTTCGTACCGGTTGGAAAACCGGCGCCGCCCCGCCCACGCAAGCCAGATTTTTTGACTTCTTCAATAACTTCTGCCGGCGACATGCTGGTGAGGACTTTTCCAAGCGCCATGTAACCATCGTTGAGGATATAGTCCTCGATGCTGGTCGGGTCAATGATGCCAGCCCGCCGCAGTACAATGCGCTGTTCGGCCGGCAATGTGCCTTTGCGGGCATGTAACCAGGCAATTCGACCGCTTAGTTCGCGTGTCGAAGCTACCAGTTCCTCGGCGATGCGCCCTTTGTACAGGTGTTCTTCGACCAGATAAGGGACTTTCTCGGCTGTGACCGGTCCATAGATGACCGCCTCAGGATAGACAATGACCAACGGTAAGGCATCATGGCGGCCAACATCTCCGACCATGGTCAGAGAAATTTCATCTTCCAACCCAAAAGCTTTGATTTGATCCTGCAATGCCCGAAAGACTTCCTGTGCTCCGAGCTGCATGCTGATGGGGTCACTGGAGACCAGTACCATTGAACGAGTCATTTTCATTGGACACCTCCTTCACTCATACCGCGCCAGGATTTCAGGGACCTTTCGGGCATCTACATTGCCGTAGATGTCATCATCAATCACAATTACCGGTCCAACCGAACACACTCCGAGACAACTGGTGGTGATCAGCGTCCACTTACCGTCCGGAGTAGTTTCATTCGGCTGTAGTCCCAGTTCCTCTTTGAGCGCTTCAAACACTTCTCGGCCACCGACAACATGGCAGGGTGCGCTTTCGCAGAATTGAATGACATGGCGTCCGCGTGGTTTTGTGGAGAGCATATGGTAAAAACTGGCTACTCCAAACAAACTACTCTTGGGTTCTTTCAGGCGGCGGCTGATTTCCTCCATGGCTTCGGTTGGAATATAACCTAATTGGCGGTTAACCTCGTTCAGGATGGGAATCAATTCCTCCTGCTTTTCGCCGTATTTTTCAATGGCAGCATTAACGACTTTGAGTATTTTTTCGCTGCTCTGGATTTCAACGCTCATGCTTTAGCCTCCTTTGGTCAGAGTCGGACGGAAACCAGAACCGTCTGGATTATTCAATCACTACTGCGTTGAAGTTACAGACCTGCATACAAATGCCGCACCGGATGCAGGTATCCGGATCAATCACATGCGTTTGGCGGCGTTCGCCGCTGATGGCGTTGACCGGGCAGTTCCGTGCGCAAACGGTACAACCGGTGCAGGCTTCTGGCAGAATTTCGTACCGGATCAAAGCGCGGCAGACCTTTGCGGGGCAGCGTTTTTCGTAAATGTGGGCCTCGTACTCATCACGGAAATAGCGCAGCGTGCTGACCACCGGATTCGGGGCGCCTTGACCCAAACCGCACAGGCTGTTGGTGCGGATTTCCTGACAGAGGTTTTCCAGTAATTCGATGTCGCCGTCCTGCCCTTTGCCATCGCAAATTCGGGTGAGGATTTCCAGAATGCGGCGGGTGCCCACGCGGCAGGGTGTGCATTTACCGCAGCTTTCATCCTGAGTGAAGTCCATGAAGTAACGGGCGACATCCACCATGCAGGTATCTTCATCCAGGACAATCATGCCGCCGGATCCCATGATGGTGCCGGCTTGAGCGAGCGATTCGTAATCAAGCGGCAGGTCAAGAAATTCGGCTGGGACACAACCGCCCATCGGGCCTCCAATCTGGACGGCTTTGAAGGCTTTACCGTCTTTGATGCCGCCGCCGACATCATAGATAATTTCCCGGAGGGTGATCCCAAGCGGAACTTCGATCAGACCGGTGTGATTCAAATCGCCTGCCAGTGCAAAAGTTTTCGTGCCTTTGCTTTTTTCGGTACCGTAACTGGCGTACCATTCAGCCCCTTTGAGGATGATTTGGGGGATGTTGGCATAGGTTTCAACATTATTGACATTGGTGGGTTTGTTCCATAAACCCTGCACAGCCGGGAAAGGCGGACGGGGACGGGGTTCGCCGCGCCGGCCTTCAATGGATGCAATCAGAGCAGTCTCCTCACCGCATACAAAGGCGCCTGCGCCCATGCGCACTTCAAGGTCAAAATCGAAGCCGCTGCCAAGGATATCTTTGCCCAATAAGCCTAAATTACGGGCTTGCTGGATAGCAATGTTGAGGGTGGCTACCGCAACTGGATATTCTGCACGACAGTAGATGTAACCCTGATGTGCGCCGATGGCGTAGGCAGCGATGATCATTCCTTCTATGACCGCATGCGGGTCGCCTTCAAGAACACGACGGTTCATGAAAGCGCCCGGGTCGCCTTCATCTGCGTTGCATACCACATATTTGATATCACCCGGCGCCTGGCGAGTGAATTGCCACTTTTTACCGGTGGGAAAACCAGCACCGCCGCGACCACGCAGACCGGATTTGAGAACAGTGTCAATCACTTCTTCCGGCGTCATTTCGGTCAGTACTTTTGCGAGCGCCTGATAACCGTCCTCCGCAATGTAATCTTCGATATTTTCCGGGTCAATTTTTCCGCAGTTTCGCAGCACAATGCGGACTTCTTTTTGAGTAGGGGCACCCAGTTCTTCATCCACCGCTTTGGTGGTGGGCATCTGGAATTTATGGACTAAACGGCCCTTGAGGAAGTGTTCCTCTACCAGATAGGGAACATCATCGGGAGTGACCCCCACATAATGGACACCCTCTGGGTACACCATCATCTCAGGGCCTAAACTGCACGCGCCGATGCGGGATGTTTCCAGTACCTGCACTTCGTCAATCAAGCCAGTCGCGACCAGTTCATCCTGCAAGGCATCCACCAAATCGTGCGCGCCTTTTTGAAGACACTCTGGATCTACACAAACCAAGACATGGGAGCGATAGTATTTCATAGCCGTTAACCTTTAGCCTTACAGAAATGGTTTACCAATAAGAGACTTATACCTGGATGGTGTATTCTTTTACCACATTGCCGTTCTTGACATGCTCTTTCATGATCTGCCGGGCAACATCTGGCGAAACCTTGCCGTAGGTTACTTTGGGTTGATCGCCGATAACAACCTGTACAATGGGTTCCTTTTCGCACAATCCGATACAACCGGTTTGAGTGACGATAACACCCTGAAGGTTTTCGGTTTGGATTGTCTCAAGAATGGCTTTCATGGCATCCCGTGCGCCGGCGGCGATTCCACAGGTGCCCATTCCCACGATTACCTGAACCTGCCCTGACGCGGTCTTAACTTTGCGTTTTTCAATAGCTTCTTCGCGAATTTTTTTCAAATCATCTAAACTTTTGATGGTCGGCATGGTAAATCTCCTCTCTACGGATTGATGAAAGAATTCATCCGGTTAATAGACTGATGGGATTTGAACGGAACGAATATTGTTTTCCAGTATTTCGCGTAAGTATGAGAGAACGAGTGGGTCAGAAAGGGGGATATCCCCTAATTCTTGTTTGATTTGTTGATCGTCGAGTTCAAATGTTTCCTGATCTACGCTGTAACGGAACACCCAGTGAATTTGCGGGTTTCCTACCAACAAGGTGAGAAAAGTGCTAGCTACGTCACCCAAGGGCATCCGATCAATGTGGCTGCGTTGGAATTCAACCTCGATCAACGTCCCTTCACCCACTTTGGAATGAATCTTAAGCCAGCCGTTGCAACCTTCGGCAGCCGCTTTGAGGAGAGGAATGCCCAATCCGACCTTGCGTGTCGTACGGGTGGTAACGAAGGGGTCGGTTACTTTCCGCACCATCTCCTCATCCATTCCTTTACCATCATCCTGAACACTGAGATACAACCGGTCGGCGATTGTATCCTCCCGAATGGTGACGGTAATATTTTTCGCGCCGGCGGTAATGCTGTTTTCGGCGATATCCAGCAGGTGAAGGGAAAGTTCTCTCACTGCTTGTTATCCTGAATAGATCGCAATACCTGAGGGAATTTGTTGGGGCGAAGACGCCCGACGATTTTTTCATCCACAACGACGACTGGCGCTTGACTGCATGCGCCAACACAACGGCACACTTCCAATGTGATCTCACCATCCGGGGTGGTTTGACCGGGTTCGATGCCCAGCAATGACTTGGCTTTGTCAATTAACTGGGGTACCCCGCCCACGTAGCAAGCCGTACCCATGCAGAACTTGATGGTGTGCTTGCCGCGAGGCGTGGTGGTGAAGAATGAATAAAACGAGACGACCCCATGAACTGAACTGACCGGCACATGCAGTTTGTCCGCAACATACTGTTGCATGGGTTCGGAAATAAAACCAATCCGGCTTTGAAGTTCATTGAGCACCACCATGGTTGCGCCGGGGAGGTTCTTGTTTTTCTCCAGTATCTCATCAATCAGTTTTTTCTGTTCGGGGTTGGCCAGTGGATCGTTGGCTGGTATGGTTGGTTTGGTGTTTAGCATACGTTACTCCGATAACAAATTGGACGAAATTGGTAGAATTAATCGCGGCTAATCACTCAAAAGTGTACTCATTTGCTTATTTTTAGGTAATTACCAAATGTCATCATTCCTTGTGAAAGTTGTAACAAACGAAATTTGTTGTTCATACCTCATTTAATACAGTAGTGGAAAGGATGCGATGGGAGCGGCCTTGTTTGCCGCACAACGCCAGTCGAATTTCTTGAATAGAGGGGGATTGGATTGTGAACTGGTTAAGCCCTAAAATTTCATCCAGACGATGAGCATCACCACTCTGGATCAATGAATATCCCTTAATGGCTGGATATATTTTAACCGCTTCTGCTGGTTTCAGGTGACGAGAAATTTCCAAAATTTCAAGAGGAATATCGGTAGGGGGGATACCTAAGACAGGCAAAAGGCCATTGGCAGTCCGATTGACATGAGCAGGAATGAATAACCCGCCAAGATCGGTGACATGATGATATGCCTCCGCCAAACTCAAATTTACTGAATTGAGCAGCAGACGCTCTTCCCGCTGAAGAAAATCCCCATTGGCATCCACAATCAATTGGTCGCCGAAGTAATCTGGACGGTTGGGTATGGCAGGGAGATGACGGTCAACAATCGCCTGCCAGGCCAGCGCCTGTTCCAGGGTATCGAACAGACAAAGCGAGTGAACTTCTTCGCGGGTTTGAACTTCCATACCGGGCAAGACGGTCAGGTCTGATCCCTGTGCGGCCTGTTGCACGGCGACAATATTGGCGGTTGCATTATGATCGGTGATGGCAATCAGGGAAATGCCCTTTTCGAGGCATTCCATAACAATCAGGGGGGGCAGCATCTCAATCTCCGCACAGGGAGAGAGAACGGTGTGAATATGTAACTCTGCCCGATAGGTTTTCAAATAAACCCTCCCTGTCTGGGCGAATGGCTATGTTCCAGTATGATTTACTGGATACCCAATTCCCATAACTTACCCACAACCCGATAAGTATCCTGCTGGCTGGATAAAAGGATGACACCTTCGTCATTAGCTTTTTGAATGGTAGTTTCGTCAGGTTGAGCGCCTTCGGTGATGATAATTGCGCTCAATTCCAACAACGCAGCCACGGCAACAATATTACTGTGGGCCTGCAGGGTGACCCATAGCCCGCCTCGTGACGCTCCGGTCATCACACAGGATAAAAGATCAGCCGCATAGCCGGTGGTGGGATGGATTTCGTTAAATGGTTTCTGTTCGGTCAGTACTTTCAGATCAAGCGACTGGATGATTTGTTCCAGATTCATGGTGTTTTCTCCTAAGATTTGGCAGCATGACCTTCCCCAACTGTATCTTCTTTCTTGAGGAAGATTTTCATTCTTAACCGAGTGCCCTTTCCCCATACCGATTCGAGTTTCATAATGTCCACGCAGCGGGAGATGTTAACCAGTCCCATGCCTGCCCCAAAACCCAATTCGCGGACTTTTTCGCTGGCGGTTGAGTATCCCGGTTTCATTGCCAGCTCGACATCCTTGATGCCCGGCCCACTATCATAGACATCAATGGAAATCTGGTGTGGTTCAATTTCAACCCGAATCACGCCCCCTTCTGTGGTGTGGATGATCAGGTTCATTTCCGCTTCGTAAGTGGCAATCCCGCAACGACGGGCGATTTGCGGACTGGCGCCCATGCGGCTGAGCGCTCGTTTAATTTTGGATGAGGCTTCTCCTCCATGTGTGAAATCGCCGGCTTTGATGTTGTAGCGCAGTATCAGACTGGTTCGTTCTGATTCAATGTCTTCAAATAGATGAGATGCCCGGTAACGGCGGACTTCCTCGGTTTGGTAATCTTTCTGGAGGGCTTTCAGTAATCCCCGTGTGATGTCGCCTTTGGTGAGGATACCAATCAATTGCCCCTCTTTGTTGACAACCGGAAGCCTGCCCACCTTGGTACTGACAAACATTTTCAAGGCTTCCACGACCGGGTCATCACCTTTGACGGTGAAGGGGCTAAGAGTCATGTACTGTTGAATTTCCGCTTCCAGGTCAGCCTTTATCAGACATCGAATCAGGTCTTCAATGCTGATGATGCCAATTAATTGACCCTCTTCAACAATCGGGGCGCCGGAAATGCGTGCCACACGGAACTGTTCCAGCGCTTCCTGCATTTTCATGCTGGCGGTCATCGTGATCGGGTTGGGCGTCATCACCTCTTGAACTTTGATCTCGTAGGCAAGTTCTTCAACGCGGGTGATATTTTCCGCTTCCTGATCACTGATGAGGCTGGATTTTCGGAGAGGGGTTTGTTCGGTCATGGTCAATTCGTGGAAAATCTAACTGGCAAAACAATCCTGATCGCTGACTGGTCGTTCCAAGCAGATCAAACCGGCTTGATACAGGATGCCGCAGGCTTCAAACATTCCATATGGGGTGCTAATAAGCGGTATTCGTTCGTTTTCTGCTAATTGAACGGTTTCAACAGGGGGAGTTTTTCCTCGCACCAGCACAATGGCGAGCACATCTGCCATCATTGCTGTACGAACGACTTGCGGGTTACACAAACCGGTCAGTAAAACGGCTTGTGGTTGAATTGAAGCCAACACATCGCTCATCAGGTCGGCACCGCCGGCTCCTTTGACTTCGACTTCCAAATTGATTTTGGAATTGAGGACTTTACCGTTCAACTTTTGGACAATTTCATTCAGTTTCATAGCAGGGCCTGTTTTAGGGGATATTCTTACGGGGTTATCCCGAAAGGTTGTAACTTAATATAGTCAACATTAGCATAATTCGAAAGTTTTGATAAGTGTTAAATTTCCTGTCCTGAAATCCAATTTGTCACGCAGAAATGTTGCTTAAACATCGGACAAAATAGTCGGGACATGTTAAAATGATAGACCATAATTCATGGAAGAGGATATTGGAAGTTATGGAAAAAATCATTCCTTCGGTTAAGGGAACCCGTGATTTTTACCCTGAGGAGATGGCCATCCGTTCCTGGCTGTATCAGACCCTTCGGGAAGTCTCGGAGTCCTTTGGATATCAGGAATATGATGGCCCTTTTCTGGAAAAAATTGACCTTTATGCGGCCAAATCGGGGGAGGAACTGGTAAAGGAACAGGCCTTCGTATTTCAAGACAGGGGCGGAGACCTAATCACTCTGCGTCCGGAATTGACTCCCTCGCTGGCGCGCATGGTCGCCCAGCGTCAGCGCCAGTTGGCTTTCCCCCTTCGGTGGTGGTCATTTGGGCCGTTTTGGCGTTATGAGCGTCCTCAAAAAGGGCGGACGCGCGAATTTTTCCAGTGGAATATAGATTTGATTGGGGCGAATTCACCCGAATCGGACGCGGAATTGGTTGCCATTTGTGTGGCTTTTTTCAAAAAGACGGGTTTAAAGCCGGATCAGGTGGGCGTTTTTGTCAATGACCGGCGATTGATGGATGCCGAGTTAGAAAAGTTGGGAATTTCGAATCCGGAAATGAAAAAGCAGGTTTTCCGCTTGATTGACCGGCGGGATAAAATGCGTCCTGAAGACTGGGCTGCTTATGCGATTGAGATTGGTCTCAGTGTAGATCAGTTTGATGGTTTGAAAACAATCCTTGACAGTCGAGAGTTATGGCAGAACTCTGCTGAGATGCGGCGCTTCTTCGATGCTTTGAAAGCAATGGGGGCGGATGAGTATGTTCACTACAATCCTCAAGTCATCCGCGGCTTGGAATACTACACAGGGACGGTGTTCGAGGCTTACGATCTGGCACGGGATGGACGAGCCATTCTGGGGGGTGGCCACTACGACAATTTGGTTGAAGATGTGGGCGGCGAACCTTTGCCGGGGGTTGGGTTTGCCATGGGGGATGTGATGATCAGTCTGGTTTTGCAGAAGTATGGCTGTTTACCACCGCTGGGAACGTCACCGGCAGATGTGTTGGTAACCGTCTTCGACGAAACCTTGCTGATCGAATCCCAGAAAGTTGCCCGGCAACTCCGCGAAATGGGATTGAGGACGATTGGATATACCGAAGTGGTGCGATTACCACGCCAATTGAAATTTGCTGATCGTATGAACATCCGCTTTGTCGTGATTGTTGGACCGGATGAAGCTGCAGTAGGGCAGGTGACCGTCAAGGACTTGAAAAAGGGAGAGCAGTTCACCACTTCCGTAGAAGAAGCTGGTGAGTTGATCCGGAAAATGCTTGCATAAAGCCGACAGGCTGTGATAGAATTCAGACGCCTTACGGTGGCTGTAGCTCAATGGCAGAGCACCTGACTGTGGATCAGGTGGTTGTGGGTTCGACCCCCATCAGCCACCCCTATGAAAACAAAGTCACCCGTCCGCAATATAGACCGTCTGGCAGGCTTGATGATCAACCTGGTGTCATCGGTATTATTTACAACCTGCTTGGTCACGGCTTGGTTTGCGGCAAATAATAGCAGGGTGCATATAAACACAGATGCTTTAACTGTATTAACGACTGAGGCAGTTAAATATGCCTTAGGAATGGTTGAATATATATTGTCCTATCCGGGCGTGTATTTGCTGGCCTGTCTGGTGATGGTATTTATCCTGACGGTCAGCGGTGTTGGTCTTTCTTTTGTTGTGTGGCTTAGAGAGGAGTAAATAACATGGATACTTATCTCCCTATCAGCAAAGCAGCCACCATCACAAAACTAGATAAAAAATCATTGCAAGCCTTAATTGCTAGTGGTACGATAAGAGCAATAAAGGCAGAAAATCAAATCTTTGTAAATAAAAATGACTTGTCTATGATTCCAAAAGAAAATAGACCCGATTATGAAAATTACGCTCACCTCTCCGGGAACGGTATTCTTATTTCGGAGGCGAGTAGAAAATATGGAGTATCTACACAAACAATATCACGTTGGGCTAAAAAGGGCTATGTAAAGGTTTTATCTAAATCCATACGCAGAACTTACCTTGATGAAGCTTATCTTGCTAATTTTTATTTGAAAAATCCAGGGCGGGGAAAAAAGACAATTCGCAGACTGTAAAAATAAACTTTTATCTCAAAATGTCTATTGACAAACATGCGGAAATAGATTATTATTGGATTGTCCTATAAATTCCCCGCTTGGATGTGCAATTGAATACTTTGCCTCGTGGATATATCTGGAAATGTATCAAAGACCCAACGGGAATGTTCTTTGGGCGATATTTCCGCTGGACTGATATAAAGCCGCTCCCCAGATCCGATACACCATATTGGACTGACGGGACGGCTTTTTTGAATATCGAAACCGGAACGGTTTTATCCGTCAACAACAATAAATTACGAAAGGAGGCAAATGCAACCATTGAAACCAGAACCTTGCAAACAATCAAATCTTTTTAGTCTGGCCTTGCACCAGGCAGCCATGCAGTACGGCATGGAATCTGATGAATTTGGGCGCGTTTTTGAGATCGCCCGCAAACATCATCAGACCTGCCAGCAGTGCAAGGAATACATTGATTGGGTTTGGGAAAACTGCACCAACCCACACCCGGAAATTGAACTTGAAACAGAAGAACCCCAGACCGATGGCGGCAAACCGGCCTGGGGTACAGGAGGATAAAAATGGCTGAGATGATCCCTTATGGAACAGTAATAAAGATTATCCGCTGTAAATACATTATAGAGGCAGTCCAGGAGTATTTGCAAGATGTTGATGGACTGGAATCGGCCGATCCGGGCCTGGTTGCTTACGATTTGCTGTCCTACATGGGACTGACCGATGAGATGATCCGTGAGGCGGTTGGCGAGCGCATTTACCGCAAGGCTACGGCGAAATCAAATTTTGAGGTGGTCAAATGTTGAACATCCAATTCACCCCGAAACCCCATGAACCCAACGATGAAGAACTTTCTGAACTGGAAATTCCGCAGAAAGTCATTGATGAAATTGGGATATTTGATTCAAACAAATTCAATGTGCGTGCTACTTTCATGGATGACGATCCAGAAATTTTCACTTTTGAAATTATGAAGGCTTCTGACGACACGTACATTCGATTTCATTGCGAATGCGGAGTAATTCTTTACTCAAAAGATTGCGATAATTTCAACGAAATCAACATCAACGAAGCAGTAAATGATCTCCTTCAAAAAATCATTTTGCATCGTGCTGATGATTGCTTGTACCGAATTTCGAACAATCCGTTGAAACTCCGCAAGCAAATCATTCAATATGTCAATAAAGGTTATGAGCAAGATGCGGTTGCATTGGCCATCCTTTACCTTGCTGATGAGTTGAAGAACCTTTACCTTGCTGATGTGGTGAGGAGGGCCAAATGAACATCCCAATCTGGCGTGTGTACATGATCCTGGATAAATCCGACATCCAGAAATCTTTGGAGTCGTACCAGTTGCGCACCGGCAGAAAACCCAAATACGCACGTGTCAGCGCAAAGGCGCCCGCAGAACTGGTTGAGATGATCCAGTCATCCGGCTTGATCATTGAGGTTGCCAACAATCTGCTGAGTCGTGATATTTGGCTTTCGGATGATCAGGCGAGGTTAGCATGACCGTTATAGCGATTGCCAATCAAAAAGGTGGTGTAGGAAAAACCACCACAGCCGTAACGATTGCATACGGACTTGCCCGGTTGGGCAAGTCCGTATTGCTGGTTGACCTGGACCCGCAAGGCAACGTTGCCGATTCGCTTGGTCTTGAACCTGGCGGCGATCTCAATGCCGCCATCGGAAATTTGCTACCGCTTTATAAGCAAGCGGTACCTTACAACGGACTTGACGTTGTGCGGTCAGACAAAACGACCGTCCTCTTGAAAGCAAACCTTTCCGGTATGGACTTTCGCGAATATGTACTGGATAACGCACTACTGGATGACAATCACGATTATGTTATCTTTGACTGCGCACCATCCGTTGACATCCTGCACACGGCCGCGCTAGTGGCCAGCGATTATTTATTGGTCCCCACGAGGCTGGATCAATTCAGCGTGAAGGGTGTCGTAGAGGTGCTGCGAACATTGAGCAGTATCCGGTATTATTCCAAATCCGTATGTGAGGCGGCCGGTATCATCCCAACGTTCTACGACCGGCAGACGACTGAAACGCAAGAGCAATTGGAGAATCTTGCAGCGGTATTTGGCGAATTGGTTTATCCAGTTGTGCCGGTAGATACCAACTGTCGCAAGGCCCACAGGGCCGGTAAAACGTTGTGGGAGTATGCGCCGAAATGCCGGGCCTTGTACGGATACCCAGAATTGCCATGCGGGTATAACGCTGTATTGGCAAGGGTGCTGAAACTATGAAACGCAAAGAGAACGGGTTGATTGATTTATCCGCGATTGTTGATCCGGTGGTTGAGGCAACCATAGCGCAGGGACGCAGGCGCATAGCAGAGCGCAACCTACCCAAAGACCAGCGCAAAAAAGCGATCCGCGAGCGGGAGAAGGCCGCAAAGCGGAATCGCGTCATGCTGGACATTGATCCGGCGATCATGCGCAACCTGGCCGATCTCGCCAATCAATATCAGATCAGCCAATCGCAGTTAACCGCGCTTGCACTTGTCTTGTTTCTGGATGCGGTTGAGGCGGGGGAGATTGACCTACTCCCCTACCTCAAACCAATCAACAATCCCCGCTATGCGTATGTCGTGAACTGGAATAATAAAAACTCTGGGGGTGTCCCCTGAGGGTGTCCCCGCATTTTTACGGGGGTGTCCCCTGGGGGTGTCCCCCAAAAATGCGGGGGTGTCCCCTGAGGGTGTCCCCAGAGACAAAAAAACGGGTCAAAAAGGCGGGTGATATAACGAGGTGATATTTGGATATGGATAAACCAAAAAACGCAAAAAATAACGGAAAAAACGAGGCTTTCACGGCCATTGTTAATCAGGTTGAGGGGCATGTTTCGGCGTATGTCCCGGAGTTTTGCCAGGCATTTGGTATCAAGGCCGGAATCATGCTTAGCCAATTATTGTATTGGCAAGTCCGTTATCCAGATTCAGATTTTTACGTCTCTGTTGGTGATATGTACGCCCAAACCGGGTTAAATGCAGAAGAGCAAAGAACTGCTAGACGCTCACTCATAAACTCAGGTTTGATCACCGCAAGAATAACTAGCGTTCCGCCTGTATGGCATTACAGGGTGAACATAATGGCCGTGATCGAAAAATGCCGATTATCGAGAAAGTCAATTATCGAGAAAGTCAATTATCGAGAAAGTCTATTATTGGAAAAGTCCATTAACAATTATCGAGAAAGTCCATCGTTAATTATCGAGAAACTCGACAATCAATTATCGAGAAACTCCATTAACTTAAATATGAATCATAAAATTACTACAAAAGATTACAACATAAAATTACATAAACCTCCTCCTCCTAGCGAAAACGAAATTTTTGACGATGATCAATCCCCCATCGAGGAGGAGGAGGTTTCTCAGGGGGTTTGGCTGTCAGAGTCTTTGTTGGATGATCTCAGAGACTTTGGCGTATTTGAGAACAACATCACGGAGGTTGAGGAAGCGGTTAAGGTTGGCTGGTCAGAAGAGGCTATCCGTGAGTTGATGGCAAAAGTCGAAGATGATCACCTGGCCGGGCGGGTCCAGTCAAAGCCTGGAACATTGTTACACCGGCTGCGTAACCTGAAACCGCCAAAGCCGAAAACAAACAAATTCAAGATATGCCCTTATTGTGGTCAATATCCGTGTGAATGTGACGCACAATGGGCAAAATGAAAGGAGACAAAATGGCAGACAATATAACGATAAACTTACACAATTCTGCATTGGAACTAGCCGATAAAGCATACATTGCTAGAAAAAATGGTGACCTCGAAATGGCAAAATTTTATGCTCTATGTGCAATGTCTTATGAAATCATGGCAGCCAAAAGATTATTGCCAAATGCCGACAATGAACCAACCCGGAGTGTGATCTACCGATCTGCCGCTACATTGGCTATTTGGGGTGGTGATTACATATCGGCGTTGCATTATGCGCGGGAAGGAAAATCATCTTATACACCTGCTGATATACGTCACGAATTAGACGAGATTGAAAAATCATGCAAAGCGCAATTACAGAAGTGACGATGAATTGGCGGAATATCAGCGGTTTGAAGAAAAGGATGGCGAAGATGAAATTGGTAAGCCCTATGATAACGTGAATTAATGTTCTAAAATAATAAATATCGTGGAGGTGTGGTTATGCGATTAACGACTGTGCAGTATCTCTTGTTATCACGTATCTACTCGACTGGTGGTGTGCGCTCACTGCGGAGATTGTGTACAGATCTCAATCTGGATTACAGTAATGCACATGCACAAATCAAACGATTGTCTGCGTGTGGATTGATCAGCGTCCAGCGTGCCAACCGCGAGTTAGTCATCTATCCAAAACTAAAACCCATGCAGCGCAAAGCACCACGCAAGCCGAGGCGTGCGCCCACCCCGGCGATACAGGCCAAAATCCGCTGGCAAATGCGTAACCGTTCCGCAAAAACTGCGGAATGCTGAACGCAGAACGCTATCAGGAGTGCGGAATGAAAACAAAGATACCACTAGGCGGGCGGCGTGGTGGACGCATCAGTAGGGTTCGAGTCCCAGCCCGCCATCATGCCCCAAAAAAAATGGGAAAGGACAGGGTTGGCGTTGTCGTGAGGTGTACTGCGGTGCAGTCTTAATCAACCCGGTGGGCAACCGCGCGGTATAACGGCAAGCCGGATAGCGTAACCGGCAGACATTGGAAAGGAGTAAAAAATGGACATTAGCGAACTTTTCTACGTGAGGTAAACATGAAAATATGTCAGAAAATTCGTGAAATTAGAAACGATTGTGGAAGTATAAGGTGTTACCTTCTTGGTCACGATATCCGCTGGCATAAGGACGGCGTATATTGCGAACGATGCGGGATGCCCGAAAATTTCAGCGCGCCTGTCCTTGATGTTCCGTGGATGACAAAAGAGTGGTTGTATCGCATAAAACTGCTTATCAAGAAGATTGCAAGATTTTTGTAGAAATGAAAACAAAGATACCACTTGAATTAGCCGAGAGGATTGCCCGCAAATACTCTGACATGCTGGCACCGTACTGTGAGCGCATCGAAATAGCCGGTAGCATCCGGCGGCGCCAGGCAGAGGTGGGGGACATCGAGATTGTGGCAAAGCCACTTTCCACATTTGACTTGTTTGGCTCTCCCAATGGCTATCATGACCTTACCCTGCCGTTACCAGCGGTCAAGAATGGACAGCGATACAAGCAGTATATCTTGCCCGAAGGAATAAATCTTGACTTGTTCATCGTTTTACCCCCCGCCCAATGGGGCGTAATTTTTGCCCTGCGCACTGGTGGGGCAGAGTTTTCCAAGAAACTGGTTACACAGAGACGATATGGCGGTTATTTGCCTTCCAATTGTTTTGTGAAGGACGGTGTAATTCACTTAATTACAGGGGAAACGATTTCTACTCCTGAAGAAAGCGACTTTTTTAATCTCTGTGGGCTAGGCTGGATACAGCCAGAAGAAAGAAATTAACGCAGAATTGAAGATATTAGCAGAAAGGATATAGAAATGACACTTCGAAAGTTTGAAGACCTGGTTGGCAAGATTATAGATAATATTGAAATCAACAAAAACGAAGAGATAATTTTTAAGTTGAAATCTGGCGAGAAATACAAACTTTATCATATTCAGGATGGTGGTGAAAGAGTTGAGATTGAAGATATTATTGGTGATTTGACTGATTTGATTGGAAAGCCTATTCTTATGGCCGAGGAAGTTACCAGCAATAAAGATCCAGACGACATCACAAGAAATAATCCAGACGATCCTTGGGCGGCATTTTCTAGTTTTACTTGGTCGTTCTTCAAATTGGCAACAATCAAAGGCTACGTCACTATACGCTGGTATGGAGTAAGCAATGGTTATTACAGTGAATCTGTTGATTGGGGGCCTGCCAAATAACACAGTTAACAGTTATGGGAGGTTAATATGACGCCACGATTTGAGACCTTGATCAACCAGTATGCAATGCGTGATCACACGTTGCTAGTGCTGTTTATGATCACGCT
>FWPU01002601.1_pt1 | contig 49048 bp, 45 predicted proteins | sample 2228361 | NCBI WGS metagenome assembly FWPU01 (sample SAMEA103939777, study PRJEB20133) | metagenome | reverse complement strand
GCAAGGGTTTCATCCCCCCTCCTGTAGGTTCCCCCCGCAAGCGGGGGAACCATTCAATTTTTTTTCGGTTCTCCCCGTTGACGGGGGAACCACCAACTTTCTTCGGTTCCCCCCGTTGACGGGGGAACCACCAACTTTCTTCGGTTCCCCCCGTTGACGGGGGAACCACCAACTTTCTTCGGTTCCCCCCGTTGACGGGGCAACCTTCCCCCTATGTCTCGGTTCCCCCCGTTGACGGGGGGAACCTTAAGGAGGGGGGAATTGCCCCCGAAAAATGTGGGGCGACTGATAGAAAGTGAACCTGACCCGTGTACCCTTATCAGGGGACGGTAGGGGGCACGGGCGGGACGCCCGTGCTACGATATGGCTGATAGGCAAGATGCCCGTGCTACTGTGTGGCTTGGGCGTCTCGCCCAAGTAGGCACACGGGCGGGACGCTCGCGCTACAGAGGTTAGGTTATCTGAAACTGCTCTGGCTTGAAGTGGACGCGCGTGCCCGTTTCGATCGCCTTCAGCGCTCCCAGCACGCATGTGAGCGCAGGGGTTGCATCCTGAGCAGTACAGCGCGGAGTCTCACCCGTTTGGACACAATAGAGGAAGTGCTCCAGTTCCGCATAGTAAGCGTTGCGCTGGGAGCCGTACTGGAGTTCTTCCCCACGCTGGGGAGCGCGTCGGGTGGGAGTGGGTTCAATCACCACTGCCCGACGCCCATCCACTTGGAGAGTGTTGGCGTCGTCTTCCCACTCCAGCTTCTCGGCGTTGCGCTCGCGGAACAGAAGCCCCTTGTTTTCGTCTGTGAGCATTAGTGTGCCCTTATCCCCAAAGAACCACTCTCCATAGCCATCCTTAGCGTTGGTGGTGATGCTGGTATAGACTACCCGTGTACCGCCCGGATAGTCGTAGATGAGTTCCACATTATCGTAGACCTCTCGCCCATCCTTCCAGTAGTCGATTCCGCCATAGCCCATCACGCTCAGCGGATAGGCTCCTAAGAACCAGTTGACCACATCGAGTTGGTGGCTGGCGAGTTCGGTCAGCAAGCCATGCGAATAGTCTTTGTAGAGGCGCCAGTTGAGCAGGCGTTCGAACTTGGGGTCGGGTACGGGGCGTCGCCAGCTGTTGTTGCGGTGCCACAAGGCACGCACATGGGTGATTTTGCCGATAGCGCCCTCTTGAATCAGGCGAAAGGCTTGCTCGTAGATAGGGTTATAGTGGCGCTGGTGTCCGATTTGGAGAATCTTGCGCGTGCGCTGGGCAGTTTCTGCCATCTGGCGCGCTTCGTCAAGGCTGTAGGCAATCGCCTTCTCGCAGAACACATGCTTGCCTGCGTTCAGCGCGTCGATGGTCATCGGGGCGTGCAGGTGAAGAGGGGTAGCAATCACGACCGCCTCGATATCGTTGCGGTCTAACAGGGCGCGGTAGTCACTGTAGCCCCGTGCTTGGAACTGCGTGAGTTCTATCCCCCGAATGCGGTTAGGCGCATAGAGGTCGCAGATAGCGACCACTTCGGCGGTAGGCATGCTCATCAGTTGGCGCAGGAGGTTCTGTCCCTGCGCACCTGTGCCGATAACGCCCACTTTCACCTTCGGTTGCTGATTGGCACGCGCAGTGAGTATGCCGAAGCTCACCATCGCTGAGCCAATCACGGCGCGACGCAAAAACTCGCGGCGGGTGGTCTCGCTCATCATCACTCTAATATTATATCCCGAAGATAGTCGGCATAGCGGTAGAGTGCGCTTCGGGCACGCTCCAGACGCCCTATTAGATGCCCGCCATCCAACTCCAGCACCGTATCCAGCGATTCGGCAAAGAAGAGGGCTTCTAATGCGTCGGTGGGTCTGCCGACAGTACGCAGTCCGAACTCTGCATCCGATGGGTCGTGATTGAGGTGGGCGGTTAGGTAAGGTTTGAGGAGAGGATAGGCGCGCATTAGCCACTTGCGCAATTCGCTGTAGCGTTCTTGGAACGGCGCGCCCTCTCCAGCGTAGCCTGCATCACAAATGGTGTCCGAGAGCTGTTCGAACTTGTCGTAGAACTCTGCCAGAAGCCGACGCTGTTCATCAACAGGCAGGACATAGCTCAGCCACCGCCACTGGCGAATCTGCTCATAGATGGTGTCGGGCAAGTCGCGCAGAGCCGACCCCGTTCGGAGCCATGCCACCCGCATGCCGACGAGGGTTCGGGTCACTATTCTCGCCATTCCTAAAGCAACCGCTCGCACATAACTTGCAATATCCACTTGCCTTGCGCCTCCTTGCAAACTCTCTATTCGTCGCCCCCGTTTGGTTTCCTGCCATCCGCTCGATCGATTGCCAGAAAAAACCTCTGGTAGGGTATACTCAACTCAAGCCACCTTATCGTTAGGGAGCCGTGTATGCCAGAAAAGATAACGACCACCACCCTAAAGCAGATGCGGGCGCAGAAGAAGCCCATCGTGGCTATCACCGCCTACGACTACCCTTCGGCACGCCTGGCAGATGAAGCGGGCGTGGATGTGATTCTGGTGGGCGACTCAGTGGGCAACACGGTGCTGGGCTACGAGAACACGCTCCCCATCTCGATGGACGAGATGCTTCACCACCTTCGGGCGGTTCGGCGAGGCGTCAAGCGTGCGCTTCTGGTGGCAGACATGCCGTTCTTGAGCTATGGCGTGGAAGTGAGCGAAGCCGTGCGGAACGCAGGACGCTTTATCCAAGCGGGAGCCGAAGCAGTGAAGGTGGAGGGCGCAACTCCACAGGTGCTGGAATCGATTCGAGCGATGGTGGCAATCGGTATCCCCGTCATGGCGCATCTTGGCTTCACGCCCCAATCGCTTCACCTATTCGGGGGTGCAAAGGTGCAGGGGCGGGGCAGTCAAGGCGAAGCGCTTCTCGAATCGGCACGCGCGGTGGAATCCGCAGGTGCGTTCAGCCTTGTTCTGGAACTCATTCCTGCTAATCTCGCTCAGCGCATTACCGAAACGGTGAATATCCCCACCATCGGCATCGGTGCAGGACCTCATTGCGATGGGCAAATCCAAGTATGGCACGACATTCTGGGCTTGAGCGACCACATCTTCAAGCACGCCAAACGCTACCTGAACCTCCAGAACGAGATACGAACCGCCCTCCGCACTTATGCAGAGGAGGTGCGCACACATCAGTTTCCCGCTCCTGAACACAGTTTTGAGGACAAATGAACCGACAAACATTAGAGCAGACCTTAGAATCGATAGGGGTTATCCTTCACGGGCACTTTCTGCTGACTTCAGGCAGGCATAGCGGGGTCTACTTCGAGAAGTTTCGTCTGCTGGAGCGACCAGAGGTGCTGGAGACGATGGTACGGGAGATGCTGAACCAACTGGCTCCCGTTCAGGTGGAGGTGGTGATTGGCCCCACGCTGGGAGGGGTGTTGGTGGCATACGAGACGGCGCGCCAGCTCGGAGTGCGCGCATTGTATGCCGAGCGCGAGGGCAATCGGCGCGTCTTCCGACGCGATGGAGTGCCCCCACCCGATACCCCTGTGCTGATTGTGGACGATGTGCTGACCACTGGCACCTCCCTGCGCGAAGTGGTAGACCTTGCCCGTGCGCATGGCTTGCAGGTGCGCGGGATAGGAGTGCTGATTGACCGTTCGGAATCTTCCCTCTCTCTTCCTACACACAAGGGGACAGCCCACTGTCCACCGCCTATTGCTCCTGAACATGGGATGATGGCGATAGAGGTGAAGTCGGCTCTCAAAATGCCAGCCGAAAGTTATGACCCGTCCGAATGCCCTCTGTGCCAGCAGGGAGTTCCCATTGTGAAGCGGGGAAGCCGAGGCGAAAAGACCTAAACGAGCCATGAGTATCTATCCGAGCCAGCAGGAGTTCATACGCCTTGCCTCCACAGGGAAGTTAGTGCCCGTCTATAAGGAGGTATTAGCCGACTGGGAAACGCCTGTTTCTGCCTTCTATAAGGTGGCGCAGGGTCAGCGCTATGCTTTCCTGCTGGAGAGCGTAACGGGCGGAGAGCGCATCGCACGCTACTCGTTCATCGGGCTCGAACCGCACACCATCGTGCGTACGAAAGGGAACACGGTACGCCTCTGGGAACCTGCCTCTGAATGGCGCACTGTCAGTCTTGAGCAAGCAGACCCCCTGCAAGTCATTCGCACCCTCCTGCGTCGGTGTCCCTATCATCCTTTGCCCGAACTGCCACGCCTTGCAGGAGGGGCTGTCGGCTATCTGGCGTATGACATAGTGCGCTTTTTCGAACGGCTCCCCGATACCACCCGCGATGACCTTCAGGTGGACGATTGTTGCTGGATGTTTCCCGAAATCCTACTCATTTTTGACCATGTGCTTCATCGGGTACGGTTGGTGGCGTTGGGGTTGCCGGGTGCGTCGCCGAAGGAGAGTTATGAGCGTGCGTGTGCGCGCATTGAGGCGGTTCAGGCGCGGTTGCGCACCCCCCTGCCCCCACCCACTCCCTACGAATCGCCAGAGTTCCAATTGAACCCCCAGCCGAATATGTCGCAAGCGGAGTTTGAGGAGGCGGTACGCAAGGCGAGGGACTATATCTACGCAGGCGACTGCATTCAGGTGGTGCTTTCCCTGCGGTTTAGCCAGCCCATAAATGCCCCCCCGCTGAACCTGTACCGTGCCCTGCGCTCGATTAACCCCTCGCCCTATATGTTCTTCCTGCAGATGGACGATATGACGCTGATAGGGGCATCGCCCGAGGTGCTGGTAACGGTGCAGGAGGGTAAAGCCATCACGCGCCCGATAGCGGGCACGCGCCCTCGCGGTAGCACTCCTGAGGAAGATGCTCGCTTAGCCGGAGAGCTTTTGGCAGACCCCAAGGAGCGCGCCGAGCATATCATGCTGGTCGATTTGGGGCGCAACGATTTGGGGCGCGTCTGCGAGTATGGCACGGTCAGTGTGCCAGAACTGATGGTTATCGAGCGCTATTCGCATGTGATGCATATTGTCTCCGAGGTGGTGGGACGACTGCGCCCGACAGCCGACGCTTTTGATGTGCTACGAGCATGCTTTCCAGCAGGCACAGTCTCGGGCGCGCCGAAGGTGCGTGCGATGGAGATTATCGATGAGCTGGAGCCGACCCGACGCGCCACCTATGCAGGCGCAGTAGGCTACTTCAGCTATACGGGCGAGATGGACACCTGCATCACGATACGCACCATCCTGCTGAAAGATGGGGTTGCCCATGTGCAGGCAGGCGCAGGAGTGGTTGCCGACTCGGTGCCCGAGCGCGAGTATCACGAGTGCCTCAACAAAGCGCGCGCCTCACTGCGGGCTATCGAACTGGCGCATCGTGGGCTGGAGTAGGCGCAGGCGCAACAGACTCCCGCACAACGAGCTCTATCGGTAAGTAGGTGTGGAGCGGGTCGGGCATCTTGCCCTTTATCATCTCCAGCATCATGCTCACGGCGCGACGCCCTAACTCTTCCAACGGCTGGCGGAAGGTCGTAAGCGGGGGAAGCGCAAGCAGTGCCGAAGGAGGGTCATCAAAGCCTATCACCGAAACCTGCTGGGGAACCGCAATCCCCGCCTCCCGCAAGGTCTGCAGGGCAGAGAGTGCAAGATAGTAGCCCCCAGCGAGGAGGGCGGTAGGACCGTTCGGCAGACGAAAGACAGTGGTCAGCCCTTCGCGCACGGCAGGGTCTACTTCATCTGCATAGGGCACAGTGAAAGTCCATATCGCAGAGGGGGGAACCCCACGCTCACTCAGTGCATCGCGGAACCCACGCCAGCGGTCGCGCGAGTTGAAGGTCTCCAGCGCACCGAATAAACCTACAAAGCGTCGATGCCCTAACCCATAGAGATACTCCACCGCTTCGCGCGCTGCCTGATAGTTATCGGTGTCGACCGAAGGCAGGCTCCACTCCTCGGCACTTGCCCCTACCACCAGCACCGGTATGCCACGCTCAGCAAGCCCTTGCAAGAGGGCGATATGCTCGGCAATAGGCGCAACCGCCATAATCCCGATGACCTCGCCTGTGTTGAGTTCGCGCTCCACCTGGTCGAACTGGTAGTCAAGCCAGAGGGTGCGGATGCTGTGGTTGGCGAGAGCGCTCAGCAGGCTCCGCTGGAGGGAACCGAAGTAGAAGTCGGGGGATTGGCGCGTGCCCGCTCCCATCCCCAGCACCATCAGCGTCAACGATTTCTGGAAGATAGAAGGAGGCAAATCGGCAGAGACGACTGTGCCAACCCGCCGTTTGCGGATGAGCACTCCCTCGCGTGCAAGCCACTGGAGCGCACGGCTGACCGTGAGCGGGCTCACCCCCAGCTGCTCTGCCAGCTCCCGTTCAGGTGGAAGAACGGTACCTGGTACCCAATAGCCCGTAGCAATCTGTCGCTCTACCCAGTGCTTCACCTGCACATAGCGCGGTAGCTCTTGGCTGAATCGTATCTTCATCGCTCGCCCTCATTCAATTGGGGTTATAAGGTTAGAATACCCAATTGCATTAGGACAATTGCAAATTCGGGAGAGGGTGTTCGAAAGACCCTTTCGTGGCTTGGGCATCTTGCCCATTAGCCTAACCGCAGCACGGGCATCTCGCCCGTGCCTCCTACCGTCCCCTGATAAGGGTACACGGGTCAGGTTCACTTTCTATCGCTTCACCCACATTTTCGGGAGGCAATTCCCCCCTCCTTAAGGTTCCCCCCGTCAACGGGGGGAACCGAGAAGAAAGCAAGGTTCCCCGTCAACGGGGGGAACCGAGAAGAAAGCAAGGTTCCCCGCCAACGGGGGGAACCGAGACATAGGGGGAAGGTTGCCCCGTCAACGGGGGGAACCGAGAAGAAAGCAAGGTTCCCCGCCAACGGGGGGAACCGAGACATAGGGGGAAGGTTGCCCCGTCAACGGGAGAACCGAGAAGAAAGCAAGGTTCCCCCCGTCAACGGGGGGAACTGAAAAATCGGTCAGGGCAGGTGCGCCCAAGCGCAAGCGGATGTCGTCCAGTGCCTCATCCAGACGCTCCTCGCTCTCCACCAGCGCGCAGGAACCGCCCGTGCGCTCCGCCAGCAGTTTCAGCAGGGCTTCGTTCACCGCCTCATCGATGCCAACCGTTTCCAGTGTGGGCTTATAGACCTTCACCCCATCATTGAACACCACCAGCGCAAAGCGGTCTTGGCTGTGGAAGCTCTCGATGATGCGCGTGGTCGCTCGGCGAGCGCACTCCATCTTCCAGCCGTTCATACTGCCCGAACGGTCTAACACTACCACGATGTCGCGCGGGGTGGTTAGGGTGGTATCCACGCGCGGGGCGGTGATGACCGTCATGAGCGTGCCCGCTTCGGGGTCATGCTCGTCGGGCGAGAGTATTGCAAACGCCTTCAGACGCTCCTCGACAACCCGATAGCGCAGGATGAAGTCGCGATTGAGCCGTTCGCCGGGCTGAAGCTCGATGCGATAGATGCCGTTCGACTCGGTGAGCGTAGCGTTCTTGTGCAAACTACAGCGCAGGTCGTGCAGGGTAGCCCCGCAGGGGTCAATCTCGACGGTGAAGGCGAGTTGCACGGGGTTCGGGAAGTCGGGCAACAGCACGGGCGGAGTGATAGGCGACGCATCGGACACCTCGTCGGTGTCGGGCACGACGCCATCACCCACCGAGTCGCCATCCAGCGGAATGCCCGGAATGTAGCGCGGGACGACCACAAGCGGGAACTGATAAGTCACTTCACCGTCGTCCACCTCCAGGGGCATCGCCATCTCGAGCGTGATGTGCGCCTCTTCGCCCGACATGATGTTGCCGACGCGAAGGGTAAACACATTCGGACGCTCCTCTTCGGCAATCGATGCGCGATGTCCCTGTCGGAGTGCCTGCTCGTACTCGCGTCGTGCCTGTTCGCGCTCTTCGAGGACACCCTCAAACGATGCGCCCCCCGCGTTGAAGTGTGCGCAGGAGTGGGCGGGCAGACTCTTGGAGTGCTTGCACCGCCTCCGCGCTGAGGGGTTGCTCCGACTCAATAACCAAATGGACACCTTCGGTGAGCTCGATGCTCTGCCAGTGCCGAACGGGGGCATGGGGGTGTTCCGTCGTGGTGGATAGCTCGCGCACGGCGGGAGTCTGCTTCCAGAAGGCGGTTTGGCGTCGGGATGTGCCGTTGGTAGGTTTCGTCTCGGTCGCTTCGGCAAAGAGCAGGTGGGGTGGCACTTTGGCGATTTTAGCAAGCGTCTCCTCGGTTTGCCCTAGCAGACGCTGCTATTTTTGACCCCCTTGACGAAAAGGGGAAAAGCATGGTATAATAAGAGTGAGGAAAAGGAGGTACGACGATGCGTACAAGAAAGGCTGTCTTAGGTGTGGTGCTTGCCTTTGCCTTAGGCATGGGCTCTCTGTCCGCGCAAGGTCCGTTCGCTTACTTTGCTGGTAACCCAGCAAACGCCTGGTACACCATCGGTGGTACTTGTGATAGCTTCACTATAACCGCCAACTACCTGTACTTTATATCGGGTGATGTGGGAAGTGCTGGACTTCCCGCACGCTGGACGGCGTTGCCGTTCCAGATTTGCGCCCCGATAACTTTCGACTCGATTAGCTACATGCCCGCCTTTGGCACGGGCGCTCCTGAGATTCGTCTCATCATTACCAGCGCTACGCAAATAACTCCCACCTGTCCTTCGGGTTCATTTCCTGTACCTGACCTGAATAATGTTGTCTTTCAGACGAGCCTTGGTTTCTACCCTGGCGACCCACCTGTTATTGGTGAAAGCGATGAGCTGTATCTCACCTACTATGGTGGAACCACTACCTTCACCTACCTGCGCACCAGCTCGCTCGGTCAGAGCGTGACGCTTGGTCCTGGGTTGTACTTTGCTATCCTTGTGGGCGACGAGGACTTCACAGCAGCAGGTCCTCTCGATTCCTATTTCGCCCTTGGAATGGGCGCGCCTGGCGGACCAAAGCTCTACTACAGTCCGCGTGGGTTGGGAAGCGCTCAGGGCAGTGGTCCTTTTGAGGGTCAACTTGTGCCTGCCAGCTGGCAGCTGTTCCGTTATAATACTTCGGTGGCGCCGTTCACCTGTGAGCGTAGCTTGAACACGGACTTGCCATGGCGAGACGGTGACCCGTTTGCTAACTGTCCACCGTGGAATGGCGTGCCCGACTGGAACCGCTACCATGCGCCCGCGCTCTATCACGGCGTGTTGGGCTTCCGCAACTCGCAAGCAGGTTCGGGTAAGGTGGTCGGCACTGCGGTGACCGCTGATGCGCCGTCTCCTTCGCCACCAACTAATGTGGAGGTCATCTTTTACCTTCCTGGCACTAAGCAGCGCGTGGCGCGATTCAGTATGCCGACCGCTGAGGGTCCCGACTTCCCCATCGACACGCCCGAGGTGGTGGCAGGGGTTTACGATGTGGTCGTGCGCCCCATCTACTCGCCCTCCATCTTCACGCTTAACTGCCCGACGAGCATCTGTATCACCGATGTCACCTTCAGCACCGAGACCCACTGGCTCGGGGTTCGTATCCCGAATGTGACGGTGTCGGGCACTGTTGACCTGGGCACGGTCATCCTGCCGAATGGGGATACAAATGGCGACCTTACAGTGGACGATGCGGACCTGCTGAACATCCTGTTTGCGTTTGGTACTGATGATGCGGCTGCGGACCTCAATGGCGACGACACTGTGGACGATGCTGACCTGCTGATTGTGCTGTTCAACTTCGGCGCGCAAGGCGAAGACGGCGACGAAGAGTGCTAAAGCACTCCTGTATGTGAAGGGTGCGTGGTGTACACGCACCCTTCTTTCGCTTTTCGAGCAGGAATCGTGTGCCTGCTGTCGAAGGTAAAATTGTGGAGGTGGTGCACTATGCGTAAGCAAGGCTTTACGCTTATCGAGCTGTTAGTCGTGATCGCAATTATCGCCATTTTAGCGGCGATACTCTTCCCTGTTTTTGCTCAGGCGCGTGAAAGCGCCCGCCAGATTAGCTGCGGAAGTAGGTTCTATCAAGTTGCTCGCGCCGTGATTGCCTACACGAGCGACTATGACACCACCCAGCCCCTTACCCAGTGGTTCGCCTCGTTCGCTGGAGGCGACAACTGCAACGACCGAATCTTGGCTCAGCTGCTGATGCCTTATGTGAAGAGCTGGCAGATGTTCCGATGTCCTTCCGACCCGCATGCCACCGATGCCATTCTGGATGCCTGCCCAGCCGATAACGAGCCTCCCCCTACCCAGCAGTGTATTCGGGAATATCGCTGGGCACTGAAAACCGACCTTGGCTATAACTACACCTACTTGTCCCCTATTATGCGCAACGCCCAAACGGGGATATGGTACAACGCCTCTGCAAATGATGCCCGCATTCGAAACCACGCTCAAACCGTGCTCTTTGTAGATAGCCTCTGGTGGCGCGACCCCCAGACTCGCCAACCCCTTTGTGGAGGCAACTGGATTGTGATGCCCCCTGCACGCTACTGGCGTAATCCTGCAGGACAAGTTGTCGATACCTTTACAATTGTTCGCCAAGAGTGTGATTCTCAGCGTGCTAACGCTTGGTACGACTACATGGGCAACAGCTGCGGGTTTGGCGCACGCCCCGCCTGCTGGCGATTGCAAACAGCAACGGGCTGGTACACATGGATGGAGTTCGGAGGCGCATGGCCCTGGCACCGACGGGAGCGTATGATGGTCGCCTTTGTGGATGGGCACACAAAAGCGCTCACTCCCTCCCAGCTGACTCAAGGATGCGACGCGCGCCCTCAGTGTGGTGGCTTCATCACCGACCCACAACAGTACATGTGGGACCTCGACGATTACTATTGATGGCAGGTGAGCATGAATGGAAATTCCTAAGCCCGTTGCAATTGGCATTATCGCTATCGTGGTCGTGCTCGCCCTCGCCATCGGGTGGTATTTCACGAGTGGTGGCGGAGGCGGCTCATCAGTACCCGAGTCCGTCTACCCTCAATCGCAAGGCGGTGAAGGGGTAGAGGCGTACGGTCTCCAACCCCTTGATACCCGTGCAGGTCCTGCAGAGGCACTGCCGTTAGAGGGTCAGGGCGGAGGTGGTGGACGACGCTAAGTAAACCGTGCCCCCTACTTTTTTCGGTAGGGGGCATGCTATACTCTTGCTATGCGAACGCGTCTGCAAGCAGGAGTTGGCAAGGTCGACATCACGCCCGACATTAGCAAGATACGCATTCAACTGGGAGGCTATGGGGCGCGCCTGAATATGCCCCCAACAGGAGTACGCGACCCGATTTATGCCCGCGCCTTAGCCTTAGATGACGGAAACCAGCGCGTGGTATTGGTAGCGCTTGACCACTTGCTCATCCCCGATAGCCTTACCCGTGCGGTGCGTGAAGCGGTCGGTCTGCGCCCAGAACAGCTCTTCATCAGCGCAAGCCACACCCACTGCGCTCCCGACGCGATGGGACTGAACGAGCGGATGCGCTTCCCCCTACCCGGAGTGGGCACCTTCTTACCTGAGTTTCTGCAGTTCACCACCGAGCGGGTTGCCCAAGCAGTGCGCCAAGCGGTTGCGAACCTTCAGCCAGCCCGAGTGGCATATCATGCAGAGCCTCTCCCCAATCTGAACCGCAACCGACGGGGGCTGGGCATTACCGACCGAACGATGACCGTGCTTCGTGTCCAAACCGAGCGCGGGAAGCCTCTTGCTTGCGTGGTGGTCTATGCTGCGCATCCCACTATCTACCCCCACACGATGATGGAGGTCTCGGCGGAGTTTCCGGGTGTGCTTCAGAACCGCTTGGAACGCGAGATGGGCAACGGCACGGTGGCACTGTTTATGAACGGTGTGCTGGGCGATGTGTCGCCTGTAGCCGACGAGGGGAGGGACGACCATGACCGTGTCCAGCGCTACGGAATGCAACTCGCCGAGCATGCTCTTCGGCTCCTCAAAAGGGCGCGCCCGCTTACACCCCGCCTGACCCTTCGGCAGGTGAACGCGAAGCTTCCTGAACCGCGCCCACATCCGCAGTTCCAAGAGTCCGCAGGGCGCGAGTACAAAGTGCCCGAATCGCTTCTCAACAACCTCGTGCGCCAGATTGTGCCCCCTGTCGCCCCAGTAAGTCTCGTTGGAATAGGTTCACTAATGCTGGTGGGCTTTCCGGGTGAACCCATCACCGCGCTCGGTCTGCAAACTCACACGCTGGGCAAGTCGGCAGGATATGCTATCACGATGCCTGTTGGATTGGTGAACGACTGGATTGGCTACATCCTCACCCGCGAGGAGTACGAGAAGGGGCGCTACGAGGCGACCGTCTCGTTCAACGGTCCTGAACTGGGGGCTGTGATCATGGAAGCTGTGCGCACAGGGCTGACGAAATAGGAGCTCAGGTCAGGCTGTTCGAAATACTGAACGCTATGCCAGAAGTGCTATACTTTAACCTATGCGACGCTTGCTCTCGTGGAAGCGACGAAAGCACCCCCTCAGCATGGACGACCCGAACTGGCTACGCGCCGATCTGGAGCGCAAAGAGCGCGAACTGCAAGAGGCGCAACGCCATCTGCGCCAACTACAGGCACGACTTGCCGACCGCGAAGCCGAAATCGAAGCGCTGCGCCGTATCAGCGAAGCCACCGGCAGCGCCTTCGCCTCGGAAGCGATGCTCCAATCGATTGCCGAGATTGCGATGCGCATCACCGAAACCGAAGTGTGCCATATCTTTCTCTTCGATGAGGCGCGTGAGGAGCTGGTGCTACGCGCCGCCACAGGCGATGACCAGCAGTTCATCAATGAAATTCGCCTCAAGCCCGGTGAGGGCATCACCGGCTGGGTTGCGAAACAGCGTCGCCCCGTCGCCATCGAGCGTCAGGCATACAAAGACCCTCGCTTCAAACTCTACCCCGCCCTCAACGAGGAGCAGTACGAGAGCATGCTGGCGGTGCCCCTGGTGGCAAACGATGAGGTGTTCGGAGTCATCAGTGTGCGCACCCGCAAGCCCCAAACCTATCAGCAAGAGCAGATACGCCTGCTGTCGGGGATTGCAAGCCACCTCGCAGGCGCACTGAACCAGCTCAGCCAGATCGAACAACTCAAGCGCACCGCCACCCAAGTCGCCACTCTGTCCGAGATTAGCCGAACCCTTACAGGAAACCTCTATCTGGAAGAGGTGCTTCAACTGCTGGTGCATATCACTGCCCAGACGCTTGGCTACAAGATTGTCACCGTGATGCTATTGGACGAGGAACGGGGTGAACTGGTGCTGAAAGCCACCCAAGCCGAGAGCGACGAGTATCGCAAGAAGCCCCCGCTTCGGGTGGGCGAGAGTGTGGCGGGGCGCGCGGTGGCGGAAGGGCGCATTCTCGTGGTGACCGATGTGCGTGCGCACCCTCACTACCGCTTCCCCGATATTGCGGAACGAGAGGGGCTTCATTCGATGGTCTGTGTGCCCCTGCGTGTGCGCGAGCAGGTAATCGGTGTGCTGAACTGCTATACCGAGCGCCCACACCTCTTCTCGGACGAGGAACTGCGCACCTTAGAGGCTGTCGCCAACCAAGCAGCGTTGGCGATTGACCATGCGAAACTGATGGTGCGCAGTGCCATCCTCCAAGAGATGCACCACCGCGTGAAGAACAACCTCCAGCAGATAGCGAGCCTGATGCGCCTCCAGATGCACTACGCACGCTATCAAACGGTGGAGTCGGCAATTCAAGACAGCCTGAGCCGTATCTTGGCGATTGCGCAGGTACACGAACTGCTCTCACGGGAAGACTTAGACCGCGTGAGCCTGCGCAAGATTGCCTCCAGTATCCTGCACAACACGAAGCAAGCCCTGCTGATTCCGGGTAAGCAAATCCATTCGCGGGTGGAGGGCGATGATGTGCTTCTCCCGCTTCAGCAAGCGACCGCCGTGGCGTTGATCCTCAACGAGCTAATCCAGAACGCAATTGAGCATGGGTTCCGTGAGCGCAACGAGGGTTCCATCGCTGTGCAGGTGCAGATTACGGATGGGAATGTGTTGTTAGAGGTCACCAACGATGGCGAACCGCTCCCAGCCGATTTCGATGTAGGCAAAAGCAACACGCTGGGCGTGAAGATTATCGACAATCTGGTGCGAGGCACTTTACGCGGGCGGTTCGAACTGAGTAGTAGGGAAGGTCAGACGATTGCCCGCGTGCATTTCCCCCGCCCCAGCGAGTGAGAGATAAAGACATGCTTAACATTTCCTTTACATTCGGCGGGGTACAGTGGAAAAGGAGAGGAGAATGATGGACACGATTACGCGGCGTGAGGCACTGAAACGAATAGCGATTTTGGGTGCAGGGAGTGCGCTTGGCACATTGGGGTTGGTCTCACAAGGGGAGGCAAGTCGGCGTCGGCGCGTTCTCCGTATCGCACACCTGACCGATATTCATCTTCAGCCCGAAGGCATAGCCGTCGAAGGCACACTTGCTTGCTTACGAGAAGTCCACGAAATGCGCGACCGACCAAACCTCATTCTAACAGGGGGCGACTCGGTGATGGATGTGTTCAATCAGAAACGCGAGCGAGCGAACACGCTGGGCAAACTCTGGCGTGAGGTGTTCGTAGCGAACTGTAAAATCCCCGCTTTCCACTGCGTCGGCAATCACGATGTGTGGGGCTGGAATCGTGAACGCAGTGGTTGCACGGGCGACGAACCTGATTACGGCAAAAAGTGGGCAACTGAACTGTTCGAAATCGAACGCCCCTACTACTCGTTCGACCGAGCAGGCTGGCACTTTGTCGTTCTGGATAGCACCTTCTCCGTGGGCAACAGCTACATCGCTCGTCTGGACGATGCGCAGTTTGAATGGCTCCAAGCGGACCTTGCACAGGTGAACCCCAAGACACCCGTGCTCGTGCTCTCCCATATGCCGATCCTTTCGGTATGTGCTTATATCGACGGCAACAACGAGAAGACGGGCAACTGGGTGATACCAGGTGATTGGGTGCATATCGATGCGCGCCGTATCATCCAACTCTTCCACAAACACCCGAATGTGAAACTCTGCTTGAGTGGGCATATGCACCAGTACGACCGTGCTGAATACGACGGGGTGACCTATGTGTGCAACGGTGCCGTGAGCGGGAGCTGGTGGAGCGCAGAAGGAAACTACTACCAAACAGTGCCGGGCTACGGGATTGTAGACCTCTACAGCGACGGCACCTTCCAGTGTGAATATCGTCCGTTTCGGGGCTATCCAAAACGCCCCTCCAATCAGAAGGAATAGTCAGGGGCTGAGAGGGCGCACCTGCGTGTCACCGAAAGTGCCCCTCTCATAAGGCTCTCGTCTCAGCAGCCTGTGCCGAATGCGAACAGCACAGTTAGCAGGTCGGCGTCATCCACGACACTGTCCCCGTTGAGGTCTTCAGGAAGGTTCGTTCCTGTGCTACCGAAGGCAAACAGCACCGCCAACAGGTCGGCGTCATCAACGCAACCATCTCCGTTCACATCCGCGCCGAGTCGGAGGCGAAAGTCGAGGTTATCCACATATCCGTCGAGCGAGCGACCGCCTCCCGTGAAGTCCATTCGGATGCGTACAGTGCGTGTACCTGCGGGCACTACGCCGTTCGTGGCGAGGAAGAAGAAGCTGCGCGAGAAATTGCGCTGGGCAGGAGTCAGTGGTCCGATAGCGTCAGCATCCAGCTCATTCCCGTTAGCATTGCGGAATATCGCAGAGATGGTGGCGCTGTCCGGTTGAGAGTAGTAGCCCCCAATCCAGCCAGACAGGTCAAAGCGTAAGACCCCGCTGTCGATGAGACTGGCAAGTGCACTCACATCGATATCTTGATAAGCGAAAGAACTGCCCGCACTGTCACCGTTGAACCCACCGAAGAAGAGGTTTAGTCCGCCCGTCAGGTTGCCGTTCGCATCGAAGGGACCCTCACTGAGCAGGGGATAGTCTTCTGAACCGGGCGTGCTATCGTAGCGATAGGTGGTGGGCGCGCTACCGATGGTAGGGTCGCCCGAGGTAATCCAACCGAACATCGTGGCGGTGTCGGTGATATCGAAGTAGCGCGAAGTAGAGACTTGCGTGGTGCCATTGGCGTCGATAAACTCTCCACTAGGATTGACAATCAGGTTCGTGCCCAACGATTGGGCGTTCACGAGTGCAACCAGCACGGTTGCAGCGGCTAAGGTGATACCTTTCTGTAAAGTATGCATGAGATTTCCTCCTGGGTTAGTCCCTGAAATAGAATACCCCCCCCTGTTGTTAACGAAAGATTAATTCAATTATTCTTAACAAAACTTTAACAAATTTTAACTCCATCTTAACCTGTTTTGGACGATAATCAGGGGCATGATGAAACACTCCACAGGGACACACGGTTTCACGCTGATTGAGTTGCTGGTGGTGATAGCGATTATCGCTATTCTGGCGGCGATTCTATTCCCTGTCTTTGCCCAGACACGCACTGCAGCACGCAATACGCAAGACCTGTCTAACCTGCGTCAGTTAGCAACTGCTGCGATAATGTATGCGAATGACTACGACGAGACTTGGGTTGCCACGGGAAGTGAACCGAACCCCGCTTGTACACCCCAAATTTCGCCCCTGCGTTGTGATGGCACACCCCATCGAGGGTGGGGACTTTTGCTGATGCCCTATGTGAAGAACGCCGAAATCTTCCGCTCGCCAATGTTGGAACGCCGAGGTACCTTTATCAATGAGTGTGCGCCTGCAAACGGCACCGAGATGACCAACACCTACTCGATGAACTACCTGCTCTCACGCGACAACACCTATCCGTATGGTGATTATGGGGTGACCCCGTCGGGATTCCCCCTCACCACACCTGCCCGCCTGCCGGAGATTGTTCAGCCTGCCAACACGGTGGCGATGCTGCTATCGAACAGCGTGCCTCCACGCGGTGCTTCGTGGGGCTGTAACTATGTCACGCTGGAGAGTTCCGACTTCATCAACAAGATTCGCTACCGCGCACTGTACAAGGATGGGAGCAACATCGCTTACGCGGATGGACACGCAAAGTTCTTTGTATCGCTTGAGCTTGATTCTGCTGGGAGGGGCTACCCACGCTGTAATAACGGACCGAGCCACACCTGCTACATCTGGCCCGAGCGCAACATCTGGATGGTTCCGACCTACCCCAACGATACACTCGGCTATCAAGTGGGCTTGATTCGCCACTCCTGCGCCCAGTAGTCTCGAGAGGGGATAGCCTCTTCTTCAAGGTTATCTCCTCTCCATATCTGAAATACTTGTGCCCACCCTCTCCCAGTGTTTCTGTCGGTCGATCTCGGTGCCCACTTCGAGTCACTTGCGCTTGCCTGTAATCTCGTCCAGCCAATCGGCGATTATCTGGAGTGCCTCTGGATTGAAGGTCTCCTCAATCTGGGTGTACTCTGTGATAAGTCCCGTTTTCGCCTTCTGGAACAGGTGGTTCAGACCGGGCAGTTTGCGCACCGTGACGCGCCGATTGCCCCCTGCCCGCAACGCCTGCGCAATCGCAGGTAAGTTCTGGTCGGGGTCGACCTGAAGGTCTAACTCCCCGATAAGCGCAAGCACGGGACAGCGCACCTTACGCAAGTAGGGCACGGGGTCTAATACGATGAAAGTGCGGAACCAAGGGGATACATACGATTCGGCTTGGGCGGAGAGGCTGGCGCGTTGGGTGTCGGAGAGAGTATTCCCCGCTCCCAGCGATTCGATGAGTGCCTCCAATATCTGCTGTTTTGCCTTCTCATCGTCGTTCTCGCGTTTTAGGATTTCGAACACCCGCTTTTGTAGGTCTCGGTTGCGCTGGATGAGGGTTTCCGAGGCGCCCGATTTGCGGGCAATCAGTTCCGCTTGACGGTAGAGAATCTGCTCGCCGGGCACGCCTGTGCCCGCCAAGAGAATCAGGAACGCCACTTCGCGAGGCGCTTGGGCGCACGCAACGGTTGCCACTAGCGCCCCTTCGCTATGCCCCAACAACCCCACACGCCGACGGTTAATCTCTCGGCGTGTTTTGAGGTAGGCAACTGCTGCCAGCGCATCTTCGGCAAAGTCCAAAGTGGTGGCAGTTCGCATATCGCCTTCCGAACCCCCGACCCCCCTATCGTCCATCCGCAGGGTAGCGTAGCCTCGCCGAGTGAGGTAGTCCGCTATTACCAAGAAGGGTCTGTGCCCAAACACCTCTTGGTCGCGGTTCTGCGCACCCGAGCCAGTGAAGAACACAACGGCTGGGAAAGGTGGCTTGCCTTCAGGGAGCGTCAGCGTGCCTGCCAGTGTAATCCCTGCCTTGCGGTTGGGCACCTTCACCTCTTCGGTGCGATAAGGGAAAGGCGGTTTCGGCTCTTGAGGGCGTAAGGGAGCAGGCGGTTCTCCTGCGTTCAGCACGAGTGGGAACTTGAGACCCGACTGACGCCACTCGCCTCGAATCTGTTTGCCATCGTCCGAAAGGGTTCCGACAAACTCGCCCCCGATTCGGGCTACTTTGAGCGTAATCTGCCCATTCTCGATAGCCACTTCGCTGATTGGAATCCCGAAAGCGGACTGGTCGGGGCTATCCAGCGTGCCTGTCCAGCGTCCTTGAGCATCTTTCCTCAGGCGGAACACGAGGCGCAGGGTTTGGTCCCCCACCTTTAGTGTGCCCCACCAGCTCCCCTCTTGCGATAAGGGAAAAGCAGAGTAGGAAGTGGTGATTATGGATCGGAATAGAGGATTCATTCTTCGCCCCCTGTCCAGTAGTTCGGGGGTTCGCGGGTGATGGAGACGCTGTGCGGATGGCTCTCACGGAGCGAGGCGTTCGTGATGCGGATAAAGCGCGCCTTCTCACGCAGTTCTTGGAGGTTGCGTGCGCCCACATAGCCCATTCCGGAGCGCAAGCCACCCACGAGCTGGTGAATCGTTTCCGAGAGCGGACCGCGATAGGGCACGCGCCCTTCAACGCCTTCGGGCACTATCTTGCGTGGGTCTGCTTGGTAGTAGCGGTCGCTGGAGCCTTCGCGCATCGCACCGACCGACCCCATCCCGCGATAGACCTTGTAGGCGCGGTTGCGGAAAATCTCGATTTCGCCCGGCGACTCCTCACAGCCCGCCAACAGATTGCCCAGCATCACGGTGCTGGCGCCCGCAGCGAGCGCCTTGACAATATCGCCAGAGTAGCGGATACCCCCGTCGGCAATGATCGGCACTCCCAGCTTGTGTGCTTCTTCCGCACACTCCATGATGGCGTAGAGTTGGGGTACCCCCACGCCCGTTACGACGCGCGTCGTGCAGATACTGCCTGCGCCCAAGCCGACACGGATGGCTTCGGCACCTGCTTCCACGAGTGCACGCACTCCCTCCCGCGTCGCTACATTTCCCCCTATCACGGGCAGGTCAGGCAGGGCACGCCGAATGGCACGCACCGCTTGCAACACGCCCTCTGAATGCCCATGTGCCGAATCGACCACGATGAAATCGACGCCTGTATCGGCAAGCGCACGCGCCCTCTCTACAGGGTCGCGTAGGGGACCCACTGCCCCACCGACCACCAGACGCCCTTTCGAATCTTTGGTCGCATTCGGGTGCTGGCGTATCTTCAGTAGGTCTTTGATAGTGATAAGCCCGCGCAGTTTGCCCTCGGAGTCGACGATAGGGAGCTTCTCAATCTTGTGCTGTTGCAGGATGCGTTCCGCCTCTTCCAGCGTCGTGCCCACAGGGGCGGTAATCAAGTTCTTGGAGGTCATCACCTCGCGGATGGGGCGGTCATAGTTCGTCTCGAAGCGGATGTCGCGGTTAGTGAGAATGCCCACCAGATAGCCCTGTTCATCGGTGATAGGCACGCCCGAGATATGGTAGCGTTCCATAAGCGCAAGCGCGTCGCGCACCGTGTGATGGGGCGAAAGGTGAAACGGGTCCCAGATGACGCCGTGTTCACTGCGCTTGACGCGGTCGACCTCCATCGCCTGCTTCTCAATAGACATGTTGCGGTGGATGACGCCCACACCCCCCTCGCGCGCCAGCGCAATCGCCATACGCGACTCGGTCACCGTGTCCATCGGCGAGCTCACAATCGGGATATGCAGGCGAATATCCCGTACCAATACGGCGGAGGTATCGACCTCATCAGGGAGCACTGCCGAGTGATTGGGCAGGAGCAGAACATCGTCGAAACTGAGCGCTTCGGTTAGCGTCCGCATGCAGAACCTCCTGTTAGAGTGTACCCGAACCGCTCTGGTGTGCCTGCAGGAAATGGTCGTGCCCGACATAGTAGTGAACCGAGCGTTCGGCAGGCTTGAACCACACAATCCCCTTTGGGCATGGCGCAAAGAACGGCTCCACCACCCGATGCGCCTCCTCTAACGAGATAGGCGCACCATCGACCCGCTGGACACTACAGTGCAAAAGGTCATCCTCACCCTCGAACTGTACATAGTAGTCGCCAATCTGACCCCCATACCGCTCGGCTTGGTCTAACCGTATGGGCAAGTTCGCCTGGATATCTTTTAGAAGCGCAGACAGAATTCGCTGATAAGGAGCGGACATAGGGAGATTCTACCCTTCTCTGCAGAACGGTAGGCTTCCGTAAGCGTCTATTTTTAACCGACGGGTATAATTTGCCGACGAGTCTGTTTCTGTGGAGGGCATATCGCCCTTCAGGAACACCCTCGGCACAAAATCTCGGTTCAAGGAGGTAACGCATGCGAAAACTGATAGGCGTGGTGGCACTGGGAGCATGGATGAGCTTGGCAGTGGCTCAGGATACTGCCGTGAATTTCCAGTATAAGCTCAAGGAGAACCAGCAGGAGCGTTATCAAGCGACGGTAGAGATGTCGGGCAACCTGCCCATTCCGGGCGCAGCAGGAATGGCGGGCGTGCTCAAACTGAACATGACCGTCTTTATGAAGACCACCGAGGCGAAGGAGCAGGCTTTCACCGTTAGCACGGGGCTGGAAGCGTTCGATGCCGAGTTCAACGGTCAGCCCTTCCCCGTAGGGCTGGACATGGCAAAGAGCGTCATTCCCGATTCGACTGCTACCGTCTCGCCCGATGGCAAACTTGGCGGAATCAAGGGCGGTGGCGGGCTGATGGGCTTCCAACTGCCCGGTTTTGACCCGCGCAATATGGCGACGATGCTCATCCCTACCGAGTTCCCGACCGATAAGCCCCTTACTCCGGGCACCAGCTGGCAGTTCACGCGCACCTTCGGTGAGGGGCAAGACGCCCTCAAAATCACACTCAACGCTAAGGTAGAGGGGTTTGAGGAGGTAGAGGGTACCAAACTGCTCAAGGTCACTCAAACCTTCGACAGCCCCATCGAAGCCTATCAGGACGCCTTCTATCAGCCCACCACCGATAAGGAGAATGCCGTGCGCGTCACCAAAGGGCAGATGAAAGGCACGATGACCCTCTGGTACCATCCAGAGGATGGCATACTTCACAAGGCGGTGCTTCAGGCAAGCCTGAACCAGACCACCGAACCCATCAAGCGGGACGGTTCCGAAATCAAGGACTACGAGCGCGAATCGACCCAGCTCAATGTGAACGCAACGGTCACGCGCCAAAGCTCGGCAAAAACCGAGACCGCAACCTCCTCTTAGAGGGTTTAGACCCCTGAGTATAAACGGAGAGGCTTCTCCTTCGTCTAAAATTAATATCGAAGGGGAAGCCTTTGCATGCTCATGAGCAGACAATCATGGATAGTCTCGGTTTACACAGGGGATAAAACCCTCACTCCTTGCGCCCCCTATTTTAGGGGGGTAAGGGGCACTCTGCTCGCCTGCTTTCTCATGTTGGGGCAGGCGTCCGCCCAGGTGATTCCTGAGATTCGACTTCCACCCGAGATATTTCAGAAGCTGGAAGAGTCTCAGAGCGTTCCTACCCCACAGGAATCGGCTCAGAACCCGAATCGCTCACGCCCTCAGCGACGAACCTCGTTCGATGCGCTCTTCCGCATCCGCTCTTTCAAAGATTTGGAAGAAGAGTTCCGCAACAGCGTCACCATCAGTGGGCGCAAGATTATCGGCTTTCACCTCCACCAGATAGAAGGCGACCGCAACTCGTTTCGCGACCAGAACTATTTTGGCGAGGGAGGGAAGCGGTTCACCGACAACACCGACCTCAGCATCCGCGCCCACAAGTTTCTCGGCTTCCTCTCGTTCGATTGGTATTGGAGCAACAACCGATTCCGCAACCCGTTCGATACCCGTATCACTTATGAGTACGAATCGCCCAACTTCAACATCAAATGGGGGCATGTGAGCGCGGTGCTGGGGGGCGGTAATCCGTTGGCGTCCTTCAACCGCACACTGAACGGTGTCGTAGCGAACTTCAAGACAGGACGCTCAGCACTTTCCTACTTCACCTCCGAAACCAAAGCCGATGCCCGCACCATCACCATCACGGGCAACGACAGCCCAGGACCCTATTACCTGCAGGGTAGTCAGATTGTGGATGGTTCCGAGCGCGTGCAGGTCGACGGTATCCCCCAGCGACGCGGGGAAGACTACACCATCGACTATTACACGGGTACTTTGCGATTCCGCGATGGGCTGATTATCCCGCGCACCTCCACCATCGTGGTAACCTACGAGACCTACGCCTTCAACTCGCAGCCCAGCCGACTGGAGGGATGGCGACTTGAGACCAACTTGGGGCGAGGCTACAACCTCGGCATCAATGTGCTGAGCCAGAAAGCGAAGGTGCGCACCTCCATCGGCACACGCACCCAGCAGTTCTACGGGCGGGGCGCGCCCAGTGTGCCCTACGACCTCGACTATCCCCCTCAGCCCAACACGCCTATCACCATCACCGTGGGAGGCGTACCCCAGCAAGAGGGGATAGATTACGAGTTCGACCCCGTTCTGCCCTACCGTTTCTATTTCAAGCGGTTCATCCCCTCCACGCTGATTGTGCAGGTGGTCTATGTGCCCCTCATCACCACTGGCTCTACCATCGGGGGCGACCGCGAAGTGATAGGGCTCGACTTTACCCTCCCCTTGGGCAAGGATGGCAATCTCGTGTGGAACTTGGCGCGCAGTCGGGCAGAGGCGTTGAACCGTTCGCTGAATGCAACCGCGCAGGTCATCGAGGCACGGTTCAAACTGGGCAACCTCAGCGTGGATACCACCTATCGCGACATTCCCGCCGAGTTCATCGGCATCGAGTCGGTGGGGTTCCGACGCAACGAGCGGGGACACCAAACCCAGCTTCGCTATACCTTTAGCCCCATCTCGCGTTTGCAGGTAAGCCTCTCCCAAGCGCGGGTGGCATCCTTCGACACAGGAAGCCAACTTACCGCCAGCACAGTCGATACCGATATCCAAACCTACTCCTACACCTACAGCCCTGAGAACGGCTTCAGCCTGAGCCTCAACCGCAACGCCAACCAAACCCGCGCCCCCGGCAACATTAGCAGACAGACCCGCGACACGGTGAGCATCGGGCGCAACTGGAAAACCCTCACCTTCTCGGTCAACTACGACCGCCAGCACTCGGAGGGGCAATCGATGCTGGGTGGAGGCGCAAGACAGACCTATCAGATTCAGAGCCTCAGTGGGCAACTGGAGTGGCGTATTTTAGAGACGCTTTCCCTCCGCGCCACAGCTTCACAAAGCCAGATTCGCCAAATCAGCGGGACACAATCCGCCTCTAATCGGGCACGCGATCTCAGCATTAGTGCCTCGTGGCGTCCCAGCGCGCGCCTTTCGCTCAACTACCGCTGGAACGATACCGACTCGGGCACGCTCAATACCCCCTTCTTCCCACGCTCCCGTCAGGATGACGGAAACTTTTCCCCATTCACGCCCGGTTTCCAGAACCCGTGGGGCGTAGGCTACAATGGCAACGGCTTCTCCTCGGGTGCACCTCTCTACAGTGGGTTCACCTACTACGGCGTGCGGGGCAAGGGACAGGAGTTCAGCGCACAGTGGATGCCCTTCGATAACCTGTCGTTCGACTTCCAGTGGAACCAACAGCGCGCCGTGGGCGACCTCCAGACCAACAGCGCTCAGGAAGGGATTATCATCAGCGCAACCTATAGCCCCTTAGAATGGCTCACCCTGAGTGGGAACTGGATGCGCCAAACGGTCAACTTCCTCACCTCCCCCGGCAGTTCCGATAACGAGATTCTTTCCCTCTCGGTCGATGTCGGACCGATTCGGCGGTGGCAGTTCACCTTCAGCTACTACCAGATGTCCACGCGCAGCGTGCTAAGCGATGCGTTTCAAGGAGGGCAGGGCAGTTATGTGCAGGAACCGCGCGGGTTCTCAGCACGCGCCACCTACGACCTTGGGCGCAATCATAACCTGTTCGCAGAGTATCAGTTCACAAGGCTGAGTGGCTACCTTGCCTCTCAGGATACGCTGTTCAACATCGGCTACGAGTATCGGTTCACCCGCAATCTTGCCTTTGTGCTGAGCTATCGCTTCCGCGAACAGCGCAACGCCGACCCTCAATATAGTATCTACAACTATCGTGCCCGCTCGCTGGATGCGAGCATCAACTTCGTCTTTTAAGGTATCCTTGCAGGGTGCAAGCGATGCAAAGTGATGTGATTCTGCGTGGTGGGATTGTCTATGATGGGCTGGGCAATCCCGGCTTTTGTGCCGATATCGCCATCACCGACGACCGTATCGTAGCAATTGGTGAGTTGGACGATTGGCAAGGTGCTACTGAGATTTCGGTCGAGGGACTGTGCGTGGCTCCCGCCTTCATCGATATCCATACCCATGCCGACTTTTCGCTCAATCACCATCCAGAACAGATAAGTGTGCTGTTTCAAGGGGTGGGCACGCAGGTGGGGGGCAACTGCGGGATTAGTGTAGGGCAAATCGACGCCTCCCCTCGCTTTCTCCAAGAGCAGCGCTGGCTCAAACCCTACGGTGTGGAGATAACCTGGGGCAACCTGCGGGAATATTTTCGGACGCTGGAGGAAACGGGCATCAGCACGAACTACATCCACCTTTGCGGGCACGGAACCCTCCGCAAGAAGATAATGGGCTTCGACCGACGCCCTCCAACTGATGAGGAGCTGCGCGCGATGCAGAACGAGGTCGCAGAGTGCATGGAAGCGGGTGCGTGGGGGTTCTCCACAGGGCTGGAGTATGTGCCCGGTCAGTACGCAGACACAGAAGAGCTGATTGCCTTAGCGCGGGTGGCAGGCGAGTGCGGGGGCTATTACGCAACGCACCTGCGCAGTGAGGGCGATTTTCTGGAGGAGGCGGTAGAGGAGGCAATCACGATTGCTGAGCGAGCGTGGCTCCCCCTCCAGCTCGCCCATCACAAGGCAGAAGGGCGCGCCAACTGGGGCAAGGTACAGCGCACCCTCGAGCGAGTGCAACAGGCTGTGGCACAGGGCATGGATGTGATGCTCGATGTCTACCCCTATACTGCGTACCAAACCTCGCTGGCGGTAGCGAGTCTGCCCGCATGGGCATTAGAAGGCGACCCTGCAGAGCTACTGGCACGCCTGCAGAACCCCTCCGAACGCGAGCGGGTCATAACCGAGATGCGCGCACGCCAACCCGATTGGGACAGCACAATAATCGGCTCCACCCCCCATAACCGCTCCCTGCAAGGAGTGAGCATCATAGAGGCATCTCAGCGAGCGGGCAAATCCCCTGAAGAGTTCGTGCTCGACCTGTTGATAGAGGCAGGGGGACATGTCGGTATTGCGTGGTTTAACATGAGCGAAGACGATTTACGCACCGTGATGCTGTTCCCCTTGACCATGATTGGTTCCGATGGCTTGGGGTACGACCCCCACCGCCATAAGGACGAGCGACCTCACCCTCGCAGTTATGGCACCTTCCCACGCGTGCTGGGGCACTATGTGCGTGAGCTGGGCTTGCTGTCGCTGGAAGAAGCCATCTTTAAGATGACAGGGCTTCCTGCTGCGCGCTTGGGGTTGACCGACCGAGGCGTGCTCCAGCCGAGTGCTTATGCCGATGTCGTGGTGTTCGACTTTGCCCGCATCCGCGACCTCGCCACCTTCCAGACGCCCCATCGCCTTTCGGAAGGGATAGTGCACTTGCTGATTAACGGGCGGTGGACGATTCGGGACGGGCAGTTCACAGGTGCCCGTGCAGGGCGTGTTTTGAGAAAAGGCTAATTCGTGGCTTGGGCGTCTCGCCCAAGCAAGCGCACGGGCGGGACGCCCGTGCTACGGTTAGGCTGATGGGCAGGATGCCCATGCTACCGTGGATTGGGCGTCTCGCCCATAGACTTGACCCACTCCACCACCGCGTGGTAGACTGCTAACTGCTTCTCCTCAATAAGCTCTGCTCGGATGCATCACAGAGAGCCCTCTGGCAAAGGCTCGGTATGCTCTCGTAGCCATTCAGCAATACTCTCTACAGACTGTTCACCTCGTGCAATCGACCAGAAGAACGCCTCAACCTCATCCGAAGGCACCATCCGATACCCATTTAGACGCAAGCACACATCACCAGCGCAACTCGCTTGTTGCCGTCTACGAAGGGATGAGACATCGCAATCGAGTGGATAAGCGCAGCAACCTTGTGGAACAGGTTAGGATATAAATCTTGTCCCTCAAAAGTAGCAAAGGGACGCGCCAAGGCACTTTTCAGTACATTCAAGTCCCTTACGCCGCCTGCACCCCCCGTTTCTTGAAGAACTAAAGTGTGAATGATAAGCAAATCCAACTCGGTAATCCATCTCACTGGGCTAACCTCTCCAGCGTCTGGCGATGTTCGTGAATCACCTGTCGCGCAAGCCGTTCCACCTCTGTCAGATGGCCTGGGTCAAGGGGCTGGGGGCTAAGCCACAACTCACCGTTTATCTCCAACACGGCGTAGGTCGTGCCTTCTTCTAACTGCACCGATTCGGGCAGTTGCAGGACACCGTCTTTATACTTCGCTTGCCCTAAGTATCGCATCAGTTCGCCTCCCCCATTATTTTACACACTCTTCGCCTTCACCAGCCGATTCTTGACCAGCTCCACCACCGCACGGTAGACCCAGCACCTCGAAGACCACCTCATCCAGCGGAGGAATCTACCCTCAGGGCGAACTGGCATCCTGCTGACCGCTGGGCGCAGATTGGGGAGAGTTGAGAGGGATGGTATAGTTTTCAGGTGCGCCTGGTGGGCGAATGCCATACTCGCCTGTGCGCGGGTCGAGCTGGATATCGCCCAGCTCGCGAGTAGTCTTTTCAGGCGGAGGCGGTGTGAGTGCAGAGGGACGCTCGCGCGCAGGGGTCGGTGTGGGGGTAGAGAACTCGGTTCCCCCCTCAGGCGAACTTCCAGGTGCCCCCTGCCCTGACTCCCCCTCAGCAGGTTGCTCTACGATTATTGTAGGCGGAGGGGAAGCGGACACGGTTCGTTCAATATCGGCTTGAGTCGCTTGTTGGCGTTCGGAGATGGCTTTTTGCAGGTCTTCTTCCGTCATGGGTTGATGACGCCGACAGCCTGTCGCCACCAGCAAAAGCCCAATTGCCAGCCCCATAAGCCCCAGCGTTCGCCCCAAGCCGAACCATCGGCAAAGGATGCGTTCCATAGTACTTAGATTATGGCACATTTTGCGACTCGGTCGCACCCCAATCACCCACGGAAAGCACCTCCTCTTCCAACCAGACGCCAAACGCTTCGTAGACGCGTGCTTTCACATAGTCCGCTAACCGACGGAAATCGGTGGCGGTTGCCCAGCCCCGATTGACAAGGAAGTTCGCATGCTTGCGTGACACGCACGCCCCCCCGATCGTGTAGCCTTTGAGTTTGCACGCCTCTATCAGGAACCCAGCAGGCACAACGCCCGCCTCTTTCAGCGGTTTGGGCAGATTCGGAAGCCGTTCTGCCAGCGCCGAGTCGTACACATTTTTGAAGAAACTGCCCGCTGATGATTCAGGCGGTTGCTTGGAGATGCGCTGGCGCTGGAACTCGCGGGCACGGGCTAAGATAGCGAGCCGATGGTCGGGTCTCAAGCGAAGGCGAACCGCCAGCAGAGCAGTTGGAGGGGCATTCGGACGGCGCAGTTTGCTATCCCGATAGGAAAACTCCATCCAGTCGGGCGAAACCCGCTGGCGTTTGCCCTCGCTCACCAGGTCAATCTCTATCAGCAGGTCGGCGATATTACTGCGATAGGCACCTGCATTCGACACAAGCGCGCCTCCCAGCGTGCCCGGAATGCCCACTGCGAACTCCAGCCCGCTAAGGCTTGCCTGCGCGCATTTCAAGAACAGCTCCCGAAACGCCACGCCCGTTTCGGCATAGGTCTGTTCACCGACCTGCACCTGCTGGCAGGCGTTGTATAACACCAGCGCAGGGATACCTCTATCACTGACCAGAATATTACTGCCGTGCCCCATAATAAAAGTGGGCACGCTCTCTTGCTGTGCCCACTCGACAATTCGCGCGAACTCCTCTAACTGCTGAACCTTATAGAAGAGCGCAGCGGGACCCCCGACGCGCAAGGTGGTATGCCGACGCATCGGCTCGGAACGCGCAATTGGTCCCGAGCAGAGCGTTTGGAGCGTGCGAGAGACCGAATCCCAGTTCATCCGACCGCACGGAGAACCTTCCCCGCTTTCAGACAGCGTGTGCAGACCCGAATTCGGCGCACCGTCTTCCCGCCATTCACATAGGCGCGCACCGTTTGCAGGTTCGGCGACCACTGACGGTTTGTCTTCGGCGCGCGATAGCGCCACTGCCCCGAATGTCGGTGCTGAATGTTATGCCCAAACATCGGTCCCTTGCCACACACTTCACACACACGAGCCATCGCTGTTTTCCTCCTGTTTTTAGCGCAGGGGAAAGTATACCCTACTTGCCTCCCGTCTGAGGCTGATAGAGCGAATATTCTCCCGTTTCAGGGTCATACCGTAGGAATACCTGTATATAGCCTCCGCTGGAACCTTCTCTCGTATTGCCCTCATTCGAATCCACTTCGACCCACCATTCGAGTACGAGCGATTCCTTATCACCCTCTTTATGCCACCGCTGGAATCTAAAAGACCATGTTTCTACCTCGCTCAGATGCAATTGGTCCAGAATGGAGGTGGGAGGCGAAATCTCCTGAAGCCCAGTGCCATCTCGACGAACGAGATAGACCGTGCGATTATCCCCGAGATTCAACACGATGAAGGTGTTAGAAGGCGAAATGCTCACTTCGTTAGGGGAATAACCAATATTAAGCCCCACAGTGTAACTCTGACCAGAAGTTTGGTCTAAAATCATGATACGCCCGCTACCCCATTCACGACTGTAGGTAACCGCCAAGTCCTCGCTGGAGGCAAGCTGAGAGACAATCGGTGAATAACTTATGTAAGAATCGTTTGAATCACCTTCTCCTAAGACATATCCAATTCCCACCAAAACGATTGCCACAGTTGCGATGAGAGTTGCTCGGAACGAGCGCCGAAGCCAGCCCTTGCGTTTAGATTGATTAGAGGAACTGGCTATCTTGTGACTGAGTTGGTTTCGGTCATGCTCTTTGATGGCTTGTTCTACCGCCTCGCGGGAAATGCCTGTTTCTTCTGCAATCGCATAGAGCTGTTGGACGCTAATCCGTTCCTCCTGCAGGCGCACCGCTCGCTTGAGGATTTCCCCTGCCTCCTCTGCAGTGAAAACCCGCCCTTGCTGGCTCATCTGTTCCGAATGCATCTGTTGCATAATGTCCCCCTTTAGGATATTATACCTGTACTCTACGCGAATAGGGAAACTCATGGCTCATGAAGGAGTTCGCCTACAAACTCTGTGCGTTCTTCCTCGCTCATCGTGTCCCAGTTTAGCCCCCGCTCATTAGCAATCGCTCGCAACTGTTGCTCTGCATAGGCACGATGTTGCTTCATTCGCTTTTTCACTTGTTCTGCCAGCCTAAGGAGCAGTTGGATACGCTCTTCTGGCTCCAACTGCTGGATTAGCTCCATCAGTTGCTCAGTCCCAATCTGCAATACAGGCACGAATCGACTACCTCCTGATGACGATTATACCACTCTGGGGCGTAGAAAGACCTTAATTTTAGCAGGAAACCCTGCTGGCTCCTCGAAAAGTGACGAGGGGATAAGCAATGCAACGCTACACGAATCAAACGGGACGAACATCATGTTGGGTAATAGGCGGTCTCGGCTGTCTGGGACTGCTGGTGTTGTTGGTGATAGGCATGTACCTGCTTGGGCGCGCCTTTCAACAGACTTTCGGGGGCGTGATACAGATGGCAACGGAGATAGAGCAAGTGTTCGAGCCACGCTTCCAGAAGGTCACAACCGCCATTCAGCGCTATCTGCAAGATAACAACGGCAAGTACCCGCCCAATCTCCAAGCCTTAGTGCCCAAATATCTGCAGGCGGAGGATTTACAGCCTATTGAACTATCTGACGGTACGAAGATTGAGTTCGTTTACAAAGCTCCAAAGCCTAACGACCCCCCCTCTACGGTCGTGCTGGAGCACAACCCGCCTGTGAGCATCCCTATTGAGATGATGGGCGAGAAGGTGGATACACGCATTACCTATCAGTTCACAAAAGACGGGCGTATCGAGCAGAGGCAAGAGCAAGTGACCTCCTCTGGACAGAGGCGCACGCGCACCCGCCCAGTACAATAGCGGGTACAACTTCCTTAAAGGTGGCTTGGGCATCTTGCCCATTTAGCACACGGGTGAGATGCCCGTGCTACGGTTTTGCTAATGGGCAGGATGCCCGTGCTACGATTCCTGTTTTTTCGAACACCCTTAGTTCTTCAAGCTTACTGCACGACACTTTTTTGAGTGAGAATCGAAAAGGGGCGCACACGGGGGTGCGCCCCTACTCAATCGCCTTGCCTGTAGGGGCAGACCCCCGTGTCTGCCCTTCTCAATAGGAGCCAACTTTGGGCATGAGGGGCGCACACGGGGGTGCGCCCCTACTCAATCGCCTTGCCTGTAGGGGCAGACCCCCGTGTCTGCCCTTCTCAATAGGAGCCAACTTTGGGCATGAGTTCGAAAAACTGTCGTGCAGTAAGGTTCTTCAACGGGGGAAGCATTGATAGCAAGGGGTATTCTCCTAATCCAGCATTTCCAATCGGGGTTGGGTGAGGTTGGCGGGTGTGGGGATTCCGAGATGTGCGTAAGCGTTAGCAGTGGCGACGCGCCCGCGCGGGGTGCGCTGGACAAACCCCAACTGCATCAGGAACGGCTCGTACATGTCCTCTATTGTGCCTGCATCCTCTTGTATCGCAGCGGAGAGTGTCTCCAACCCCACGGGACCGCCCCCGAACTTCTCAATAAGCGTGCGCAAGATTTTATGGTCCATCTCGTCCAAGCCGAGCGGGTCGACCCCCAGCCGTTGGAGCGCATCGAGCGTGATATCGAGGGTAATGATGCCTTCACCCAGCACCTCAGCAAAGTCGCGCACGCGTCTTAGCAGGCGGTTCGCAATCCGAGGGGTGCCCCGCGACCGCTTGGCTATCTCCTCGACCGCCTGCTCCTCGATAGAGACCTGCAGGATGCGCGCCGAGCGTCGGATAATCTGGGCTAACTCTTCAGGCGTATAGAGGTTGAAGTAGTGCACAATCCCGAAACGGTCGCGTAGAGGCGAGGTGAGCAATCCTGCGCGGGTCGTAGCACCCACCACTGTGAACCGAGGCAGGTCTAACCGCAGGGAGCGCGCCCCCGCGCCCTTACCCAGCACAATATCGATCTGAAAATCTTCCATCGCAGGGTACAGCACCTCTTCCACAGGTCGGCTTAAGCGGTGAATCTCGTCAATAAACAGCACCTGCCCGTGATCCATGCTCGTCAAGATGGCTGCGAGGTCGCCCGGACGCTCTATCGCAGGTCCTGAAGTGATATGGATGGGCACCCCCATCTCGTTGGCGATAATGGTGGCAATCGTGGTCTTGCCCAGTCCGGGCGGACCAAAAAGAAGCACATGGTCGAGGGGTTCTCCGCGTCCCCGCGCTGCTTGGATGAAGATAGCCAAGTTCTCCTTGAGTTGCTGTTGCCCGATGAACTCGTGGAGCCGTTTGGGGCGCAGGCTGGCTTCGGTTTCCACCTCTTCGCGGTGGCGCATCGGGTCTACAACTCGGGCATACAGAGGGGCTTCATCCATCGTGAGAATTGTACCTAATCCAAATAGGCTCTATTGCCAGTTGGCTCTTGCTAAGGTCAAGTTCGTCTGCTGAGATGACACCCGCACCCAATCGGGGCGTTTCGGGTCGGGTGTGAGGCGGGCGGAGGCAGAGCCAGCAAGGCGCCATGCCTTAGCGCCATTCGGCAAGAAGAGCCAGCCTTCCCTGCCGAGCAGGTGAACCGTTAGTTGGTTGCGCTCTAACAGGCTCTCGCGTAAGCCGTTGAGGAAGTGGTCGGGTTCGATACCGCCCGCAATGAGCATTGCGCGCCCGAACCGCTCGCTTCCGTAGACTCGGTCGGCATAGAGGGCAAGCGCAAGGTACTCTTCGTATCCCTCGCGTCGGCGCGAACGCCAGCGTTGGAGGTTCAGTCCCTCGCGCCCCATGCGCTCCACTAATGGCTCCACTGTTCGACGCAGATAGCCCTCCAGCGCGCTGAGGGAACAGTCCATCACATCAGAAGGTTCTAACTTACCCGCATGCAAGGCGTCCACGAGCCAGTAGGTGAACCAGCGTTCGCCCAAATCGCCATTCGCCCACGGTTCGGGTTCCTCAAAGGAGTTGATGGGGGGAATGACCCAGTGCCCGTATTCATGGGTGAGTTCACGCACCCATTCGTGGGGTGGGAGTCGTTCGCTCAGGTCGTACAGATAGAGCAGGTTGCGCTGTTGTTCTGCCCCTGCTCTACCCTCGGTCATCAGAAACACCCGCAAGCGACGCTCGTAGCGCAGGGGATGGTCGAGCTTCAATCGTGTGCGCGCCAGTTCATAGCAGTGAAGGAGCAGTCGGCAGGCGCGCTCGGCATAGAGATAGAGAGGTTGACGCTGGGCATGCACCTCAAACAGCAGGGTTCGCGCCGAGTCGACCAGCCAGCCCTGCACCCGATACGAAAAGTGTGCCTTGTGCAGAGGGTCTTGCACAGGCTGAGGTAAGGGTTCAGGGTTTCCGACCATAAGGAATCGGAACCCCGCTATCTGGCTTTGCCACTCCTTATGGCGCATGCCTTTTAGTCTTCGCCCTGCGCTTTGGTGAAGCCCATCTCGCCGTCGAACTCTTGGAGCTTTTCGATATGGCACCAGCGCAATCGGCTCCCGACACGCTGAAGCAGGTCGATTATCTGCGCGTCGGTGGCGTCGCCTTGCGACTCGCGAAGCATGAACCGACAGCGATAGTGGTCGACCACATCGGTAATCGCGCCTGTGGGTGGATAGACCTTCGTGCCCCGACTGGAGACCATCTTCAGGTAGAAGGGCGATTCGGCGACCAGCGTCTCCAGCAGTTTGCCTAACGGTTCGGGATAGAGGTCGGTTTCCACGAAGATATCCACACCCACCACGCGTCGGGTGCTTGGGCGCACGAACACGGGGTCGGCAGGCACCTGAGGCAGTTTGATAGGGCGATAGTCGCGCACGAATGCTTGGCTCGGCTTCTTGCCGAGATTGGCGATAATCGCATCGGTGTATGCGGTGGTGGTGTTGCCCTTATCGTAGCCGACCACATCGCCCGTGCGCACCTTGCCCTCCTCAAGAGTGTACAGTAGGGCGTTCTCAATCGTGGCGGCTGCCTCAAACTCCTCCAGATAGCGCAACATCATCACCGCAGAGAGGATGACAGCGGTGGGGTTAATCACATTCTTGCCCGCATATTTGGGCGCGGAGCCGTGCACCGCCTCGAAGATGGCGACCTCGTTGCCGATATTGGCAGAGGGCGCAAAGCCCAGCCCGCCAATCAGCGCAGAGGTCAAATCGCTGAGGATATCGCCATTCATATTGGTGGTGACAATCACCTCGAACTGTTCGGGGCGTTTGACCAGCTGGTGGGCGCAGTTGTCTACGATGAGATGGTTCGCCTCGATATCGGGGTATTCGGGGGCGATTGCCTCGAAGGTGCGCTTCAGCATCCCCTCCGAGAGTTTCATGATGTTGGACTTGGTAGCGCAGTGGACTTTCTTGCGTCCCTCTGCGCGGGCAAGTTCGAAGGCGAAGCGCACAATCTTCTCACAGCCCTTGCGCGAGATGAGCTTGAGCGTCTGCGCTACGCCTGGCGTCTGCATATGCTCGATTCCTGCGTACAGGTCCTCCACATTTTCGCGCACCACCACGAGGTCAATACCGCGTCCGCTGTAGGGGGTGGGCACATTGGGCAGTTCGCGCACGGGGCGCACATTCGCATAGGTCTCAAAGAGTTTGCGCAGGGTCACATTCGCGCTCTTTTCGCCATAGCCCACGGGCGTCTCAAGGGGACCTTTGAGCACCACGCGGGTCTTTCGTATCGACTCGATAGTCTCTTGCGGTACACCCGACTCGATACCTTTCTTGAATACGCTTGCGCCTGCCTCCCGAATCTCCCATTCCAAGGGGACGCCCACCGCCTCCATAATTCGCAAGGCAGATTGAATACATTCAGGACCAATCCCGTCGCCGGGAATCACCGTGATGAGTTTTTTGCCCGATTCGGTAATGTACGCCATCGTCTTCTCCTCCGTTCACAGCAGAGTATACCCCCTACTGCAGTTCGATTGTGCCAAGATTCAAGGGGGTTTGAAGGCTTTGCACGGTAATAGTGCGGGTGGCAGAACGGCTTCCGAGCGTAAACACCAGCTTGTACTGTCCAGGCAAGAGCCAGAGAGCAAACGCGCCATCGGACCTGCCCACCACTACCGACTCGTTTGGAAACTCGGCAGTGGGCGGGCTGTAGATGTCGATGCGGGTAAGCTCAGGCGAAAGGGGCGGGGGTGCTACCACGACCCCGCGCACATTGCCCGGCGCAGGAGGCGGATTCTCATCAGAGACTGGGGCAATCAGCAGGTCGCCCAACTGAATCACGCCGTCAATTGCGGGTTGGTCAACAAGGAACGGCTGAGGGAGGAAGTTCTCTTTCTCGATAAGCCCTTCGTAGTCCAGCAAACCGTTTGGGTCGTAGGCAACATTATTGAGGGTGAACTTGCCATCGGTCTCGTTGCTGAGGGTGCGCTGTCCGAGTAGCGTAATCACTGCTCCCCCGACGGGTTGCTGGGTTAGTGCATTCACGATGCGCCCCTGCACTGCCACCGTTTGAGGTCCTACATACAGGTCGCCGAGGTCGGTCGTCTTACCCCACTCCAGAGGGGGAAGAGGGAAGGTGATGTCCGGCAAGCCGGGAGTGCGCACGGTGAGGGTGCGTGCTGAGGGGTCTACCCCAAATCGGAAGGAACCATTCTGGGGGTCGGTGCGCGTCGACACCCCTCCTACAATCACCGTCGCAGGGGGATTTGGGGGTGTGCCCGTGCCCACCAGCACCACCCGTCCTTGCAGAATGGCGCCTCCCCCAAAGCCCCCGCCCCCACCGCCACAGCCAGCGAGAAGCAGGGGTATCAGTGCTATCCAGAGCCAAACAATCCGTTTCATCGTCGTTCCCCTTAGCGTGTCAGCACAATCGGCAGGGTGGCGCGCGCGATCCGCCCATCGGCATCCACTGCCTGCAGATGCAGTTGGTAGGTGCCGGGGGGCAGGGTGCGCTCTTGGTGGTCGCGCCCGTTCCAAGTGAGCGACTGCATACCTGAGCGTGTGGCGCGGCTGGGCTGAAGCACGCGCAGGGTCTCCCCTCGCAACGAGCGGATTTCTGCCTGCACGGTAGCATCTGCACTGAGTGTGTAATGGATGCTTATCTGGTTGCCCCGTGAGGTGTTCACTTGCAAGTTTGTAATGCGCAGGATAGCCTGCGGAGTGGGGTCTAACACCACGCGCAGGGTTTGACGCCCATCGGGGATGAAGCGGTAGAAGGTGCGCTGGCGCATATCGATGCGCTCGTCTGTGGCGGGGTTTTCCAACATCAGTCGCCACCGTCGAGTGGTGTTGGGGGGTAGGTTCCAAGTGAGGGTATGCTCGGTGTTCGGCTCGGTAGGCAGGACCTCCAGCTCCCACTCCTGGCGCCCCAGTGCAGAGCGAATATCGCTGAGCAAGAGTGCGCCTTCGGCTCTGCGCAAGGCGAAGCCCGTCATACCTGGAAGTAGAGGGGGCATCTCCCACGCCTGCGAGGCGGAGCGTGTGTTCCCTTTGGGATCGACGCCCAACACCACGATTGCCCCACCGTTAGGCGACTGTAGGCTCAACTCCATCGCCCAAAGTGGACGAGCCTCTTCCGAGCGACTTCGGGATGTCGAACCCGTTGGCGGCGGAACCAACAGCGTGACCCCCTCAGGGCGGAACACACGCACCCAATAGGCTTTGCTCGGCTCCAGCTGGGTGGCACGCACATAGCCTCCCCCAGAACCAAGCGTGTACACATTCTGCCCCACCAGCGGAGGCGCACCCCCGATGGATTCGGTGGCAGTTTCCCAACTAACAGGTGCGCTGAACTGATGCACGACCTGCAGGCTCCCAATAGGCACAGGCGCGTTGAACGGCATCCCTATCAGGTTCCAGCCCGGCTGAAGCGCAATTGCAAACGGGCGGTCTTGAGGGGGAGGCTCCCCTTCAACCGTCACGGTGCGAGCGTTGGTCAACTGCAAGAAGTAGCCCAACCCAGGTGCAGGGGGTGGCGTTTCGGGGTAATACACATAATCGAACCGCTCCTGACGCCAGTGCGCGAGGCGCAGTTGGTCGGGGGCAATACCCAGCACGCGCGCCATATCGGTCTCGTACGGGCGTAGGGGGAAACTTATCATGCTTAGCCCTGCAGGCAGATTGAAACTGAGCCGACTCTCGGAGAGCTGAAGACGCACGCGTACATATTGGAAGCCGACTCCCGTGTTGACCTGCGTCTGGGCAACCTGCTCGCCGCGCGTGTTGAAGAAGGTGAGAATCGCAATCTGCTCGCGCTCCATCACGCTTTCAGGAAAGCTCGCCCCGAAAGCGCCTTTCGTGACCTCGACCGTTCGACTCGTGTTGCCTATCTGAATCGTCACGCTCCCGTTCTCTAAGCCATACACCACCCCGAAGAAGTTGTTCTTGAAGTTCGCTCCCTGCACCTTACTGCTGGGATAGACCACTTGGGCATGCTCTGTGCCCACCGAGAAATCTACTGTGAGCCGTTGGTTCGCCACCTCCGAACCGACGAAACTCGGTACAACAGCCCCTGTACCGACTCGAATATCAACCCGTTCATACTGAGGTGAGAGGGTAAGCCGTTGAAGGCTATAGTCCCAATAAATCGGGTAGCAGGTGCCGTTAAGCAGAGCCTCGTCCCATGTGGGACCCACGCGTTTCGTTTGGAAATAGGTCAGGAATACTGTGAATACCGCTTCCTCATCGGGTTGCACGCTGGAGACATAGGGGAACATCTGCGCGTGTAGTTTGCGCCCATAGGTCACGCTGGTATCCAAAATGTACTGCCGACGCACCCACTGATCGAAGGGGATACCTTCCACTGTGGGGTTCGGATTGCCAGAGAGGGCACTTAAAGTTGCCTTCGAAAGATTTAGCAGAGCAGGACTATTGCGTTCCAGACCGGGCGTGTAGTTTTGATAGTAGCGGGCATTAAACTCGCGGAAGAAGCTGGGGTACTCCACTGCCAGTTTGAGCCATCCAGAGCCTGCCATTTGATAACGCACCAGCCATATCCCCCCTGTCGTGCCCCCCTGAATGGGTAGTTGGCGCAAGGAAGGCGCAATAAAACTGGGGCTTCCTAAAGTCGGCTGGTTCCACGCATCATAGTAGGGGCGTGCGTCGTAGGTGTTCTCAAGGGTAAGCTCAATAAATTCGGGGTTGAGGTTCAGTCCGGGAATGGAGCGAAATCCTGCACTGCGTGCGATTCGGGTCGTCACGGCGCGCGCAAAACCCTCCTCCCACGCATCGAACGCAAACCCCACATCCGCATGAAACGCCAACACTATCAGATGAAGTAGGTTAATGACCGCTGCCTCTGGTGAATTGTAGATGGGGAACAGAAATCGGCTATTCGTAACATCGTAAATGCCTCCGATTACGGCATCGCGGTCGCCAATCTCCTCATCGAAGTTGACCACTTGAATTGTGAGCGTGCGCGCGGGCTTGCCGTACTCTGCCTCCACAAGGCTGGGCAGCCGATTCAAGGCAGTTTGCAGGAGGGCTTTGTAGGCAGAAGGGAAGGGATTCTCGCCGTCCACAATCTGGAAGGAGAGTTGCCCGTTTCCTAAGTTGCCGTCCCGTGTGCGGGTGGGATAAAGCAGTTGCCCACCGCGACGCAGTACCACCGTGTGCAGGATTGGAATCCGGTAGTTGGCAGGCAGAACGCCCAACCGCTTATAGTGCTGGATGAGGGGGCGTGCGCCCTCAATCTGAGCGCGGGTGGCGTTTACAACTCGCTGGCGAATCAGTCTGTCGATAGCGTCAGGTGAGCGTCCAGCACGGTCGATGTCGATCACAATCACATTCTGCGGACCGTTGCTGATTGCCCCGAACGGCTCATTGACCACATTCCGATAGACCTGCGCACAAGCACTTGCAAAACCAAGCGCCACCCACACCAGCACCACTATCTGGAGGGAAAACCACCAGCATGCCTTCCTTGCCTGTATTATCATCGTTCCTTCCTTAAGACGCTCTGAGGGGGAGTGGCGTTTCTCAGGATACCCCCACACCGCTGGCACACTCCACGAACCCCGTTAACCTTATCCTATCTCCCGAATTTGGGTGGGGGGTTCAGTATTCAACGACTCGCATCCTGACTCGGTGATGGTGTAGACATTCTCGATGCGCACCCCAAACTTGCCCGGTAGGTAGATGCCCGGCTCAATCGTGAAACAGTGCCCCACCTCCAGCAGTTGGGTATTGCCCTCCACGATATAGGGGGGTTCATGAACGGAGAGACCGATTCCGTGCCCTGTACGGTGGACGAAATAGTCGCCATAGCCTGCGTTGGTGATGACCTCGCGCGCAGCACGGTCGACCTCTTGGGAGGGCACACCGGGCTTAGCGACCTCGCGTGCGCGCATATGGGCGGAATAGACGATATCATACAGTTTTTTCGCCTCATCAGGTGCGGGTCCCACGCTCACCACGCGTGTGATGTCGTTGCAGTAGCCCTCATAAACCGCCCCAAAGTCGATAATCACTACATCCCCGCGTTGGAGGGGACGATGCCCCGTAGTGTAGTGGGGTTTGGAACTGTTCTCACCCGCAGCAACGATGGGGATTCCAAAGGCAAGTTTGGAGCCTGCCTCGTGGAGGGCACGCTGAATTGCCACCGCTACTGCCCACTCTCGATAGCCCTCTGCGCATCGCTCCAGCCCTGCAGCGAGCGACTCGTCGGTCAGGCGTGCCGCCTCCCGCATTAATGCAATCTCGGTGGCGTCTTTGATTGCCCGCACATACGCCATTAGTTCCGAACCCCTACGGAACAGCGCCGCGGGCAACACCTCCTGCAACATCAGCAGAAAGGAAGCGGGCATCTCATCATCGATAGCGATAACGCTTGTCTCTAAATCGTAGTCGCGTGCCCACTGGGCTAACTGCTTGTATGGTCCCTCCGAATCATGCCACTCATAGCGCACCTCCCAGCCAGCAGGGTTTAAGGATGCGCTCTCGGCGCTGAGTGAGGGCACGAACCATACAGGGCGCCCCTCTTTGGGCACAAACAGGAACATCAGTCGCTCCAGGGGAGGCTCCGAGAACCCGCTCAGGTAAAGCATGTTGACGGGGGTCGCAGCTAAGAACCCCGACACCCCATCCGCTAACATCGCTTCTTGCAGTTTCGCTAACCGCTTGCCGAACAGTTCGTGCATCTTATCCGCCTCCTATCGGGAGTTGGAGCCAATCGCTGAGCAGGTAATAGACCCTGCCTATCAGGAGCGACATACGCGCCATCACCGTATTGCCGAACATCGCCCCTAAGCCGACCATCAAAAACCATCTGCCCAATATTGCCGTGCGTTTGACCACCCCCTTCTGCTCGTAAGAGAAGGTGAAGTAGGTCAGCACTGACAATAGAATTATCACAAACAGAATATTGAACACTGCGCTAACAGGTGAGAGGTCTGCATTAGGTCCGATTGGCAGGAAAGGTCTTTGAATTGTGCTGTTGAGCTGAGGGATGTACAGCGAAGAGAACTGCTGGAAGGTCATCCCAGCATAGGCACCAATCAGGCTTCCAATCACAATCCGGCTAATCCACCCATACTTCTCGCTGTAGACAAAATAGAGGTAGATACCAAACGGCACCAGCGGTGCCCAGAGCCAATAGCCATTATTCCAGATGGGATCAATCCAGTAGCGGTAAAGGCTATCCACAAGCGTAGGTCCGAGAGCATAACCCGCTCCCAACCCGATGTACATGTGCTCAAAGAAGCGGTAGAACGGGTTCTCGCGATAAAGCATCGAGTAGATGGCAATCGTGCAGATAACGCCAATCCAGATGTTAATCCGTTGGTTAGTTAAGGGCAAAAACTCCTGAAGCCAGTCCATTATCCACCTCCGAGTCTGCGCATCAGCATCGCAAAGTTTCCAAGCAGAATGAACACGATAATCAGCACATGGGAGAAGGAAACCGCGTTCATCAGGCGGGTTGCCAGTCCTGAGTAACCCAGCAGATATTCATATTCGCGTGCTCCTCGTGCTCCTCCCAACATGCCCTTCAACTGCCCCGAGTCGAGATAGGTGTATGCTTCCGCTGCCATCACTGAGGTAGGACAATAGATGATGGAGACCTCTTTAGGAGCGAACGCAATCCATGTAGGGACTGTGCCTGCAGGGGTCACATCAATCACGAGTTTGTAATCGCGCAGGGAGCGAACACCCTCAAACACAGGCAGTTCGCGTGCAGGCGTCCCGCGTATATCCTCTTTGACCGTGTTGTAAAAATCGGTGACCATTCCCTTGATAGCGACCTGCAAATCAGGCAAGAAGCCGATATGAACCCACCGTTTGCCGTACTCGTAGTTTTCTTGTTTTGTCACCTGCTCTGCTAAGCGAAAGGAAATATCACGCGCCTGAGGTTCATTTGACATGATTGAGAAGCGAACACCCTTCCGAATCAGGTGGCGAAGCACTGCCTCCAACTGGGGCTGATTTTCGGCAAAGGTGCTTGCCGACCAGTTGGACGAAATCATCACCATATCGCCTGGCTGTAGTTTTTCAATCGTGTTATAGAAGCTTTGCACCGGGGGCGAGACGGGGGTAGGCATCGTGACAGGCGCCAGCAAGAAAACCACGATATTCACAAACAGCAACAGATATAGAATGCGCCTATCGATCATCAGCAACTTTTGCCAAATGTCACTTCGGGTTTGCATCGGCTCCCTCCTGATTAGGTGATTCCGCGCTCGAGGCTCAGCCAGAGCCGAAGCGCCATCGCCAACCCCCCTATGCCAATCCCAAACTCAATGGCGCGCTGAACGGGGGCATTTAGCTGGGTCAAGATTGTATTCGCAATCTCGGGTAAAAAGGGGATAAGACCTCCTAATGGCACAATGCCTATCATCACAATCATCGCAGTAAACATTAGGATGCCGGCTTCTATCGAGCGAATACGGAAGGCGCGATAGGCAGCCGAGAAGATATAGAACGCAATAATCGAGAACATCGCGGCGTCTAACTGCTGGAGGGTATATTCAAACAGTCGCTGATACCAAATTGCAAACTGCTCGGCAACAGCGCCTTCCAGTTTCACTAACCCTCTTTCCTTGAGGGTGTTGGTAACGCTTACGATTGCCATCACGACAAAGGAGACAAGGAGTACCACACTATAGCCCCACTGCCCACGCCGTTGCACCGTGTTGCGTAGATGAAGTCGTATCAAGCCATAAGTGCCCAGCCCCAGAGCTAAAGCCTGGATTACCTGAATCATATTCTGGGCAGGTTGAACATAGTCAGTCAGTTGATTCTTCTGCTCTTGGTTCACAGGCAGGAAGAACTCTACTGCGAAAAACGCACCTGCAAAGAAAGTAAACAGTCCGATAAGAAATCGCCTCCCTCGTGGGGGAAGAGTCTGCAGTACAGGGATAAGCCCCAACACCACCACGAATGATGCGAGGACTAACACCCAAAGCAGAAGTGGATTATTCTGAATCTGGAACATTATTGTCCTCCCTTAAGGAACTCGAAGAAGGCGTCCCAGCCTCCAGGCTGACCAAGTAGTTTGATGACGGGATGGTCGGGACCATAGAGGGTTGCCCAGGTCGTACCGAACAGTGTGATGAGGGCGAAGGCGAGCTTGGCAAGGTCTTGCCCAACCAGGCTTCCCAGCAGAACGGGTTCACGGCTGAGGTAGGCACTGGTAGCGTAGAACTCATCACCGATAATCGTGTAGTCGCATGCCGCCACAAAGAACGGCACTTGGGTAAAACTCACGGTTCCTGCCACTTGAATGGCACCTACCATGTTGCCCGTTTCTGCAAAAATGAGCGACTCAGCGAAGAAGACACCGAACATAAAGTTCGCCGCGACGCGCTCGCGCAACATCAGCCCTGATACCCCTGAAGCGAAAGCGAACTGGCGGTCGGAAAGGAATCGCACCGCTTCGGGGTCATAGAGGTCGGGGCGCCCTGCTTCGTTGTAGGCGTCTTGAATCGCCTCCTGAGCGACTGCAAACACCGTCGGGTTTGCCGTTAGGAGGCGCATGGGAGTAGCAAAGCGAGCAATCTGCTTCGTGATATATTTGAAAATGGTGAGCGCCTGAACCGCCTCTACCCCAAAGGCAGTCAATCCCGGTATCATCGTTACGGGGCGTCCCATCTCAGTGGAGCGACCGATTGCCTCGTCAATCGCATCCAGCCCCGCAATCCGCCGAATGTACAACTGTTTGCCTGCGCGCGCCCGAAAGATATTGAACAGTACCATAAACGAAATGAATCCAATCAGGATTGCCGAAAACCAGTTATCCTCAGCGTGTTGGTACTGAGCCATTAGGTTGAACACGACCGTCATCGCGTTTCTCCTTGCGTTTCCTTGTTCGTTTGTAGCCGTTCCTCTTCTAACTCCTCGATGCGTTCAATCAGGCGGTCCCAGTTTTCCCGCTCGCTCATCAGTTGCGTGAACTTATCGATGCGCTCGAAGCCGAAGAAGGGGATGAGAAAAGGCGAAAAGACAATTCCTGCCTGCGAACCGACAAAGGCGAGTGGGCGATGGAGGGTAAGCATCATAATCGCAGGGGAAGCAAGCCCCCGCTTCACGATGAACTGTGCCATGCGCTCTATCATGGCGGACTTCTCCTCCTCGCTCAGCGGTTCCTTCCAAAAGTCCAGCATACGGTCTCACCCGACTTCGTGCGCCTTCTGCTTGGTCTTGCGCTTCTTTTTCGGTTTCTGTTCGCTTGGCACGCTCTGGCAATAGCGCAGGATAAGAGATTCTACCTGCTCTCGTTCACTGCCGAACCACACGAACACACCCCGATAGGCGTCTAAACGGCTGGGGTGGGCAAAGGGGCTAAGCAGAACGCCCTGTTCGCCCCACACGAGCCGTTTGACTCGCTCCCAGCGCATTACGCGGGGCGACCACCCTCGCTGGCGAATGCCCTCCGAATCGACCTCATAACGCACAGGCAATAGATAGTCTGCGGTGGCAGAGAAGACCATCCAGAACGCTGCGAGGGCAAAGAGCCAGTGTTCCATCACCAGCCAGCCGAGCGTAGACGCGCCCACCAACGCCAGCCCGATTACGGGCAACCGCTCGGGCGACTGGCGGGCTAAATGCACCGTCCAACGATAGGTGGTCTGTTCGTCGTTCATCAGGTTAGGGATTCGCCTCCGCAGGGGCTTTTCCTGCTTGCTCCTCACGGAACGCAAAGGCAAAATAGATGCCCAGTAAAATCGTGATGACCGTTGGCACGAGGAACACCATCGTATAGTTGGTGACACCCTCTTGGATGAAGAAGTCCTTCAGCCAGCCTGCGAAGTACACGCCGATGAGGGAGCCGACACCTAACACCGCCACATTAATCAGGGCTTGGGCAGAGGAGCGAATATCTTCGGGGGCGACCATGTCGGTGTAAATGAAGGCGACCACAAAGAAGAACACATAGCAGAAGCCGTGAAATGCGAGCGCAGCAACCGCCAACCACATAATACTGGGATTCGTCTCATGCAGTGCCCAAGCAAGTGCGAAGATGGCGTATCGCGCAGGCCACGCAAAGATGCCCAATAACATCGTCTTACGAATGCCCCATAGAGGTAATACAGCAGGCAGAAGGAACGCTATCGTGAAAATCTCGGCAATCTGTGCAATCGTCATCCATGTGGGAATGTTCTGGGGGGTGAGTCCGATTCCTGCACCCGCAACCTGTAAATACGGAGAAGTAAGGACATAGTAAATCTGAAGTTCAGTTGCTACCACCATTGCCACGATGAAGAAGACGAGGTAACTGCGATTGGTGAGTAAGCGAAACGCTTTTACAAATGCTAATGGGTCGGTTCCTTCGCGCAAAGGCGGTGTATTAGGAAGAACGAAGCTAACCAGACCTGCCAATACGGAGATAGCACCCGCTATAACGAACAGGTCAATAATGCCCCACTCTACTGAATTGAAGTTTGAGCGTATCCAGCTTACAAGCCACCCTGCAACAATCCAGCCGATTGTGCCCCAAACACGAATTGGTCCAAACTCAATCGATGGGTTTTTTAGATTACGGAAGGCAACAGAATTGGAGAGGGCAAGGGTGGGAGCATAGAAAAAGGCGTACCCCAGCATCAGCACTGTCATCGGTACTACCTCTTTCTGAAACGATAGCCCAAAGAGAAGGGCACCTCCAACTAAGTGGAATAACCCTAATGCCATCTGGGCAGGCATAAATCGGTCTGCTACCTGCCCGGCTGTAAAAGGCACGATTAGATTCATCAGAGGGAGAGCCTGGTAGATATAAGCGATCTGGGAACCTGAAAAACGCAGCTTATCTTCTAAGTAAGCGGCTAATACTACAGACCAGGCGCCCCAGATGGCGTATTGCAAAAACATCATCACCGCCAGCATCGGCTGTTCCTTCAGCACCCGAAATGCTATTACAAAGGTGTTCTCCGGTCGTGCTTGCATATCGCCTCCTCCTGATGACTTCTAAGTTTCTACCGTAAGGGGAAGTTTCCTGCTAAATGGGCGTGAACTGTCCCAACAGACCGTGTGTCTGCCCCAGAGAACAGTAGGTTAGATTGGCAAATAGGGGGTGCGCCTGAGGAGGGTACGCAGGTCAGGTTCAGTTTCTATCGGTTCACCCGTATTTTTCGGCAAGTAGTTCCCCCCTCCTTAAGGTTCCCCCCGTTGACGGGGGGAACCGAGAGGAAAGCAAGGTTCCCCCCGTCAACAGGGGGAACCGCAAAAAAAACAGTGAGTGGTTCCCCCCGCTTGCGGGGGGAACCTACAGGAGGGGGATGAAACTCTTGTGAAAAAGTATGCCTTCGCTTCCGAAAATGAACCCACCTTGTGTACCCCTGTCAGCCCGTAAACGGGGGAACCGAAAAAATGAATGGTTCCCCCCGAAAGCGGGAGGAACCTATTGGATGGGAGTGAGACATTCGTAGAAAAGGTAGCACAAGAGAGGTGGGCGCTACCCCATTACCTTCTCGATGGTCTCGCGCAGGACTTTTGCGGAGTTTTGGAGGGCATTCAGCTCCTCTTGGCTCACGCTAATCTCAATAACACGCCCTGCCCCTGCACGCCCGACCTGCGTGGGAAGCGAGAAGCACACATCCCGAACACCAAGGGCACCAGTTTGCAAGGTCGAGATGGGGAGCACTTGGTGCTTGTCGAGGGCAATTGCGTTCACCACCTGCGCGATCGATACGCCCACCGCATAGCCTGCACCGCCTTTGAGCCGAATCGCCTCCGCACCCGCATTCCGAGTCTGCTGGAACACCTGTTCCATCGCCTGCGGGCTATAGCCAGGATAGTCTTTCAATGGCACGCCTGCAATCGTGGCGCAACTCCAGATGGGAACCATCGAGTCGCCATGCTCACCCAAGATGAGCGCGTCTACATCGGTTGCAGACACATTGAAATATTCCGCTATGTAGGAGCGAAACCGACAGGTATCCAGCACTGTGCCCAAACCAATCACGCGCTCGGCAGGCAAGCCCGACTCCTGAACCGCCAAGTAGGTCAACACATCCACAGGGTTCGACACCACGAACAGGATGGCATCCTCTGCCAGTTTCACTTGGCGCAGTTGACTGAGTATCTCGCGAAATAGCCCTACATTGCGGTTAATGAGTTCCAGTCGGCTTTCGTCGGGGCGTCGTCGCAATCCTGCGGTGATGATTACCATGTGTGCCCCTTGCAGGTCGGCATAGTCGCCTGCCGAGAAGCGAATCGGCTGGGAGAGGGCAGAGCCATGACGCAGGTCTAACGCTTCACCTTCTGCTGCTTCACGATTGATATCTAACAGCACTACTTCGGATACTGCACCGATTAGCTGAAGGGCGTACGCAGCGTTCGAGCCGACGCGCCCGCCACCACCAATAATGCCTACTTTCATTTCCTTTTTGCCTCCAACCCAAAAGTATACCCGTCGCCATCCCCCTGCAGGAGATACTCCATTCGTACCGAATCTGCATGGCAGGTGAGAACGATGCGAGTTCGCTGGTTGACCTATGCTCTTTTGGGAATGGTGGTGTTCGGAATGGTTCCTGCTTGGTCTCAGGCGGGACGCAGTTATGTAGTGCGCCGTATTTACGAGCAGGGGCAGAAACAGAAGTTCACGGTGAACTACTCGATTCGAGGGGATGTACGCTCTTCGCAGTTCGATCAGGCTCTGCCAATCGCCATCGATGTGCAGATGGAGATTAATACCGAAGTGCTCCAGGTATTTGAGAACGGGCAGGCGCGCCTCCGCTACACCGCGCGCTACCTCAAACAGGAGATCGACTACTTTGCCGAGACCGAACTGCCCCCTCCAATGAGCGAAACAGTGCGCATTACCCCTTCGGGCTTCCCCGCTGAGGACGAGCAGACCGCCCGAGCACGACGCGCTACCACTCGTACAGACCAAGAGGAGCAAGAGCAAAAGGAAGAACCCTCTATTCGTCAACTGGAGTTCTTGTTAGACCCCTCCTTTTTCATTCAGCTGGTGGGGCTGGATGTGGTGCCCGGACCGTTCTATCCTCTGCCAGTAGGAGCGGTTCGGGAAGATGACCAGTGGCAGGTGCGCTATCCCACGCCCTTTCTGGACACCAAAGGAGGCAAGCTCGAGCTCACTCAAGCGACAGTGTTCACCTATCCCGCCACCGTCACGGTGATAGGTGAGAAGGAGATAAACGGACGCCCCGTGCTTCATGTTCAGCAGGTGGTGGATGCGAAGCTCGATATCCCTCTGGGCGATACTCTGCGCGAGATTACGCGCCTGCGCGACCGCATCCCCCCGCGCGGGAAACTCACGGGCACCATCAAGGGCACCATCGATTTCTACCTCGCCCTATCGGACGGCTCTTTGGTGAAGGCGGAGGGAACCGAGCATCTGAAACTGCGCGCCGAGTATGACCCCGATACCATCCGCAACTGGCAACCCGACGAGGAGTGGGCAGAGTGGGATGTGAAAGCAACCTTTACCCAGGTGCTGGTTCAGGATGCCCCGAAATCGTCACTACCCAAACAGGCTTCTCCCTCACCATCCCCTCGTCAAGCACCAAGGCGTCGGTAGCCCAGATGCACGGGCGGGACGCCTGTGCTACTCTCTCATCCGTCTCAGGCTAATAAGCAAAAGGCGGGAGGGTTCAACTCCCGCCTAATTTTGCTGTTTGGGTGAATCGGAATTACTTCCGATTGCGGCGTCGCAGAGCCAACAGACCTGCCAAGCCCGTGCCAAGCGCAATCATGCTGGCAGGCTCAGGCACCACGCTAAGGGTCAAGATGTAGTCACCAGACTCACTGTGGGTTGCCCCCTCGTAGTAAGAGAGCGAGCTCCTATCGCCTCCAAAACGATACCCCGTAATGGCGAGGTAGTGATAGCCGGTGTACTGCGCTTGCCAGCGAATAGCAGAGCCAAGGCTACCTATCGACCCCGCATCGTCGTTGTACACGAGCGCAGTATTGTTGACACCATCAAACAACGCCATCACGGTGTCGGGGTTGGTATTGTTATCCGAAGTGGGGAAGGTAATCGCAGTAAACCAGTCCCCAGCGTTGAGCCAGATGGCGAAGAAGTCCGAGTCGTTATTGGTCAGGTTCAATACGCCAACATCCGACCAAGGGGCAGTGTAACCGTTGTTTGAGTCGAACACATAGGTATCGGGGAATGCGCGCGAGTTGTTCGGCTCGTTCTCAGAAAAGAGCGCGAACGCATTAACGCTCAGCAACCCAGCTAAAGCCAGTACTGTCAGCCGTTTCATCATATCATATCCTCCTTTCCGGTCGTCCCGGTGTTCACATAGGGGGGCGAGACCCTATGCTTGTTTCTATTATAGCACATCGAAAGGCGGTTTGTCAAGGGGTAAACCTCGAATTTGGGCAGAATACCGCAAAATTACGGGTTTTGTGTCGGGAAGGGAGCAGGGATTCTTTCCCAGCAGGAACACAGAGCGCGCTCACGAACTTTTAAGCCTATGGCGAAACAGGGAAGTCCGAACGAGCAGGTGCGCCTCGCAATTATCGGCTGTGGTGGGATAGGGCGCCACCATTACCGCATGTTCAACCTCTATCCGCAGATGTGTAAGGTGGTCGCGGCGGTCGATGTCTACCAGAAGCATCTCGACGAGTTCAAGGCGATGACAGGGCGTACGGACTTAGACACCTACACCGACTTTCGCCGTGTGCTGGAGCGTAAGGACATCGATGCGGTCGTCGTGGCGACACCCGACCACTGGCACGCGCCCATCACGATACTGGCGTGCGAGGCAGGCAAGCATGTCTACTGTGAGAAGCCCGCATCGCACAATGTTGCGGAAGGGCTGGCGATGGTGAACTGCGCCCGCGAACATAAGCGGGTGGTGGCGATTGGCTTGCAACAGCGTAGTGGTGAGCACTTCAAAGAGGCAATCGAGATAGTGCGCTCTGGCAGACTGGGCAAAATCACGATGGTGCACTGCTGGAACGCCGATAACGAGGCACCCGACGGCATCGGCAATCCGCCCGATGGCGACCCACCGCCCGGCTTGGATTGGAATATGTGGCTCGGTCCTGCCCCCATGCGCCCCTATAACCCCAACCGCTGTATCTACCATTTCCGATGGTTCTGGGATTACGCAGGAGGCAAGGTGACCGATTGGGGCGTGCATCTGATCGATATCGCACTCTGGGCGATGGGCGAACATAACCCGATAGAGGTCTCGGCG
>FWPU01002599.1_pt1 | contig 49137 bp, 45 predicted proteins | sample 2228361 | NCBI WGS metagenome assembly FWPU01 (sample SAMEA103939777, study PRJEB20133) | metagenome | reverse complement strand
GTGGCAACCTCTGCCTCCCGCATCTGATGCGCTTATCTTGCACCTTGAAAAGTCCATAAGATAGCGGGCGAAAGACAGTTGCTCGGATAGGGACATCCTGGTAACGCGTGAACGATCATTCGTCCGCCAAACGCCCGCGTTAATCGTAGGGTCCGTTCCCCGAACGGACCGTTTCGTTTGCCCGTCCGGGAACGCAAAAACCGCATAAATATCTGATCAACCGAAAACCCCGCGCATGCATAGCCTGTAGGGTCCGTTCCCCGAACGGACCGAAACGTCCGTGGACCTGCCGCGCGACCGCGAACGCAACCGCGCGTCCGCTGCATGACCGCCCAAAATTGGATCGATTTCCGCAACCGCGTCGGAATGACGTTTGCCCGTCCGCGCGGGTGCGCGTATACAAACCGCATCGGGGGGTTAGGCGGGAGGCGTTTGCGTTACGGATGAAGTTTCGGTGACGCGCGCACCGACGATCCGATCGGGGATCGGGCACAGCATCGAATGACGGCCGCGGCGGCTGGCAAAAACCCCTTCTTCTGTTAAGATAGGGAGTGCGCGGCGGATGCGTCCGGTCTGGAGATTGGGAAGTCCGCCGCGATGGTTTGCGCCCTCCCGCCCGCTTATGCTTGCGGGCGGCCATTTGGAGCGGCGTCTCCAGCTGTTCGGTTCATCTGCGAGTCTTAGTGGAGGAAAATTGGCGAGAGCTGACAGATTCCTGAAAGCATGTCGAAAAGAGCCCGTGGATTGCACCCCGATCTGGCTCATGCGCCAGGCAGGTCGCTACATGAATGAGTACATGGCCATACGGCAGAAGTACGACTTTTTAACGATGTGCAAGACGCCCGAGCTCGCGGCCGAGGTCACTCTTCAGCCGGTTCGAATCATCGGGGTGGACGCGGCGATTTTGTTTGCGGATATCTTGCTGCCGCTTGAGGGAATGGGCATCGATCTCGAATTCGCGAAGGGCGAAGGGCCCGTGATACACAATCCGGTCAGGAGTAAAGCCGACGTAGATCGGCTGCGCGTTGCCGATCCCCATGAAGATACGGGCTACGTTTTGGAGGCGATTCGCATCGTCAGGAGGGAGCTGAACGGCGAAGTGCCGCTTATCGGCTTTTCGGGGGCTCCCTTCACGCTGGCGAGTTATATCATCGAGGGCGGTGGATCGAGGGACTACGTCAATTGCAAAAGGGTGATGTACTCCGATCCGGACGCCTGGCATTCCCTCATGAGAAAGCTTGCCGAAGTGGTCGTCGCGTATTTATCGGCGCAAATCGAATCCGGAGCTCAGGCCGTCCAGGTGTTCGATTCCTGGGTGGGATGCCTATCGCCCGAAGATTATCGCGAGTACGTGCTTCCGCATCAAAAGCGAGTGATGGAGGGGTTAGCCGGAACGGGCGTGCCGGTGATCCACTTCGCCAACGACGCCTCGACGCTCCTCGAGATGGTGGCCGAAGCGGGCGGCGACGTCATCGGCATCGATTGGAGGATCGACCTCGACGTCGCTTGGGATCGGATAGGTCGCGACAAGGCCATACAGGGCAACTTGGATCCGATAGCCCTTTTCGCGCCGCCCGAAGTCATAAAGAAAAAGGCTGCTTCCATCATATCCAAAGCCGCCGGCAGGCCCGGTCACGTGTTTAACTTGGGGCACGGAATTCACAAGGACACACCGGTAGAGAACGTTAAGTACTTGGTGGAAGTGGTCCACGAGCTCAGCGGTTCCGGTGCTTCCCCCGTTGAAGCGCCGTAGCACCGGGGGCCCTCGAGCAAGGCGCCCTTCGGCCCGCGATCGAGATGCGTTTTCCGCTGGAGGTGCTGCATGACCGGAGTTTTACTGATGGCCTTCGGAGGGCCCGAAAAGAGGGAGGACGTCCGCCCCTTTCTGGCCAACTTGACGGGGCGCGATCCGTCGCCGGAGGCGCTCGCTGGGGCGATCGAGAAGTACGAGCTAATCGGGGGAAGCTCGCCGCTCCCCACGATCACGGGTCGGCAAGCCGCCGGCCTTCGATTCGCTTTACGGGAGATGGGCGTCGATGTGCCGGTCGCGGTGGGAATGAAGTATTGGCGACCATTCATAGGGACTGCGGTGGCCGGGTTGGTCGGCGAGGGGGTCGATCGCATCATCGCGATCAGCATGTCCCCGCACCACTCTCGGGTGACGATAGGAGGCTATGAAGAGGAGCTCGAGAAAGCCGGGACCGCCTTCCCCGGATTATCCATCGATATGATCGCCGAATGGTACGACGATCCCGGTTTTCTGGACGCATTGGCCGGAAAGGTCCGGGAAGCTCTGCGGGAGTTCGGCGGCGAGGACGCCTCGGTGATATTTACGGCGCACAGCGTACCCGTTTCGCACATAGAGCGGGGCGATCCTTACGTCGAACAGGTGACGGCCACCGCCGATGGCGTCGCGGCCCGCCTCGGGCTCCAAGGCGCGTTGCTGGCATATCAGAGCAAGGGGCGCTCTCCGGAACCCTGGCTCGGGCCGGACGTCGCAGATGTCCTCGAAGGGTTGGCGGCCGAAGGCAAGAAGAATGTTCTCGTCGCGCCGATCGGCTTCGTCTCCGACCATTTGGAGACGCTCTACGACATCGACGTGGTCTACAGGCGCAAAGCCGAGGAGCTCGGCTTGAACTTTCGCCGCGCGGCTTGCTTGAACGATTCGCCGGAATTCGTTCAGGTGCTTGCAAGAATTGTTAATAATCGGTTAACATAAGAGAAAAATTTCACGTACTTGGTCTCGATGACGACTTCCTGGAGCGAACCGAGGTGATTTGATGAAAAAGGTGGCGGTCGTAGGTGGAGGTGTGACTGGCCTATCAGCGGCACATGCGCTGGAGGAAGCCAAGCGCGCCGGATCCGGAGTCGATTACGTCCTTCTCGAAAAGGGCGATCGCCTGGGGGGAGTAATCAGGACGGATCAGATAGGCGGTTTCACTATCGACGGAGGCCCCGACTGCTTCATCTCGCATAAACCGGCTGTCATCGAGATGGCGGATAAACTCGACTTCAGCGATCGGCTCATCGGGACCAACGATGCGGCCAAGCGCACGTATGTCCTTTCGGGCGGAAAGCTCCATAAGCTTCCAGACGGAATGTTGATCATGATTCCCTCGAAGATACTGCCCTTTGCGCTGAGTTCGCTCATCTCCTGGCCCGGCAAGTTGAGGATGCTGATGGACCTTTTCATCCCCAAGAAAAAGGACGACAGGGAGGAGACGGTCGCCGAATTCGTCATACGGCGCCTCGGAAAAGAAGCGCTGGATAAGATCGCCGAACCGTTGATCGCCGGGGTTCACGGCTGCGATCCGTATAAGATGAGCATAAACGGCCAAGTGATGATGCTCAGGATGGAGCAGGAGCACGGAAGCCTGATCAGGGCCATGCTGGCCTCCCGCAAAAGGCCACCGGGGGCGCCAAAGGATTGGAAGCCAGGAAAGGTTTCGTACGTCGGAAAGGCCAAAGTGCCGCAGACGTTTTTCATGTCGTTTAAAGGCGGCATGCAGGAGCTGACCGATAGGATAGCCGCCACGTGCGATCCGGAAAGGATGCACACCGGCTCGCGGGTCGAGCGAGTGGAGAGGCTGCGGGAAGGGAGCTATCGCCTTCATCTGAGCAATTCGCAGCCTATAGATGTCGATGCGGTAATAGTGGCGACTCTCGCCGACTCCGCCGAGAAGTTGTTGAGAGGGATCGATGCCGAATTGGCTGATATTCTGGACACGATACCCAACGCCGCTTCCGCGACGGTTTCTCTAGGGTACCGCAAGGCGGATGTCGAGGGAAGGTTCGACGGATTCGGAATGGTCATTCCGACGAGCGAGGGAAGGAAAATAATGGCCTGCACCTATTCGTCGATAAAATGGAGCCATCGGGTTCCGGACGATGAGCACGTGCTGGTGAGGACTTTCGTCGGTGGGGCGCACAATCAGCACCTGGTGGAGCTCGGAGACGAGGAGATGCTCGATTTGGTCCTTTCCGAGATGCGGGATATATACGGCATAACCGCCGACCCCGTCGTCTCCAAGATATATAGGTGGCCGGCGGCGATGCCGCAGTATAACCTGGGACATCAAGAGCGAGTAAAGAAGATCATGGAGCTCGCCTCGCGCCACGAGGGACTCTACTTGGCCGGCGGGTCTTACAACGGGGTGGGCGTGCCGGACTGCGTTAAGTCCGGCTTGGAGTCGGCGAGAAAAGCCATCGAGTATTTGAGGTCGCCGGCGATGGTATAGGGTTCACCGCGAAGTTCGAGTATGGCGGTAGCGATAAAAAGGGCGTACGATCCTCCCAGCGATGAGGATGGGCTGCGGATTTTGGTGGATCGCATTTGGCCGAGGGGGATATCGAAGGCGGAGGCGGGGATCGACGAATGGCGGCGAGATCTCGCCCCCAGCGGGGAGCTTAGAAAATGGTACGCCCACGATCCCGCCAAATGGGAGGAATTCAAGCGGCGATACTGGGGCGAGCTTGAAGCTAGCGGTAAGCACGCCGTAACGCATGCGCACACGCGTGCGCCGAAATTCCCGATGCGGTTTTATGTAGACGCGCGCCCGCGTTCGTGCGCTCGTGACTACTGTTGTGACATAACGACGCGGTCCGTTCGGGGAACGGACCCTACAACCGTAATTACGTGTGGTTTTCGGTTGATCGGACATTTGCGGCTATATCGCATCCGCGGACGATCGATTGAATCGGTCCGTTCGGGGAACGGACCCGATGGACCGAGCATGAGGGAATTTTTCGGTTTATCGGGCATTTGTGCGGTTTTTACGTTCGCGGACGGATTGACGGCAACGGTCCGTTCGGGGAACGGACCCTACAATTCACGTGGGCGATTGGTGGACAGATGATCGTTCGCGCGTAGTTCGAACGTCGCAATCAGGTGTAGGGACCGATTCCCCGATCGGGCCGTTGGTGCGCATTATCTAAGCGTTGTTGGAAGTGCATTCTCCCGAATCCCCGAAGGCGTTTTTAGATGCGCATGCGCGTTGCGCTATGCGCGGGGCGATCCGACGGCATCGGGGGGGCTCGGAGGCCGGTTGGGAACAAATCACGCCGCTCGTCCGCTGTAGCGCGCGATTCTCTCGACCACGTCCAGAGCTTCCCTGATATCGGAAACGACCAGATCGGCGCTCTCCTTCACGGCGGGGAGCGAGCTTTCGAACGTGATGGAAAAGCCGGTCCGGGACAGCATCGGAATGTCGTTCTCTCCGTCGCCCACCGCCACGAGGCTTTCGCGCGCGTACCCCTGTTTCATCAGAAATTCGATGAAATACTCCTTGCTCAGCGAGACGGGGATCACGTCCACCATTCCGGCATGAGCGGAAACGTACAGCCCCTCTTCCGAGCAAATTGCGGATTCGGCAAAGCGCACCACTTCTTCAACTTCGAGGCCGCCGAGGGGAAGAACCGTGATGTTCACCAAATTGGGTTGGAACCAAAGGAGATCACCGAAAGCGCCTTTGAGCTTCTCGGCGCAGCGATCGAGCGACCTCCGCAGGTTTTCCGATAGCGGATAAACGCTTTGTCGGTGGCTCGGAACTTCGATGACCACGCCCCCGACCTCGCCGGCTGCGTAAGAGACGTCGATGCCCATTCCGTCGGCCAGTCCCAACACGAAAGAGGCATCTTTGCCCGAAATCAAAGAAATCTCCGCCATCCGGCCGATTAAGCGCAGCCTTTCGGCAACGTCCGGGGAGACCGGCTTTCGGTCCGGTCGCAGGGTTTCATCGACGTCGAACACGATCATTCGCGGTCCCGCATACCACATCTCGGAAAGATGCTACCCCCTCTGGAGATGTTTCAGAATCGCCCGCGCGGCAAAATACCTACACACCAGGAGGTACGAGTTGTCCGGCTACGTCTACATAGTTTTGGCAATCGTCTTCGCCGTGGTCTTATTCATAACGGTTTTCTACGGAGCAAGCGCGCTTTCGCAGGCCGCGCACGATCAGATCTTGGAAAGCCGTCAGGAGGAATCAAAGAGCGCGCTCAAGGAGCTCGAAGCGCGCTATGCAAGGGGTGAAATCAACCGCGAGGAGTTCGAGCGAATGAAAAGAGATATCGAGGAGTCGGATCGCAAGTCCGATAAGGGCCTGTGGTTGCCACCTGGCACCGGGCGCTGAGCGGCGGGAATCCTGGCTTTTCTCCGATATCCGCAGGACGCATCTAAAGCGTCGGTTGATCGACGATGAAGGAGAAGCGAAGGCGGCACGACCGCGAGCACGCGAAGCATCGCGTTTTGCCGAAAATCAAAAAGTCCCGCGGGTAGAGCCGCTCGATCGCATCGTAAAGGAGGAGATGAAATTGGAGACGAAAAGGTTCGGGAAGCATCGCAATCCCCTGGCGGTCGCCTTGTTATCGTTCTTCACCCTCGGCATTTATTTCATCTACTGGTATTACAAGGTAAATGAGGAGATCAAGGCGTACGATCCTCGAATCGAGGTGGAACCGGGAATTTCAGCGGCGGCGATAACGCTGAACTACCTTTTCGCGACCGTTATCGCGTTCATAATCGGGCTCATTTCCGCCTTCAACACCGCCTTGAGGGCCAGCACGATGTTCAGCGATTACAGCTCGTCGGTGAGGATTTCACCGGTCCTTGCCGCTTTGCTTTATGCGCTCGGCGGGTTGGGCTTTCCGATGCTCGCGCTTTTCTACCCCGCCTACGTCCAGAGCCAGCTTAACCATTTCTGGCGCGAGCAAGCTCAAGTTGCGCTCGAAGCGGAAGAGCGAAAAGCGGCATAAGGGGAAAGCAAAAAGAAGCGCTCATCGCGCGGTCAATCGCGGCGGATTATTCGGCGTACTCCTTCTCGGCGCATTCCCTTTCAATCGGCGCCGCACCGGGTGATCTCCAAACCGCCATGAGTCGGATGGCGCCCACCGCCAAAAGAACGGCCACCATCGCGAGCGCTTCCGCGGTAGTCACCGATTTTGCGGTAAACCTCACCCAGATTTCTTTCAATATGAAGACTATGGTGGCGTCGGCTATGTAGGTTATTTTGACGCGTTCTTCTTTGAAGTACTCGACCAGCACCCTGAAAAGCTCTACGAATATAAAGACCACCATCACGTCGTTGAGAACCCTGTAGAAGACCTCTTCGAGCTCCGTTCCAGAAACCGCCCCATAGACGCTCATGAAGACCCGAACCGCTCCAACGAGAAGCGTGAACAGCACGGCGAGTATCAACGCATCTATGATAAGTTGGGCCGTGCGGCGATAGACGAAGAGGAGTATATCCTTTCTCCTTTCATCCATTCTGTCGATTTTTGATCTGATGGATCTCGTTCTGGTGATCTCTTCCATGGAGTTTTATGCCTTTTCAGCCGTTCTACGGTGCGCTAATTCTACCAGACGCATCAGGCCAGCGCAACGCGAAAAATTCGAGGTCCATTCCCCGAAAGGATCGAACGCCGTTTCAACCACACGCATGCGCAAAATGCACAAACATCCGATGAGTCGAAAACCGCGTTGCGCATGTTTTGTAGGGTCCGTTCCCCGAACGGACCGAAAACGTTGACGCATCGACCGCGCGTCCGAAACCGCAAACGCCCGATCACGCGATTACCGCCCGAAAATGGACTCCATTTCCGGAAACGCGAAAAAATGATGCGCGATCAACCGCGCCTTCGCGCCCAAAACGCACCATCGCGGATTGGCGTACGCGTTAATGTACGCGCCCAAACGACGTTCGTTTGCGCATGCGCGAACGGCCCGATCCCCGATCGAGCCCCTACAAGTGATGTTTGGAATCGAGCGAATCCTATGCCCTTATGAGCCGCGAGAAAAGGACTATCGAGGTCAGCACGGATAAGAAGCCGATCACCCTTTGAACGGTGAAAATTCCGATCCCCAAGTTCGCCACTCCGGCGAGGGTGGATGGGAACAGGTTGAGCAGTCCACCCAAAAAGAGCAACAGCAGAGCGACCAGAGTGAGCGATCGCACGCGCATACCTCCCATCCGAGATCTGCAGGATATCGCGATTATATATCAAGCCGCGCGGCGACGCGGCGTTTTCGCCGCGCGCTCGGAGACCTCCAAGCAAGAGAGCGCGTACTCCGCTAGTTCGAGCAAGGAAAGCGAGCTCTCGGGTTTGACCGAACCCAGAATGCCCTCCGCGAAGTCGAGATATTTCCGATCATCGGAAATCGCGTAGAGAAGCGCGAGGGATCTCGCCATTATCGAATTTCCAACCAGCGGTCTGAACCTGATCTTCATCGGGGCCGCCGTCTCGTATTCGATCGGGGCATCGAAAAAAGAGCTCCCTTCAAGCAGGTGGGCCGCCGTTATGTCGAATATCTCGATGGCCCTCACGATGTGGCCGCGCTCTCCGGTGATGGATGCCGCTTTAGCGTAGGTGCGAATCGCCAATGCTTGATCCTCGAGCTGGCCGAATAGCGCGGGCTCGCCGTCGGCTAGATAATGGGCCATGCCTAGATCTGGCTCAAAGCAATTCTCCCAGAGAAAATCGAGGAGCTGCAGCCCGTGCTCGAGGTGGCGCGCCTCTCTGGAGATGAGGAACGCGTTGAAATAGGCTTCGGCCATGCGGCAGTTCCAATCGGCGAAAACGGTATTATCGACAAGGTATCCGACGAGGGCATCGCCGGTTTTCCTTTTGGAGGCCGCCGCAAGATTGCCGGCCGGAGCTCGCGAAGTCCGGGTTTCGGATCTTCTTTCGGAGAAAATGCCGCGCTCGCATCCGCGCAGAGCGGTCGCGCTGGCGAGAAATCCGCCGATGGAAGCCACGCAATCGCTTTTCTCGGAGCTCAGGCGCTTCTCTATGAAATCGATGCTGCGGAGCGCCATGTCCAAGTAGTTCTTGTCCCTCGTCAATCGATAGGCCAATAGGTAAATCGATATGAGGTCAGCATTGACGCCGAGCAGCTTCTCCGGGGTGGGCGACTTCCAAGTCGCTTTCGATGAGCATCTGTAAAATCCGCCCTCGATGGGGTCGTATAACCCGGCGGCCATCTTGTCCAGGATGTTCGCGGCCATTTCGAGGAGTTCCGGCCTTCCCTTCCTCGACGACTTCAGTAGAAGCTCGATGGCGGCGGCGTTGGGGAAGGCGCGCTTCTCGCCGAAAGTTCCGAGCCTGCGCTCGTAGCTGTTTATCAAGAGCCCGGTGATCCACGTCGCGTTCCTCGAATAACTCGCCGATTCTTCCTCGAGCGGGGCGAGGCCGCATCCGCGTCCGGAGATGGGCTTGGAACCAAATTCCAGGGCGTAATCGTCGCACAGGGCTCTTTGAGCTCTCAAGCGCAGTTCCCGCCCTCTGCTTTTGTGCAAAACCGAATAGTTTTTGAGGAGCTCGAGCAGTCGGTCTGCCGCAAGGAAGTTCTTCCGCGCGAGCACCTCTCCCCCGGGAGCTAAGATCGCCACCGTCGGCCAGCCGTTCAACAGGTAGCGCCTGCTTATATCCGGGCGCCGTTCGGAGTCGACGAGGATCGGAATGTAGCACCGGTTGATCGCTTTCGCAACCGATCTTTTCGATAGCGCCGTTTCATCCAAGAGGCGGCAGCGCTGGCTCCAAGACGTCGACAGCACCAGAAATATCGGTCTGTTCAGGGACGATGCTTCGGCGAATGCCGCCGCTCCCCATGGGCGCCATTGGATTCGATGCGAGCGGATCGCTTTGCTGAATGTTTGAGCGGCGCTATGGTCGTTAGACCGGCGGTGCTTCATCGGGACCCCGTTGACGAGTAATCGGCCCTCGCATTGGCCATTCACCGCTTTATATACCCCCGAACTGTGCGCATAAACGCGGTTCGAGAAGCAGTTTCCATCGGGTTGGATCGAAACGAAGTGTCGGGTAAATGCTTTGCATGGCTCGAAGATTGGCGTGGCTTTTGAGGTTTACCGCGCTGGGTGCGATAGCCGCGGTGGGCGTTTTCGTCCTCAATAACCTTTTCGCCTACGAGGTTTCTTGGATAAAGTTCACGGGCGCGGCCCCTAAGCGGCTTCCGTCGATAAAGTCGGGATCGTCCGTCGTCGTAGTGGCACCTCATCCGGACGATGAGGCGCTCGCGGTGGGGGGGTGGCTGACCAGAGCCGCCGCCGACGGAGCGACCGTTCACGCGATCCTGATAACCAGCGGAGACAATTTCACTTTACAAACGAGGCAAATTACCAGGTCTTTCAAGGCCGATCCGAACGATTATATCGAAAACGGCAAGTTGCGCCAGGAGGAAACCATAAGGGCCGCCCGCGCGCTAAATTACGCGACCGTCGATTTTCTTGGATTTCCGGATCAGGGCGTCTGGCCCATCTGGGAGGATCACTGGGTAACCCCCTTCAGATCCCCATTCACCGAGGTCGATCGGTCTCCGTATCCGAGGAGCTTCAGGCGGGGTGCACCGTACGAGGGCCAGGTGCTCGTCGACGAACTCGTTGAGCTTCTCGCCAAATACCAACCCGACTATCTCATCATCCCGCTCAGGATGGAAACGCATCCAGATCATTACGCCGCGAGCCTTTTTTCGACCGTGGCCGCTCTGGACCCCCGAATCGGGAAAAAACCTCTGGTTTTTGAATACATAGTCCACCGAGGCGGCTATCCATATCCATACGGATTCCATCCTTACGCCTTCCTGCCCCCGCCCGATGGTTTGCTCGGCGTGGGGCTCGACTGGCGCTCTTACTCTCTCGATGCGCTCGCCCGCAGGAATAAAGCGAAAGCGCTTTTGCAATATCGCTCTCAGATGTTTTTCGCCGGTTACGATCTCGCGGGCTTTTATCGCCGAAACGAGGTCGCGTCGAAAGGGGGAAACGTCTTCGGGATTAGCGAAGCGCCAGCCTCCACGATCGAAAACGGAGAAATAGAGAACGTCGATTTCCTGGGGGGAGGAGCTCCCGATCCGGTGGGCGATACCGCGGCTAGGATTCTGGAACCGTCGGCCGATGTGAAGATGATCAGGGTCGCCGAATCGCCGGATGGGGCCTTCGCCGTCGCCACTTTCAACTCCGGGGTCAGCGAAGCGGTGGATTATCGCCTCGACATCAGGTCCTTTTCAGATGGCGTTTTGGTGAACCGAATAACTTTCGAGCTGCCCCGCGGCGCGCGGCGGCCGAAAGCGGGCATCGAGGTTTCGGGGAATAACATCGAGGTGGCTCTGCCTCCCGGATTTGTCGGGAATGGCGCGGTCACCTTCGTCGAGGTGTTAACGTCCTCGCAGATCGGCATAATAGACAGATCGGCGGCTTTTTTCGAAGAGGGCGCGTGAATTACATTGATGGGCTTGAAACCTCAAAAGCCCTTTTCGGCCTCAAGAGGTTTGGCCAGTCGCGAGAGGGCGAACGGCGTCGGCGATCGAGGAGGGGGCATGATCAGAAAAGCCAAAGAGTACGATCTTCCGAGGGTGGCCGAAATATACAGGCGCGCCTTTCCTTACAGCGTCGAGTACATCTTCGGAAAGCCGCCCAAAGATCAGGCGTTCATCGATGTCTTTCGCTTGCTTCTCGATACTTATCCCGATTACTTTTTGGTGGACGAGGAGGCGGGAAAGGTCGCCGGTTACGTCGTCGCTCCGCCGGATGTGTCGATACTCGTGAAAAGGGCGGTATTCGGTGGCTACGTTTTCAGATGGGCGTGGCGATGGTTAATCGGCAGGTACGGTTTCGGCCTTCGCCCGGTTTGGGTTCTGCTTTCGGATAAATGGGCGATTTTGAGGAGCAAAGGGGCGGCACGGGAAACGTCGGATGCCAGGATACTGTCCATCGCCGTCGACCCGGACTATCAGGGAAGAGGCCTCGGCAAGAGGTTGACCGCGGCTGCGCTCGATATCCTGAAAGATTCCGGCGTGGACAAGGTGATGCTCGAAGTCAGGGAATGGAACGAGGCGGCGTATCACATATACAAGAAGTTCGGGTTCAGGGAGGTGGGTAGGTTCAGGGACACCGGAGGCGTTTGGATACAGATGATCGCCGACCTAAGCAAGAAGGCCGAAGCCGCCTGATCAAGTCGCTTCCGTCCGAGCCGCTGGCGTTTTCCTTTCGAAAAGGACCGGCAGCAACGGTGGCGCTAAAATGGTCGTGGTGACGGAAACGAGCACGATAACCCCAACGAGGCCCTCCGAGATCACCCCCAAGTTCTTGCCGAGGGCCGCTACTATCAGCCCGACCTCCCCCCTCGGGACCATTCCGAGCCCCACTATAAGCGCCGAGCGCCAACCCATGCCGGCTGCTCCAAGACCGCATCCCAAAAGCTTCCCCGCGATCGCCAAGGCCAATGCGGCGGCTCCCAAGGCTAGAATTTGCGGCGAGAGCAGGGCTCCGATGTCCACCTGCATTCCGATCGCGACGAAGAACAAAGGCGTCAGGAAGTCGGCTATCGATGAGATATCCCGCTTGAGATCGGCGTGACCTTCCGCGTTTGCGAAGCCCAATCCGGCCAGGAAAGCGCCGACTATCGCGGCCAACCCGAAGTACTCCGCGAGAAGCGAGAAAGCGAGCAACGAGGCTATCGCGACCGAGAGCAGGGCGTTTCGATGCCGCAGGGCGTTTATCCTGAAGCCGTTGCGGCCGAGGATGACGGACGGAAGGGTCGCCGCGATCGCTATAAAAAGGGAGCTCTTTCCGAGCGCGAGGAGCAGGTTCGCTGTGGGGACGGAGCCCGCTTTGGCCGCCGCCGTCACGACGGAGAGAACCAAAAGACCCAGAACGTCGTCGATCACGGCGGCCGTGAGGATGATCCTGCTTTCGACGCGGTTCAGAAGGCCCTTGTCGGCTAGGACGCGCGCCGTAATTCCGACGCTGGTGGCGACGAGGGCCGTTCCGAGGAACATCGCTTCCATGGTTGGCGCGCCGCTGAGATGCATGAGGAAAAAGCCCATGGCGAACGGAAAGGCGACACCCAATGCCGCCACGATGATCGATTTCCCCCCGACCTTCATGATCGCATCGATGTCGGTCTCCAAACCGACGAGGAAAAGGAGGATGACCGCTCCGATCGCGGAAACGACCGGAATTGTCTGCGATCGCTCGCCCGCTCCCAGCAAGCTCGAGCCGATTATCATTCCGAGGATGACTTCTCCCACTACCGCCGGCTGCTTCAGCCTCTCGGCGATTTCGCCGCCCAGTTTTGCGGCCACGAAGACTATCAACAAGTCGAAAAATATGCGGGGGTTTTCCATCATCTCAACCGCCTCGAATATCGCGCGCTTTGTCTATATTACAATAAATCCGCGACTTTTAGGCGGCCGCGGGGAACGTCGCGCTTGCGAGCAAATCTCCGTTATCGGCTATCTATAACCTTTAAGTTAAGGTCGATACTGTGAAGCGGCAGGGCGGAGGGCGAACCGCGCCGAAAACTTCGCTCCTTCGATCGCTTGCGCCGCAAGCCGAGCGGCAGCTCAAATTGAAGGATTGCGAAGGGTTGAGCTTTCGCTCTAGATGGTTCATCTTATATAAGGGGATGCCGTTTAGAGCCTGGCTCAGCGTGAAGGACGAAAAGCTTCTCACGGCGCGAAAACGATGGAAAAGAAAATGAAAGGGGCAAGAACCGGCGCTCAGGTTGCCGAGTTGAAGGCGCAAGCGAGAAAGCGCAAGTTGAGGGCCATCAGGGCCCGTCGACGCCTGCGGCTGTTGGGGATCGCGCTCTTAGCGGCGTTTGCGTTGCTCGGGGCGTGGGTTCTCTACAATTCGCATCTTTTCGACATCGAAAAGATCGAGGTACGGGGAAACGTTCGCTTGACGAAAGAAGAGGTCATCGGTTTGAGCGGGGTAAAGAAAGGAGAAAGCCTCTTGAAGATCTCCGCGGGCGAGGTAGCCGATCGCGTGCTCAAAAACTCCTGGGTTCAATCGGCGAGGGTGATCCGCAGGCCGCCCAAAACTCTCGAAATAGAGGTCGCCGAGCGCCGTCCCTTCGCGGTGATCGCGGCGCGGGGGAAGACTTATTTCATCGATGATCAAGGTTGGGTGATCGACCTTGTGAAAGAAGACGGCGGTTCATCCCTTCCCCGGATAGTGGACATCCCCCTCGAAGCCAAAATCGGGCGCAAGCTCGAATCCGATTCGGTTTCGAACGCCATATCCTGCCTCAAATCTTTGGATGCGGACCTCAGGGCCCGAATTGCGAGCATCTCAGTGCCGTCTCCCGACAGGCTTCTGCTCTACACAGATGACGGCGTGGAGATCCTGTACGGCAGGGCGGAGGAAGTAGATAAAAAGAACCGGATCATAAAGGCCATTCTGGCCCAGAAAAAGGGCGGCAAGCTGATTTTCATGGACGTGCGCACGGTAACCAATCCGGTCGTAAAGCGGTTGGATGCTTCCTACGAGCAATGACGATTCGCCTTCGAAACGGCCGCGGAAACCGGGCGGTTCTCCTCCCGATTTCCGGACCAAAGGAGCTCTGCCATGAAATCGATACTCGCGGTTGACGTGGGAACTAGCAATATGAGGGCGGTTGTCGGCCGCGCCGGCAAAGATGGGCCGAGGATATTGGGCGCGGCCGAAGTTCCGTCGCTCGGCATCGACAAAGGCCTGGTGGTGGACGTCGAAGAGGCGGCGAGGTCGCTGGCGGCCGCGGTTTCCGAAGCCCTTCGGGGGACCGGAGCCGCGTTCGACTCGGCGCATCTCGGCATTTCCGGGGGAAAGGTGTCCTCGCTCAGCGCCTGCGGCAAGATCGTGATCATCTCGGCGGATAAGGTGGTCACCGCCGGCGACTGTCGAGCGGCCGTGGAAGAGGCGATCCGCAAGGCCGGATTGCCTTACGATTGCGAGCCGGTTCAGGCGATTCCGATCTCGTTCAAAGTCGACGACTCGAGCATATCCAAAAATCCCGTCGGTTTGACGGCCGATTCGCTGGAGGCGAACGTTCACTTGGTCGCGGTCCCGTCGAATGCTGTGGCCAATTTCGAGGAGATGGCCAGGCGCGCGGGCCTCGGCCCGGTCGAATTCGCGTTCAAGCCTTTGGCGTCCACTCGGGGAATTCTCGAAGACGGCGATCATCCGAACTGCGCCGTTATCGACGTGGGAAGCGGAACGTCTGGAATGGCGATCTTAGTGGACGGCATCGCGGTTGAAAGCTGCACGTTCCCCCTGGGGGGGATCAACATAACCAGGGATTTGTCGCTCGGCCTCAAAATCCCTTTCGCCGAAGCGGAGGAAGTAAAAAGGGAATTCGGGATGGCCGTAGGCAGTTCGGCCGACGAGCTCGATTTCATCTCGCTCGGCTCCACCGGCGACGGCAAGGATCGCGTGATATCCAAGCGATACGTTTGCCAAATAATCGAGGCTCGCCTCGAGGAAATTTTCAAGCTTGCGAGCTCGATAATAAGATCGTCGAAAGGCGCCGGAGCCGCCCCCACCGAGGTTCTTTTGACCGGGGGCTCCTCGAATATTCCCGGAATCGAAGAGCTCGCATCGCGAGTTTTCGGGCTGCCGGCTAGGACGAGACGCCCCCGAGCGATCGATGGGATCGACCGCCTTGGGCCGGAATTCGCGTGCGCGGTGGGAACGCTCCTTCTCGCGGTCGAATCGGCGGATAGAGCGCGCGGAGGATCGATTCCTCCGCCGACGGCGACCGCGGAGCTCGTTTCCAAAGTCAAAGAATCGCTTGTGCGTTTTATGCCGCTCTCGATTCGCGGTCGGGGTCCGCGCAAAGCCGAAAACGGCGACGCCTGATCCGATCCATCCGACGATCCCTCGGAAGTTCCTCAAGCCGAAAAGGTGGTTGCAATTTATCTTCGATTGGGTTAAGGTTATGGCTGATATTAAGATAGCGGTAGTAAGATTAAACCTCAACTTTATAGTTACTGATATTGCACCGGGTGATTGCACTTTAACGCCTTGTTCGGAATTGCGGAATTTGGGAGGGAAAAATGCTTGATGCGGGCGCAAATTACCTCGCCGTCATAAAAGTGGTGGGAGTCGGCGGCGGAGGAGTGAACGCCGTCAACAGGATGATCGAGGCCGGTTTGAGGGGAGTGGAGTTCATCGCGATCAATACGGATGCTCAAGCGCTGTTGATGTCGGATGCGGATTACAAGGTCCACATAGGCGCGGGAATTACCCGGGGGCTAGGCGCGGGCGCCGATCCGGAAGTGGGCAGGCAGGCGGCTGAGGAAAGCCGCGAGGACATAAAGGAAGCGCTCGCCGGAGCGGATATGGTTTTCGTGACGGCCGGTAAAGGCGGAGGAACCGGAACGGGAGCGGCTCCGATAATCGCCGAAATCGCTAAAGAGCTGGGAGCGCTAACCGTCGGAGTGGTGACCAGGCCGTTTACGTTTGAGGGCAGGAAGCGCTCCGTCCAAGCCGACGAGGGGATAAAAACGCTGCGCGAAAAAGTCGATACGCTGATCATTATTCCGAACGACCGCCTGCTCCAGGTGGTCGAAAAGAAGACCTCCATAGTCGACGCTTTCAGGATGGCGGACGACGTTCTGCGGCAAGGGGTTCAGGGGATAACCGACCTGATTACGGTCCCTGGCTTGATAAACCTCGATTTCGCGGACGTTCGAACGATAATGTCCAACGCGGGAAGCGCCCTAATGGGGATCGGCGTATCCAGCGGCGAAAACAGGGCGGTTGAAGCGGCCAGGGCCGCCATATCCAGTCCCCTGCTCGAGGCCTCGATCGAAGGCGCCCAGGGGGTGCTGCTCAATATTTCTGGAGGTGCCGATCTCAGTCTTTTCGAGGTAAACGAGGCGGCGGAGGTCATAGCGAAAGCGGCGCATCCCGAGGCGAACATAATTTTTGGGGCCGTGATAGACGAGGCGCTCGGCGACGAGGTCAGGGTGACCGTGATCGCGACCGGCTTCGACGTAAAGCGCCAGGAAAGACTCGAGTTTTCGGAAGAGTCGCCTTCGGTTCCTTCGTTCGACGCCGAAGATCTGGATATCCCGACCTTCCTTCGAAAGCGATAGTTCGAGGGCGACCTCGGTCGTTGGCTTGCGGTTTTAGGGCTTTGGAAAACGGCGGTTGCCCGTTGCGAGGTTTCAAAAAGTCCGCTCTCTATCCTCGGCTGGAGGGCGGGCTTTTTGCGGCCGCCGATGCGGGCTCGAACGCGCCATTCGGACGGAGCATGCGGCCCATCAAGCCGATGGAGCGATGGCCAGGAGGGCCACGTCGTCGACGAGGTGGCCCCCGGTGAACCGCATGATCTCGTCGAAGACCGATCCGGGTAATCCCTTTACCTCTTTTGCGAACCGCTCTCTTACGAGTTTCAAGAGGCGATCTTCGCCGAAGAAGTCGAGGTCTCGGCGCGCCTCGATCGCTCCATCCGTGTAGAGAAACAGCAAATCTCCGGGCTTTAAGAGCGCTTCTCCTCCAGAGTATTCCATTCCAGAAAAGGCGCCTATTACGGGCGATGAGACTTGCAGGAAGTCCGCGTCCGACGCCCCTCGGACCAGCAGGGGCGGGGGATGTCCGGCGTTGCAGTACTTCAACATCCCCGAAGCCGTATCGAGAATCCCGAAGAAGGCGCTCGCGAAAACGCTGGGGGCAGAGGTTTTGGCGAGCGCTTCGTTGACCCTGCTCATTATGAGAGCGGGCGATTCGTATTCGTACACGTAAGCCCTTATGGTGCTTTTGACGAAAGAATTGAGCGTAGCCGCTTCGAGCCCCTTGCCGGATATGTCTCCGATGGCGAGCCCGACTTTCCCTTCTTCGAGTTCAAAGAGATCGTAGAAGTCCCCGCCGACCTCGGCGGCTTCGGTCGCCGAGTGATAAAGGCATCCGAACTCGATTCCGTCTACGCGATCCGGCATGACCAGCAGGGCTTTTTGGAGGGTATCGGCGATGGCCCTCTTCGACTCGTATAGGCGCGCGTTTTCCACCGCGAGGGAAACGGAAGCGGCCAGCTTATTTGCGAAATCCGCCTGCGCGTCCGAAAAAGCTGTCGGCGCGGAGTGGTAGTAGAAAAAAAGAGCGCCGATGACCTCGTCTTTGGCTACGAGCGGGGCCGCCAAAGCCGAGCGTATGCTGTACTTTTCGACCAATTCGCGATTTATCCTCCTGTCTTTCCTGGCGTCGGGAATGACGACGGTTTTCCCCGTGGCCACGGCCGAGCCGGCGAGCCTAGCTTGCCTGTCGGTAAAGCGCCTGCCGATGATGTCTTTCGGCAAGCCGTGGGCGTATTTCGCGATCCAGCGGTCGGCTTCGTGAAGAAGGACGAGTGCGGATTCGGCCCCGATGGCGTCCGTCGCGTCGACGACAGCGCGCTTCATGATTTGATCCACATCCAAGGTGGAATGGATGAGCGTGTTGATGCGATCGAGAGAAGAACTCAAGTTCTCCGCCCTTTTGCGCTCGGTGATATCGCGCAAGATGGCGACGAACAAAGGCTCTCCGTTCCCCGACCTCCAACCCCCGTAAGAAAACTCGATGGGGAACGTCTTGCCGTCTTTTCTCAATCCCTCCAGCTGCAGAATCTTGCCGACGACCTCCGACCTGCCGGTCGCGATCAACCTCTGCACGCCTTCCCAGTGCGCTTTTCGATGCTTTTCGGGGATTATCAGCGTCGTGGGTTTGCCTATCGCCTCCGCCGCGGAGTAGCCGAACACTTTTTCGGCGGCGTCGTTCCAGAAAGAAATTACCGTTCCCTGGTTCGCGCAGCATATAATGGCGTCGGTCGCCGATTCGGCGAGGGAGCGAAAGCGGCTCTCGCTCTCCTTTAACTCGCTCTCCGCGCGCTCCCGCTCGGTTATGTCGGTAAAGGAGGCCACCGCTCCCGCGAGGTTGCCCGTCTCATCGAAGAACGGAACGGCGCTGGCCAAAACCAGCACGCGAGAGCCGTCGGTTCGCTCATAAACGTGCTTGAAGCCTTGGACGGCTTTCGATTCCGTCAAGGCGACCGAGATGGGGTTCTTTTGGGGCGGGATGGGTTTACCTTCCAAATCGGTAACCCGCCGGTAAAGCTCTTCGTATCGATGCCCGACGATGTCTCGCCTTTCGATCTCTAGCATCCTTTCGCCGGCCGCGTTGATATAAACGACCCGACCGCCCCTTTCGATGATCAAGATTCCCTCGACGATAACGTCGATCGCGCTCTCGAGGCTCCGCCTCCATGCAGATTCCACGAGACCTTCCCCCCCGATTCTACTTTCGCTGCGAAATAATCGGCCCCTTCCCATTTTTACCCTTAGAGATTTAGGACGTTGGTCGCGCCGCTTCGCCCCGAGATCCCTTCGCGGACTTTCGGACGCGCGACGCCGGTTGCGCGCCGCGGCCCGCAGCTGGGAGGGCGCTTCGCTCTTCCTCTCTCCGAGCATCGCCCGAAAGTTGGGCTATTCATCCGCGGGAAGGGATGGCCAAAGCCGAGGCCAGGAACGCTGTGGCGCCCGCGCGAGCGCCTCGCGAGGGCCGGGGGAAATGCGGACGGAATAACTTGGAATCCCGCGTTGGCGGTGTGGCTTCGGATGCCTTCGATTTCAGGAGAACCCGCGCGGCGACGGGTCTTGCCGGCGGATCCCGAAGGATACCGCCGGCAAGCCTATGGTCGCTAATCCGCTACGGGCACGTATTCCTTGGAGATTACCTCTTTTTGAAAATCCTCGCTCAGCACGAAGTCGATAAAGGCTTTCGCGAGATCTTTCGGCTCTCCCTTGGTGAACATGTGCAGATTCCGCTGGAAGGAGTAGGTTTTGTCCTTGATGGTTTTGAGCGACGCCTCGACGCCGTTGAACTTCAGGGGTTTTACCGTCGCATCGAGGTAACCGTAAGAAACGTAGCCGATCGCGTTCGGAGCGCCGGCGACCGTCGCTTTTACCTGGCCGTTACCGGGCTGGACGATCGCATCGTCGGCGAACTTTGCGCCCTTTCCTAGCAGTTTCTCTTGAACCACCTCGCGGGTGCCCGACGCTTCATCCCTGTAGACCAGCTGTATGGGCTCGTTATCGCCGCCCACTTCTTTCCAGTTTTTGATTTTTCCGGTGAAGATGCCCTTCAGCTGTTCGTCGGTCAAGCTATTAACCCTGTTTGAGGGGTTGACCACGAAGACTATGGCATCGATGGCGATTGGGTGATCTACCAGACCCAGGTTGTTTTCATCGTCTTTCAATTCGCGGCTGGAATTCCCGATATCGGCGGCTCCCTGCGAGACGGCCTTTATTCCCTCGCTGGAACCGGTTCCCTGGACGTCCACCTTGACGCCGGGATTCTCGACCATAAATCTCTCGGCCGCGGCCTGGGCGATCGGCAAAACGGTAGTTGACCCTGTGAGCTTCAGGTTTCCGGAAAGCTTCGTCGAATTCTCCTTCCCTTTCTCCGCGCCGCTTTTCTCGTTCGGTTTTGTGATTTGTCCGCAGCCCGTGAGCGTCACCAGCAGCCCGAGGATAAGCAGCGAGACGGGCCAAGCTCTCCTTTTCGTCATCCTTAACCTCTCCTTTCTTTCGGGGTTTTCCCGCACCAGCATAGCGAGGAAGGGGAGTGGAAGTGGGGAAATCGGAGTAAACATTCCCAAAGAGTGCTGTAAACTGCGCGTTACCTGATCGTTAACGTCCCGCCGCTATCGGCGGGTCGCAGGGAATCCGGCAATCCCTCGACGAACGCCCTTATCTCGTCTCGCACTTTTCTAAAGGCCTCGAGCCGCTTTTCTTTCGACCCCCTTGCAGCCGCGGGGTCTTCGAAACCCGCGTGGACGACGCGGATCTTCCCGGGGAAAACGGGGCACGTTTCGTTCGCGTGACCGCACAGGGTGATGACGCAGTCGAACTCCATCCCGAGGAATTCGGTTACCCGCTTAGACTTCTGCCCGGAGATGTCGATGCCGACCTCTTCCATGGCCTCGACGGCCAAAGGATTCAATCCGTGCGCTTCTATTCCGGCAGAGTACGCTTCGATGGAGTCGCTTTTAAGCGCCCTCGCCCAGCCTTCAGCCATTTGGCTTCTCGCCGAATTTCCCGTGCAGAGAAATAATATTTTGAGCTTCCGTTCGACCGCGCTATCGGACATCGTCTCTCGCTATCCGAATCTACCGGTGATGTCCTTTCCAGTCAATTCGCAGGCGGGATCGGTGAATATCCTCTCGGTGTCGCCGAACTCGATCAGCCTGCTCGGCTGGTCCGGGTTTTCCGCCAACAGGAAGGCGGTGAAGTCGGAGAGGCGAGCGGCCTGCTGCATGCTGTGAGTTGCTATCGCGATCGAATAATCCGCTTTCAACTCCTCTACGAGATCCTCGATTCGGGCCGTCGCCCTCGGGTCGAGCGCCGATGTGGGCTCGTCCATCAACAGCACCTCGGGCCGAATCGCTATCGCCCTCGCGATGCAAAGTCTCTGCTGCTGACCTCCGGAGAGAGCGAGCGCCGAAGCCTTCAGCTTGTTCTTTACCTGGTCCCAAAGCGCGGCCCTTTTCAGGCTTTCTTCGACGATGGCGTCGAGCTCGTCCTTTCGCTTGATTCCGTGAATGCGGGGACCCCAAGCCACGTTTTCGTAAATGGTCTTCGGAAAGGGATTCGGCTTTTGGAACACCATTCCCACGCGCTTTCGCAGAACAAAGGGATCAACACCGTCGTTCACATCCTCGTTTCCGATCAAAATCTTGCCGACCACCTTGGTTTTCTTGGCCACGAGCTCGTTGGTCCGGTTTATCATCCTCAAGATCGTCGATTTTCCGCATCCCGATGGGCCGATCAAGGCGGTGACCTTTCTTTCGGGAATGGTTAAGTTCAAGCGCTCCACGGCCTTGCGCGATCCGTAGTAGAAATCGACGTTTTCGAAGACCACTTTTGAGGCCATCAGCCGAACCTCCTTCGATATCGCTCGGCGAGCCAACCGGCCAACAGGTTAAAGAAGAGGACGACGAATAGGAGCACCGCCGCCACTCGGACGGCATCTTCATATTGTCCCAGGGTGGCGAGATAGTAGAGGTGGACCGTTAAGGTCCGCCCGCCTTCCAAGGGCAGTATCGGCGTCCTCGGGTTCGATCCGGCGGTATATATGACGGCAGCCGTCTCGCCGAACGCCCTGCCCATCGAAAGGATGACGCCCGTGAGTATCCCCGGCGCGGCAGTCGGCAGGACGACCCCCTTGATCGTTTGCCACTTGCTGGCTCCCAGCGACAAGCTCGCCTCCCTATAGCTCGCCGGGACCGCCCTTATCGCTTCCTCGCCGGTCCTCAGGAGCGTGGGCAAAACCATCAACAGCAGCGTCAGCGCTCCGGCCAGCATGGAGTACCCCATCTGCAGAAAGTAAACGAAAAAGGCCAATCCGAAGAGACCGAAAACGATCGACGGCACGCCCGAAAGAAGGTCCGAAGAAAAGCGCACGGCTTCGACGAATTTTCCGGCTTTTGCGTATTCGGACAGGTAGATAGCCGAGCCGATTCCGATCGGAAAAGCGATCGCCAAAGAAAGAATCGTCAGATATATCGAGGCGACGATCATCGGGAAAACGCCGCCCTCCATTCGAATCCCGCTCGGCGCGGTGGTAAAGTAGTCGAGGCCGGCTTCGGCGATCGAGGGAGCGCCCTCGATCACTATGTAGCCGATGATCGTCGTCAAGGCCGCGAGCGTCGATAGGGCGACTAACCAAGCTGCCGCTTTGACGATAGTGTCCAGCGCTCTCGCCCTCATCTCGATCCCCCGATTCTGGCGCGGAGCGTTCTCACCGAGATGAGCAGCAGCGTGATCGCTACGAGCAGAACGACGCCGATGGCGAAGAGGGCCGTCTGGTGATGGCCAGAAGCGTAAGGCATGTCGAGCGCGATGGCGCTCGTGAGCGCTCCTACCGGTTTTACCAGGGAAGTCGGCATCTGTGGGGAGTTTCCGATGACCATCAGAACGGCCATCGTTTCTCCTATGGCGCGGCCGATTCCGAGGATCAGAGATGCCGCTATCCCGGCGCTCGCGGCGGGAAGGACGATGTGCCATACGGTCTGCCAATCCGTGGCACCGAGTCCGAGTCCGGCCAACCTGTACTCGTTGGGGACGGATGAGAGGGCGTTTTCGGCTACGGCGCTCACCGTGGGCAGGATCATCACCCCGAGGATGATCGAGGCTGAAAGCACGCCGAAACCGCTGCCGCCGACGTGGGTTCTCACGAACGGAACGAGGAGCACGATGCCAAAAAATCCGTATACCACGGACGGAATTCCCGCCAGCAGCTCTATGATGACTTTGAAAACGCGCTTGACCGGTCGCGGACAGAATTCGGAAAGAAACACGGCGACCGCTATGCCGGTCGTTCCACCTATCAGCAACGCTCCGGCGACGACGGCCAGCGTGCCGAGCATGAGCGGGAGTATGCCGAACCTCCCGGCGGTCGGTCTCCATTCGGATCCCAGGACGAACTCAAGTGGGTTGACCTTAAGGAAAAGAGGCAGGCCGGACGATGCCACGAATGCGACGACTAAAACGATACCCAAAATAGCAACCGCCGCCGACGCCCGAAAACCGAATTCGTAAGCTCTTTCCGCGCGCCGCAGCCGCCGGCGACGGCGTTCAGTCTGGGTTTTGATTTCAGGAGCCGAAGTCGCGATTCCCCTCAAACGTTCCTCTCGCTCCTCGCAGTGACCGCGCTTTGCCCGGCCGCAGCCGGAAGTCGCCTCTCGAACTTTCCCTCGTGACCGCCGAGACGGCGTCGCTTTCGGGGATCAAGATAACCGGTCGCGGCGTCGATTTGGGGAAACCCGTGTTAACTTGGGGTAAATTTAGTGTAAACTAACTACCGGCGTCGGCGGTATTCTGCTAAGAGTTCTGGAAGAGGGATAAGCCGTGTCGGTAGTTTTGGTCATCGAAGACGACCCGTCGATCAACGAGGTGGTCGAATACAACCTGAAGCGCGAGGGATTCTCCGTCCTCGTCGCCACTTCGGGTGACGATGGTTTGAAGCTCGCCAAAGCGGGCGAGCCTGATCTGGTGCTACTCGATTTGATGCTTCCCGGCTTGAACGGTTTCGAAGTCTGCCGGCAGCTTCGCGAAAGGGACCCGGCCCTGCCGATCCTGATGATCACCGCGTTGCAAGATGAGGGCAGTAAGGTCAAGGGCTTTGATAGCGGAGCGGACGATTATATAGTGAAGCCGTTCAGCATCGTCGAAGTATTGGCTAAGGTCAAAGCGATCATCCGCAGAACCGAGGCTCTCAGGTCTAAGGAAAAAAATAGGGCGATCGAGATCGGCGACCTGGTCATCGATCCGGTCGCTTACACGGTTTGCGTATCAGGCAAACCGATCCCCCTAAGACCGAAGGAATTCCAACTGCTGGCGCTGTTCGCATCGAACCCCGGGAAGCTCTTCACGAGGAAGGAAATAGCGGAGAAAGTTTGGGGTTATTCGGCCGTAGCCGGACGGACGATAGACGTCCACGTTAAGCGCCTTAGGTCGAAGGTTGAATCGCTTTCCGCTCACTCGTACATAAAGACGGTTCACGGCCTCGGCTACCGGTTTGAGGCGCCGGAGAACTGATTTGCGCATCGGCACGAAGATATCGGTCAGTCACATCCTCATAGTTTTTCTTTCGCTGGCGCTGCTGGCGGCCTTGGTCGCCATCAAAGTGGAATCCCTTTTAATCGATGCCCTGAAGGAAGGCCTGCGGAAGCAGGCCTTCGGAATCGCCGCGGTCGTTAAGGCGGGAAACTACTCCGAGAAAGATCTGCAGCCGCTTGTGAAGTCGCTATCGGCGAGGTTCGCTTCCCGAATCACTCTGATCGACTCGGGGGGCAGGGTTTTGGCCGATTCGGAGCGGGATCCGGCGACGATGGAAAACCACGCTGGAAGGCCAGAAGTCAGGAGAGCCCTCGCCGGAGACTTCGGTGAGGACCTGCGGACCAGCGCAACTTTGGATCGGAGAATGCTTTACGTGGCCGCTCCCGCAGAAAGGCTCGCCGGCCGCGATCTCGTCGTCAGGGTGGCCGTGCCGACCACCAAATTGGACGATACGTTGAAGGCGATTCCGATCGCGGCGATCTTGAGCTTGCTCGCCATTGGAGGAGTGGCGACGGCGACGAGCTTGCTGCTCACGAGAACTCTCGTCGGACCGATTTCTCTGATGACGTCGTTCGCTCGAAGGATTTCCGAAGGTCATCTCTCGGAACGGGCCGAGGTGGGCGGAGGCGGCGAGCTGCAAGAGCTGGCGATTTCCCTCAACAGGATGGCGGAATCCCTCGAGGAAAGCGTTCGGGAGCTCTCGAGCGAGAAAAGCAAACTGCAGCTCATCGTGGATCACATGACCGACGCGATATTTCTCCTGGACAGCGATGGCGTCGTGGCGCTAACCAACCCGGCGGCCCAAAAAATATTGCGCTTGCCGAAAGAAGAAATCGAAGGCCGCAGTTTGGAGAGCGTAATCCAGTCTTCCGAAATCGGCGACGTCATCCGCGAGAGCGCGCTGCGAAGAAAGGCGGTCGAGGCGGAATTTGAAATTTTGTCCCCGAGAAGGCGTCGCTTGAAGATCAAGTCCCTTCCTTTGCTCGTCGCCGAGCCGATTGCCGGCACTTTGGTCATCGCTCAAGACAAGACGGGGCAGAGACGCCTCGAAAAGATGCGCAGGGATTTCATCGCCAACGTGTCGCACGAATTGAAGACGCCGATCACGGGATTGAAGCTTCTCGCGGAAACTCTCTCGCGGTCGACCGACGATGAGAAGGCGGTGCGGCGGTTCGCCGGAAGGATGTTGGGCGATATGGACAGGCTCGCGAGGCTCGTGGACGACCTTCTGGTTCTCTCGAGCCTCGAGGCTCCAGAAAGGAAGATGGAGCGCGTTCCCGTCCGCCTCGGAGAAATCGCGAGAGAGGTCGCCGATTCGTACGCCGATTTGGCGTCCGGTAAAGGTTTGGCCTTGGACAAGTCGATAGATGAGGGTTTGGCGCCCGTCGAGGGCGACCCTGGGCTCCTTCGGACGATGGTCGAGAATTTGATCGAAAATGCGGTCAAATACACGTCGGAGGGGCGAGTGGAGATAAGAGTTTTCGAGAAAGATGCCAAGGTCGTGCTGTCGGTGGCGGATACCGGCCCGGGCATCGACGATGCGGACATTCCAAGGATATTCGAGAGGTTCTACCGCGTGGATAAAGGTCGCTCGAAAGAAACCGGAGGGACCGGATTGGGTCTGTCGATCGTCAAGCACATAGCCGAAAACCACGGAGCGAGGGTTTACGTCGAGAGCGAAGTCGGCTCTGGTTCCGTCTTTTACGTGGAATTCCCGATCGAAAGGCGGGACTTCAGCGAGCGTGCGCGCGCCGCAGCTCGCCGAAGTAAACCGGAAGGGCCTCACTTTGCTGGTGGCCGAGGAGCTCACCAAGAAAGGCATAACGGTCGCCTTCTCGACTCGCCTCGGTGGAGTCAGCGAGGGGCCTTACGCCGAACTGAATTTGGCTTATCGCGTCGGCGATTCGGCCGAGAAAGTTTCCGCCAACAGAGAGCTGCTGTGCGGGGCGCTCGATCTGGCGCTCGATCGCCTGACCTGCGCGGAACAAGTGCACGGAAATGTGGTCGTAAGGGTCGATGGGAATCTCGCCGGCCGGGGAGCCGGCCCGACCGGCGCCATTCCAGCCGCGGATGGGATGATAACCGACCTTGAGGGAGTGCCGCTAGCCATATTGACCGCGGACTGCGCCCCCATAATCCTCGTCGATCCGGCGAAAGGAGCGGTCGGTGCCGTTCACGCCGGTTGGCGGGGGACGATCGCGGGCATCGCGTTCGTCGCGGCCTCTCGGATGGCTCGAGCGGGCGCCGATCCGGAGGAAATGCTGGCCTTCATCGGCCCATCGATCGGCCCCTGCTGCTACGAGGTGAGCGAGGAGCTCGCGTCGAACTTCGAGCGAGAATTCGGCGAAGCGGCGCGTCCAGCCGAGAGGAGGGTGGATCTGGCGGCGGCGAATAGGATAGCGCTGGAAAGGGCGGGACTGCGGACCGGCGCGATTGTCGACGCCGGGATCTGCACCTGTTGTCGCAGCGACCTTTTCTTTTCGTACCGCGCTCATCGAAGGGTCACCGGAAGGCAAGCGGCGATAGCGGCCGTGAATCGCAAGTAGGGCGGTCGCCGCATAAACCGCCTTTCGACCCTGGTTTACTCCGTCCGTTGATGATAAAATCCGTTTGGATTGACGGCGGAGAGCGACTTTATGCTTAAAAAGGCTACGGCACCGCTGCTTGGCTTAGCGCTGGTTTCTTTGGTGGTTATCTCGTTCGCCAAGCCCAATCGGGCGGGCGACCGAGTGATCGTAGCGGGTTCCACCACGGTTCTTCCCATCGCCGAAGCGGCTGCCGGCATGTTCAACAGGAGCAGCTCCCACGCGCACGTTCTCGTGCAGGGCGGCGGTTCGAGCGCCGGCATCGAGGCGGCTGTGACCGGAACGGCGGATGTGGGGATGAGCTCGCGAGATCTCAAACCCGAAGAGCGAAGCCTCGGGCTGACCGACATTCCGATCGCGGTCGACGCGATCGCGATCATCGTCAATCCATCGAACCCGGTCGAGAAGCTGACCAAAGAGCAGGTGAGGAAGATCTACGCGGGGGAGATAACCAATTGGAAAGAGGTTGGCGGTCTCGATAAGAAGATAGTGCTGGTAAATAGAGATGAGGCGTCAGGCACGCGCGAGGCCTTCGCGAAAATGATCATGGGCGACGTTCCCTTCTTCAAGGGTGCGGTCGTTCAGCCGGGCAGCGGTCAAGTGAGATCGATCGTTGCCATGACGCCCGGAGCGGTGGGGTACATGTCGCTTGGATACGTAACTAAAGACGTCAAGACGATAGCCCTCGACGGAGTGAGGCCGACGGTTCAGTCCATCGCGTCGAAGAAATACGGGCTCATGCGCACTCTGCATTTTCTGGTTAAGGGAAAACCGACGGGGGCGACGAAGGAGTTCGTCGATTTCATGCTCGGAGAGCGGGTTCAGCGGGACATCGTCTCCAAAGAATTTCTTCCCGTCAGGGTTGTGGAGGGCAGGTCGTGACCGAGCGCTTCCTGAAAAGGATCTTCATGCTGTGCGCCCTTACCTCTATAATCGCCGTGGTCCTCATTTTCGTATTCGTGGCCTTGAGGGGCGCTCCGATCTTCGCCGATCAAGGGGTCGCAAAGGTGCTTTTCAGCATGGACTGGGAGCCCCTGAAAGGCAAATTCGGCATGTTGCCTTTCATAATCGGCAGCTTCGTCGTGACGATCGGAGCTTTGGTGTTGGGAGCTCCGCTGGCGGTTGGAACGGCCATATATCTTTCGGAGATCGCGCAAGAGCGGGTTAGGAAATTCGTCAGGCCGTCCGTTGAGCTTTTGGCCGGAATCCCGTCCGTGATCTATGGTTTTTTCGGAATCGTCATTTTGGTTCCACTGTCAAGGGCCATTTTCGGTGGGTCGGGATTCGGTCTGGCCACCGCGTGGATAGTCTTGGCGATCATGATTTTGCCGACGATCGCGGCCATCTCGGAGGACGCGATCTCGGCGGTGTCGCCCGCGTACAGGATGGGCTCGCTGGCTCTCGGAGCCACCCGGTGGCAAACGATAAGGCGCGTGGTGCTTCCGGTTGCTCTGCCGGGAATAGCCAACGCCATAATTCTCGGCATGGGTCGCGCCATCGGTGAGACTATGGCCGTTTTGATGGTCCTCGGCAACGCTCCGGCCGTTCCAATTTCAGCTTCCAGCCCGGCTTCGACGTTGACGAGCGTCATCGCTCTCGACATGGCGTACGCCAGCGGGAATCACCAGACTGCCCTCTTCGCGATGGGCCTCATTCTTCTCGCGGTTTCGATGGTTTTGATCTCGATCGTCAGAGTTTGGAGCGGCAAGGTGGGGAAATGAGAAAAGCGGTCGACGTTCTGATGACGCTCGCGCTGATGGTGGCCGCTCTAACGAGCTGCGTGATCCTCTTCATAATTTTGGGCTTTATTTTCGTCAAGGGCGTTGGCCAGATAACGCCGTCTTTTATCATGGGCTTTCCAAACGAGCTCACCGGCGAAGGCGGCATCCTTCCAACGATCGTCGCTTCCTTTTATACGACCGCGATCGCGATGACGGTGGTCACCCCGATCGGTCTCGGAGCCGCAATCTATCTCGCCGAATACGCATCCGGAGGGAAGATAGTTCGCCTTGTGAGGTTCGGGGCGGATTCGCTCGCCAGCGTGCCGTCGATCGTCTTCGGCCTCTTCGGATTGGCGCTGTTCGTTCACTTTTTACACCTCGGTTGGTCGGTGCTTTCCGGAGGTCTCGCCCTGGCCGTGATGGTGTTGCCGATCATCATGCGGACCGCGGAAGAGGGGATCTTGGCCGTTCCCAGGTCGTATCGCGAGGCGAGTTACGCGCTGGGGGCGACCAAGTGGCAGACGATCAGGCGCGCCGTGATTCCGGCCGCGATGCCGAGGATACTGACAGGTATAATATTGGGAACGGGGCGCGCCTTCGGAGAAACGGCGGTGGTCCTGTTTACGGCGGGCGTTTCCATAAATTTGCCCGTGCTCTTGACCGATCCGGGCCGAACCATGACGAGCCATCTCTACATTTTGGCGACGGAGGGCATATCTCTGCCGACCGCCTACGGCACGGCTTTACTGCTGATAGCGATAGTGCTTTTATTCAATTACCTGGCCAGGAAGCTGGCGACCAGGATCGGCTGACGGAGGAGGCGATGGCGACGACGTTCGAAGTGCGAAACCTGAATTTTTACTACGGGGAATTCAAGGCGCTCGAAGACATCAGCGTTGACATAGAAAAGAACGCGATAACCGCCTTTATAGGGCCTTCTGGCTGCGGAAAATCGACTTTCCTTCGCTGTCTCAACCGGATGAACGATCTTATACCGGGAACGAGGCTGGAAGGACTGGTGGCTCTGGATGGCAAAGACATTTACAACAACAGCACTGATCTCGTTGAGCTGAGAAGGAGAGTCGGGATGATTTTTCAGCAGCCGAATCCCTTTCCCATGTCGATCTACGACAACGTCGCCTACGGGCCGAGGCTTCACGGCACGCCTTCCAAGGCCGAGCTCGACGAAATCGTGGAAATGTCGCTTAAGAAGGCCGCCCTCTGGAAAGAAGTCAAGGACAAGCTGAATTCTCCGGCCCTCTCGCTATCCGGAGGTCAGCAGCAGAGGCTTTGCATCGCGAGGGTCCTGGCCGTAAATCCCGAAGTCCTGCTCATGGACGAACCCGCTTCCGCCATCGATCCGAGCTCGACGCAAAAAATCGAAGACTTGATGGTCGAGCTCAAAAAGAACTTCACCATCGTGATCGTCACCCACAATATGCAGCAGGCTGCGAGGGTTTCCGATTTCACGGCTTTCTTCATGGCCGATGACGACGGAACCGCAAACCTGATAGAGTACGATAAAACGGACGTGATTTTCACGAATCCAAAGGACGAGCGCACGGAGAGTTACATCACGGGCCGATTCGGTTAAGGGAGGAGCGGTCTGATTCTGATGGGGAGGACCTTGGATCAAGGAGTATCGGGATGACCAGAAAGACTTTCCACGAAGAGCTTGCGGATTTGGAGGCGACCACCGGACAAATGGGCGACCTCACCCTCGCTTCTATTAAAGGCGCGGTAAGAGCGATCACCGAATGCGATATGAAGTCGGCCGACGAAACGATAGAGCGAGATTCCAGGATAGACGACCTTTATCACCAAATAGAGGAGCACAGCCTGGCGATAGTCGCGAGGCAAGCTCCGGTCGCCAGCGACTTGAGGCTTTGCTTCTCGGTCGTTTTCATCGCGGTGCACCTCGAAAGGATGGCGGATTTGGCGGTGAATATAGCCAAGGGCGCAAAGCGGGCTTGTCCCATGGAAGGAGTAGCGCCCCTCATAAAGCTCGTGGCCGACATGGGCAAGCAAACGGCGGATCTAGTAGAGGCGAGCCTGACGGCGTTCAGGACGCGCGATGTGGAACTCGCGGCCAAGCTGCCGGATATGGATGAGCCGATTGATAAAATGTTCAAGAACTATTTCAAGGAGTTGGCGAAGCATCCGGACGAAGAATCTCTGGAATGGATAAGCACGATAATTCTCGCTGGGCGGTACCTCGAGCGAATAGCCGATCACGCGGTCGACATAGGCGAACGCGTATCCTACCTGGTTACCGGATATGCGGGTCTAGAGATTAGAGATTGAGTTCGTTGCGGCGTCCATTCCGGGAATGGACGCGTATGGGCAGCGCGCGTCCGCGCCGGCGAAAACCCGCGATCGGTGACCGGATAACGCGCGCGGTTTGCGGCCCAAACGGCGTTTAGATGACGTATGCACCAGCGGCCCGATCGGGGATCGGGCCCTACAACGTAAAAAGCGCATTACGTGGGGAAATGTAGGGACCGTTCCCCGAACGGACCGATTCGTTCGATCATCCACGGGCGCAATAACCAGCTTAAATGCCCGATAAACCGAAAACCGCGCGTTACCCATGATTTGCAGGGTCCGTTCCCAAACGGACAGAATAAACGCTACCGTCCACGGGGTGCGCGCAAACCACGCGATCGGGCGCTCTAGGGGTGAAAAAGGCGTGGGCTCCTTGCGTATAGGGGAAAACATCAACTCGGTAAAGCGGCGCATCGGCGATGCCGCGGTTAGAGTTGGCAGGAACCCCGACGAAATAAAGCTCGTGGTCGTGTCCAAAAATCGTTCGGTTGAAGACATCGCTGAGGTTCTGAAATACGGCGTTCGTGATATTGGAGAAAACCGCGTTCAGGAATTCCTTCCGAAGTACGACGCCATCCGGGATAAGGCCGTTTGGCATTTCGTCGGAACACTCCAGAGGAACAAGGTGTCGAAAGTCGTCGGCAAGGTCGCGCTCGTCCACTCCGTCGATTCCCTGAAGTTGGCCGAGGAGATCGGCAAGAGAGCGACGGCTTTGGGAACGGAACAAGAGGTGCTCCTGGAGGTGAACGTATCTGGAGAGTCGACAAAGCGAGGGTTTGAACCAAAAGCCGTACAAAGCCTAATGGAGCGCCTCTCTTCGATACGGGGAATCGCGGTTAGGGGCTTGATGACCGTGGCTCCCTTGGTGGATAATGCTGAAAAGGTGAGGCCTTTTTTCGCCGAGCTCGCTCGGTTGAAAACGGAGCTCGCCGAGAAGGGGTATGACCTTCACCACCTGTCGATGGGGATGACGAACGATTTCGAGGTGGCCATCGAGGAGGGCGCTACGATCGTGAGGATAGGTACCGCGATATTCGCGGGGCGTTAGAGGAGGCGGAACCGATGAGGGATTTATGGCGAAAGACGCTCACTTACTTCGGATTCGGAGAGGAAGATTACGAGGACTATGATAAAGAGGAAGAGGAAGATGAGCTAGATATGGCTCCGCCCACCGTCAGGAAAATCATTCGCTATCCGGATTTGGACAGGATAGAGAGGGTGGAGCGGATTCGTCGCAATCAATCGGATCACGCCAGAAACATGACCATCGCTCCTCAGGCCAAAGTTCACATAGTCGAACCCGCGAGCTTCAACGACGCCCAGGAGATCGCGGATAAGTTCAAGGCAAACATACCGGTAATAATTAATTTGCAGCTCTCAGACGCCGACCTCTCAAAGCGCTTGATAGATTTTTCCAGCGGTTTAACGTACGCCCTCGATGGCGGGATCGAGAAGGTCGCGGAAAAGGTTTTCCTCCTGACCCCCTCAAACGTCGAAGTATCCGCCGAGGAGAAGCGCCGCCTGCGCGAAAAGGGATTTTTCAACCAAATGTAATGCGCTTCGCTCGACGCTGAAACCGCCGCTGTATTCCAGTGCCGGGCCGAAGCGGCCCGATCGTTTTTCGCTCCGAATGCCGGAAACCCGAGATCGGAAAATTTGCGGTTAAGCGCGCGTCCTGGGGCGCCTGGAGGTCAAACGGCGCTTTTCAGGCTTTCGACTCGCGCGTTTTGCAATTGGCTATTTTTTTCCGTGAGCGCCGCAAGCTATCAAATCGGGAATTCAGCCGCCTGCGCCTATGCCGGCGACCTGCGATCGAAATCCAGGCGGCGTTTGCCACTTCAGCGGTGAATATGCTACTGTATCAGCAAAGGTGCTTATCGATCTGAACGGTATCGTTGAGCAAATTATTTTTCATAGGAGGAAATAATAGAGATCGTAGATCCCGAAACGCGAACGGCGGCCGACATAGTCCTCCGGCGGGCTTCGGATCTAAAGCGAATCAGGAGATGGATTCCCGCGCTCGCCATATTTGCTTTGGCGGTTGCGCTTAGAGCGTTTTGGATTTGGGTGAGCCCAAACATCCCTTCGTCCGATTTTCGCACTTATTACGACTACGCTGATCTGCTTGCAAGCGGACAAGTCGATTGGAAATTGGTCGTGGGGCGAATGACGACGCTCGTTCCAGGCTATATTTATTTCCTCGCCGCACTTCTAAAACTTTTCGGCCATTCCGCGCTCGTCGCGCGTATCGCAAATGCGATTTTGGGCGGTCTTACGGTCCTTTTGGTGCATCTCATCGCCGAGCGGGTCTTCGATCGCAAGGTCGCGCTGATCGCTTCTCTCGTTTACGCGCTTCTTCCCGTGTCCATCTTTTACGCTTCCCTGACGGGGACGGAAACCTACTTCACGTTCCTGATGATGGCCGGGCTTTATGCCTGGTTGCTCGTCGAAGGTTCGCGTCGAGGGTGGGGAATGGCAGTTTTGGCAGGGGTGCTCTTCGGATTAGCCGCTCTGACCAGGAGCCAAGGGCTTATACTTCTGGGCGGGCTCTTCTTCGCAGCGCTTTGGCGCAGGAGGGTCGATCTTATGGGCAAGTGGTTTGTGGCGTGCGCCGTCGCCTTCATGATTATGCTTCCCTGGCTCGTCCGCAACCAGATGCTATACGGTTCATTCAACTTGCAGCTAAACGGAGGGATGTTCCTTTGGCAAGCGAACCACGAGGGCGCACCTCTTCCGGTTGGCGAATTCCCGTGGGAGGCCAAAAACCTGCCTTATAAACCGATATCTAGCGAGTTCTACGCCTATCGTACTCGGGAGGCATCCGATTGGGCTCTCGACAGGGCGAAAGAGTATTTCGCGAAGAAGCCGCTTGAGGCGGCGAAGGGTATAATAATCAAAGCCGAGCACTTCCTGGCCGACGATCCGGACGGAATCTTTTGGAATCAAGTGGACGATAGCGGGCCAGGCGGGAAGGTAACAATGCGACCCATCTCTCTTTGGGGCAAAGACTCGACCGCCCTCGCGCTTAAGGTTGAGAGATCGAGCTACAAGGTTCTCCTTGCCGCCGCTTTGCTTGGAACGATCGTCGCGGTCGCGCGTCGGAGGGGTCGTTTCATGCTCATGCCGGTGGTGGCGTGGCTTTCTTTTCACGCGTTGACCATGGCAATGGTCAGGTATAGATTTCCACTTTACTCCATTTACTCGATATATGCGGGCTTGGGCATCGCTTTTGCCGGCGATCTGGTTCTCGAGGCGTTTTCGCCTTTGAGGAAAAGCGGAAGTCCTCGAACTTCGCCCGCATGAGCGAGGCCTCTTTCGGGAAGGTTTGATTGCGATATCGCGCGATGCGCCCGGCGATCGAGATAAAGCCCCAAAAATTCCACCTTAATTGCAGTCGCTCTATGTGATAAGCTTTTGCGCGAAGGCACTTCATTTTTCGATCGAGCGATGTCCTCGGGGAGATACGAAAGGCGATGACATTTGTTTGCCCTTAACGCACCGCTTCTCGCAAGAAGATTCTTGTTGATCACCGCTCTAGCCGTTGCCGTGATTTCGTCGTCGTGTTCGGTTGGGGAGCGGTCAAATCGGACGTCTGCGCTCCGGGAAACGAAGTTGATCGAGTCGCGGTCTTATTCTCCAGCCGAGTCGTGCGTGATCTGTCATCCGGAAATATATAGGCAATGGAACGGATCGATGCACAGCAGCTCCTGGAAAGATCCCTTTTATCAGAAGATATACCGTAAGCTCAATGAGCAAACCAGCGGTAAGAGCGCAGAGTTCTGCGCCGCTTGTCACTCGCCCATCGGAGTCCTTTCCGCGGAAATTCCTCCGGCGGACGGCTCGAAAGTGAGCCGCACGGCGGGCCAGGGCGTTACTTGCGATTTTTGCCATACGGTTTCTGGGGCCAAGGGCATCGGCAACTTTTCCGCAATTCCTTCGCCGGGCGAAGTTAAGCGCGCCCAGATCTCCGATCCTATCGCTCCCTCTCACGCATTTCACAAAAGCGAGTTCTCAGCCCTCCACGAGAGCGGCGAGTTTTGCGGCATGTGTCATAGCGTTACTCATCCGACCACAAAAGTCGCGATCGAGAGCACCTATTACGAATGGAAGCGCGGTCCGTACGCAAAAGCGGGTGTAACTTGTCAGGACTGCCACATGACGCCCGGGCCTGGGGTGACCAAACCGAACCCCGGAAAAGCGGCGACAGAGGGGAAGAACAGAGAGCACATCTATACGCACGAGTTCGTGGGTGGAAACGTCGGGATCGCATCGCTCCTGGGATCGCCTCTGCACGCGGATTTGGCCGTCGAGCGGCTGAAGGCGGCCGCCAAACTAGAGATTTTGCCGCCCCGCGCGATCTCGCCGGCGTCTAAGGTCGAAATAAGCGTCAAAGTGTCGAACATCGGGGCGGGGCATTACCTCCCGACAGGAGCGACCGAATTCCGCGAAATGTGGCTCGACGTATCCGTGAAGGATTCGACCGGTAGGGAGATATTCCGCTCGGGTTGGTTGGACGAGAAGGGCGATATCGACCCGAACGCGGTCGTTTTTAAGACCGTTTTGGGAGATAAAAACGGGAAGCCGACCGAGAATATCTGGGAAGCCGCAAAAATCGTATACGATAAGAGGATCCCTCCTCGCGAAAGCACCGTTGAAAGGTACGAAGTCACCATCCCAAAAGATGCGAGTCCGCCTTTAAAGATCGAGGCTCATCTTTTGTATAGGTCGGCCAGGCGATCTATGGTCGATGACCTGTTCGGCAAAGGAGTCATTGAGCTTCCGGTAATTAGAATGGCAGAGGCAAGCCTGTCAGCAGATCGATTATAGCCTGGATTCACGGCCCGATCAGGGGATCGAGCTCTACAGGGTATATCGCCGTTTGCGCGATATGAACGCGATGCGCCCGGCCGCAGAATGACCGCGCGCATGCGCACCGGCAAAAACATGCGATCGGTGATCACATAACGCGCGCTCCGTTTGCGGCCCGGAAAACGTTCGATGACGCGCATATGTGAAGAACCCGTCGCGCCTACATCGACCGCAGGATGGTCTCGTATATTTGAATTACCGCCGGTCCCACGACCACGACAAAGACGGCTGGAAGGATGCAAGTGACCACGGGGAAAATTATTTTAACCGGCGCCTTCTGGGCCATTTCTTCGGCTCTTTGACGCCTTTTCATCCTCAACTCGCTCGATTGAACTCTCAAGACATTGCCGATGCCGATTCCGAAAACTTCGGCCTGAAGCACGGCCAAAATGAAGGAGTCGAGCTCGTCGACGGCCGTTCTGCGTCCGAGGTTCTTGAACGCATCGCTCCTGGATGTCCCGAGCTGTATTTCCTGAAGAAGCCTGAAAAATTCTTCCGAAAGCGGGCCCGACGTGTTGTTTACGACTTTATGCAAAGCGGCGTCGAATCCCAAACCAGCCTCCACGCTTATCGTCAGAAGATCGAGGATGTCCGGGAGCGCACGCCTGATCGCCTTGCGCCTGTCATCCGACCTTCTCGCGAGCCATATATCAGGCGCGAAAAATCCCGCGGCAACCAGTCCAAAAGCCAGCAGCGTTTTGAAACTGTTCCATCTCCCCAGCGCGACGAGGATCGCTGCGGGGATAAGGCTTGCCAAGAATAAAAAGACCTTTAGCGCGAGAAGCCTATCGATGTCGATGTCCTTTAACACCCCTGCGAGTTCCATCCTTCTTTTTATGCTTTCGACGTAGCCGGCCGGTGTCAGCTTGCGACCCGCGCGCGCCAGAAACCGCGCAGCGGGAACGATGATCCTTTGGAGGAAAGGAGCCGAAAGTTCGTCTCGAACGGCGGAGATGGGCGCGTACGAATCCAGCTTCTTAAGAGATCTTTTGATCAGCATCCGATCGCCGATCGACATGGTCGAGGCCAAGGCCAATAAGAACATCGATGCGAAAAGCGATATCAACGAGAACAAGAGAACGAGCAACATGGCACCGCCTTTCAATCTAGCCCGCGTTGACGCATCCTGTTTTTATTCACACCTCGATCGTCACGATTTTCTTGAGCCAAATCCAGCCGGCTGCGAGCAACAGCGCGGAGATCCCGGTCATGGCGAGCCCGATGGGGTGGTTGAAGAGCAGGGAAAGATAGCTTGGGTTGACGATCCACAGCAGGGCTCCGATGCAAAAGGGCAAAGCGCAAAGCACCACGGCCGACAAGCGCCCCTCGGCCGTCAAGACCTTTACGTGCCTGGAGATCCGATCGCGCTCCCTTATCGTATCCGCAACCGTTTGAAGTATCTCGGAAAGGTTGCCCCCGGCTTCTCTCTGAGTTTTTATGGCCATCACCGCCCAATCAAAACTTTCGCTTTCCACGCGACTCGCCATGTTTTCGAGGGCCGTTTCGACCGGCAGGCCGAGCCTTGTTTCAGTAAGAACCCTCCTAAACTCGACGGATATGGGCGGGAATGTTTCTTTGACCGTTATATCGACGGCCTGCATGAAGCTATAGCCGGCTTTAAGCGCTCCTGAAATGAGGGACAAAACATCCGGCAGCTGCTCGTTTAGCTTTTTTTCTCGCGAGTTTTTCAGGTGGACGAGCAGGACGAAGGGCAAAGATGCGGCTATGGGGATAGACGATGCGGCCCCCACGGGACCGGCAACGGCGTGTCCGATCAGGATCGCGATGGGAAGCGAAAGAGCGACCAGCAATGCGAACTCGGAAGCCTTCAAAGGAACGCCGGCCTTATCGATCCGACTCTGGAGTCTTATCGCGAACGACCTTTTCGCGATGAGCGGCGAAAAGAACTCGGCGATTTCTTTAAATATCAGGCGCGGGGGCATTTTCTTTGCCCTGGATTTTTTGATTCTAACGTATTTCCGGGCTTCACCGACCAAGCTCGACGCCGGGTAAATCATCGAGAGCAACCAAATGGCGAGCATGAGGAAACCCGCAAAATAAAGCGCCAGTATCAGTATTACCAAGTCGAAGTTCTCCTTTCCGCGTATTCGAACGAAAACATCGACGGAGGAAGCGTCAAGCCCTGGTTCTGCAGGCGTTGAGCGAATTTCGGGCGTATGCCGGTCGACTTGAGCCTTCCTCTGAACCTTCCGCTTTCGTCGACGCCGGATGCGAAATCGAAAAGAAACACATCTTGGAGGGTGATCGTTTCTCCTTCCATATGTTGGACTTCCGTTATATGGGTCACCCGCCTCGTTCCATCTTTTAATCTCGCCTGATGTATGATGAGGTCTATCGCCGAGGACATCTGCTCGCGGATGGCCCTTATGGGCAAGTCCATTCCGCTCATGAGAACCATCGTTTCCAGCCTGGATAACGCATCTCTCGGCGAATTGGCGTGAAGCGTCGTGAGCGATCCGTCATGGCCGGTGTTCATGGCCTGGAGCATATCGAGAGCTTCGCCCCCTCTGACTTCTCCGACGACTATGCGGTCTGGTCTCATTCTCAACGCGTTTCTGACGAGGTCGCGGATGGTAACCTGTCCTTTGCCCTCGATATTCGGGGGTCTCGATTCGAGCTGGACGACGTGCTCCTGGTTGAGTCGAAGCTCGACGGCGTCCTCGATGGTTATGATTCGCTCGTCGCAAGGAATAAAGCTCGACAAGACATTTAATGTGGTCGTTTTGCCCGAGCCCGTTCCACCGGAAACTATTATGTTCAAGCGTCCCTTCACGCAGACTTCAAGGAAAGCCGCCACTTTCTGGGTCAGCGTTCCGAATCTGATGAGATCTTCGATCTTAAAGGGGTCTTTTGAGAACTTTCTGATGGTCAGCTTCGCGCCGTCGATCGCGAGAGGCGGAATTATCGCGTTAACTCGGGATCCGTCGGGCAATCTCGCATCGACCATAGGAACGCTTTCGTCGATCCTCCTGCCCACTTGAGCCACTATTTTATCGATGATCCGCCTCAAATGGGTTTCGTCGAGGAACTTCTCTTCGGTCAGCTCTATCTTGCCTCTCTTCTCAACGTAAATCGCGGAAGGCCCGTTCACCATGATTTCGGTGACATCCGGATCTTTGAGAAACTGGTCGACCGGGCCGTAACCTAGAACGTCGTTCGTTATTTCGGCTATAAGGAGGTTCTTTTCCGTTATCGAGAGCTTCGTCTGCTCTTTGGATATGAGTTCTTTGAGCGCGTGCGCTATTTTGCTTTTAAGCTCTTCATAGCTTGCCGACCTGTCGTAAAGCTCCGGACCTAGCTTTTCCACGAGTTGCTTGTGAATTCTCCTGTTGAGCTCGTTGAGTATTTGACGTCTGGGAATTCGAGGCGGCTCCGCGGCTTTTCTGACTTCGCTCAACCTTTGATGCAGCGTCATTTTTTCACCCCTTCGGCCAACGGCTCCGTTTTAAACGTTCCAACCGGCTCGATACTTTTTCGCATAATAAGCTGCCAACCTATCCAGTTCCCGGCTCACTGGCAGATTTGGAGCGTCCAAGACGACTGGCACCCCTTTATTGACTGAGCGGGACACCGCTTTATCGAGCGGTATTTTTGCGATGGCTGACATCCCAAGCGCCTTTTCCACGTCGGCCGTTTTGAGACCGACGTCGCTTTCGACCCTGTTTATAGCGATTTTTATTTTTTCTCGGGAATATCTGAGCTCTTTCAAAGTCCGAAGGCACAATCTGGCGTTTTTCACGCTCAGCACGTCCATGGCCAGGACGACGCAAATTTCGTCCGAGGCATCGAGGGCCGCCAAAACGGCGTCGTTGAAGGATGGCGGGGTATCGATTATAAGAAAATCGGCGCGCTTCTTAAGCACTGCCAAGATGGAGCTCGCGCACTCACCGCCGATCAGATCGGCGGATTCGGGTTCTTTGGGCGCGAGAAGGGCTTTTACCCCGCTTTCGTGTATCGTAAGAAACTCATCTACGTTGCCATTGACCTCGGCCACTTTATGAGCGAGTTCGAGCGATGTCCGATCGGGAGATAAACCCATCGCCGCAGCCACGTCGCCGAATTGCAAATCGAAATCCGCGAGAACGATCCTGCAGCCGGATTTCCGAAACATCGAAGCCGCGAGGTTGGTGGCGAGAACCGTTTTTCCGACCCCTCCTTTGGTGCTGAAGACGGTTATGACCGCGCATTTTTCGCCTTCCTTGCGCTCCATGGTGCGAGCCTCGGCGATCTTCGAAGCCCTTTCGATGGCGGCGACCAGCGAGTCCGCATCGACCGGCGCAGCCAAAACTTCGACAACGTTCGCTTCCTCCGCGGCCGATTTGAGCTTTCGCGTTGGGCGAAACGCGAGCAATATGCAGGCTAGCGGTCGCTTTGAGCTGATCTTTCCGATGAAGGGCAGAGAGACATCCGGCTCGATGTCGGGGCCGAAGATCATTACACCGGGCGCCAGGCGCTCGATCGCGGAAAGCGCCTGGTTGAGATCCTCGGCGGCGGCCACGACTGCCATACCCTCTCTTTCTTCCAACGCTTTCGATATTTCCACCGAGAACAGCGGGTCCGGATCGACCAGCGCTATCTTTGTCATTTCTTTCCTCCTAATCGAAAACGCTTCTCACAGTTTGTCCGCTCGTTTTTGGGTGCTCGGCATCGCCTGCGCGCCTCAGGGCCAGCCAGATGCGCCCCTTCTCGGCGGAGAGAACTAGCTTTTCCGCCTGAGACGGCGAAACCGCGAGCGTTACCGTTTTTTTCTGAATGCTCGACTGAGAACCGCCGACCAATCCGGCGCTCCCTCCTTCGCGGCCGGCAAAACCCCTCGTCGCCAAAATTTCCACGTTTTCGAGGGCGATTTTCGTCTCGTCTTGGCCGCTCGGTCCGGGACTGAAAGTCGCCAAGACATCGACCCTGTCTCCGGACCGAAGCTCGCCCCCGACGCCCGTGATCTCGTTCGCTTCGATGGCTACGGCGATCATCCCCTCCGGAATCCTAAAGGCCAGGTTCGATGCGTCGAACTTCCTGAGCTTGCTTTCCGTGAGCTGTTCGCCTTTCGCTAAATCGGCCGAAAGGATCCTTTCGTCGGTCGGTACGATGGACGCGATCGCATTTTCAGCTACGTACTGCTTGGGAACTTTGGAGATCGCAAGAGATCCCGTGGCCAACGCCTTCGCGACCGATGTTCCGGATCGAATGCTTTGCTTTGCGATGACGACGTCAACTAGCGTCTGTCCTCGAGATATGGAAGCCCTGAGGCTTGTCAGATAATATGCCGCCGCGATGGTTGCGGCCAAGGCGAACGCAAAAGATAGGAGCAAGACGGAAGCGCGCGATCTAAACATGTTTACCTCCCAGAACGCACTCATTTCATTCGACCAACCACACGGTATCGACGCCGAAGTATCCTTCCGGCTCTTGGCCGGGGGCTCCTTTCGCTACGGTGCCGCTTGTGAAATAGCCGGTTATGGTCTTGGGGTTTCCCCTGAAATCGTGATCGACCAGCACGAACTCGGCGAAGCCGACCACCCGATACCTCCCTTGGCTGCCTCCTCGCTCGGTGTACGAGTAAACCGGAACGAGCATGCGGGGGTTGCTGGTCTTTCGCCAGATCAGCGCATCTTCGAGGCTCGATTTTGCCCCTTCGCCGTTGGCCAAACTTCCGACGCTCACGTAGTTCGGGTAACCGGTCCTTATCCACCTGTCGTAATCCGGTACGCCGCCGCGGCCGTCGTCGAAATCGACGAGCCAGAAGAACGCGCGCTGAGGGCTTTTTCCGGTGCTGGCGGAGATCGTTTTGCCAGAGCTCTCGAATGAAAGGTAAGCGGTGTTTTCGATGGAAGCCGTTGAACCCGAGAGCGATGTCACCGAGAAACGCATCATGCGGTAGTCGCCGGGTTGAACGTTCGAAAACTCCCAGGCGATCCTTTTGGTGGCCCCGTCGAACTCCGCCGCGGGCGTTGCGGAGCCGTTTAGGTACTCAGTCCCCGAGGGAATGTAATCCCAGACGCTTACGCTCTCCGCCTTGGCGCTTGTATTGTTAAAGGTGATCGTATAGGTGATCGCGTTTCCATTTACCGTTTGAACCTTGCTGAACGGTTCGAGGGGCCTATCCGCACCGATTTCAAAGGTTCCGACGTTGGCTTCCCCCGTATGGTCCACCACCGCTTGTAGCGGAACTATGAACGGGACCAGGTTGGCGACCGCGCTAGCCGCTCCCCAAGCTGCGGTCGATTTCGCGGTCACGAGCAGCGTTTTTTTCCCGATAACGCCGGCAAGGAAGATCGAGCGCTCCACGAAAGCTGATACCCTTACCCTTTTCGCGTCGGGAAAGTCCACGGAAACCGCGGAAGGTTTCGAGTTCGCGTTGTCGAGGACGAACTCGAGCGCGGTTTTCCTGGCTTGATCTTCGCCTCTGCCCTCGCTAAGGTCGACCGCAGCCGCAAGCGCCGCCGCATCGGTCGCCGTTTGGAGCTGCCTTCGCTCGTGGTACAAAAGCCCGATGTCGATTACGACGGCCAAAATCAGTATGAATGTCGCCATGGCGACGACCGCTACCGCCGCCACGGCTCCTTTTTCCTTTTCCAGCTTGACTTTCCTCGCTAGTTCCATCTTTCTCTCAATACTCGACGCGCATCAGCGCTCTGCTCGTTAGGCGAACGCTCGTTTTCATGAACATCGGTATTACGAGCGGACGCTCGTATGTCACCACGACTTCGGCCGGAAATCCGTGTCGCGGTGTACCATCAGGCGAGAGGTAAGAAATCGATATCGATGTCGGCGAAACGGGATAGGCGCGTTTGGCGACCTCGGATTCGCTGTAATCTCCCACCGCCGCCAGCCTCGCTCCTTCTCGAGCCGCATGGGCAATGGCCAAGTAGTCTCCGTAAGCTGAGCCGAACTCGAGTATGCCGAAGATTATGAGAGCGAAAACGGGGAGAAGAATCGCAAATTCAACCGCGCTGCTGCCGCGCTCGCCGCGAATGTTTCGCTCCAAAGATGGACTTTTCATGAGAATCCGCTCCGATCTCGCAAAGCCCGGGAAGGGGATCGGGAGGTCTCGCACCTACCGCGAGACCTCCCGATCGCGGAGGCGCTTAATTCCCTATGGCGGTCGCGGCCTTGTTGAACGCGTTAAAGACGCCGGTTCCGAGGGCTACGACGGCTCCGATGATGACGACCGCGATCAGAGCTACCATGAGACCGTACTCGACCGCCGTTGCGCCTTCCTCGCTTTGCAGGCGAGAAACCAACCAACAATAGAGCTCCGTTAACATCTTCAACACCTCCTGACCTTTTCGTTTGCCGAGATTTGGAGCCGCTTAGGTCCGCTCGAAGTTCGCGGCTCGCTCTTCGGCCGAGAGCTCTAATGCACGATAAGTGCATTACTGTACTAATAGTAAAGTTATCGGCGTAAGTTCGTTTCGGCTTTAGGGTGTTTCTTTAAATTCCCGCCGTTGAATTGGTCCTCTCTTGACGGGTATTTCAGCCGCGGGATCGGAAGTGGCTTCCCGATACCGCTGTCCGCGCGGGCGAGTGCGCGGCAAAAATGCGACATCGACGATCGGCGTTAGTGTTTGCGATGCGAGCAACGCTTCGATAGCGCGCGATCCAACGGACCGATCTTCCGATCGGGCCCTACACCTGATTGCGACGTTCGACCTACGGGTGAACGATCATTCGTCCGCCAAACGCCCACGTTAATCGTAGGGTCCGTTCCCCGAACGGACCGTACAAACGCCGTATCGGACGCCGGCGACCACGCCGGCAAAAACGCGCGATCGAGCCGTGCGGTCCGAAAAATGGGCGCACATCGGATTGTGGAAATGAATTAACGAGATGGCCTGAACCCGTCGCGCCTCGAAATGACGTTGGCTCCGCGACGCGAGCTGATTTGGCGCCTCGAATAATCCGCGGAGCGGTTCTCGCTATGTCGGAAAAGATAATTGGTGTCGGCCCGGGCGGTAAGAGTTCTCGAAGCGGAGAGGTTTGCATGGCGGTCAAGATCGGCATTTCCGGTTCATACGGAGGGCTAAACCTCGGCGATGAAGCCATTCTCCAGGTCATGATCGACGAGTTCAGGAAAAACGTCGACGCCGAAATCGTCGTATTCAGCCGGAACGCGGAACACACGGAAACCACGTATCGAGTGCGCGCGGTGCCGGTGAGAAACCTCGGACGACGCGAGGTCGCGCGGGAAATCGCCGGTCTCGATCTATTTATCCTCGGCGGAGGCGGAATCCTTTACGATGCGGAAGCTTCCACCTATTTGAGAGAAGTCAATATCGCCATCGAGCAGCAGGTTCCGGTGATGGCTTATTCGATCAGCGCGGGCCCGCTGACCAAGCCCGAAAACCAGAAGCTGGTGGCGAGGACTTTGAATCAGGTGGATGTGATCACCGTGCGCGAAGAGAGGGCCCGCCGCCTCCTCGAAGATATCGGCGTTACCAAGCGAATCACCGTCACGGCCGATCCCGCCGTCCTGCTCGAAGAGGAGGATTTCCCCCTCGAATGCTTCCACGCGGAGGACATTCAGGAAGAGGGGATGATCGTGGCGATCTCGGTGCGCGAGCCCGGCCCCGCGGCGCCCGATCTCACCGAGGAGCACTACCACTTCCTCATCGCAAACGCTGCGGATTTCCTCATAGAGAGGTTGGGCGCCCAATGCCTTTTCGTTCCCATGGAGTCTCAGATCTGGGACCTCCAGCACTCGCACGCTATCGTCGCGAAAATGGCGAACGCCCACAGGGCGCACGTCATGAGGGTTTCCCCTTCGCCCGGACAGGTTCTCGGAATGATGAAATACGTCAATTTCGCCATGGGCATGCGCCTGCATTTTCTCATCTTCGCAGCCCTGCAAAGGGTACCGTTCGTTCCTCTTCCATACGCGTCGAAAGTCCTGGGTTTTTTGGAGGACTTGGGCCTTCCTCAGCCGCCCATCCAGGAGATGAACGCGGGCCAGCTCTGCGCGTACATCGACCGGTCATGGGACCAGCGCGAGCTGACGGCCAGGCGGCTATCGGAAAAACTTCCCGCCATCAAGGAAAGAGCTCGCTTGGCGACGACGCTCGCGCTGCAGCTCTTGCCTCCGCAGAGAAAAGCCGCGTGAGATTGCAAGCTAATGAAATGGCAAATTTGGGGGGCGATCGGCTATAATAATCGAGTACCTTACGAGGCCCGCTTGTCGAGCGGGCATTATAAGATTGACCGGTTCGCTTTGATGGAGGGTGAAATGGCGAAGATCTACTACGAGGACGAGGCCGATCTCGAGGTTTTAAAGGATAAAACGGTCGCGATAATCGGGTTCGGCAGCCAGGGCCACGCCCACGCGCTGAACTTGAAAGACAGCGGAGTGAGCGTCGTCGTGGGCTTGAGGCCGGACAGCGCTTCCGCTGCGGGGGCGCGAGAGGCGGGTCTCGAGGTTTTGCCCACCGCCGAAGCCGCGGCAAAGGGCGATATCATCATGATGCTCACCCCCGACGAAACGCAGGCGGAAATCTACGCGCGAGATATAGCTCCGAGCATGAGGTCCGGAAAAGCTCTAGCCTTCGCGCACGGCTTCAACATCCATTTCAACCAGATAGTTCCGCCGGATGACGTCGACGTCATCATGATCGCTCCAAAAGGGCCGGGCCACATCGTTCGCCGCATGTTCACCCAGGGAATAGGAACTCCTGCTCTGGTTGCCGTTTATAGGGATGCGACCGGTCGTGCGCTGAAAACGGCTCTGGCTTACGCCAAGGGGATAGGCGCGACGAAGGCTGGGGTCATCGAAACCACGTTTAAAGAAGAGACGGAGACCGACCTGTTCGGCGAACAGGCGGTCCTCTGCGGTGGCGTCCATCGGCTGATCATGGCCGGTTTCGAGACGCTGGTCGAAGCCGGATACCAGCCGGAGATAGCCTATTTCGAGTGCCTGCACGAGCTCAAGCTCATCGTGGATTTGATCTACGAGGGCGGAATCGCCAATATGCACTACTCCATATCCAACACCGCCGAGTACGGTTCTCTGTCGGTTGGACCGCGCATCATCGACGATTACGTCAAGGATTCGATGGCCGAGGTTCTCGCCGATATCCAAGACGGATCGTTCGCCAAAGACTGGATTCTGGAGAATAAAGCCGGCAGGCCGAGGTTCAACGCCCTCAAGCGCCGGCTCGATGAGCACGAGATTGAGAAGGTCGGTAAGGGCTTGAGGTCGATGTTCGCCTGGATTAAGGGCTAAGGGCTAGCTCTAGCGGAAAACGGAAGTCCGCAGTTCAGTTTGAGTAAAAAATCACAAATTGCGAATTCGGAGGTATGCATGCGCAAGAGATATCTAATGACCCCCGGTCCGACGCCGGTTCCGGCGGAAGTGCTTCTTTCAATGGCCGAACCGATCATCCATCACAGGACGCCGGAGTTCTCGTCGATCCTCATGCGGACGATAGAAGATCTTAAGTACGTGTTTGAAACAAAAGGAGATGTTCTCATCTTCGCCTGTTCGGGTACGGGCGCAATGGAGTCGGCGGTGGTCAACTGCTTTTCGCCCGGCGATAAAGTGGTCGTCGCGCGAAACGGAAAATTCGGCGATCGCAATTTCCAGCTGGCCAAAACGTACGGCTTAGAAGTCGTGGACCTCAAGTACGAGTGGACCTCGACGGTAAATCCCGACGACATCGCAGCCGCTCTACGGAACGATCCCGACATCAAGGGGGTTTTCGTAACTCAGTCCGAGACCAGCTCGGGAGTGTTGAACGACGTCAAGGCCGTAGGGGAGATAGTCAGGGATTATCCGAACGCCATCCTCATCGTCGACTCGATCACCGGAATCGGCGCCGTGGATTGCAAAACCGACGAGTGGAGCCTGGACGTGGTCATGACGGGTTCTCAAAAAGGGCTCATGCTTCCTCCCGGCCTGGCGGCTGTTTCGGTTTCCCAGAAGGCGTGGGGACACGTCGAAAAATCCAAGCTCCCCAAATTCTACTTCGATTGGACGAAAGCGAAGAAAAGCTTGGGCAAAGAGACGACGCCTTTCACGCCTCCGGTCTCGCTGATAATAGGCCTCGGCAAGGCCCTTTCTTTGATCAGGGAGGAAGGGCTGGATAACGTCATCAGGCGCCACTCCGTGCTGGCCGAAGCCACGAGGGCGGGAGTGGTCGCCATGGGTCTCGAGCTGTTCGCTCCTCCGGAAGGTCGCGGGAACGCCGTCACGCCCGTATGGGTGCCCGAGGGGATCGACGGCGGAAAGATACCCAGGATAATGAGCGATAAATACGGCGTGACGATCGCGGGCGGCCAAGACGAGTACAAGGGGCGCATCTTCAGGCTCGGTCACCTTGGATACTTCGATAGATTTGATATCATAACAACGCTAGCGGCGCTGGAGATGACCCTCGATGAACTCGGTTATCCCGTCGAGCTGGGAATCGGCGTGGCCGCCGCTCTGGCGGTCTTCGAGGAGAATCCGATTTGAGAATTCCGATGTTCCACATAAGGGAGGCGGCGCATGAAGGTCCTGGTCAAAGAAAAAATCGCGGACACCGGCATCGAAAAACTGAGGGAAGCGGGCTTCGAGATTGAACTCGGCTACGACATGTCGGCCGATGAGTTGCTCGAGCGAATAAGCGAGTTCGACGGGTTGATCGTTCGAAGCGGCACCAAGGTTACGGGCGAGGTGATCGCGCGCGCGCACAACCTCAAGGTCATAGGAAGGGCCGGCATCGGGGTCGATAATATAGATGTGGAAGCGGCGACCAAGCGCGGAATAATCGTCGCCAACGCTCCGCAATCGAACATAATCTCGGCTGCAGAGCACACCATAGCGCTTCTGCTGGCCCAGGCTCGCAACATACCCCAGGCCAACGCCTCTTTGAAATCGGGCAAGTGGGAGCGGAGCAAGTTCGAGGGCGTCGAGCTTTACGAGAAAACGCTCGGAGTCGTTGGGTTGGGACGGATCGGAACGCTCGTGGCGCAGCGCGCCTTGGGCTTGGGCATGAAGGTCGTCGGATACGATCCCTACGTAACAAAGGAGCGCTACGCGCAATTGGGAGTCGAGCGCGCGGAAAGGCTGGAAGACCTTCTGAAAGTCGCCGATTTCATCACTGTCCACCTCCCCAAGACCAAAGAAACCATGGGCCTTTTTGGCAAAAAGGAATTTTCTCAGATGAAGGATGGGGTTCGCCTGGTAAACACCGCTCGAGGCGGAATTTATCAAGAGGAGGCGCTTATTGAGGCCCTGAAGTCCGGCAAGGTGGCCTCTTACGGGGTGGATGTCTACGAAAAGGAGCCGTGCACCGGCAGTCCTTTATTCGAGTTTCCCCAGGTCGTTTGCACGCCTCACCTCGGAGCATCGACCGTCGAAGCTCAGGATAAAGCCGGCGTCATGATCGCCGAGCAGGTGGTGGCCGCCTTGACGGGCGGTTTCGTTTCCAACGCCGTCAACATCGCGCTGATTCCCACCGAGGCGGTGGAAGCCACCAGGCCGTTCTTGCCCTTGGCCGAAAACCTCGGAAGGCTTTACACCGCGCTGGCGGAAGAGGGCGTCAGCGAGATAGAGGTAGAATACCTCGGTCAGGTCGCCGAGCACGATACCAAGCTTCTTTCGATCGCCGTTTTGAAGGGCCTTTTCGATTCGATCGTCGAGGAGCCCGTAAACTACGTCAACGCTCCCATAATGGCGAAAGAGCGCGGGATAGAAGTCAGAGAAAGCAAGTCGTCCACCTCGAAAGACTATACCAATTTGATCAGGGTTCGAGGCCGTCGTGACGGAGAGGCGCTTTCGGTCGCGGGCACCATCGTCGGGAAGAAAAATCAGCAGAGGTTCGTCTCGATATTCGAATTCGACATAGATATGGTGCCCTCCAAGTATATGGCCTTTTTCAGGTACGAGGATCGACCGGGCATGATCGGGAAAGTCGGCACGGTTTTGGGCAAGCACAATATAAACATCGCGAACATGCAGGTCGGTCGCAAAAAGTTGGGCGGCGAGGCCCTGATGGGCGTAAACGTCGACACGCCCATATCGGATGAGATAATCGACGAGATCAAGGCCGAGGCAGGGATAACGTACGCCAAGTTCATGACGCTTTGACGGCGGTGCAAAGCGGAAAGCAGGTTTCGGCGTCGCGGATTTTTCGGGCGCGGAGCCCGATCGGAAGATCAAGCCGTTCGTTCATGCGTTGTCCAAACGATGTTTGCGGCTGGAAGATGTAGCAACTGTCTTTCGCCCGCTATCTTATGGACTTTTCAAGGTGCAAGATAAGCGCATCAGATGCGGGAG
>FWPU01002598.1_pt1 | contig 49144 bp, 49 predicted proteins | sample 2228361 | NCBI WGS metagenome assembly FWPU01 (sample SAMEA103939777, study PRJEB20133) | metagenome | reverse complement strand
TTACCACAAAGGACACTACGGCTACACTAAGGACACAAAGGTAACCTTAGTGTCCTTCGTGTATCCTGCGTGTCCTTCGTGGTTTTTGGTTCCGGCTTGTCCGGGTTAGGGACATACCCTAAGAACTTTTGGAAACGTGCTCTAGCCTGGCCCCTTGTGGGCGGGCACAAGGCCCTATGCCACATTCTATGGCGCAACATACGCCTGTGGGCAGGCTTGGGCGCGCCCAAGCCCCGCGAGAAGCAGTCGCACCGCGCTGGGCTTACTTTTTCCTCGCGGAAGGCGGTTCGCCGGTGAGACGCACACGCCCCTTAGCCCGCCCTCTGCCTCGGCTCCTGGCCCGTTCCGGCACCCGGCCGCGACCACCCGCTCTCGAACGGATCATACCCACGATGCCCGGCACGACCAGCAGGAAGGCCAGCCCGGCGAAGATCAGCCCAAAGACGGGCCAAGTCGAACGAGGCTGCACCTCCGGTATGACTCCGCCGGGGTTGTACTCGGCTGCCACCTCCATCGGCCCCGAGGAGGCGGCTACTGTGACCGCGATCTCTCGGTTGACGCCATCGCGCAACGCAATGGGCGAGCGATAGGTCAACTTGTACTCGTTCTGGATGCGGTACGAGAGCAGTTCGTACAGGCTGCGCAGATCTTCGGACGTGGGCGTGTGAGCGTATGAGCCCCTCGACGCCTCGGCAATGGCCTGCAACGTCGGCTCGTCAATGCCCGAGTAATCCGCCGTGCCCTGCGATGGATCCCCCAGGCCGACGGCGTAGATGGAGATGTCATGCTGGCTTACCAGGGTCAGGGTCTCGCTCAGGGTGTGTTGCCCGGCTGTGTTCATGCCATCGGTGACGGCGATGATGGCCCGACGCCCGCTCACCGGCTCCAGCATCGCCACAGCGGCGTGCAGGGCATCGTACAGGGCCGTGTCACCCCCTGGCTCGATTCCCTCAATTGCCTGGAGAAGCACCCGTTTGGTGCTGGTCAAGGGCTGCACCGTCACTACCTGGGTATCGAAGGCGATCACCCCCGTCGTGTCCTCGGGCCGCATCAGCCTGACGAAAGCACTGGCGGCCTGGCGTGCTGCTGCCATCTTATCGGCATAGTCCATGCTGCCGCTCTTGTCAATCAGCAGAACAGCGGTGATCGGGTTCTGTTCGCCAGCACGGCCGGCGTGTACCAGCCTGACGAATTGGCCGTTCTCCGAGAGCCTGAAATCCTCCGGTCGGATGTTCGTCACCGGCTGTCCCTCGGCGTCAGTCACCGAGACATAGACGTCAATCTCGGGGAAGCGCGATGTGTCCAGTTGCACGACCTGAACCTTGGGCGGCTGTTGCGCTTGAGCCACCGGCACGGCGAAGGCGACGAGCAGCGCGAATATGGCGGTACAGAGCCACGTGATCCTACAAACATCTCGTCTCATGAGTCACCTCTTCTCGCGGTAGACCAGTTCCGTGTTGCCCATTCGGATGACCTGGCGGTTGGACAGGCGATGGACCTCGATACGCTGTCCGTTGACGAACGTGCCAAGCCCCACACTCAAATCGCGGAGGGTAAAATGCGTATCGGCGCCCTTCAACTGGGCATGTTGGGGTGCGACGTCTGGGTCGGTCAAGACGATGTCGCTCTTCAGCACATCGCTTCCGATGATAGCGGCCGGCCCCTTGAGCGCCAGAAACTTGTCGAGGATGAACACGGTGCCCTGGAGTTTCCCACTCGTCACCTCCAGCCAAGCCCGCGAGAGTAGGACGACGATCAGGGCAATGAAGGCGCCGACACAGCCCCCCAGAAGCACCAGACCCATAGCCTTGCCCAGGAGCGGATCGTTCAGCACACGCCTCGCCAGTTCGAGAACCACCCCGCCGATGCCACCGCCGATCAGCCCGCCCAGCGCCCCTTTATACACCTGGGAGCCGCCGGTGATACCCTCGGCCAAGCCGACCAACAAGCCGAAGGTCGCCCAGCCCAGCGCGCGGCCGAATATCTCGCCGCCACTGAACAGGAAGACGGCCTCGCCAATCGGCAGCCCGACCGCTCCGGCGACCAGACCGATCAACCCGCCGATGAGACCGGTCTTGAGCGCGCGCAGGAGCGAGCGAACCAGCAGCCCATCGGTAAAGCCAATGAACAGACCGATGCACAGGCCGATGGCACCCCCTAACAGCGCATCGCTAAGGTAAATGTTCTGGCCGCCTACGAACCCCAATTGCTCTGTGACCTGCCAACCGACCAGACCGCCCATCGCACCCAGGACGGCGTAGTAGTAGGCTTTCATGTAACGATTCATGGTCTGTCTTTCCCCTTTCCGGCCTTGTCCTCATCTTCTACTGGCTCCAGGTTGGTCCATTCCACCACCGTCTCGTAACTGAGGTCTGCCAACTCGTAGAACCCGATGTAGTGGTATGGATCGAGACGGCCGCCTTCCTGCATACAGAAAAACCCACCGCGGGCCGAGCACGGTTCCATCACCAGGGCCACCTGCCACGGCTCTCGGAAAAAGTTCGTGTGCAGCCAGAGGTCATACGCGGACATGAACACATCCATATGTGGATGAGTATGATACCAGCCTACCATCCGCTTGCCCGGAAAGCGTTCCTCGAGTTCTCTGTTGAGTTGCACTAAACTGTCCTGCGTGAAAGTCAGGCGCGTTGGGCTGTATTGAGTGTGTCGCGCCTGAATGGCGTCCTCTACGACAATGTACAGCAGGCCGTCTTCCCCATCTCGACAAACCTGGCCGACCAGTATACCACCGACCTCGTGATCCAGATTGCTGGCGGCGTGACTGCTACAATCCTGGTAGGCGCGCTGGCTGAAAAAGACGATCACCTGACTGCTGACCTGGTCCTCGTAAGGCGAGATCCAGCGCAGAGCCTTATCCAAAGGCATAGGTAGGCTAGCGGGTTCGGCTTGCGGCGCTCGCGCCAGTTTGATCCGATGCTCGCTCACAGGCTCCTCCCATATTCTTGCGTGCGGTACGCTCGTCTGCCGCCATCCACGACCGGCGAAGGCGCAGCAGAGGCACACGGAGCATGTATCCGCTCGAAGTGGGTTTTCCTGGCAGCCGCCCCGCGGATTGAACGTCCCTCGCAATCTCTTTTGGGGCGGCTGCCGCCCCCTTCCACCGCAACCGGGCTAGCCGGCCGTCACGTCCGCCGTCAGCATCAGGCGATCCTCAGCGGGCACCTGAGCGGCGGCTAACGTCTCGTCTTCCTGGAGTTCACGGCCAAGGGCCTTGCTATCCATCCGGTAACTCATCGGGCGCCCGTCTGGCCCGGTCGTCGGCAGTTCCAGCAGCGAGACCAGTTCCGGTAGCAACTCTTTCACCGGCACATCGTCCGGCACCTCAGCCGTGCGCGTTCCACCGGCAGGGAGAACCAGGGTTACAGGAATGTCAGCCATCTTTGTGCTCCTTTCTCACTTGAGTTTGATCTTGGGACGTTTCTGTTCTGGCGCTTGCTTCGCCCGCGTTATCTTGACCCGTTCTGGACGCAACAGTTCGCGCTTGTCCACCGGGAAGGCGTCGGGATGCTTTCTGCGGTACTTGCGGCACCACTCGGCCGCTTCGCGATCCCACGGAAACGGCGGCTTGGTCGGATCGTCGTGAAAGTTCTTGTACTGGAGCATCTCGCCCAGCATGATGACCAGCCGGTCCAGCGAACGGGCCGCCGTCCACCAGGCGGCATCTATACACACGCTGCCATTGACGTGGTTAATGTTTGGGTGCCAGATCGGCGTCAGCCACTTCAGCCCAGGCCAGCGGTGTGGGTATTCGTTGTGCAAGTAGATTTCCACCCGATGACAGTTACCGTACTTGGGGTTGCCAGCGCTGTCAATCCCGACAATGCTTTTGCACTTGAACGTGACGATGTAGCGTTCGGGCGGCATACCCGGCGCGCGTCCCACAACCTCAAAGTCAATCAGATCGCTGCGCGCTTTCAGTTCCGCCATCAGTTGATGATCGGCACGCAATCGGCGTGCTCTCGGACTGGCATCCACTCGAGACTTCATGATTCCTCCAATGACTGTTCAGTTTGGATGTCGTCGGTTACGCCTAGGTGACCAAGTGCGGCATCTGACATCTACCGCCCGCCGCCCAGCAGTCTGCGTGATGAGGTGTTCCACAGATCTCACACACCACCACGCCGCGTGGGTCTCGAGGCTCGATCACGTCGAGACAGTACGGGCAGCGATCTTGGTCCTTGGCAATGACTTTCACCTCGGAATTCGTGTTTGCCGGCGCCGGCTCCTCCCCAGCGTGAGTAGGCAGCCCCAATTTCGGGTGTAAGGCCCTGCGCGGCCGTTCTCGGGCAGCCCGGGCGGTCGAACGCACCTTGCGGGCCTTGCGCGACGCCCTGGTCTTTTGGCGACGCTTAGCCGGCACCACTTCGACTGGAACGAGAGGCGGCCGCCTGACAACCCCTCCGACGATAGCCGCCATGATGCCGATCGCCAGTTGTCCCAACTCGATCCAGTCGTTGGCCGTGCTCAGGTAATGGAGTGGCTGAAGCCCGCTCCAGACGGCATAGGTGACCTCGGCTGCTACAAGCCATAGCAGCAGCGCGGCAAGGGCAAGCAGGGCCTTCAACGTCTCGGTGTGACCTCGCAAGGTAAGCCGGACTAGGAGTCCTACCAGCAGGCCCGTCATGCCTGCTCCGGTCAGCGGTAGGGCCAATGGGGGGACGAACACCAGCCGGCCGACGTTGGCCTGCAGGAAACCCATGCCCAGGCCCAACACCACGGCGAGCCCCAGACTGAGGCTCAAACCCCAGCGCACCGGTGTCCTGAGGTTCGCGACGGTGTGTCCCCGCGAGGCTTGCACGGGTGACACCCCTCGAACGCGCTGCCCGGCGAGGCCCATAGCGAGAATGCTCAGACAACCGATAGCCAGTTGGCCTGCGCTGAGCCAAGTATCGAAACCCGCCAAGTATTCGGCAGGCTGCAAGCCCGCCCCGATCATATAGGCGACCTCGGCGGTCGCCATCCAGAGCAGCAACGCGATGACGGCGGAGAGGAATCGTAGCACCCCTATCCAATGCCGCAGGGCTAGGCGTGAAATCAGTCCGACCAACAGCCCGACGGCCCCTGCGCTGACCAAAGCGATCACCTGCAAGTGGAACGGAATTGTCACTCGCCCGGCCTGGACCAGGCCCGATCCCATACCGAGCCCGAGAGTGAGTATCAGACTGAATCCCAACCCCCACCACGCCGGGGTCTGGGTTGGCGCTCGCTGTTCTCCGCCTGACCGTTTCGACTTGGGCATGCTTATGCCTCATCATGGGCCTGTGTACGTTAGTGTCGTGCCGGAAAGACGCACTACTCTCGTAGACCGGTGGCCTTGGGGAATGCTACGTCACTTTGGCCCGACTGCGCCTGGGCTCGCTTCCGGGCGATGCCGCTTCGGCCTTTACCTTGACTTTTAGCCGTGGCTTGGGCCGCACCTTCAGCGGTCGAGCCGGAACAAAGGGACCCAACTTGATGCGCGGTCTCGACCTGGGTCTGATGACGAGCCGTCCTTCGGCAGCGGGCTCCACGAAGTGAGCAAAGTGCAAGGTCGTCTCCAGGTCGCCCGTCAACTCGAAAAAGCGATACTCAACGCTGTTCCGCGCCCGCACGATGTGCAACGGGGGCACACCGACGCTCAGCAGACTGCGCTCCAGGTAAGGCTCATTGCCGGTAAGGATGTGCGTCATGTGCGTCTCACGCAACTCGCCGCAACCAGGGCAGCGTCCCTCCTCCAGACTGACGCGCGAGACTGGTCTCAGCACTTCTGTGACCGTGCGACAGGCGTGGCACTCCAAAGCAACCACCAGTTCCTGGTCGAGTTCCAGGATCGCTTCGTCTCCCAACTCCGCCCGCGCGATCGCCAGCATCTGGGCCAGAGTCGTGTCGCTCGCACGTTGGTCTGGCAACTCGGTGATGTCGCCATAGATCCAGTGACTCTCACAGTCCTCTTTCTCCACATAGGCGGTGGTATGGACCTCGTTGGTCAGGCCGTTGATATGCATCACCTTGCCCGCTTCGACCGGCATGCCGTGTAGCAGTTTCAGGGCCTCCTGTGACTGGATGCCCCCAATGATGGACGAGATGGTGGGCGTGGTCGGGACCTTGCCCAGCAAGATGTTCTGACGAGCCAGTAGCGGGCAGGAATAGCGCAGCGACATCTCCCGGCGAGCCTGTTCGGTCAGCGTGCACTCGAAACATGCGCCTTGTCCGGGTACAAAGACCCGTGCCAGCCCAAACAACTCCTGAATGGCGCCATCTACCCACGGCTTGTTCAGCCGGTAGCAGAAGCGGTTCACCGAAAGCCGTGCCTCGCGGTTATCCAGGCAGCCGACCACCACGTCCATGCGCCGGAACACACCCAGGCCCAGGTCGGTGTTGATGTCGCCGTGGAAGAACTGCACGCGCACGTCGGGGTTCAACTCCTTGACACGGCGGGCGGCGACCTCGGCTTTCTTCTTGCCGCTGTCTTCAGGACGGAAGAGCACCGAGCGGCTGAGATTGGCGGCCTCGATGGTGTCAAAGTCCACGATGAACAGATTGCCCACTCCCATCAGCGCCAGGTTTTTGAGCACCTCGTTGCCCAACGCGCCTGCCCCTACGATCATCACCTTGGCCGCCTGCACCTTCTCCCGCTCCCACCAGGAGATGAATTCAAAGGTGCCCAGACGATCCTTGCGCAAGTCGGGCACGTGCAGACGCGGCTTCTCCGGGCTCGGTGGCATGGGCAGCGGGCCGGGAGTCGAGAAGCGGGTCAAGTTCATGGGCAGCGGAGTGGAGAACGGACTTGGCCTCTGAGGCTCATCGCCTACCATCTCCTCGAGGCGCAACATCATGGCCGGATCGATCGGTTTGACGAATGTGCCCCGTCCAGGCTGAATGTCAATCAGGTCCATCATGGCTATGCTTTGCAGGGCCTCGCGGATCGTTGAGCGCCCGACTTGCAGCCTGTTGGCCAAATCGCGCTCCGAGGGAAGGCGGTCGCCGGGCTTGTAAGCGTCGCTTCTGACGATCAGGGCGATCAACTTGTTGACCACGGAGCGCACCAACGTACTGCGGGCAACGGGTTGTATCTCTTCCATCTCTCACCTGATTTCCAGCCTATGCCGTTGGCCGGTTTGCTTATCAGACCATCTGACCTTATGCCGCTATTGTACCGGAAATCCGCGTTTCTGTCAATAGCCCCAGAGTACTATCCAGGGCCGCCGCAGGGTCGAGTGATGGCGCAGTGGCAACCCTCCGGCCTGCCTGCACACGCCGGAAAGCCTATGCCACGGGGACAGAAAGAGGGTGGGCATAATCCCACCCTCTTCCGCATTTCGCACGCCCGGCGGCATACACCCATCAAGCCGCATCTGAGCCGGGGCGGGGGTAGTCGGAATGGCATTCCGACCTACATTCCCCCCATTATTGAGAAGGCACATCAAGCCCTGGATTCCTGAGATGATCCGGCGCCGGTTTGGTGACCCCTACCAGTGCTCCTGCCGCACCAGTTCCGCAAGCGTCTTGCGTTTCTTGGGCCCGGGCTGGTCAGCAGGGTAGCCCAGCGGCGTAAAGGCAATCGGCTCCACGCCCTCGGGCAACCCCAGCACCTCACGCGCAGCAGCCGGATCGAAGGCACCGATCCAGCAAGTACCCAGGCCCTCGTTGGCGGCAGCCAGGATCAGGTGATCCATCACGATGGCAGCGTCCATGTCGGTATAGTTCTTGCCATCGTACTTGCGCGTCCAGCCCTGGGCTGGAATGCCACAGACGCTGATGACGAGCGGCGGCTGCACGAACCAGTCCTGCTTGTAGATGCGCTTTAGTTCCTCCTCGCGCCCTGCCGTGTGGATGACGATGATTTGGAAGGGCTGCCGGTTAGCCGCAGTCGGCGCGAGCGCCGCCGCCTGCAAGACCCTTTGCAGTGTCTCCTCTGGCACCGGTGTGGGCTTGTACGCCCGTACGCTGTACCGCGTTTGGATCAGTTCCGTAAACTCCATCATTCACCTCCAGTCCTTGTTCATTTGTCATTGCTGCTCCGCGAGGTGGGGCATGGGGATTCGCCCGACGGGGGACGTCGCCCCCCACTGTGCGCTCAAAGTGCACGGCCGAGGGCCAGGCGAGGCTTGGGCACGGATGTCATGTTCGACGCAGAATCTGCAAAGACGCGATGCGTCCCAGAATGGTCTTACCTCAGCGGCTCGAGATACCCTATCGTCGGAGGACAGGTGGGCATGGGGGTTTCTGTAGGCGTCTCGGTCGGGAACTCGATAGGTGTAGCCGTGGGCGTCTCGGTCGGGAACTCGATGGGTGTAGCCGTGGGCGTCTCGGTCGGGAACTCGATGGGTGTAGCCGTGGGCGTCTCGGTCGGGAACTCGATGGGTGTAGCCGTGGGCGTCTCGGTCGGGAACTCGATAGGTGTAGCCGTGGGCATCTCGCTTGGGTAAGGCGTGAGGGTCGCAGTGGGCCACGGAGTCTCGGTAGGCACAGGGGTGTCGGTATCGATCGGTGTCGGTGTAGGGATAAACACAGGCGTAGGGGTGACCGGCAGCATGGGGAGATAGAGCAACTGCCCGGCATAGATTGTGTAACCCGTCAAGCAATTGGCCTGACGGATGCTCGCGACGCTCGTGTTGCAGCGGCGAGCCAGGCCATACAGCGTATCTCCCGGCTGCACAACGTATTGGATCCAATTCAGCGGCGGTCCACAAGGGGGGAGTGGCGTAGGGCTGGAGTACGGCGCAGGGGGCAGGTAGATGCGCTGGCCGACATAAATGGTAGTTCTGTTAAGACAATTGGCCTGCATAAGTGCCATAGTCGTTGTACCGGTCCGCAGTGCCAGACGATAAAGCGTGTCTCCCCGCTGGACAACGTAGACCGTCCATCCCGAAGGGTACGCGCATCTTGGAATCAAGGACTCGGACGTAGGGGGTATCGTAGGCGCAATCGTCACCGGCGCCAACGTCGTCGGCACTGCTGTCTCGACCACCGGCAGTTCCGTGGCCGTAGGCGGAGGCGCCGTGGGGGGCGAGGTCGGCGCGGGCGCGGATGGTGTAGGCGAAGCCAGCACAGTCGGAAGAGGCGTGGGTGAGATGACCGCAACCGTCTGGGTGGGCAATGTCCCCCGGCCGGCGGTATCGAGGCGGCTCAGGAGGAAACCGCCCAGCAGCATGCTTACGCTGAGAAGCGTGATGATCAATCCTCCCAGCAGTTGTCCCAATTTCGGTCGATCCGACCCCAAACGCAGTTCCCTGCTCATAGCCTATGCAAGTCCCTGGCTGGCCCATCCTCTTCGGGAGGTGTCAGGGGGAGAATGAAACTGAACGTGCTGCCCGCGCCCATCTCGCTCTCCACCCAGATGCGGCCCTTGTGGGCCTCTACCAGCGCCTTCGCAATGGATAAGCCAACTCCGGTCTCGCCCAGTCCGGCGATGAGCGGATTGTCGGCGCGGTAGAGACGCTGGAACACGCGACGCTGATCCTCCGGAGCGATGCCTCCACCCGTGTCGGTCACGGACACGAGCAAATAGTCGGGAAGGCCCTCGACCGCCTTGTCATGTTCTTCCGCCTGTGCACGCAGGCGAATCTCAGTGCCTGGCTTTGAACACAGACAGGCATTGAACAGAAGGTGTTGTACAATCTGGGCCAGGCTCTCCCGATCCGCATAGATGGGGGACAAGTCAGACGGTATCTCTACCTTGACCTTCAGATCACGCTCGCTGAACTGAGCCGAAAGTGCCATGATGACACTCTCGACCACACTGGCGAAATTGACCGGCTCTGGACGGAGGGCGCCTGTCTGGGAGTCAACGGCGACGACTTTGATCAGGTCATCCAACAGCCCTCCCATACGCTCGATGTTGGCCTTAACCCGCTGCAAGAACTGTCGTTGCGTCTCGCCGATGATGCCCACGGTTTCGCCGAGCAGCAGGTCGGTATATCCATTGATCGAGGTCATCGGGGTGCGCAATTCGTGGATTAGCGAGGTGATCATCTCGCTCTGGATCATAGCCCCTTCTTCGGGATAGAACATCACCATAATGGCACCCTGCCAGCCGGGGGTATCCGGCAGCCGCACCAACTCGGCGCGCACAGCCCGCCCGTCCATCTCGAGCGTGACGGTGGCAACATCGCCTGGTCTGGCGCCATCGCGCGCGAGCCGAGCGACCGCCTGGCCCCAGAGCGGCTCAGTGAACAAACTGTGCAGGGGCGTGCCCAGAAGCGTCCGATGGGAATGGCCGAGGAGGTACTGGGCTCCCTGACTAGCCAGAACGATGTTGCCGCGTTGGTCACCCAATATAATGCCACTTGAGCCATTGCTGGCGGGAAGCGCAACCGGTGCCGGCTGGGGCCGGCTCTGCAGTTCCTTGATGGCAACCTGCGCTTGGGCCAGTTGGGTTTGCAGATCGGCTTTCTCACGGGCCAACTGCCTGGCTCTGTCTTGCCATTCGGCCAGCGCGGCCTCCAGGCTGGCGCGAGTCTCGGTCAATCGGCTCAACTCTGCCTGCCAGATAGCGGTCTCTGACATGGCCTTGTCTTGAGCAACAGCCGCGTGTTCCTGCAAGCGCAGTTTGGTATCCAGTTCCTCAGCCCGTTGGCGCTGGCGCTCGGCTTCGTTTTCCAATTCACCCGCACGCTGACGTTGGCTCTCCAGTTCGGTTTCCAGTTCACTCACCCGCTGAGCCAGACGCTGCACCTCGCCGAGCGCCTTGCGCAAACCCTCACTCTGGCCCGTCAGTGCCCGGCGATGGGCGCTGGCTAGCGCGGCTGCGACCGCTGCGCCTACAGCCTGAAGGACCTGTTCGTTGTGCACTGTCCACCGGCGCTGGCTAGTCGGATTGCCGGCCAGCATCACGCCCAAGAGGGCGTTGCCTTCCACCAGCGGCAGCACCAACAACGGCCCGGCCCGGTCGAAGCCTAGGCTGCGATACAAGGCGGAAAGGGCCTCATCTTTGCGGTTGGAGTAGGCGCGCTCCAGGCGACCGGTCTGAAGGACCGTGGCCAACAGAGGGTGGGTGGAAGCCAGCAAGACCACCCCCTGCTGCGCCAGCATCGCACGGGTTGGCGGATACAGGGCGACGATGCGCACGCCTTTGGAAGGGCCAGGGATCGGTAGCCCAACAGCGATCATGTCGACCGTCAGGGTACGAGCAATCGAGAGGGCCGCCAACTCCAGAGCCGCTTCGATATCACGGGCTGTCTCGATGCGGCGCACGGCGTCTAGCACGCTGACGATCTCCACGGTGGTCTCTTCCCCGGCAGATGGAGTGGCACCCAATGCGCGGCGGTACGTGAGAGCAGCCAGGAGCGGCAACGCGACGAGGTTAGCCAGTCGTACCCAGCCAGCGGTTTGGGAGACCACAAGTGGATTCAAAAACTGGAGAACATGCCCGGCAAGCCAAACGAGCAATAACCAGACCAGCAGCCCCCAGTCATCCTGACGCCAGATCAAGTCAGCGATAAGGGCGAGCACAAGGACGGCTATGGTGGACAACTCCCACACCGTTTCCTGCCAATAGCCATTGTAGACGACGCCACGGGCTTCGTCGCGCGGCCACAAGGTAGCAAAGACCGCGTACGTACCTGCTGCTACCAGGAGGGTAAGCAGCAGCAAAACCAATCCCAGGCGCATGTGCCTACCCAGGATTGGCAGGAATGCCCAGGTCGTCAACAACAGCGTGGCAAGATCAAGGAAACGCTCTAGGGGGGGGAGAAGGAGACGGGGGTCTACCCTGCCGACGCGGTCCAGCAAGGCGACCAACATAAGCACTCCCCGCGCCGCAGTGAAGCCAAGTCCCGTCACCAGCAGCCGCACGGCGGCTGGATCGCGCCGGTTGCGCAGCCAGTGGCCCAGTGCGATCCCCAAGATGAGTTGAATGGCGAACAAGGTCGCCAGATGATAGAACAAATCGCCAGGCGCGGTGGTGATAAGTCTAATCAGGCCGGTCAGCGAGGACATACTCTCCTGCCCTATGGATCGATCAACTGTAACTGCCCAGGCTACTGGCGTTCGGTGATGGACATCGCCCCCGGTAGGGGCGGGGTCACCCCGCCCCTACCGCCAGGCGTCCATCTGCGTGGACGCTGCCGCGGCGACCGTCTGTCTGAGCAGGTACGATCAACTTAATTATACCACACATTGTGCAAGAATATCCACACGTATTCGCACCAGCCGCCCTGAGGGGCGCATACAAATCTTGGGGGAGCAAACGTTGGTTGCCGGGCCGCCGTGTGCTCGAAGCACACGGCTGAGCCAGATGAAAGCCCTACCGGGCTTATTTGCAGCCCCCGCAGGGGGCTTGTATCTGTTCAGTCCGGTGCTTTAGCACCGGGCGAAGGGCGATCGGCGCCCCTCCCCCAAGTTATATATGCGCCCCGCCCTGGGCCACAAGATTCCTATGGTTGGCGTGTTTCCAGAATCTGCCGGCTCTCCTGGGGCCACGGCTCAAGCACGATGCGCCAAGAGCCCAACATGGGCTGTGCACCCTCTTCAACGGGACAGGGTTCAATCGTCAAACCCGTAACCACCGGCATACCCAGGGCGCTGGTGCTGAGATCGTAACTTGTTTCCGGCTCGGCGTCAAAATCCGCATATCCTGGCCCTTTTTTAGGCTTGAGGCCGGTCACGGCGTGATCGGCTCCACCGGGCCACATCAGCCAGACATCTATGCCGCCCAGTCCTCGGCCTTGCTCATCCTGCACAACGACTTCGATGTGCAGCGGCACACCCGGCTCACAAAGCAGTTCCTGTTGAGCCAAGCGGAAGGTGGACGTGGGCAGCGGTGTAGGCGTTGCAGTGGGGCGTGGTAGGGATGTGGGAGGCGCGGGCGAAGGGACGGGAGGCGTGCTGGTCGCTGTCACTCCCAAGGGGGCCGGCATGGGGGTATCGGTCGGCACGCGCGAAGGCACCGGAGTGTAGCGATAGATGTCCATCGCTGGGGTATCCACATGCAAAGCCTCCGCCAAGGCGGTCAGGCGGCGCATCGTATCGGCAGGGCGCCCAGCAGCAGCATATTCTTCGATCAATGCTCGCATCGCGCCGGCTATGTCCTCGGGCGCGATCTCGGCCAGTCGGGCCTGTGCGCGCCCCAGGTTGCCTTCGGCCACGTAGGAGAGCGCCGTCATGCGCACCCAATCCCAGCGGTAGTCTGTGCGCAGAAGCACCGGGCGCGAGTTCACGATCTCGACAGGGTCAATCTGCCACGTGTATACCAGGCCCAGCGCCAGTCCCAGCACCAGCCCGATCAGAAGAGGCACCCAGCGAGAGAAGAATCCGCTCAAGGCTGTCCCTCCAGGTACGGAACCAGCGCCGGAGTGATGGCCCTGAAGGCCCAAGCCAAGCGCACCAGACGCGCGGTATCTTCACGGCTGCCGCCGACAGCGACCAGCCGCTCGGCCAGTTCGATCACTGGCGCAGCAGGGTTCTGGGGATCGAGCAGCGCCAACCGCTCGCGCGCCCGCTCCAGGTCGCCATCCACCTCATACACGGTGGCGACCATCACGACATAGTCGTCGTGATAGTCTTGGCGCAGTACAGCAGGGGCAGTATTGGTGTACTCTACCGGCCACCACAGCCAACCGATGGCGGTACCCAGCCCCAATCCCGCGATCAGGCCCGCGACGACCTGGAGCAGCCATCTGCGCATTTGTACGCTCATCGTCACCGCCCGTGACTTTTGCAAAAAAGCGGCGTTCCAGGGTGTGAACCCTACCCGTGGACGCCGCATCTTGCCAGGTGCCGGAGGTGGGACTTGAACCCACATGAGGTTGCCCTCACATCATTTTGAGTGATGCGCGTTTGCCAATTTCGCCACTCCGGCCTGCAGTATAGTATACCAAAGAATAAAGTTCTGGTCAACCGTGATCGAGATACTGGGACACCAAAACGCGTTTTGTTCCCAGCAGGCGTGCCAACGTACTTGGGAGCCACTCCAAGTACTCTCGGCTTGCCGAAACAAAGCGAGTGCAAAGATGACGCTGGTAGTACAACTCTGCCAACGTCGTGGAGTCTATCTCGCCTAGTCATCGCAAAACGGCTCCTCTCCCGAACTCAGGGTGTATGCGCCTCCGCCTCCCGGCATAGGCGGATGCCTTCCAGGGCATTGGTCTCATCGGGGTCAATCTGGAGCGCAGCGTTGAAGAGTGGATACGATTTTTCGCACTGCGCCATGTAGAAATAGGCCAGGCCCAGTGTGTAAAAGTACTCAATGCGCGGGCCCTCGACCCAACCGGTCTCCAATTGCATCTCAACGCGGCCGTCGGCGCTCACGGTGAGCGGCCCGGTACTCAGCGGCAAGCCGGAAAGCGCCCGCACGCCACCAAACCAACCGACGTACACCTGGCCCGATCGTGGCCTGGGCAACCCGGACAGTGTGACGGTGTATGTTCCGGTGCGGGTATCGAGTGTCACATGACCACGGGCGTCAGCCCACGCCGTCTCGTTCCTCCGCGGCGCGAGCGCGGCTCGCAGTAGGTCCCGGTTACCCGAGGTCACGGGGGCGAAATCGCCGTGCAGCATCACGTCAGGTGAGGGCGCGGCGAGATCGCCACCTTCCTGCTCCGTGGTGACGTAAAATGTCTCGGCCCGCTGCCGCGCGGCGCTACACCCCAACTCGATGGCCCGTTCAAAGTTGGGGATCGCCTCCTCATAGTTGCGGCGATCCCAATAGTTGATTGCCAGCCGCCCAAAGGCTGGGCCATAGCGAGGGTCCACCTCAGTCGCTTGTTTAAGATAAGTCTCGGCCCGTTCGAATTCGCCGGCTTCGTGGTACGTCCATCCCAACTCGCTGAATGCCCGGGCATTGTCCGGCTCGATCTCGGCAGCGCGTTGAAAGTGCTCGATCGCCTTCTCATAGTTCCCCAGCCCATCGCGGTAATTGCGCCCGACTGTGACGTGGATATACGCCAGATTCGGGTGGATCTCCAGCGCCTTCTCGTATTCCGCAACCGCCATCCAATAGTTGCCCTGTCCCTCCAACACATAGCCGTAATTGCGATGGGCGTCCACACTGCGGTCATCCAGACGCAGGGCAGTCTGGGCGGCGTCGTTGGCCTCGTACCAGCGCCCGGCATCAGCGTAGGCTTCGGCCAGGTAGGCATACGCCTCGGCGTAGGTCGGGTCCAACTCGATGGCACGCCGGCAGGCATCAATTGCCTGCGGCACGTCTTCGTTCCAGTCATAGGCCATCCCCAAAACGGCCCAGGTGCGCGCGTTCTCGGGGGCTATCTCGGTTGCTTGTTCACCGAGCCGTACCGCTTCGACCGTGCGCCCCTCAATAGCCAACAACCGCACCAGGGGGATGTAGAACAGCACGTCGTTGGGTTCGAGCGCGATGGCTTGCTCGTAGAGCGCGACGGCTTCGGTCAGTTTGCCCTGCGCGTACAAGTCCTCCGCCTCCAGCGCATAGGATAGCGCCGAGCGCGTGGGCGTAGGTGGAACGTCGGTGGGAATAAATGGGCTTTGGATCTGCTCCTGTCGGATCATCGCGTAGACATAGACGCCGGCGCTGATCAGGAGCAGCAGGAACATGATGCGTATCGCCGCAGACGAACGTCGCCTTTTGTGCCGGTCGCCCAGGTACATGGCCGACTGCCTTTCGTGGACAGGAATCGGGCACTATGATAGCATGTTCGCAACGTAAGTCAAGGTTGCTCCGACGGTCGGATGTGGTAGAATGGCGGGGCAAGTCAACAAATCGGCAGATGGGAGGCTTGTTGTGCGTACACTGATGATTACCGGTGGAGCAGGGTTCATTGGCTCCAACTTTGTGCGCTATATGCTGGAACGGTACCCGGACTATGCCGTCGTCGTCTATGACAAATTGACCTATGCCGGGAACCTGGACAATCTCAAGGATGTGGCCGACCGTTTCAGGGGGCGCTATGCGTTCGTGCGCGGTGACATCTGCGATCCTGTCGCGGTGCGCGAGACGATCCGCACACACGGCGTGGACACGGTGGTGAACTTGGCGGCAGAGACCCACGTTGATCGCTCTATCATGGATCCCGACTCGTTCATCAAGACCGACGTGTACGGCACGTATGTGCTCCTGGAAGCGACACGGGAGTTGGGACTCGAGCGCATGCACCAGGTGAGCACCGATGAAGTCTACGGCCACGTGCCGGTAGGCGCGTCGAAAGAGACCGATCCCGTCGCCCCGCGCAGCCCGTATGCCGCCAGCAAGGCCGGCGCCGATCTGATGATCAATGCCTACTATGTGACCTACAACTTGCCCGTCACGATCACTCGTGGGGCCAACAACATCGGTCCCTATCAATACCCGGAAAAGGTCGTGCCCCTGTTCGTGACCAATGCCATAGACGACCTGCCGCTGCCGCTCTACGGCGATGGCTTGCAGGTGCGCGATTATCAGTACGTGCTCGATCACTGCGAGGCGATTGACCTGGTGTTGCACCGGGGGGAAATCGGCGGCATCTACAACGTCGGCACAGGCACGGAGATGCGCAACATAGACATGGCCCGCCTGGTGCTCTAATTGCTCGGCAAACCCGAAAGCCTGATCCAGCCGGTGCGCGACCGCCCCGGCCACGACCGCCGCTACAGTCTCGACGTGACGAAACTGCGCGCCCTCGGCTGGGAGCCGGCTCACACGTGCGAGGAGGCCATCGAGAAAACCGTGCGCTGGTACGTGGAAAACGAATGGTGGTGGCGGCCTATCAAGAGCGGAGAGCACTACCGGGAGTATTATCGGAGACAGTACGAGGGGCGGGAGATCAAATGACAAATGGTAACTGCTCACCCACCTTCGCTAAGTGTCATTCTGAGGCGCGGAGCGCCGAAGCCTGCCCTGAGCGAAGTCGAAGGGAATCCCGTTGCTGCAAACCAAGAATGGCAATACCGCAAAAGTCACCCTGACGGTTTCCCGTCATTCTGAGCGAAGCGAAGAATCTCTGAGCGCAACGTAGCACCCTCCTAACTATCACGGCTGCAACAGTGAATAGAGACCCTTCGCTTCGCTCAGGGTGACAGGGCGAGTTTTGCGCCATTGCCAAGAATGAGACTCTTCGCGCCCTCCGGGCGCTCAGAGTGACATCACTATACCATGGGCTGATCAGATACGTCAAATGACCAAATGCGAGGCAACCATCGTTCGGTATTCCCTGAGTGCTACTCCCCGGCCCCGCTGACATGAGTGACACGCGACCCGCACAATATCTCCTGCGCCAAGTAGCCCGTGCCTGCAAAGAGTTTGACCTGCTGGCGGCGGGCGACCGGGTGGCAGTGGCCGTCTCCGGTGGGAAGGATAGCCGCGCCCTGCTCGACCTGCTGATCGGCTACCGGAGCCGGGTGGCATACCGCTACGACCTGCTGGCGCTGCACATCACCGGCTCGGCTGCCGGCTTCCCCGACCTGCGCGCGGAACTGGAGCCGTGGTTCCAGGGCCTGGGGGTCGAATACCACTTTGCACCGCTGGAACTGCCGCCGGAGGAGCCGCTGCCGCTCGACTGCTTCCGCTGCACGTGGAACCGGCGCAAGGCGCTCTTTACCGCCGCAGTTGCCCAGGGCTGCAACAAACTCGCCTTCGGCCACCACGCCGATGACGCCGCCGCCACGACGCTGCTCAATCTGATGTTCGGCGGGCGGCTAGAGACGATGGTCCCACGCGTCGCCTTCTTCGACGGCGCGATCACCGTCATCCGCCCGCTGATCTATGTGCCGGAAAAAGACCTGGCCCGTTACGCGGAGGCTGCGGGGTTCCCCGATCCGCCCCTCTGCCCATGGGGTCTCACCTCACAGCGGGCGCAGGTCAAGCACATGCTGCGCGAATTCGGCCGTCGGCAGAAGCAGATCCGCGCCAACCTCTGGCGCGCGGCGCGGCGGGAGATGGGGTTCTAGCACCTACTCTCCGAGAAGACGGGAGTCCTCCCTACAGCCACGGATTATGTGTTTTCTCGTGCCCGATCGTCGTCTTGGGCCCGTGGCCGGGATAGACCACCGTCGCGTCGGGCAACGCAAAGAGCACCTCGCGGATCGAGCGCACGAGCGTCGCCCAATCGCCCCCGGGCAGGTCGGTACGTCCTACCCCATCTGCAAACAGCGCGTCCCCGTCAAAAACCACGCCTTCGCGCGGTTCGTAGAACGCCACACCGCCGGGACTGTGGCCGGGGACGTAGAGCACCCGAAAGCACAGCCGGCCCACTTCGAGCACCTGCCCATCCGTCAGTTCCACATCCGGCAGGGGACTTGCCTTGACCGGCACGCCGAACCACTCGGCGCCGCCGTGTACCCGGAGGATCGGCAGTTCCGCTGGATGGAGCGCGAGGGGCGCCCCCGTGGCCGCCACGATCTCGGCGTTGGCGCCCATGTGGTCAAAGTGGCAATGCGTGTTGAGGACGTAGCGGATGGTCAGGCCGCTCTTTTCGAGCGCGGCCAGAATGCGCTCCGGGTGCCCGCCGGGGTCAATCACCACCCCCTCGCGTGTCTCCTCGCAGCCGGCGATGTAGCAGTTGGTGTCGGTGATGCCGACTCGAACGGTGTGCAGGATCACGGCTGTTCAGTCCGTCCTCTCCACCCGCGCCAGGCTCAGTTGGTATGCTCCCACCTCCCCGTCGTAGGAACGGGCGACGATGCGGTAGGTGCCGTCGGCGGGCAACGTGTACCCGTCGATCATGGCAGAGTAACGCTCGCCGCTATCGTCGTCGCTGGCGAGCAGTGCGCCGTCGGGGCCGTACAACTCCAGGTACGTATCCAGCAGGTCGCCGCGCCCAATCATCTCGATACGGACGACATCTCCGGCCGCGCCCGTGAAGGCCCAGTGTTGCCGCCACGTTTCCCCGGTCAACTGCCCCATCACCGTGCTGCCATAGGCAATCGCGCCGATCGTCACCTTCTGCAGGGTCAGGTCGTAGCGCCCGCTCTGCCCGCTGTCGGCACGGGCGACGATGGTGTAGGTGCCGGATACGGGCAGCGTGTAGCCGATGATGCGGGCGAAAGTGTCGTTCAGGCTATCGTCGTTGTCGGTCAATCGCACGCCATCGGCATCGTACAACTCCAGGTAGGTATCGGTCAAGTCGCCGCGTCCGATCATCGAGATGTTGATCACGTCGCCGGCCCGGCCCTCGAAGAGCCAGCGTTCCTGGGGTATCGTTGGCTTCAGTTTGCCGGTCTGGGTCTGGCCGTAGGCAATGGCGCGCTCTTCGACCTCTAAACGCTCCAGGGTCAGGTCATAAGGCCCGATCATCCCGCTGTACCCCTGGGCGACGATCGTGTAGACGCCGGATGTCGGCAGCACGTAGCCGATGATACGGGCAAAGGCATCCATCTGGCTGTCGTCGTTGCTGACCAACAGCGCACCGTTCGCGTCGTACAGTTCCAGGTAGGTGTCGGTCAGATCGCCGCGCCCGATCATCGAGATGCTGATCACGTCGCCGGCTTGTCCCTCAAAGACCCAGCGCCCGCGGGGCATCTCTGCGGTCAGCCTGCTCGACACTGTCTCGCCGTAGGCGATGGGGGATTCACGCGGCGCTTCCGCTTCGGTCAGCGTGATCGCGTAATCGCCGGCGCCGGATACGGCCGTGACCTCGATCCGGTAGCGCCCGGCCGTGGGCAGGTGGAGCGCGTACAGCAGCGCGTTGAATCCCTCGCCGGTGTCGTCGTCCCAGCCTATCGCCGTCCCCTCCTCGTCATACACCGTCACGTAGACATCCAGCCTATCGGGGTCGAAGGCGTCCGCCCGGACCGTCACGTATTGCTCCTCCTCGGCGTCGAACGTCCACACCTCTGTGCCGCCGGAGGCCAGCGTGCCGGTGGCGGTATCTCCCAGGCGCAATGAGTCTCCTTCGGCCGGACCTGCTTCCTCCGGCGGAAAGAATTCGAGGCTGGCGAACATGGCCCGAACGATCGGCTCGTATTCATCCCAGTCGTCTGCGGGCGCCGCAGCGATCCCGATACCCGCCACGCCCTCGCCCACGGCGGCGACCAGGTAGGCGTAGGTCGTCCTGCCCGGCGAGTCCTCCCAATGCACTTGTACGCCCACGCCGGGCGTCTCGCCGAAGGTGTGGCGCTCGATTTCGCCGCTCTCATAGTCCTCTTCTCCGAGGAAACTCTCCAGCATGCTATCGAGGAGAGTTTGGGGCGTCCGTGCGGCGCCGGGCGCACCGAGTTCGTCCTCGACCTCCGATGGGGGCCCGGCCAAGACGCCGAAGAGCCGCATTTCCGTCGGGTCGCTCCATTCCAGCGCCTCCTCGCTCTCGGCGAAGGTGACGCCATCGCCCGTGTCATCGTATACCCAATCGGCCGGGTAGCGCAGGCTCAAGCCCATCGCCGGGTTGATGTACGACTCCATCTCGATGGCTGGCCTGGGGGTTGCGGTGGGTCTAGGGGTTGCGGTGGGTCTGGGGGTTGCGGTGGGGCGTGGGGTGCGGTATGGTCGTGGCGTGGCGGTTGGCGGGCGCTGCGGCATCGGCGGGCAGATGCAGCAGCCCAGGTTCGCCAGGATCAACGCCACCACGGCGATACTGCTCGACACGATTCGTTTGCCGATCATGTTGGTCTCCTTTCATCTGGCGATCGAGCCTGAAGTCAATACGTGATTCCTGGCGTTCTGGTTTCCGCCGGACGGGCGTCACGTTGAGACTGCGATCTACGGCCGACTTGGGTCTGCCCGCGCATGGGCCGGAAAAATCGTGGCGCAATGCTGCAAAACTAACCCTGTAAGCAGCCCGACGCCTCAGTGTCATTGCGAGGGCGCGAAGCGCCCGAAGCAATCTCAGATGTAGCGGTGAGATTGCTTCGCCGCCCTTCGGGCGGCTCGCAATGACGGCTTTGGTTGTGGCCAGAGGCCGCGCTATGATTATATCAAACCCCATCCCCTTTGTCCAACCTCCCAATTTGTGTTACAATGATCCTTCGCCTCGCAGCAAGGCCGCGAGCGCGAACGAGCGTTCTGTTGTTCTCGTCATTCTGAGCCCCTGCGAAGCAGGGGCGAAGAATCTCGTTGCCACTTGAGAGAAACACCACTTTGACAATGAGACTCTTCGCGCCCCTTCGGGGGCGCTCAGAGCGACACGCAGTAGAGAGGTCGTGAACATGCCCCAAGACAAGATCGTCGTGCGAGGCGCACGCGAGCACAATCTCAAGAATATCACGGTCGAGATCCCGCGCAATAAACTGGTCGTCGTCACCGGCATCTCCGGCTCCGGCAAGTCGTCGCTGGCGTTCGATACGCTCTATGCCGAAGGGCAGCGCCGCTACGTCGAAAGCCTTTCCGCCTACGCGCGCCAGTTCCTCGGCCAGATGGAAAAGCCCGACGTGGATCAGATCGAGGGCCTCTCGCCGGCCATCTCGATTGACCAGCGCGGCGCTTCCCACAACCCGCGCTCCACCGTCGGCACCGTCACCGAGATCTATGACTACCTGCGCCTGCTCTACGCGCGCATCGGCGTGCCCCACTGCCCGCAGTGCGGGCGCGAGGTCGCCCGCCAGTCCGCCCAGCAGATCGTGGACGCGGTGCTGGCGATGCCCCCCGGCACGCGCTTCCAGGTGCTGGCGCCGCTCGTCAAGGGGCGCAAGGGCCACCACCAGGCCGTCTTTGAAGACGTGCGCAAGGCCGGGTTCGTGCGCGTGCGTGTGGACGGGCAGGTGCGCGACGTGGACGAGGAGATCGAACTCGACCGCTACAAGATGCACACCATTGAAGCGGTAGTGGACCGCCTGGTCATCCCGGAGGAGAAGGACAACGGCTTTCGCTCGCGCCTGACCGATTCGATCGAGACCGCGCTGCGCTTGGGCGATGGCGTGGCCATCGTCAACAACGTCTCTGCCGAGCCGCCGCAAGACCTGCTCTACTCCGAGCGTCTGGCATGCCCGGTCTGCGGGATCAGCCTGCCCGAGTTCGAGCCGCGCACCTTCTCCTTCAACAGCCCGCACGGGGCCTGCCCCGAATGCCAGGGGCTGGGGACGAAGCGGGAGTTCGACCCCGAACTGATTGTGCCCAATCCCGACCGCAGCCTCGAAGAGGGGGCCATCCAGGCGTGGAACCTGCGCGACCAGGACGGCTACTACTGGCAACTGCTCAAGGCCGCTTGCGAGCACTATGGCATCCCCACCGACCGGCCCTGGCGCAGGTTGAGCGCGGCGCAGCAGCACGTCATCCTCTACGGCAGCGGCGAGGAGCGCATCCCCATCCGCTACGTGAGCCGCGACGGCCGCCGCAGCGACTATGCCACTCCCTTCGAGGGCCTCATCCCCAACCTGCAACGCCGCTACCGCGAGACTTCCTCCGACTTTATCCGCGCCAAACTCGAAGAATTCATGAGCGACCGGCCCTGCCCGGCCTGCAAGGGCACGCGGTTGCGCCCGGAGGCGCTCGCGGTGATGGTAGGGGGCAAGCCGATCAGCGAGATCACCTCCTGGCCGGTCAGCCGACTGCTCAAGTGGCTCGACGCATTGGAACTCAGCCCGCGCGAGCAGGCCATCTCCGAGCGCATCCTCAAGGAAGTGCGCGCCCGCGTGCAGTTCATGGTCAACGTCGGGCTGGACTATCTGACGCTCGACCGCACGGCGGTGACTCTGGCCGGCGGCGAGGCGCAGCGCATCCGCCTGGCGACCCAGATCGGCTCGCAGTTGATGGGCGTGCTCTACGTGTTGGACGAGCCGAGCATCGGCCTGCATCAGCGCGACAACGCCCGGCTGATCCGCACGCTGGAGGGAATGCGCGATCTGGGCAACACGCTCGTCGTGGTCGAGCACGACGAGGCCACCATCCGCGCGGCCGACTGGATCATTGACCTGGGTCCCGGCGCCGGCGAGCACGGCGGGCACGTGGTCTGCGCCGGTACGGTGGAGGACATTCTGGCCTGCCCGGAGAGCCTGACCGGGGCATACCTTTCGGGGCGGCGCTCCATTCCCATACCTCGACATCGCCGCCGCGGCAACGGCGGCGCCATCGTCGTGCGCGGGGCGCGCGAGCACAATCTCAAGAACATTGACGTGCGCATCCCGCTGGGCAAGTTCGTCTGCGTCACCGGCGTCTCCGGGTCGGGCAAGTCCACGCTGGTGGTCGAGGTGCTCTACCAGCGGCTGGCACAGATGCTGCACGGGGCGCGCGAGCGCGCTGGCGAGCACACCACTATCGAGGGCGTCGAGCAGATTGACAAGATCATCAACATTGACCAATCCCCCATCGGGCGCACGCCGCGCTCCAACCCGGCCACGTACACCAACCTCTTCAGCCCAATCCGCGACCTGTTCGCCGCGCTGCCGGAGTCGAAGGTGCGCGGCTACAAAGCAGGGCGCTTTTCGTTCAACGTCAAGGGCGGGCGCTGCGAGGCGTGCGAAGGACAGGGGACGCTGCGCATCGAGATGCAATTCCTGCCCGATATCTACGTGCCGTGCGATGTCTGCCACGGCCGGCGCTACAACCGCGAGACGCTCCAGGTGCGCTACAAGGGCAAGAACATCGCCGAAGTGCTCGACCTGACGGTAGACGAGGCGATCGAGTTCTTTGCCAACATCCCGGCCATCCAGGCCAAACTCAAGACGCTGCAGGACGTGGGGCTGGGCTACATCCGGCTGGGGCAGCCCGCGCCGACGCTTTCGGGCGGCGAAGCGCAACGGGTGAAACTCTCGCGCGAGTTGAGCAAGCAGGCCACCGGGCGCACGCTCTACGTGCTCGACGAGCCGAGCGTGGGCCTGCACGCCGCCGACGTGGACAAACTCATCGCGGTGCTCAACCGGCTGGTGGATGCCGGCAACACGGTGGTCATCATTGAGCATCACCCCGACATCATCAAGGTCGCCGACTGGATCATTGACCTGGGGCCGGAGGGCGGCGACGCGGGAGGTGAGATCGTCGCCGAGGGCACACCGGAGCAGGTGGCGCAGGTCGAGGCGAGTTATACGGGGCAGTTCTTGAGGCAGATGCTGGCAGGAAAGCAGACAAGGAGCGGGTAACCGGTTGACATTCTCGGACTCCTGGCGTAACTATCCAGCGAAGCCTCGCCTCAAACCGACAAGGGAATGGGACACAGATGCACACAGGCTGCGCACACAGATTCTTTACGCCTTATTGTCAGCACGGAGCGCCTTGTCTTGCGGCACCGGGCAGATAAGCCCGGTAGGCTTTCATCTGATTCAGCCGTGTGCTTTGAGCACACGGCGGCTCTTGAACGAACTTGAAGAGCCCAAACCAGCGTAAATGGCCGTGCGGATGCCTTGTTTTAGCGCGGATACCCCGGCCAAAGCCGGGCGCCCGCCACGAATCTTGCTCTGTATGGATCGGGAACACGAGCCAATCACGATCTGTACTGTCGGCCATCGGCGTGAGGTCCACAAACTGCCTTGAGTGACATAACTGGCCTCCGCTAGACTCCTTGACCCTGCCCCCGCTTGTGCTATACTATGCACAGAGCCAACGAGGAGAGTGAACTGATGATCAGTCCAGACCTACTGAACATCCTGCGCTGTCCCCACTGCGTCAGCGGCGAGACCCGTAAACCCGGCGACGACCCCGGTCGGCTGGAACTGGTGCACGATTGCTGGCTGGTGTGCCAGGAACCCGACTGCGGACGCAAGTATCCCATCCTCGACGACATCCCGGTGATGCTCATTGACGAAGGGGACAAGTGGATCAATACCGCCGTCGCCGACCTGCCGGTGCCGCCGCCGGCCGAGTAGCCTCATGTTCCACTGGCGCGTGATTCTGCTGGCGCTGCTGGCCGTGTTGCTACTGCTGGGCGGCTTGGTGGCTTTGACCCTGCCCGATCCCTACGAGGGTGGCACGCTCTACCGCTTCGACGAACAACACGCCGTCCGCACTCTGGACATCCTGGGAGTGGCATTGCTGGCGCTGGGCTGCCTTGGGGCCTGGCTCGCCGGCCTCGTGTGGCAGCGACGGGTGTATGCTCCCCGATAGCCCTGGCACCTATGTGCTCGTTCTGCACCTGCCGCGCCCCATAGCCATCCACGTCGGGAGGCTGGGGCGTTTTCGTTTCCCGGCCGGCTGGTACGCCTACGCCGGCAGCGCCCACGGGCCGGGGGGCCTCGCCGTCCGCCTGAATCGCCATCTCCGCCTGCCCAAGCCCCTGCGCTGGCACATAGATTATCTGCGGGAGCACGCTCCCCCGGTCGAAATCTGGTACACGGTAGGCGACGGCAAACGGGAATGCATCTGGGCGCAGGCACTGGCTGGACTCGCCGGTGCCCACATCCCCGCGCCGCGCTTCGGCGCTTCCGATTGCCGCTGCCCGGCACATCTCGTCCATTTCGCCACAACACCCCACCCGACGGCTTTTGCCCGCGTCGTGGAGGGGCCGGTATTGCGGGAGAGGCTGGATGGCTGACCCGCTGCACGCATTCCTGCAGGCCATCGCCGTGGGTGATGATGCCCGTGCCGAGCAGGCCGCGCAAGCGCTGGGCGGCCTGGGCGATGCGGCGCTCCCTGCGCTGCGCGAACTCGTGAACGATGCCGACGCCGACCGCCGCTGGTGGGCTGCCCGCGCCCTTGCTGCCGTCGCCACCCCCGCCGCGCAGCCACTGCTCATCGCGGCCCTCGACGATCCCGACGGCAACGTGCGCGCCTGCGCCGCGCAGGGACTGGGGGAACTGGGCGCGGGGGAGGCCGTAGCGAGCCTCGTGCGCTGCCTGGCCGACCCCAGTCCGTTCGTCGCCCGCGTCGCCGCCGACGGCCTCGCGCGCATCGGCGCCCCCGCCGTCCCGGCGCTCATCGCCGCGCTGCAAGAAGGAGACGTGCGGACCCGCGCAGGTGCCGCTCACGCCCTGAGCATCATCCGACCACAGGAAGCCGTCCCGGCCCTCTGTGCCGCGCTCGACGACGCGAGCGCTGCCGTCGCCTACTATGCCGAGGAAGCGCTGGAGAAGATGGGGGTTGGCCTGGTACTGTTCCGGCCCTGATCGCCCAAGGAGGTCAACGTGGAGAACAGAGAGCGACAGCGACGGCTATGGTTCATCATCTTGGCTGCGGCATTGGCCGATGGGCTCGTGGTCGGCGGGGCACTGTTCTTCGTCTGGATGGCGACGCGCGGCACGAGTGGTAGCCCGGCGGTCCCTGCCCCGACACCTGAGGCAGGCGGGAACGCGCCTGCGGCCCTCATCTGGCTGCCGTTGCTCCTGGCGCTGCTGATGCCGCTTGCGACGCTGCCCGTGATCCTGCTTCTCAGAAGGCGCGCGTCCGGTGGCCTGCCGGCGACTGAGGGGACAGAGGCCACGGTAGTGCACCGGCTCATCGCCGCCCTCGGTGGGACGGCCCAACCCTCCGCGTCGGAAACATCCGGCGAGTCCTCGGAGACCCTACGGAAAATTGAGCATTAGCAGCACGATAGAGCAACCGGCTAGAATGGCCGCAAGCCACCGGTCACCCTGACATAAGGGCAGAGGCGCAGGCTGGCCGCCACCATTAGGATCAAAGGCGCGCACCATGGCCGCCTTCACCACCTCGTCCCCATAGCGCAGCGTGTTGGCGATAGTCGTGACCAGGAACAGTCGCAGCGCCAACCAGGGTCGCCGCAGCCCGCCGCGCAGCCGGATCGTCTGCCACGTGACTGCCGCCATCTCGCGCAGCGTCCCCAGCAGATTCAGCGCCACCGCCGTAGCAAAGCCCAACCCACGCACCCCCAATCGGTCGCACAGCGCGACGAGGTCGGAGAGCGAGAGCGAGGCTGCTCCCAGGCTGAACGCCAGCATCAGCACGCAGGCCCGCCCGGCCATCTCCAGGCCGGTAACGAACCCGTCCCGTGAAAGCCGCAACGGCCCCAACGCCGCGTCGGGCTCGCCGATGAGGAACGGACCAAACGCCACCGCCATCAGCACGAATATCCAAAAGCGCGGGCGGGCGAGTAGCCGCAAGCCACGATGGCTGTACGCCAGGCCGAATGCCAGCACAAGCACGATCAGCGCGACCAGCCACTCGCCCTTGGCTAACACGCCCATCAGCGCGGCCCAGGCGGTGAACAGCAGGTAGCCCCAGGCGCTCAATGCGCTCATTCCGCAGGACGGGCAGGTTGTCCCAACCGTCGCGCCACCGCGCGACCCAGTCCCCAGGCACCCCAACCGCCAAGCGCACCGATGGTCAGGCGGATCACGAGCAGGATCGCCAGGATCAGCAGCGCCAACGATGGGTCCAGCCTCAGCGATTGGCTGCCCTCCTGCACCATCCGGTTATAGACCTCGACGACGCCTTTGCCGTAGAGCAGACGCATCATCAGGAACTTGTGGGGGAGATTCCAGGCCACTGCCAGTGCCCCGCCGAGGATGAACGTCCACCGCCGCGGCGTGCGGGCAAGCAAGAGTGCCGCCTCCATCAACACGCTCTCCATCAGGATCGCGACGACCGGCCCGATCTTGTTCTCGCCGGGGCCGAGCAACTTGAGCAACGCCGTCACGACGCCGATCCAGAGCACCGAGCCGCGCCTGGGCACAAAGTGACGCCCCGTCAGCGCCACCGCCGCGCCGATCCCGCCCAGCACCACGCCGGTGAGGAACGTATCGGCCAGGGGCGGATAGATGGCGTGCAAAACGCTGCCCAGCGTCATCTCGACCACGCCCCACAGTGCACCAAAAAGCCCAATCGTGACCCAGTCACGCACAGTATATGAACGCATCGTCAACCTCCGTCGGAATCAGTCCGTTACACGTGAAATTCTCGCACAGGTTCATTCCGAGTTGTATGCCAAACTTGTGCTCTAAGCACACGGCTGAGCCAGATGAAAGCCCTACCGGGCTTATCTGCCTGGTGCGGCAAGGCAAGGCGCCCTACGGAACTAGGCATCTACAATAGTCGAATTCTGAACAAATGAGTCAAGTTTTAGGCGGCTGGGGCCAGTTGCGCCTCTTCGATGAGACGGTCAATCTCCAGGTCAACTTGCTCCAGGGCGCGAGCCAACGCAGACGGGATTTGGACCTCAGCGTCCAGAGCGGCAAATCCAGGGCGGAAGACACGAGCGTGAAGCCGGGTGAAGAACAAAACCACCTTGCGACCGTAGGTCGTCAGCTCATAGCGGTTGGTGTGAGGCACTCGCCAAATGATGCCCTTCCGCCGTAGTCGGCGCAAGTCATAGGTCATCTGGCTGGCTCTGTAGCCATCCAGACCGACTCCTAGTAGGTCAGCCACGGCTTGGCGCAAACAGGGATGCGTGAATCCGTAGGTCGTATGCACAAACAAGGTCAGCGCAGCCAAGAGGGCCATCACGCGTGAATCGCCGAAGCGCAGGCCCGGCGCTCGTTGTCCGTCTTCGGTGACGGTAGGGCGCACGACCCGTTCCACGCTCTCTTGCGACAGGTGACAATTGTGGCTCACCCGTTGGACGTCCAATAGACGTCGGTTGATCTCGCGACCGAGCTGCTGCAGGTAAGGCAAATTGGCCAGCCCTTTGTTCACGCCGAATGTCTTCCTAGGATCATTGATCGTCGTTTCGGTACGCAAGCCGCGATTCTCTTTGAAGTATTGCTTGACACCCGACTTCTTGTACTCAATATACAGAGTAGGACTGACACCCTCCTCGATGACGCGGGTACGAAACTGTCCTGGTGTAGCCCTGCTCACTTTGCGGTTAAAGACCAGTTGCACGCGATCTGGGCGTCCCATGTCCAGATTCTCCCGAATGACCGCTTCAAAGAACTCGCGCCCTCTGACCGGATCGGAGAAGATGCGCGTGTCACTCACTTCTACCTGCCAGACCGAAAGGCGATAGGCGTAGCCAGCCTGACGGTCCTGCTCGTTCAACGGAAGAGGCAGACGCTGGACCCACTTGTCGAAGAAAGCCTGAATCTGTTCTGGGCCCAGCCGGTCACACAATTCTTGCAAGCGCTCGGGGTTCTCACAAGACAAAAACCCATTGTCCAACTCCTCGAAGCCGATCCCTTCCTTGCGCAATTGCTGCTTGACCCATTCGTGCCCATTGAAACAGACCCTGATGGCGTAAGGAGCGTAACTGCAGACTTTGATGAAAGCGGGACCAAAATCCTCATCGTGAATGTAGAAATAGTAGTGGTTGACATACACCCACTGACGCGAGTAGTCAAAGCCCACGTAGCCTTTCTGCTCTTTCTTCTGTGCCTTGAACGCCTTGGCCTTCTCCTGCGCCACACCAATAAACACCACGCCCTCAGCTTGGTCGAAGGCCCGACGATACTCTGCCGCTACATCGTCCTTGCGTTGTCCTGGCTCAAAATGGATCAAAGGCACTCGATGTTCCTCGGCAAAGGACTTGACAGCGGCGACAAACCTTTGGGTAATGTCGCCCAACAGTACTGGCGAGGGTATCTTGTGCCCCCTATGGCGGATCAGAAAATTGACCAGTTGCCCAGACGTCTGCAGCGTAGGTACATATCCGTTCAGATACACCCGATCCAGACACTCGACTTTCAAAGTCACGTGCTCGCGGAGTAAGGTATTTACGTTTGTCATCTTGCGCCTCCTTCGCGAGTTACTGTAGCACATTACTGGTGTTCAGGCAAATAAGGAACATCTGACCTCAAAAATGCGCTTGAATCTGGGGTAGGCTGTCCCATTATCAACGCGAAAACCAATAGTGAAGTCGCAGCCTCATCGCTCGTCGGTTTGAGGCGAAGCTTCGCTAGTTCTCGGTACAAAACTAGGCCGGAGGCCCGGCTTTAGCCAGGAAAACCCCGATAAATCGGGGCGTCCGCTGTGTTTTGTACCGGAAACTACACTAGGGACACAAAGGTAACCCTAGTGTCCTTCGTGTATCCTTCGTATCCTTCGTGGTTTTTGGTTCCGGCTTGTCCGGGTTAGGAGCGACGCCAGCGGTCGCCCATTGCCGGATGCTTGCGTCCCCAACTTGTGTGACGTATAATGTGATGTATAACCGCGATCTCGGAGGTGCGCAATGACGGCGATGGTACGTAAACAGGTGTACATCGAGCCGCGACAGGACCGGCTGCTCAAAGAGTGGGTAAACGAGACGGGCATGTCGGAGGCCGAAATCATCCGCCAGGCCATTGACGGTTGGCTGCAAGATGAGATGCAGCGCCGGCAGGCTGCGGAGGCGTGGGACAAGGCATATCAGTTTATGCTGGAACTGCGCGAGCGCGGCGCTGTCGCCGGGCCGGGCAGGACGTGGACGCGGGAAGGACTCTACGAGGAGCGATTGAGCCGCTATGACCGCCATTCTGGTTGACACCAACGTCCTGGTCTATGCTCACGACCCCGCCGAGCCGCCCAAGTGCGCCCAGGCCATCGAAATCCTGCGCCGGCTCCAGGCAGCGGGCAGCGGACGGTTGTGTGTCCAGTGCCTGTCCGAGTTCTTTAGCGTGACCACGCGCGGCCCGCAGCCCAGGTTGACCATATCGGAAGCCGAACAGCAGGTCAAGTGGCTGGCGCGCGCCTGGCCGGTGTTCGACCTGACGCCGCAGGTGGTGCTGGAAGCCGCGCGCGGTGTGCGCGAGCATCAGTTCAATTTCTGGGATGCGCAAATCTGGGCGACTGCCTTGTTGAACCCACGTCGCACTGGTCTTGAGCGAGGATTTTGCGCCCGGAACGGTGGTGGAAGGAGTACACTTTGCCAACCCTTTCGCCGATGACTTTCGGCCAGAAACGTGGGGATTCTAGTGTAGTTCTTGGTACAAAACGCAAGCCTTTGCCCTGTGAGTGGCTCAGGCCCGGCCGCGCCGATGGCTCGAAGCCATCGGCTCAGCAGATGGAAGCTCGCTGCGCGGGCTAGTAAGCCCGCCAGGGCTTTCACCTGCCCGCCAGGGCGGGCCTGCCCTCAGCCGTGCGTTTTGAGCGCACGGCGGGGGTTGCCGGATTTACGTCTGGGGGTACCGGGAGCATCGAGGACCGTTTTGCACCGGAAACTACATAGCGTGGCCTCTGGCCGCAACCAATTTGCCGGACACGGATAAACACGGATTCTCACGGATTGAAAAATAAAACTCATCTGCGTTCATCCGTGAAATCCGTGTCCCAAAAATCTTGCGTGCCCGACCGCCGGGGTAGGGGCGCACCTCACCCCGCCTCTACCGCCTATGCCCCGCCAGCGCCGGCTCTTTCAGGCTGGTGCGGCTGGGCCAAGACACCCCACAAAACTGGGAACGTTCTTATGCAACGCTGTACGAGAGTGCAGGCAGAAGGTGTGATGTGGACAAGGAACGGTTGGAGGCCCTGTTAAGCGAGGCCACAGTTGATTGCTACGGCGAAGACGAAGAGTTTATGGGCGTGCTCTACACCCTGGAAGAGCACTTGAACTTCCCGCTCAATGCCAGGGCGTTGGGAGAGCCGGTAGAGGTCGTAGGGCTGGACGACCACCGCAGCGATCTGCGGCGGGGCATCATCGCCCGCGTGCGCAAGGGCGGCAAAGAGTACGGCGTTGCCCTGGCGGAGTTGGAGTTCGTGGACCCCGACCCGGCCAGCGCAGAATGGCTGGAGGTGTACCGGTACTGGCTGGGGCTGCTATAGTACATCACCGAGGAGAACGATGAGCGATCGGATGGACAGGCAAGAGTTGGTGGAGCGAGTCGCGCAACGGGCCGGCCAGAGCGTAGAGAGCGCCGGTGAGATCGTTGATGCTACGCTGGAGGAGATTGTCCAAGCGCTCAAGCGCGGCGAGTGCGTCTCCTTGCGCGGCTTTGGCACCTTCTATGTCCGCCCGGAGCGCAAGAGTTGGTGCTTAAGTTCAATCCCTCCCAGCGGCTGCGTAAACTCTTCGGCTGGTCGTCCACGTACAGGGGAGAAGTGTAGCAGAGGCAAACAAGACTTGCATGCGCCCGGCAGAGAACGCGGGCGTGAGAAACAGCAGCAGATCCAGCGGCTGGCAATCCGGCACGGCCAGAAGATGCCGAGTCGAGGCGCTATGCCGCGCTCAACTCTACCCGCGCCGCCGGCCCTCTTTTGCCGTTCCCTAACCCGGACAAGCCGGAACCAAAAACCACGAAGGACACGAAGGACACGAAGGATACCTTTGTGTCCTTAGTGTAGTTCTCGGTACAAAACGAGGCCGGAGGCCCGGCTTTAGCCGGGAAAACCCCGATAAATCGGGGCGTCCGTCGCGTTTTGTATCGGAAACTGTGTAGCCGTAGTGCCCTTTGTGGTAAAAATCCTTGCTCATTGGGCAAGAATTTCACGTGTAACGGACTAACTACTGGGCGCCCTTCGCCCTCTTTGCCCTCGGAAGTGACCTGTGATATAATGACCTCAGATGGGAGATAGGCCGATGATTCACACTGTCGAGGCTGTATACGAGAAAGGGTTGTTCAAGCCGCTCGGTGACATTCATCTGCCTGAGCAACAACGGGGCAGGCTCATCTTTCTGCCCGAGAGCGATATGGCCTCCGTGGACGATTTGCCCGCCTGGGCTTTGACCATCCTGGCCGAGCAAGGCCGCAGTTTCGATTTCCTGGCCGATCCCCGTGAGGACATCTACTCCCTCGAGGATGGAGAGCCGGTCTCTTGACCTCTGCACCGCTCCGTCGTGGCGACATTGTGTTGATCCCGTTTCCCTTCACCGATCTGAGTGGGCAGAAAGTACGTCCGGCGCTCATTCTTTCCCCCGATCCAACAGGTGAAGACGTTCTGGTTGCCTTCATCTCCTCGATCATTCCACCTGCCCCTGAACCGACCGAGTATGTGCTGGACACCGCGCATCCGGCATTCGCTCAGACAGGCTTGAAGGGCGTGTCGGTTTTCAAGATGGGCAAACTGGCCACACTGCACCGCTCTCTCATTCTGCGTCGCCTGGGGCGTGCTACCCCCGAATTGCAGAACGACCTGGATGCCGTGCTGAAGCGAGCCGTTGGTCTGGCCTGAAGCGGCGTCCTCCTACCCCCTGCTTCTCTGCCTCCTCGCTCTTCACTACCGGACACTTTTGAAATCGGGCCGGATTTGCAGTCCGGTAGAGTTGTAGCGAGCGTCCCGAGCCTGTCCTGAGCATGCCGAAGGGCGCACGCGTTGCTCCGGCGCACCCGCAGATACGGCTGCCCCGCGTCCAGGACCATATCCCCCAGGCACGGGCGAACCGTGTCCACCGGGCGCAGGCCGAGGAAGGCCATCAGCAGCGCGGCGAGGTAGGCATTTTGATCCCAGTTGATGGAGCGCCAGGCTCGAAAAGCAGGACAAAAACGCCGCGCCGGTGGGGCAAAGCGCCAATTTCCGGCTGGGGAGACATCTCGCCAGTGGAGCATCTCGAGTTATGACCGAATCTCGGGCTGCGCCTATTGACACCCACATTCGTCTGTGATACAATCTAGACAGACAACGCACGCTCAGACACACCTTCGTTTCAATCTCCCAGACATCCCCTGCATCACCCGCAGGTCAGCACCGACATCCCCGCCGGTTGGCGTCCGGCGGCGCAGCACCTGAACAAACAGGCGCGCGTCGGCGTTGCGCCTGCGCGAGCCTCATATCGCACACATTCCACCCAACAAACAGACATCTCACCATATAGACACCCACAGGCCCGCGGTGGCCTGATCCTCCCGGACGGACTGCGACCGTCCGGGCCAGGCACTCATTCCTATCATCCGCCAACTGCATTGCATTGCAAGGGGCGGCGAGACATCCATGCTCGCCGCCCCTTTTTCGTTTATCCCCTTCGTGTTCAACCGTCAGCCCTCTTGTGCTGACGTTGGACGCCCCACATCGTGACGTCAGGAACGTGGCGACCTTGGGGCAACGTGACGAATCATCCCAATGCAAGATGCAAGGAGGTGATGCCTTATCGAGCAATGACGGCGTGGCCCCGGCCACACGGGGCGGCCAGGCGCAGGCCATAAAACGCACAGACAGATACCGGGCGTTCAGCTGAGCGCCCCAGTACGGGCGTTCAATTGAACGCCCCATCACCCCCCGCAGGGGGACGTACCCCCTGACGGGGGCGCGGTCCGTCTCCCGCGGGCAGACAGACAGAAGGGAGACGGACAATGGACATCCTCAGACACATCCTGAGCGCCGGTCTTCCGGTGCTGGTACTGGTATGCCTGTTCACCGTGACGGTGTATCGGGCCGAGTCGCAGGCTGTGCGCCGCCGGAGGTGGTGAGATGGTCACGCCGCAAGACGTTCGAGAGCAGGAAGAGCGTACTGAGCGCGCCAGGACCACCCCCTGGTACATCACCCCGATGAAGCCGAGCAACCCGGCGGTCATCGGCCTGTGGCGGGTGCGCGACCGCACGAACGGCCACAAACCTCACGCCGTCACCCGGCGCAAGTGCGGCAACGGCGAAGTAGTATGGGATTGTGATTGCCCCGACCAGGAATTCAACCCACGCTTCCGCTGCAAGCACATCGAAGCCGTGAGGCTCTTCCTGACCGAGGAGATCACAGCCGACATCGAACCGGTGTTCAGGCAGGGTCAAAGCCCTGACCAGACACTATCTCAGAGTTTGTGAATTTATTGCTTACCCACCTCCGAAGGCGGTAGGGCCGTTCTGCATCCGGCCCGTGTTCCCGTGCTGCCCAACCAGATATGCACGCGTGCTGCGCGTCCTGCTCAGCGTCCACCGGCTAGCACGACGAGTCCTTGCGCAGCAAGGCCTTTGCCGAGGCGTTCTCTATGAATATTGCCCGTCTGCTGGACGAGTGTGCAATCCCAGGCCGACGAGTATGCGTGTCACGCGACCCACGTTACCCAACTGCCGCGAGTGGTTCTCCGGCAGCGGAAGGTTGCTCCAAATAGCGTATCCAGATGCGCAAGTTATGGGCGATGGCGACCCACAAGGCCACACAGCGTACCTTGGCGCGCCCACGTACACGCACCTGATACACCCCATACTACTACGGGCCTGGGCGTTGACACACTCCGCTGTGGCCGCACGCAACTTGTACGTCTCTTTGGCCTCTGCGGTACCCATGCGCTCACGCCACGCAGCAACGGCAGGCGAGTCGTCGGGCAGTGGAGTATAGCGGTCGCGTGTCGCATCTTTGGGTTCGGGCACCGGCGCCAAGACGCGCACCCCACGGGCATCCGCCGTCTCGATCGCAGACAAGGCGACAAACCCACCATCCATCAACCGGTCTTCGGGCAACCGACCACAGCGAGCCTCAACCTGGTCGAGCATCGGCTCGGCTTGGGCCTTATCACTGCCCGTGTTGACTACCTCCACACCGGTGGTGACCAGGTTGGCAGTATCCACGGCAAATTCCCAGTTGTACGCCGGACGGAATCCGCCATCCGCCATCTTCATCACTCGCGCCTCCGGGTCGGTGCTGGACACCCGCGCCTCTGCCCGTTCAGCCACCGCTTTGCTTGCACCGCCGGTAATTCTGCCAGAGCCGCTTCCAGGCGTGCGATGCGTTCCCGCACTGCACGTTCCTGGGCAGCACGTGCGCGTGCGGTGCAGGAAGCGGTCTCGCTGACCGCAAGTTGCTGCATCGCAGCCTGCTCGGCGGAGGCTTGTGCCAGGGCCTTCTCCAACGTTGGTTGGCGATGGAACGACGCGGCGCCCACGCTGGCGCGCACCCGCATCCCATCTTGGGCGTGGGCCTTGAACTCGACCAAGCCATCCTCATTCAGCCGCTGCAGCACCTGGGTGAACAGGTGGTCGAGCGCCTCCGCGTGATTGACCCGAAAGGCCCGCAATCCGGATTGCGGGCCTCAGGGTATGGTAGTTCAGTGTCACCCCACCGCACAACCAAATGTAGGCCAGGTGCTCCACGCACAGGGTGGCTATCCGACGTGCGCTGCTCTCACCCTGCATCGTGGCGTATATCCACACCGCCACCAGAATCTTCGGGTCGGTGGCGGGAGCCCCTGGCGTGCCTTCCTCGACCACGATGTCGGCGTAGAACTCGGACAGGTCCAACCGTTCGACCAGTGCCCATACCCGGCACGCCAGGTGGTCGGGCGGCAACAGGTCCTGCAAACGAGCCGGCACGGGGATGACATCCTCGCGGTTGGCTTGTCGCAGGCGCAATGCCCGACCGTCAACAACGGCGATGGAAGATGATGTCCGCGTAGTGTCCATAGGGGCTATCCTCCGCACGGCAAGATGGCCCCAATTGTACACTGTCTCAGACTATTTGCCCCGCCGAACGCCCGTCAATGCGGTTGGAGATTTTCACAAACTCTCAGTAAAGCCCCGAGAGATCCCGATGACGCCAGCGATTACCAGGCACATCGCTGAAACCAGAAAACCTGTCCTGCCGTTCATTCCCCCTGCTCCATCCCGGCGGCCACCTTGTTTCGTTGAACAAGGGGCAGATGCACGCGATGTGGAAAGCTGATATCGTTGCGCACATAGGGGAGATCGGCCTTGCTCACTCGCAACCAGTATCCCGGAACGTTCAGTTGATCAAGCGTGATATCCTCTTCCACAGGGCGGACCCGAAACCCGATGTTGAACCGAATCGGTGAGCCAATCAGGTACCAGGGCAGACGATAGTCCATTGTCACTGCGCCAAGTCCCTTGATGGGGGTTGGATCCAGTTCAGTGCCCACACCATTATGGCGCTCACCAAATCCTATGAAGCGGTTCGACCTCTAGACCAGGTAGTAGTCCAGTTCACCATCCAGGTTATTGATTTTCGTTAAGAAGGTATCGGATAACTCGAGTTCTTCTGTCCCGACGGTGTTTCTCCCGGCATCACTATCGTCAGGGATATCCTGCGTGAGTACAAATGGTCTCGTCATAAGTCATTCCTACTGTCATTCTGCTTTACTCGGCGGGTCGCGATGGATGTGCATCTCCTCTGCCACGCTCAGAACTCCCATACCGATTACACCCTCACTCACGAGCGCTGGTGTGGTTGGCCGGGCTTACCGGAAACTCAAGCGCCCAATTGCGGGGCAGCCACCTGGTGGCGGGCCAAGACGCGCCAGTCCATCATCGCTGCAATCATCAGGGCCGCGATGTGATTCATCTCGTCGCTGCGGTAGGGTGCTTTGTCTGCATGATGGTTCGTCTTGGCCAGACCGAACCGTCCCTCTTCCACAAAGCGTTCCCGTTGAGCGGCTTTGTAGACCTCGGTCTGACAGTGCTCCCGGTTCTCCTGCCAGCGCCGATGGTGAGCCGGGTTCAGGGTGAACGATTTGGGCTCTCCCAGCCCACCGGGATGACAGCGGGCATACAGCTCACACTGCCCGCAGGCCGTGCCCACGAAGGTCTGGCGTCCCGCGCACGGGCGTCCCTGCGCTTGCAGCACCGTGCCGTGCGGGCAGCAGAGTTCCTGCTCGTTGAGCCACACCAGGCGCTCGGTACCAAACCCTCCATCGCGTGGCCGAGGATGGTCGCGGCTGGTGATGTGCGCCTCGATGCCCTCCGGGTCGAGACAAGTGTACACCTCGGGGCGGTCGAAAGCGCTGTCCAGCCCGACACCCTTGGGCTTGCCCGGCACGCGCCGCAGATGCCACTTCAGCACCGGACGAAACAACGACGCTTGCCCGACGTCACCGACGGCCCACGCCACGGCGGTGATGACGTGCTGCAGGCCATCCACGACGAAGCCCATCAGGTAGCCGCAGAACCAGGTGAAACGGGTGGTACGACCGACGCGGGCGTCTTGATCCCCCCGCGTGTGCGGCAGTCGCCCCAGGATGCGCCGAGCCACCCGCTCCAGCCACGGCTTGACCTGTTCGACGCCCGCATGCTCCAACCCCGGCGCGTCTGTGGCAGGCAATTCCTCTTGCACCGCCTCCGCCAGCGTGGCTTGCCAGGCCGTCTGCTCGGCTCGACTGAGCTCGCCGAAGTCTCCATCAGTCTGAGCGTCCCAATCCGCCACGCTTTGGGCTACCCGCTGCGGGCTGACGCTTTCCAGGCTCTTGTGGGGCAACGTCTCCAACGCCACCTCGACCGCCAGGAGACGCAGCGCCTCCGGGAAAGGCTGCTGCGGCATCTGAGCGGCCCACACCTGTTCCAGGTAGCGCAGCAGGGCCTTGCTCAGAATCACTGCCCGTTCGTAGGGACTCCAGCGATGGCCGCTGGCGACGACCGCTGTCAGGTCGAAGTAGATCAGCTCGTTCGCCACCAACCCGGCCTGGATGCAGGCGTACACCGCGATGGTCAACACCTGCTCGAAGCGCTCGACCCCCAGGCGCTGGCGGAAGGTGTACAGGGTGCTGTGATCGGGCCAGGGGCCGAACAGCCCGAAGCCGCAGAACCAACACCAGACGATGTTCTCCTGGACGCGGCACAACAGCGTCGTCTCGTGCGCCACGCCATAGAGGAACATCAGCGTCAGCAGCGCGACCAGCTGCGCCGGCGCCCAGGCGTGGGGCCCGCCGTGGGCATTCGAGTACAGCGGCGCACACAGGGCGTTGATCGCCGCCCAATCGATCACCGCCCACAGCCGCACCAGTTCGTGCTGCGCCGACACCTTCAACAGGAACAACAACCCACTCAACACGTCCAGCGGGTGTACCCTCCAGCGCGGCGCGTCTGGCTCACTGCTGCGGGCGGTCATCGCCGGCTGCGTCCAGACGAAGAAACGCTGCGCCTGCCACGCTGCGGTCAGGCGCGTCACCAGCGGTTCCCACAGCGCGCCGAAGACCTGGCGCGGCAGACGAATCACCAACTGCTGTGCATCCCAGCGCAACTCCGCTGTTCCCGCACCCTGGATGATGGCGCTCATTGCTGCCTCCCTGCAACTGATCTCATTGTGGCAAGTATGCAGCAATGTGGCGATTTGTTCAAGTCGATGGGCAAGTTCAGTTGTTAAAGTTTACAGGCTCTCTGGGAATTGGCGTGGTATCCCCCATATGTGGGGGTTGGCATCTTCTGCCAAGGTGGTACAATTGGCTCATCATATTCAAGGAGGTCATCCACCATGGCAGTTCCACTACGTTTTGAAAATGGTGCCGAGCCCACCTTGTACATTCCCCTGGAACTACCGGGGGTTGAAATCGTCAGTGTGGAAATGGATGCCGACGGGTATCACATCAGCGTGCGCAGTATAGTGAATCATACGCAGTGTCGAAACTGTGGGTGCGAGACCACCCATTTCCACGGCTACGGTGACCCGATCACCGTGCGGCATCTGCCGGTGTTGGGGCATCCCACGTACATCACCTTTCGTCCTAAACGGTTCTTTTGCCCCCACTGCTCCACGCCTGAGAAAAAGGTGACCACCACTCAGGTGTTGAGTTGGCAATCGCCACGCAGTCCTCTGACCAGCATCTATGAAGAGCATGTGTTGTTGCAGTTAGTCAACAGTACGATCGAAGACGTCAGCCGGAAGGAACACCTCTCTTACGATACCGTCTTAGGTGTGCTGGAGCGCCGCATTGCCACGCAAGTGGGGTGGGAGGAATTCACCGACCTGGAAGTCATCGGGATCGATGAGATTGCCCGGCGCAAAGGTCACCGCGATTTCCTCACCCTCATCACCACGCACACCACTGCTGGGGAGACACGGCTGCTGGCTGTACTGCCAGACCGAGCGAAGGCAACCGTCAAAGCCTTCCTGGATTCGATTCCACCCCGCCTGCGACGCACCGTGCGCACAGCTTGCGTCGATATGTGGGAGGGATTCGTGAACGCCGTGCGTGAGTCTTTCGACCCCGATCCCGAATGTCGAGTGGACATCGTGATCGACCGCTTTCACGTGGCGAAGCAGTGCCACAACGCAGCCGACGACTTGCGCAAGAAGGAGATGAAGCGTCTGAAACAACAGTTGCCGGAAGCTGAGTACCGACAATTTCGGGGGGCGATGTGGTTGTTCCGCCGCCGGTGGGATGACCTGGAACCTGAGGAGCAAGCCTGCTTGGAGCGGCTCTTCCAGCACGCCCCAGACCTCAAACGAGCGTATCAGTTCCGCGAGCGATTAACCATCTTTGACACACTCCTGTCCCCGGCGGAGGCTGCTGTTAAGCTCCGGGCGTGGTGTAAGGCAGTACGCGATAGCGGCCTCAGTTGCTTCAACAAGTTCCTTACCACGTTACACAACTGGTGGGACGAAATCCTCAACTATTTTCGACAGCGCCACACCAGCGGATTTGTGGAGGGCTTCAATAACAAAGTGCTGAAACGTCGTTGTTATGGGGTTCTCAGCGTGACTCACTTCTTCCAACGCCTGTACTTGGAGGGCTATCGGCTATTTGCCTGAGTACCCCCAGATATGGCCTATACCACGGGAATTCCCAAAGAACCAAAAGTTCTTGCTGCTGGCGTAGGCCTCGTCGCCCAGCATCATGCCGGCCCATTGGTTGTCACTCATCGCGCTGGTGCCGCTGTCGGTCAGCAGGTCAATGTACACATCTTCCGAGCGGAGCAGGAAGGTGTTGTAGCCGGCCTCGACGATGCACTTTTCGCGGTACTCGCGGGTGGTCATGCGAATCGGCTCGACCACTTTGACCTTCCAGGGCTCGACCCACGAACGGCGAGTCGGTTGGGGATATGGCATCGCGGAACTCCCTTCGCTCACGCCTTCACGGCCGTGGCGTGGGTGTCGCACGTGGCACGAGTTTGATTGTCACCCGCTCGCTGGTGGTCGAGTTACCAGCGGCGTCATACGCGATGACGTAGAAGGTATATTCTCCTAAAGCCAAATCACTCGTGATCGGCCAGTTGACGTTGAACGGCGGGACGGTGCGCACTTTGAACGGCTGCAGGTCTGGTGGCGGCTCGGTATCCTTCCTGCCGGGATAGAAGTAGTACTCGACCCGCCCGATCGAATAGTCTTGCACCTCGGCATTGACATTAGCCCACTCGTCATATCCCTTTTCATACGTCGCGTCATTCTCAGGATAAGTCAGTTTGACTGTGGGGGAGATGTTATCCACCGTCACCTGAATGGCCGTCTCGCGCAGCGCCATCGAGTGATCCACCACCTGCAGGCGCAGGGTATAGAGTCCATCCAGCCCCGTCGTGTCCCAGACTTCTAGGGTATTGCGGTCCACCTGGTTGCCGTGGTCGGGACCGATTTGGATCCAGGCGGTAGGGTTCAACCCCTGCCCAAAGACTACACGGTAGAAGTTGAAATCGCCACCTCTGGCATTGCCGATGATGGGCACGCTGCCGCGGACGTAGGAGTAGGGCACAGGCTCCAGGATGGCGACTTCGGCATCGGCGCGCGTGGGGCCGTAGATCGTGTCGTACTCAGTGGGAGGGGTAGGCGGGCGCTGCTCCTCCGGCAGGCTGGCGATCCAATCGGCAGCCTGCGGCGGATAGACTTCAAAGACGCGCTCCTCGCACAGTTCCGGCGGTGTATAGATCGTGCACAGTTTGCCGGTTTCACGGTTGACGCGATAGACCTGGTGCATGGTACAGGTTTCGGTCGGCTCGGTGCCCGGGATGAACAGTTCGGTGACGGTGGGGCAGTGTGGTCCGGGCAGTTTGCCCGAGACGGCACAGACGGCGCGTTCGACCAAGCCATCTGGGCGTGTGAAGGGTACGATCGGCTCGTCTTGCAGCCCATACTCCATGATCGCCTTCCAGATCGGCGCGGCGCCGATGAGGCCAGCGGTGGAGAGCATGTCGCTGTTATCCGAGTTGCCCAGCCAGACGCCGACAGCCAGTTGGGGGGTGTAACCGAGCGTCCAGGCATCCTTGTAGTTGTTGGTGGTGCCGGTCTTGGCGGCGGCAGGCCGGTCGTTCTCCAGTTCCAGCGCGTTAGGGCGGCCGAATATCGCCCAGCGTGCCTGCCGGTCGGAGAGGATGCTGTTCATCAGGTAGGCCAGTTGCGGCGAGATGATGGGACGGCTCTCGGGCTGAGTGTATTGATAGAGCACACGGCCGTTGCGGTCTTCGACGCGCAGGATGGCGGCCGGGTCAAGTTGACGGAAGCCCTCACGCCGCTGATCGGCAGGCACCGGTGCGCCGTACATCACGCCGCCGTTGGCAAAGACGCTAAAGGCGTAGACCATGTCAAGCAGGTGCACTTCGCCGCCTCCCAGGGTCAGGCTCAAACCGTAATAGTCCAGGCCGCGGTCGAGCGTGTTGATGCCCATCGCGTGGGCCGTGCGCAGGACGTTATCCACACCCGCTTCTTGCAATGCAGCGACGGCAGGGATGTTGAGCGAGCGCGCCAGCGCCAGACGCATACGCTGCGGGCCGTGATACTTGCGGTCATAGTTCTCCGGCACATAGGGGATGCCGTTGGGCTGCTGGAAGGCGGTGCGCACGTCTAGGAACATCTCGGCAGCGTTGTGGCCCTGTGCCAGCAGCGTGAGGTAGGTGAACGGCTTGAACGAGGAGCCGGGCTGGCGGCCGGCGCCGTCTACGGCGACGTTGAACTGACCGTCAATATCCTCGTTCCAATAGTCCAGGCTGCCGACCATAGCCAGGATCTCGCCGGTGGCCGGGCGGATGGCGACGACAGCACCGTTGCTCACGTGCTGATCCACCCCAACGACGCTGGCACGCAGCGCCGGCATGAACTGCGCTGCCACACAGCCGTTGTCAACCGCTTCTTGAATCACCTCTGCATCGCCTGCACCGGAAAGCCGGCGCACCTGTGCGCGGAGCACGCACTCGGCCTGTCGTTGGAGATCGAGATCGAGCGTGGTATAGACCCGTAGACCGCCACGGTACACCATCTCCGGCCCCAGCATCTCTTCCAGTTGCTTGCGCACGTACACGGAGAAATGAGGGGCAAGGATGTCGTAACGCTCGGTAAAATGCGCTAGGTTCCACGGCTCGGCCTTGGCGGCGTTGGCCTCTGCAGTGGTGATACAGCCTTCGCGCACCATCGCGTCGAGCACGAGGGCCTGACGCGTGCGGGCGGCCTCGGGATTGTCGAAGGGGTTCATGCGCGGGAACTGGGGAATGGCAGCCAGCGTGGCCGCCTCACCCAGGGTCAGATCGTGGGCGCTCTTGCCAAAGTACACCCGCGCAGCCGCTTCGATGCCATAAGCCAGATTGCCGTAAAAGTTGGTGTTCAGGTACCACTCCAGGATCTGTTCCTTGCTGTACTTTTGGGTGATGCGGTAGGCCAGGAGCACCTCGGTGATCTTGCGTTCATAGTCCCGCCACTTGGGCCCCTCGGCGCTGACGACGCGCAACTCCGGCTCGATGACGATGTTCTTGATCAACTGCTGGGTGATCGAAGAGCCGCCCTGGACCTGTTGGCCGCGAATGTTGCCCCAGAAGGCGCGGGCGATGCCCCGCGGGTTGAAGCCGGGATTGCTCCAGAAGGTGCGATCCTCCAGCGCGACGGTCGCACAGATGAGGTGTTCCGGGATCTGGTCAAGGGTTACCCAGGTGCGGTCGCCACCGGTAGGGTCGATCACTTCATAGAGCAACACCTGACCGGAGCGGTCATAGATCTTGGTCGTCTCGAAACTCTCGTTAGCGGCCTCGATGGCTTCCGGCTCAGGCAGGTCGCGGGTGAAGTAGGCGTAGGCACCGAGAACGCCGCCTGCTCCACCGAAGACAACACTGACGTTCAGCAGTATCACTGCCAGCACGAGAACACCGACAGCACGGAGTATCTGGTGCGTACCCGTGCGCTCATAGATGCGACGGCGCTGGCGGGTCTGCACAACGATGTGTCGGACGATTCGCTTGGGTACCATAGACCTCACCTCTAGCGCGTATCGTACCAGAAAGCGGGCAGGTTGGCAAGTTGGTCCCGAGTGCGCCAAAGGGCGAAATCCGCGCGTCGGTAGCAGCGAGTTCTATTGCCCGACATGTGGATCACGAGGGGTGCATACAAATCTCGGGGGAGCAAACGTTGGTTGCAGGGCCGCCGTGTGCTCGAAGCACATGGCTGAGGCAGATGAAAGCCCTAACCCGGACAAGCCGGAACCAAAAACCACGAAGGACACGAAGGATACCTTTGTGTCCTTAGTGTAGCCGTAGTGTCCTTTGTGGTAAAAATCCTTGCTCATTGTGCAAGAATTCCACGTGTAACGGACTACCGGGCTTATCTGCAGCCCCCGCAGGGGGCTTTTATCTGTTCAGCCCGGTGCTAAAGCACCGGGCGAAGGGCGATCGGCGCCTCTCCCCCAAGTTATATATGCGCCCGATCACGAATCACACGAATGGACAAATGACACGAATCTTGCCCGAAGTGGGCAGAACATTCGTGCATCTCGTGCATTTCGCGTCATTCGCGATTTGGCGGTTTGACGGGGCGCATGAGGCATGTTATACTGGCAGGCCGGTGAGGACGGACATCGTCCCCATAGGAGATAAGGATGCCTTGCAGCGTGCCGTCGAGATACTGCGGGCCGGCGGCCTGTTGCGACGTGGGGCCATCTCCGTCTCAGACCTGCGTGCGGCTATCGGCGAGATTACAATCCCAGACAAGGAGTGACGACATCGTGTGTGATCAAAGAGGTTTCACCCTGTGGTTCACCGGCCTATCGGGTTCCGGCAAGACCGCCATCGCAAAAGAGGTCGAACAGGAGTTGCGCAAGCGCGGCCTCAAGGTCGAACGGCTGGACGGGGACACGGTGCGGCAGGGACTGACCCGTGACTTGGGCTTTAGCAAGGAGGATCGCGACAAGAACATCGAGCGGGTGACGTTCGTGGCGAAATTGCTCACCCGCAACGGTGTGGCGGTGCTTTGTTCCTTCATCTCCCCCTACCGCGAGCGACGCAATCTGTCGCGCCAGGAGATCGGCGAGTTCATCGAGGTCTATGTCGAGTGCCCGCTAGAGGAATGCATCCGGCGGGACGTGAAGGGGATGTACGCCAGGGCCATCGCCGGTGAGATTCCAAACTTTACCGGGATTTCCGACCCCTATGAGCCACCGGAGAACCCAGAGATCATTTGTCACACAGCACAAGAGACACTGGAAGAGAGCGTTGCTAAGGTGATGGCCTATCTAGAGGAACGTGGCTACGTTCCATCGGTTGGAAAGACGCAGGGTCTCTGTGCGCATCCGCTATCTTAGCCTGACCAATTTCCGCAACTATACCCGCCTGGAACTGGCGCTGCCAGAGCGGCCGCTGTTGCTCTATGGCGCGAATGCGCAGGGTAAGACAAGCCTCCTAGAGGCGATCTATCTCCTGGCTACAGGCTCCTCACCGCTCACTGCGCACGATCGGCAGTTGGTCAAATGGGAGGCTGAGGCAGAAGGGTTGCCCTATGCCCGCGTGTGGGCCGAGGTCGCACACCGTGATCGCGTCCAGGAGGTGGAGATCGTCCTCGAGAAACAGCCGCTGGCGAACGGGACAGAGCGGCTGCTCAAGACGATCCGGATTGACCGCGCCCGCAAGCGCCGCGCGGATCTGAGCGGGCGGTTGAACGTGGTGCTCTTTATGCCGCAGGACGTGGAGTTGGTCGCCGGTCCTCCCCTCGGACGGCGACGTTATCTGGACGACGTGCTGTGCCAGGTGGATGCGGGCTATTGCGCGGCGTTGGAGCGCTACGAGGAGGCACTACGCCAGCGCAACGCCGTGCTGCGCTACCTGCGTGACGAGGCCGGTGGGGCCGGCGATCCGGCGCAGTTGGCTCCGTTCGAGGAGATCCTGGCCCGCGACGGCGTCGTCGTGGCCCAGGGACGCCGTGCGCTGGTCGCTGCGCTTTCAGAGTACGCCGGGCGCATTCATCAGCGGCTCAGCGGGGGAGCGGAGTGGCTGCGGTTGGAATACCGCCCCAACTTCGACCCGGCTGCCCCGCCCGCCCTCGCGTATCAGATGGGGCTGGGCTTGCGTTATGAGGGGCCTCCATCCGGCGTTGGGGAAGAGGGGCTGGTAGAGGCATTACGACAGGCGCTCGTGGCCGGGCGCCAGCACGAGATCGAGCGCGGGATGACGCTCACGGGGCCCCACCGCGACGAGATGCGCTTTATTGCCGGCTCTCCGGCGCAGGGGACGCACGAGGTAGACTTGGGCGATTACGGCTCTCGGGGGCAGCAACGTACGGCGGTACTGGCGCTGAAACTGGCGGAACTGGAATGGATGAAAGAGCGCACCCGCGAGACGCCGGTGCTCTTGCTCGACGAAGTGCTGGCCGAACTGGATGCGACGCGGCGGCGCTACCTGCTGGCGCAGGTGGATAGCGTTGAGCAGGCGCTCTTGACGGCGACCGATCCAGAGATGTTCGATGCCGTGTTCCGCGAGCGGGCGGTGCTGTGGGAAGTGCGCGGGGGAATTGTGAGGGGGTAGGACAGATTGTCAATCTGTCCTACGCGCATACGCGGTGAACAGGTCTCCCAGATTGACCGGCACCGCAATCCCCCGCCATCTCAGTCGCGTCACCAACCATTCTGCAGGCCGCCCCACGAACGGTACGAGGACACCAACCCGGTTCATCAGGTAACCCAGCCGCAGGTACCGGCCCTGAGGCCGGTCGCTGAGCACGCGAAAGCCGCATAGTTCGAGCATCGCCCGCAGCGTGCGCCGTGAGAAGTAATAGATGTGCATCTCCATCAGCCACGGCCAGCGCGCACCCATCAAGCGGGCGAAGAGGCTCTCGATGTCAATCGTGTGCACCACGAGTAGGCCACCCGGCTTGAGCAAGCGGTAAACCTGCTCAAGCGCCCTGCGCGGATCGGTGAGGTGCTCGATGACGTCCCACATTGTGATCACATCAAAGAAGGCCTCGGGCAGGTCTGCCGTATCCAGCGTCCCCTGCACGACGTGCAGGCCGCGCGCCCGCGCCTGTCCCACCGCCCAATGTGACGGTTCCACGCCCCAGGCATCCCAGCCGTGGCGGGCAGCGATCTCGACGAAAACCCCTGTGTAGCAGCCCACGTCCAGCAGCGGACGGCCATCTGGCCGTCCGGCAAGGCGCTCCAACGGCTTCAGGTGATGCTCAAAGGTCAGCACCCGCCCCTCCCGCTCCTCTACGTAGAGCGGGTCCTGTACGGCTGCATACGTATCGGCAATGTCACAACGGTCGAAGCGCGGGTTGGTGTAGACCAGCCCACACCGGCGGCACTGTACGATAGTGTGATGCCGCCCATAGCCGGTGTGGGTGCAGGCATAGGCCGACCAGTCGCTAGGGGTCTCGGCCGAGATCGTAGATGGGTAGCGCACAGTCGTGTCGTCGCCACCACACAAGTTGCAGCAGACATGCTCCATCAGATAGACTTTCCCGCCAGTCGCACCCACGCCAGGCGCATGACCGTCCCCAGTGCGCGGGTGATCTCACTCTTGGAGACTTTTGACGCACCCAGGCGGCGGTCCTCGAACATGATCGGTACCTCTCCCACCTTCCAACCGCGCCGCTCGACCCGGAACAGCATTTCGAACAAGAAGGAATAGCCACTCGACTTGATAGCATCCAGGTTCAGACTCTCCAACGCCTGGCGGCGATAACACCGAAAGCCCGCTGTCGTATCGCGGGCATGCAATCCCAGAATCACGCGTGTGATCGTGTTCGCGCCCCAACTGAACACTTTGCGGACCAGGGTCTGGGTGGAGTCGCCGCCCCGGACGTAGCGTGAGCCGATCACGAGGTCGTACCCCTCGTTGACCTTGGCCACCATTTCGGGGATGTAGCGCGGGTTGTGGGAAAAGTCGGCGTCCATCGTGCAGATGAGATCGGCGCCATGGGCGAGCGCCTGTTTGAAGCCGGCGATATAGGCGGTGCCCAGCCCCAGTTTTCCCGCACGGTGAATGACACTGACGCGTCCACCGCTCTCTACGGCCAGCCGGTCGGCGATGATGCCGGTGCCGTCGGGGGAGTTGTCGTCCACGATGATGATATTGACCCCGGTCGGCAGGGCCAGCAGTTGTGTGGCCAGAGTCTCAATGTTGTCCTTTTCGTTGTATGTAGGGATGATGACGGTGACCTGCAAAGCGACCTCCGGTTGTGTGGCGTAATACGTAATGCGTAAAACGTAATGCGTGATAGGTAATGCGTAAAACGCAAGGACACATTTATTGCCCCGGTGCGTTGTGCTTCACGTTTTACGCCTCAGATGGGCAATGCGCTCTCATTGACCAGAAGCGCCAACGTCGCCAGCCACAGCAGGCTATAGTTGAGCACACGTCGCGAGCGGCCAAGCGCGCCGTAGAGCAACGTCGCGGCGACCAGGCCCGCCGCGAGTCGTGCCATCGCCAGCGGCTCCCGCCAGGTCGAAAAGGGCAAGAACGGCAACACAGCCGCCTGGACGAGTAGCACCGTCACCCACGGATGCCTGCGCCCGCGTGCCAGGTCCTGCGCCGAGGTGATGAGCGCCCAGATGCAAGGCAGCACGAACAATGGCCCTTCTACGGCCAGGAGTAGCCAGAACGCGGGCAGGCTGACGGTCGCTACACGCCACAGCCCTCCAAAGGGGACTGCCTCAAAGGAAGTCGCCATGTCGCCGCCGGCCCCTATGCCCCACTCCCCCAGCCAGACACGCAAGATCCCTTGCCACGCGACGAAAGGGAGCCCGACGGCCAGCCCCAACGTCACCGCATCACACCAGCGCCGCTCCAGGGCTAAGTAGAGGAGCAAGCCCCCGGTAGCGAGCAGGGCGGTCTCTTTTGCCAACGCTGCCAACGCAAGCAGGGCCAGTCCCCAGCCATAGACCGCAGACCGTGTATTTTCCTCCTGCTTCTCTGCTCCCTTGCCCCTGCGCTCCCAAGCCCAAAGCCCCGCCTGCACCAGCCCATAGGCCAGCGGCTCGGTCAGGTCCAGCCGCAGTCCGGCGACCAGGCCGCCGTAGAGTCCGTAGCCCAGCGCATACCAGCGGCTCACGCCGCGCGCCGCCAGCAACCGCTCCGTGAAGTACGTCCCGCCTGTGAGCGCCACTACGTTGAGCGCGATGAGCGTCCAGGGTACGGCTGTCGGTTGCCCCAGTGCCAGTATGCGGGCCAGCAGCGGGTATAGAATGCGTTGATAGCGATAGGACGGCGCGTCGCAATGCTGCCAACCGTTCAGCGGGTCGCGTGCGATAAAGTAAGCAAACTGGCCGTCATAGCCCGGCGTGCCCTCAGGGTCGCCCTGGCCGTACCTGGTGCCCACCAGTGCGAAGGCGAGTGGATCGCCGCCATAACGGGCCAGCGTCAGCGCGACGTAGGTTAACGACAGCAGCAGCACGACGAGCCATGGGCGCACGATCCGCGCTATCGAGTCCTGCCTAGCCACGCCGTCCTCGCTGCCAACTCACCACCCAGCAGGTCAACCAGCCGACAAGCATCACACCCGATATGCCTGCCCCAAAGACAAAAGCCCGCGGCCGATACGCCATCTCGACCGTATGTTCCCCTGGCTCCAAGTAGACTGCCCGGAAGGCATAGTTCGCACGCAAAAGTTCGGCAGGTGCATCGTCAACGGTTGCATGCCAGCCAGGATACCAGGTGTCGGCCAATACCAGGTAGCCGGGCGCTTCCAATGTGGCGTGTATTGTAATGCCATTGGGGGTATCACGCAAGGAGAGGGAGGAGGGGGTAGGGGAGTAGGAAGTAGGGCAG
>FWPU01002595.1_pt1 | contig 49160 bp, 47 predicted proteins | sample 2228361 | NCBI WGS metagenome assembly FWPU01 (sample SAMEA103939777, study PRJEB20133) | metagenome | reverse complement strand
TCTGTCTTAATCTCCTTTAACTTTTCCTTATGGGCTACACCGAATTTATGTTCTTCATCTATAACAAGTAGCCCGAGGTCTTTGAAAACCACATCCTTTCCGAGGAGACGGTGCGTACCGATAATAATGTTCACATCGCCATTTTTTAAATCCTCAACTATTTTCTTCTGCTTTTTTGCGTCCACAAATCTGCTCAACATCTCTACCCTATAGCCAAAGGGCTGAAAACGGCGTTTAAAAACCTCATAATGTTGTTCAACCAGTATGGTGGTGGGTGCTATAATCGCCGTCTGTTTACCTGCTTCACAGGCAACAAAGGCAGCCCTCAAAGCCACTTCTGTTTTTCCAAAACCCACATCACCACAAATTATCCTGTCCATAGCCCTTTTTTGCTCCATGTCAGACAGCGTTTCCTCAATAGCCTTTTTCTGGTCTTCTGTTTCCTCATAATCAAAGGTGGCTGAAAACTCCTCAAGACTGGCTGGATTAATTGGAAAGGCAAAGCCTTCCTTTGTTCGCCTGATAGCCTCTAACCTGACAATCTCTTCAGCCCATTTTTTTAAATCTTCCTTTGCCTTCTTTTTTACTTTATGCCACCGCTTCTCACCCAGCCTGTCAATTTTTGCAACGTGGTCTTCTGTGGCGATATACTTCTGTATAAGATTAATTTTGTCAACCGGCACAAAGAGTTTAGCGTTATCTGCATACTCCAGTTCTATATATTCTCCAATCCTGCCAAGCACGTTCACCTGCTTTAATCCCCTGAAAATACCTATACCATGGTCAATATGTACTGCAAGATCCCCCTCTTTCAACTCATATATCGTTGATATGGCTGCAGATAAACCCTTTTTCCTTACCTCCTTTTTTTTGCCCTTAATACCAAAAATTTCCTCTTCTGTTACAACAAAAACTGTTGATGAAAAGTTTTTAAAACCAGCCCTCGGTTTGCCAGCAGCCAGATAAAGCTCTCCCTTTTTTGCCTTTTTGCTGAATTCAATAAAATCTTTTACGATGGCGGCAGTCTCAATGCCGTGTAACGAAAAAAGCTCTTTCAACTTTTCACACTGGTGTCTTTTTGATGCCACAACAAGCATTTTAAACATATGTCCCTTTTCACCAAGCACTGTTTTAAAAACCTCTACAGGATGAAAGGCAGTTTTAGCCCCATCGGGAACAGCCTGCTGTCTGGCACGGATTTCGCCAAATTCATTCACTTCTTCAAAGTCCAGTTCTATGGCGTCTTTAACTTCAGGAAATGCGGTAAAACTAATGAAGGGTGGGGTATTAAGTATTGTGTCAACTGTTTCAAAAGAAAAAAGCTGCTCCGGCTCAATCACAAAATCTTTTCTTTCACTGTGATAATAAAACCCTTTGTATATGTTTTCCTTCAGTGACTCTGTCGCCTTTCCGAACAGCTCAGGAAAGAATAAAATTGTGTTTACATCTTCAAGATAGTCATATAAACAACATTTTTTACCATACAGAACCGGAAGAAAAAAGTCTATGCCCGGAAAAAAAAGCCTGTTGGTCAGTTTGTCGGCAATCTGATCCCTCAGAATCTTAGGTATATCCCTCTCGTCGCAATATTGTTTAAGTTCCTCAAGAGCGGTATTTATATATGTTTCCTTAAGAATAAAACTTTTTACCGGCAGAATGACACATTCGGGGCAGGGTTTAATAGAACGCTGAGTCTCGGGATCAAAAAAACGCATGCTTTCAATAGTATCGCCAAAAAATTCTACCCTTACAGGATTGTCATAATTTGGTGTGTATATGTCAATAACCCCGCCTTTCTGTGAAAACTCCCCCACTGTTTCAACATTTTCAACCCGTTCGTAACCTGACTCCAAAAGTGACTGGATAAGCCCTGAAAGAGAAACCTCCTCCCCACCGAGAAGATAAATATAACTTTCCTTAAGCACCTCTTTCGGCAAAACAGGCTCAACTATCGCCTGTAAAGAAGTTATGTACACCCCTTCTTCCCCATTGGTAAGGGAAAAAAGACCACATATTCTTTTGCCAAGATTTTCAGCCTGTGGGGGCATTTTGCTGTAAGGAATAATCTCCAGAGAAGGAAAAAGCGTCGCCTCCAAGCCAAAAAACCTGAGTTCGTCATAAACAGACAGGGCTTCGCTATCCTTTTCACAGACAACCAGAAGACGTTTCCCCTTAATGCTCAGGTGAGAAAGCAAAAAACCGAAATTTGCGCCCTTTTTAGCGTATATTGTGTATTTTTTGTCCCAGTCTATCCTGTTAGAAAAATCAGAAATGTGCTGTAACATTTTTTGTTATTATAACACATAAGCTGCCTTTTAAGGTAGTCCGCTAAACTACTATTTACTTTTTGGACAGATTTATTTAACATTCTTTTATGCTGCAAAAAATATTAGTTTTTGTTTTGCTGTTAGTGACAGCTTCTTCATCATTCAGTGAGCAGGGTAAAGAGGTGGTGGTAAACAGGCTTTCCCGTGTTACCATTTCCGTTGACACCCCATCACCCGTTTTATCAAAACCTGTCTTTTTTGTACCACAGGGTGTAAAACTTTTAGACAGCCTGCTTAAGACAAGCTACGGAGAAAAATATCACAATGAGCTGGAGCTTATATTTTACTGTGATAAAGCAGGAAGTTACGACATTGGCCCCTTTGTTTTTTTAGATAAAGAGGGCAATTCCCACCCTGTACCACCTTTAAAAATCGTTGCAACACAGAAGGAGGAGGTAGAACTCCCTGCCAGTAAAACAATGACACAGGATTCCTCTTTAAAATTTTATACTGTAAAGCCTCAGGAAACAGTTTATGCTGGCGGTTATATATTTTTTGTTCTGGAAATACCTGCCAACTATCAGCACTGTGAAATAATATGGCATGGCTGGGAACAGATTTACACAGAAAAACAACCGGAGATAAAGGCAAAAAATGGTAATTACGAAATTAAATATGCCCTGTTCTTTGAAAAAGAGGGAAAATACAACCTTGCTCCCTTAAAAATAAAGGTGAATAATGGCGGAAACGAACAGCTTTTTTCTTCTGCCGCATTACATTTTGAAGTAAAGGCGGCACCGGAGGAACTGGATGTGATTGGTTCTGTTGAAGGTACCTTTAAGCCTTCCATTTACACCGCCACACACAAAAACTATGTCCAGATAGACATTCTTTTTACAGGCTCAGGTAACCTATACAGTCTGAAGACACCTGAAATAGAAGTCCTGCCCCAAACAGAAATACTTTTAAGAAAGAGAGACATAGAAATTTTTGAACATTATCCGGAGATAAAAGGGAAGGTGAACTTTTCCTATATCTTTTTCCCTGAACAGGACGGCAGTTACCAGATAAGGATAAAAGGTGCAAGAACATTTGTTCATAAATCTGCCTCCTTTAAAAACATCTCTGGATACGAAGCAACTGTAAACGTTATGATGCCAAGCAACCCCCATCCAAATGAATATCAGGAGACCTTAAGAAGCAAGCTTAATATTAAAGCGAGACCGGATTATGATTTTTATGCCATTATTGTGGGACTACTTTTAATAACCTTTCTGTCCATTGGGCTATACATAAGAAACATAAAAATGACCAGAAAGACTAAGAAAAGACAGTTGACATTAAAAAAACAGGATCACTTTTCCACTGTTTTGAAGGCGGTGCTTTCTTACCTGAGGTTTTTTACGGGGGAAGATTTAACCACATTGCCACTTTCAGGCATTGTTGATAAAATTAATAAAAGTTCTATGGACCCACTGCTGATGGTTGAGATTATCAGATGGCTTGAAGAATCTTTTAAACAGCGGTATCTATTAAAGGGCAGAACAGGCAAAGAAGAGTTGCTTGCCAAAGAGGGCATAGAACTTTTGAGAAAAATGAAAAAAGAAAGACAAAGGATGGTGCGGTAATCCATGAATGTTGAACTGGAAAAGATAAAAAAACTGGTGATAGAAAGTGGCAAAATCCTGCGAAACTTTTATTCCGAAAAGCTTGAGGTGTCATATAAGGGACCAAGAGACCTTGTTACCATAGCCGATATTACTGTGGAAAACTTTATGAAGAAGGAGCTTTCTAAGCTATACAGTGATATTGCTTTTATCGGTGAAGAATCAATGGGACACGAAAAAAAAGATCACGCCTTTTTGTTAGACCCTCTTGACGGCACAACAAACTTTGCACACCATTTTCCTTTTTTTTGCATATCCCTTGCCTATGTTAAGAATCTTGAAATACAAATGGGAATAATTTACGACCCTTTGAGAGAAGAGCTTTTTCATGCTGAAAAGGGCAGAGGTGCCTTTTTAAACAATGAAAAAATAGAGGTTTCTCGGACTGATATATTAAAAAGGGCTCTGCTCGCAACAGGCTTTCCCTATGCAGACGACAGTGTGGCAAAAAGCTTGAGTTACTTTAATCATATTTTGCGCTTCTGTCAGGGCATAAGAAGGGCGGGTGCAGCAGCCCTTGATTTAGCCTATACCGCCTGCGGTCGCTTTGATGGTTTTTTTGAGCTGAATTTAAAGCCCTGGGATGTGGCGGCAGGCATCTTAATTGTCAATGAGGCGGGAGGTGTTACAACCGATTTAAAAGGCACACCATCTACACCTTATGACGGCAACATTGTTGCAAGTAATAACCTAATTCATAGCGAAATGTTGGCTGTTGTAAAAGAGGCTGACAGCTACTTTGAAGAATTTTCAAGACTTTACAGGAGCAGGGTTTTTGGTAAAGATTAGCGAAATTAACAAAAAAGACAGACCAAGGGAGCGGCTTTTGACACATGGTGCTGCGGCACTTTCCACACCTGAGCTTATAGCAATACTTTTGAGAACAGGCGTTAAAGGCAAAAGTGTGATAGAGATTGCCAACGAAATGATAAACAGGTTTGATGGAATCCGCGGATTGTTTAATGCTTCTTATGTAGAGTTATCAAAAATTAAGGGACTAAGCATGGCAAAAATCACAACACTTCTTGCCTCCATTGAACTCGCCAGGCGTTATCAGCAGGAGACAAAGGAAAAGAAGGTTGTGATAAAAGATCCGGAAGATGTTTATAATCTATACAAAAGTCACGTTTTAGGCCTGTCTCACGAAATATTTGTCGCTATTTATTTAAATTCAAGGAACGAAATTCTCCATGAGGAAAAACTTGGCAGTTCCACCACTAACAGTTGTTTGTGTCATCCACAGGAGTTCATAAGAGGTTTACTGAACAAAGGTGCGTCAAGGCTTATACTTGTGCATAACCACCCATCCGGAGACAGGACCCCAAGCCAGCGGGATATTGAATACACGGAAGAGTTGTCAAAGCATTTAAACTATTTTGGTTTTGAACTTTTAGACCATCTTATAATTGCAGACAATGGCTTTGTTTCGTTGAAAACAGGGAAATAGGCGAGAATAGGCGGCGGATCGCGAGAAAGGCAGTAAGAAAAAGACTAAATCAGAAACAGAATGACAGTTATATGATGGACAGAATACAGTTTTTTATGGCAATTTTCATTTTATTTCTAACAGCAGCGGACAACTCTGCCGCAAAAAGTTACGAATTCTCAAACTATACAGGTAGTATCTCTTTAAACTCAACCGCATATTTTTTGACACCACCACGTTTTGGTATTGTTAAAAAAGGCGACAGACTAACCTTTTCAGCATACTCAGGTGCAGAAACACATTTTAAAAATATCCTCACCTATATAAAACCCCAGACACCTGTTTTAATCACGGCTGAAACCCCTGACTACAACTTTTGCTACGTTGAAACTCCCCTTGCTAATGGTTTTATAAAAAAAGAAAATCTTGTTATGATTGACGAAACTCTCTTTAATGAGCTGTTGGAGGCAAAAAAGGGACTGCTTAAAAAACCAGTGATGATAGACGGCTTCATCCTGCCAGTAGCCACAAAACTGCCCATAATAACTAAATCAAAAGGGAAATACAGGGTGCGCATATACACAGATGAACCAAAAGATTTATGGCTCACCAATAAAGATTTTACAGAACAGCTACCCTTAACAAGAAACAATCTAAAAAAACTTACATCCCTTTTCAGAGGAAAACCTTATGCATGGGGAAACAGCGAACAGGGCTGGGACTGTTCAGGGCTTCTTGTTGACTATTTTGCCTTTTTTGGCATGGAACTTCCCCGCAACTCATTCCAGCAGATAAACGCAGTAAAAGCGATAGAAGTGGAAAACATGTCACGGAAAGAAAAGGAACGCATCCTGACTCGTCTAAAGCCATATAATACCCTGCTATACTTTCCCGGGCACATCATGTTATACACAGGTAAAAAAGGTAAGGAGCTGTTATCTTTTCAGGCTTTAAATCGCATCGGGAAAAAAAGATACGGATATGTGGACTACTTCCCGCTTAAGAAGACGGGGCTGCTTTCTAAAGTCACAAAAATAGGCATAATAGAACCTGATAACCTTCGTTTGACGTCACGATATTTTACAGGTAAAATCTGAGTAAAGGCGATAGTTAACAGACTTAAGAAACAGGGCAGTCGTCAGGGGGGATGGAAAACAAACTTTTTTAAGGGAGGTTCCTATGACCAAAACATTTTCTGTAAAAGACAGGCGTGACATCAAATATCTGGACAAAGGCAATCCCTATTATGAGTACAAAAAGTATCCGGAACCTGTGGAATGTGAAAGCTGCGGACTGATATACACAAACGGCAGATGGGCAGTAAAGCCGCTGAAATCAAAATCTGCAAAGAAAGAGTTATGCCCTGCCTGCAGAATTATCCGCGACAACATTCCTTTTGGTATAGCCACCTTTGAAGGTGCATACCTGAACGAAAAAAACAAAAAAGAGCTGACAAACATTATAAAAAATGTTGAAAATGCTGTTAAAGAAAAGAGACCGCTTCAGAGAATAATAAACATTGAAGAAAACAACGAAAAGATAACTGTTTACACAACATATGACCATCTTGCGAGAAGAATAGGAGAGGCGGTTTACAAGGCTTTCAAAGGCGAACTGAATATAAAATACGCTGACGGAGAACGCTTTGCAAGGGTTTACTGGAGGAGAGAGTAACAGTTAACCATAGCCATAAATTCAAATCGCATTTCTTTTGAAAAAGGTGAGCCAAAGCTCAAACTATGCTATCATTATGATATCATGATTTTGAGGAGGCTTAATATGGCACAACTTCTGATAAGAAATCTTGACGAAAAAACCATAGAGCGACTTAAGACTCAAGCAAAACGTAATAATCGTTCCTTACAGGGTGAAACAAAGGCGACTTTGGAAAGAGTTGCAATGTATGCCGATAGAGATGAGTTTTTTCAGATGTTTTACGATATACAGGATAAAATTAACACCAATGCTGGTGCTTCCGTTGAAAAGGACATTCAAGAGGCTGTAGAGACATACAGAAAGAAAAGTCAATCAAAAAACAAAATGATAAGAGTTGTTCTTGATGCAAACCAGTTTGTAAGTGCATTGCTGAAAAAGGGTTCAAATTCTGACAAAATCATCAGACTGGTGCATGATGGTACTATAAAATTAGTTATGTCGAAGGATATAGTGGAAGAAATAAGGGGAGTTCTAAACTATCCGAAAGATTTCAAAACGGCATGGTCTTTCTCCGGAGGCAATAGACACCTTTCTGAAAAAAACTGTTAAGCATCGTCGTTATCACACCTGGTATCCTTGATATAAACCTGTCTCTGATGACTCTGATGATCCTGATGACAATAAGCAACTGGTTTGTGCCGTGGTAGGTGACGCATCATACATTGTCACAGGTGACAGACACCTGAAAGATATCAAAGTTTTCAGGGGTATCAGAATTGTAGATCCTGCAAAATTTCTGAATTTAATCAACCCAGACAGCAGAAATATTTACTGAATTTTGGTCTTCATCTGGTTAGCTTTTTTTGGGCTTAACAGCTTCTTGACTTTACCTGCATTATGATTTAATCTAATAAGACAGTTCGGGACGTGGCGCAGCTTGGTAGCGCACTTGCTTCGGGAGCAAGGAGCCGCTGGTTCAAATCCAGTCGTCCCGACTTTTATTTTACAGGGAGCAGTATGGAGCTTTTTTTTGATGTTGTTATCGTGATTCTTTCTTACCTACTCGGTTCTGTTTCAACAGGTTACATTATTGCAAAATACTTCTATAAAATTGACCTAAAAACCGTTGGCAGCGGTAATATTGGTGCCACCAACGTGATGAGGGCACTTGGTAAAAAAATGGGCATCATGACCCTTATAGGCGATGCCTTAAAGGGAGTTATACCGACCCTCTTTGCAATAATTTATAAGCCCTTTCCCATTAACCAGCCCCTTGTCTTTTTTTGTGCCCTTTTTGCCTTTTTAGGTCACCTGTTCCCTTTTTATCTGAAATTTAAAGGCGGAAAAGGTGTGGCAACGGCACTGGGGATTGCGGTTATACTTTTTCCTCTGCAGACATTGTTATGTGCCATTGTTTTTTTTATTGCTGTACTGAAAACAAGAATGGTGTCTGTAGGCTCCATGCTTGCTGCCCTGTCTCTGCCAGTCTTTGTTTCCTTCAAGGCACAATCAGGTTATATGGTAACTCTTTCTATCATATTGAGCATACTGATTGTATTTAAACACAAGGACAACATTCACAGGATTCTGGAAGGAAAAGAAAACAAACTAAAGTGGTGATAAGTCATATACACATTGATTCATTCTATAGGTACTGTTCTCTTTTTATTGTAATAGTCAGTCACTTTTCTGGTGACATTATTAACCGCTTTGCAGGAACACTTGCTATCTCAAGCTCTGATAGATTAAGAATTTTGCTTGCATTTTCAATATCAATTCCCACTATGTTATTTTCTTCATCAAAATCAACAATAATACCAGGTGACACCTCCATTGACTCTGTGCTCGTCTTTTCGCTGAGATCAATGTAAAGGGAATCTGTGTCAGAATAATATTTCAGTTTCATTAAAGCCTCCTTCAGGGTTTGAAGCCCCTATCAAAAAAAGCATTATGTATTGTTTCGCCATCTTCAAGCAACACAACTCTTAGATATGTGCCTCCACATTCTTCTATTTTACCCCAATATCTGATTTTTCCGTTAGCCTGTATCTCCTTTTTGTAAGGGTTATTTATTACTTTTAGACACATTTCAATCATTAGATAAGGAGGGGGCGTTTCCTCAAAACCTGATTTGTAAAATATGCTGTCATTTTCATAATTTTTCCTGTTATATACAAATCAGCAACTCTAAATTTTCTTTAGTTTTAAAAGCCTTTTTCTTTCCGCCTTTTTTGGTCTTTTCGGATTTCCCTTCTTGTTCTTTCTGTCTTCATCATAATCGTCATAAAGCTGGTCTTTGTAACTCACGTTGAAAAGCCTTCTGGAAAAATCTTCCGAGCGAATATAACCTGCATTTTTACCCTTTGCAAACTGGATTATTTCACGGTCTGAACTGACAACCACGCAGCCCTCCCGCATCTGGTTTATAATCTCCTTTATCTTCTGGTCCGCCGTCTTGCCAAATCCCGTAAATATCACCTTTACCCCGGCATGTTTTTCTTCTGTATCAGCAGACAAACCCGCCTTGTAGCTGTCAAAAACAACGGTAACCTTATTGTTTGATAGCCTTCGGTAGTTCTCCAGCATTTTAAGCATTGTGTCCCTTTCACCGCTCATTGTGTCCAGAAACAGAACGTTTAAAAGGTTATATCCGTCCACCACTATCTGCATTACTTAAAATCCACCACCGGTGTTTCTTTATCTTTCTGTGGCACCTCATAATAGGGTAGTGGCAAAAAGCCAAACATACCTGCAATCACGTTTGAGGGAAAAAGCTTTATTTTCTGATTAAAAGCCTTTACAGCCTCGTTATAACGCATCCTTTCAACTGATATCCTGTTTTCGGTTCCGGCAAGTTCGTCCATAAGCCTTGTAAAGGTGGCGTCCGCCTTCAGATTGGGATAATTCTCTACCACCACAAGCAGTCTTGAAAGGGCTGAGTTAAGCTCATTGGAAGCGTTAAACAAATCCTGAGGTGACCTTGCCCCCATCATCTTTGAACGTGCTTCGGCGAGCTTTTCAAAAATCTCCTTTTCATGTTTTGCATAACCTTTTACGGTATTGGTAAGATTGGGGATCAAGTCAGCCCTTCGTTTCAGCTGATTTTCCACCTGTGCAAACCTTGCGTTCACCTCTTCCTGCATTTTCACAAAGCTGTTTCTTTCTGTAACAACGTAACCAAAACAGAGTAACACAAAGCCGAGAATAACAAATAAAACAATCAAGCCTTTTTTCATTATCTTTCCTCCTTTAAACAGTGGCTGAAGGCTGTAAGGGAATAAGGGCTTAGGCTTAAGGCTGTTGCCTATCTCCCCTTCCGCCTATCGCCTATTGCCTATCTTATCCAGCCTCCGCCAACCACCGTATCGTCTTTATAAAATACAGCCGCCTGTCCCGGTGTAATGCCACGCTGGGGCTTTTCAAAGACAACCTCGTAAACACCATTTTCTTCACCAACTATTTTACCATATTCTCCCTTATGTCTGTATCGCACCTTAATAAAATACCTTTCGTCAAACTTTATGTCGGCAAGAAAATTACATTCACCTATAAAAAATTGTGAGCTGTAAAGCTCCTTTTCATCGCCAACCACAATCAGGTTTTCTTCTGGAACGATCTTTACCACGTAAACAGGTTTTCCAAGTGCGATATTAAGCCCGCTTCTCTGTCCAATGGTGAAGTTAAAAAAGCCCTTATGCTCTCCCAGCACTTTCCCTGAAGTGTCAACAATATTGCCTTTTTTTTCCTCAATCCCTGCCTGTTTCAGAAAATCTCTGTAGTCATCTCTAACAAAACATATCTCCTGACTTTCCCTTTTTTTTGAGGTTACAAGCCCAGCCCCTGCAGCTATTTCCCTGACATCTTCCTTTCGTAGTTCGCCAACTGGAAACTTGATGTGTGGTAACATCTCCCTGGCTGTAGAAAACAGAAAATAGGACTGGTCTTTATTTGGGTCCAGACCTTTGCAAAGTCTGTAGTCATCACCGGTATTAACAATCCTTGCATAATGCCCTGTAGCGATATAGTCTGCCCCGAAGGTTTTTACCTTTCTAAACAGTATGTCAAACTTCATTTTGTTGTTGCAGTAAACACAGGGGTTAGGCGTCCTTCCCATTACATATTCATTTACAAAGTACTGTACCACCTCTTTTCTGAACTCTTCCTTCAGGTTTAACACATAAAAGGGAATTCCGATTTTTTCACACACACGCAGGGCATCGTTTGCATCGTCAAGACTGCAGCAGCCACGCTCCTTTTTTTCATCGTCCCAGAGTTTCATAAAAACACCAAAGACGTTAAACCCAGCCTGTTTAAGCAGAAGGGCTACTGTAGAACTGTCAACGCCACCACTCATGGCGACACAAACTGTTTTATTGCTGTTTAGTGACATGATTTCAGACTATTTTTTGTAGAATGGCGACATCTTTCTGATTTTTTCAACCAGCGGCGGCAACACCTCTAAACAGTAATCCACATCTTCTTCTGTATTGTCATAGCCCAGACTGAATCTTAAGGCACCTCTGGAACAAAGGGGGTCTAAATTCATTGCCGTAAGTACAGGCGATGGCTCCGTAGCTCCGGAAGAACAGGCAGAGCCCGTTGACACAGCTATGCCGTTCATGTCAAGCATCACAAGCAGTGCCTCACCCTCAATTTATTTAAAACTGATATTTGATGTGTTATAAAGCCTTTTTTCGGGGTGCCCGTTAATAACTGTATCAGGAATCTTTTCAAGAATACCTTTTTCCAGCTTGTCTCTAAGATAACCTATCTTCTTTGCCTTTTCGTCCATTTCTACCATTGCAAGTTCACAGGCTTTGCCGAGTGCAACAATACCCGCCATATTCTCTGTGCCAGCCCTAAAGCCTCTTTCCTGATGTCCCCCTGAGATTAGGGGCAGAATATCAAGCCCTTCACGCACATACTGAAATCCAACACCTTTCGGTGCATTAAATTTGTGACCCGAAACGGTTAACAAATCAACACCCAGTTCTTTAACATCAATGGGTATTTTACCTGCCACCTGAACCGCATCGGTATGAAAAACCACACCGGCATCCCTTGCAATCTTTGCGATCTCTTTTATGGGATAAAGATTCCCCGTTTCGTTATTGGCATACATTACGCTTATAAGCACCGTATCCTTACGGATAGCCCTTTTTAACTCCTCAAGGTCTATCATTCCATAACTGTCAACAGAAAGATAGGTTACCTGAAAGTCAAACTTTTCCAGAAAACGACAGGTTTTATAGACGGCGGGATGTTCAACCATGGTGGTAATCATGTGCCTGCCTTTTTTAAGGCGACCCATGAGCACACCTTTAATAGCCATATTGTCACCTTCAGAGCCACAGCTTGTGAACACAATCTCAGAAGGCTTTGCGTTTATAAGCTTAGCCGCCTTTTCCCTTGCCTCCTCCACATAAGGCTTAACTTCTCTGCCAGCCCAGTGTAAGGATGAAGGATTCCCAAATTTGTCCGTCAGGAAGGGAAGCATCGCTTCTCTGACTTCTGGTCTGACAGGCGTTGTGGCGTTATGGTCAAAGTAAACTTTTCTCATAGTTAAAAAGAGTATCAAATAGCACCAAAACAGTCAAGGAAAAAGCCAGTTTTTGGCTCTATTCACTAACCTTTATGTCCCCTTTTGTGTTATACTGCTACTATGAATTTTGATGTTGTGGAACATTTTTTAAAAAATCGACCAAGAAGAGTTATCCCTTTAAACGGATACAAACCTGCCGCTTCACTTGTCCCGATTGTTTTTAATAAAAAGTTACACCTGCTAATTACAAGAAGGGCTGACCATCTGAAAAATCATCCCGGTCAGTACTCCTTTCCGGGCGGGCACATTGAAGAAGGTGACAAGGCCCCCTTAGATGCGGCGTTAAGGGAGACAGAAGAAGAGATCGGCGTCAGGTCTTCTGATATAAAGATATTGGGCAGGCTTGATGACGTGGTAAGCGTTACAAATTTTCACTTATCCCCCTTTCTGGGCATCGTGCCATTTATGGAGCACTATCCCTTTGACAAAAATGAGGTGGCAAGTGTTCACATTATTCCGCTTAACATTTTTTCTGAACCACCCAGAGTGGCTTATTACCACTGGAATGGAGAGAAGAAAAAGAGTTACCTTTATAAATACGGAGAAGTTGAGATTTTTGGCGTAACTGCAAAGGTAATACACAACCTCATGAACATCCTGGAAGACTCTGGATTTTTCAATGCTTATAACGACTTGATTTAAAAAAGCTCAGCTATAGCCTTTGCAAAAATTTTATACCCCTCTTCGTTCGGATGGTCAAGCCCGGAAATAAGCAGCGAAGAGAGGTCTGTGCCTTCTCTCAGCTTCTGGTGCCATATCCTGTGTATATCAATAAAACCAACTTTTTTGTCCTTGCTTAACTTTTGCAGTTTATCGTAATACTTTCTCACCAGCTTGTCCGCCTCTTCGTCCTCCAGAACCTCCGAAGTGAGCACTAAAATTTCACAATCACAATTAGCCCTTAAATTGTCTATCATCTCAGATATGGTTTTCTCAAAATGTGCAAGGTTAACATTGCTGAAAGCGTCATTAATACCAAAGTTTATGGTAACAAAATGAGGTTTATAGGCAATCACATCCGTTTCAAATCTCATAAGGGCGTCTTCAGCCGTATCACCTGCACGTCCCTTGTTGTGCAGGGTAATATTTGCATCAGGATATTTTGCTTTTAGTAGCTTAACCAGCTTTTCGGGCCAGCCTTCAGACACACCATAACCTTCGGTAATAGAATCACCAAAGGCAACAAAAACCAACTCTTCCCCCTTTTTTAACCTTTCTTTAACCCTATCAAACATAGATAAATTTAAAAACCTCCCCTGTCCTTTGAAATATAAGGAAATTATACATAATGACGACACAAAATAAAAGAAAATATATAATTGTCAGACTTTAAAGACATGATGAAAAAGACAGGGAGACACCTTACAGGCGTCTCCCTGTCGGTCAGACGGTTATTTTTTCTTCTGTTTTGGCTTCGCTTCATCTGCTTTGTTTTGCTGCTGTTCCTGCTGCTGCATATGCTGCATCAACTGCGGATTTAAAGCCATCTGCTTTTCCATCGTAAGATTCTTCTTCGTCTCTGCCTCTACTATGCTGCCAGACACAATGTATTTTGCATCCTTATCGGTGTAAAAAATGATTGACTGATTGCCCAGTTTTAACACAACCTCGTAAAGCCCTGAAATCTCCTTCATCTTGTTCACTTCGGTAACCTCAAACTCCACTGGCATAACCTTTTTAACCGTTGCCTTCACACTATCCTTGGAAGGTGCTCCACCGCAACCCGCAAGAACAACCAGAACTGTAAAAACCGCAAAGCCCTCAAATAATCTCTTCATTAACCTCTTCTCCTCCTTTTAATTTTTATTAAAAATACTGAAAACACAAAAACTGCAAAACCACCCTGCCAGGTGTATTCAACAAAGTAAACTATGGGCGTAAGCATAAGACGTGTTGCTGTCCTCAAAACCTCATGTTTTCTGATAAAGTCGGCTATGGGCGGTGATGTCCTGTAATAGAAGCTAACGAAAGCCCTGCCCGGTGCATTGGTCAAAAGATAGTTGTCCCTGAACTTCCGTAAAACCACAACGTGTGGGTCTAAGTAGCTTCCGTATGCCGCAGTGGCTATAAAACACCCGCCACCAGAAGAAGCTGCGGTAGTCCCCGTAGTCGTTCCAGTTCCCCCTGTCGTTCCGCCTGTAGTGCCTGTCTGACCTGTGCCTCCTGTTGCACTTACATAAACTGCCTGAAGCAGAATCTGCTGACTTCCATCAGAGCTATTAATCGTAAAGCTACCGAGGCTGCTACCGTATGTGGCAGTACCAGTAAGATTGGGAGCAACATAGTATAAATTTAAGGTGTAAGAACCTTTTGCAGGAATAGTTACGTTTGTTGGGCTATCAACTATAACAAAGCTATTATCAGTCGGTGATGTAATAGAATTAATTGTCAGCGATGCATCCCCATTGTTAGTTATAACAATACTCTGCCAGCCTGTCGTTGTCCCCTCTGTAACATTACCAAAGTCAATACTGGTCACACTGTATACCGCCTTCCCACCTATCCCTTTGCCAGTTACGGTAGCCTTTTTCTCCCCAGCACTGGAAAGCACTAAAAGCTCCCCTTCATAGCTCCCCCTTGCTTGTGGTGCAAAGTTAATTGTTATCTCTTCATAGTCGTTGGCTGCTACAGTAAATGGTAGTGTGAGACCTCCTAAGTCTATCTCAAAGGAGTTTTCCGCATCACCTACCTCATCTCCTGTGTATTTGAGTGTATTAAAGAAAATCTGCGTAACTTCAAGATCTTCATCGCCTAAGTTGTATATCTTTACCGTCTTCGTAGCAGGTGTTGTGGTCTTCGCCATAATATCGCCCATCTCAAATTTGTCCCACATGGCAAGCGTTGGTCCTAAAGTGCCTTTTCCTGTAACGGGAATACTAACAGCAGGTATTATCTGGGGATTTGTCGTTATAACAATTGTGCCAGCCACTGTACCTGTATTGACCGGAGCGAAGGTAAGATTATAGTTAATTTCTTCGCCGTGTAAGAGGGTTTTTGGTAGTGTGGTACCATCTGTTGGTGTGAGTGTAAATCCTTGCGGCACAGATATACTGGTAATTTTATAGCTTGCACTGGATGTATTAGTAAGTTTTAAAGGTAGTATTTTTGTGCTGTTGATTCTTACATCACCAAAGTCAAAGCTTGCTGGTGTTGTTGTAAGCTGTGGTGCCTTTGCAACACCTCTGACCGATACTGTTACAGAAGTATTTACAGCGTCACCACTATTTATTGTGAAACTTCCGTTATAGCTACCTTCTGCTGTAGGATCAAATTTCACAATCAAAGGAAAGGTGGAGCCTGAAAGAAGCGTCATCGTGCCACCTGTAGGATAGACAAGGGAAAATGGTGCAGCAAGTGAAGTGGTGTCAATAGAGTCAATGGTAAATGGTTTGCTGCCCACATTTTTCACGATAACCGTCATTGTGTTGTTGCTGTCAGTTGCAACGGTTCCAAAATCTGCCTGTGATGGTGTAACCTGAATAAGTCCTTCGGTCGCACCTATGCCCTTTTCAACAGCTTCGGCTGTAAAGTCTACTACATAGGGTGAAGAAAGATGTTCAAAAATAAGTCGTACAGTCGTGTTGAAAGGACCTGCTTCAGTTGGTTTGAAGTACATATAAACCAGTAGCTTTTCACCTGGTTTTATAACCTTGTTATCCCAGAATGTTATAGCTGTGGAATCCGGGTCATCGTCTAATTTTAAAGGACCTTGCTCGTTATAATCTGCTCTTTCAAGAATGATATCTTTTAACCCTGTATTTTCAATCACATACAGGTATGTTGTTGCACTTCCAACCTCTACTTTACCTATGTTTACATAGCTCGGTGCACTAAAAGAAAAACTGTCTCCCGTTGCACTGCCTGTCAGATTCACGGTCTGATTGCCGTTTAAGGCATCTGTTGTGATTACAAAGCTACTTACATAGTTACCCGCACTGGTGGGCTTAAATGTTACAAGGATATTAAATGAAGCACCAGGCAGAATGGTTACGGGATTTACTCCTGTTGCAGGTTTTCCTATATAGCTTACTGTATATGCAGCATTTGAAGGTGTTGATATATCCGTAATTTTAAATGGCTGATTACCCGTATTGGTAACCACCACTGTTTTTGTAACAGAACTGTCTGTCGTAATTACACCCCAGTCTAACTGAGTGGGTGTCAGAACAATGTTCCCTCCTGAGACGGTTCCTTGCGATGTGGCTGTGCCAGAGAAGTTAATATTTTCTGTATTGGTTAGGTCATGTTCAAAAAGTATTTTTAAATCAGAAGAAAAATTGCCCGCCTGAGATGGTGCAAACCTTACCTGTAAAACAAGGGAGTTTCCTGCAGGAAGTGTAACAGGCGTTTGTGGCAGGTTTAAGACTGTAAAAGGTGCCTGAGGTATGTCAAAATTAAGTATCTTTACATCAATCTGTCCACTATTCTGGATCAGAAAGCTTTTGGTTTCTGTAGAGCCAGCTCCAATGGTGCTGAATGTAACATTTGGGGGAACATTAACAGTGGGGGTGGCTGCTATACCCTGCAGTTGAACCACCGGATCACCATTTGAGGCATCAGAATTAACGGTGAGACTATTGGAATAGGTGCCGTCAGCGGTTGGGGCAAACTTTAGAGTAACCGTATAGGTGCTTCCGGGTAACAGCGATATGGGAAATACCGGGGCAAACACGTAACTAAAAGGTGCTGTCGGATTAGTTATTCCTGTAACAGTGAGTATTGAGTTGCCCGAGTTTTTAATGGTGAGTGCCATAGTTTTTGTTGAGTCTGTTGCGATTGTTCCAAAATCGAGGGCGGAAGGATCGGGTATCATCTGTATCTTTGGTGTGGCACCCAGTCCGGTTAAAGAAATAGTCTGGTTGCCACCATCACTTTGGATGGTTAAAGAACCAGTATATGTCAGCATGTCTGTTGGTGAAAATCTAACAGTAACTGTTTTGCTGCCACCCGGTGTTATTGGCGCCGTTGCGCTTACAGGGATACTGAAGGCGGTGCCGTTTAATGTGTAAGAAAGGCTTGTTATATCTGAATTACCGTTGTTGGTAATTGTTATATTCAAATCCTTGGTTCCTGTTATAAGCTGTGTTCCGAAGTCAAGGACTGTGGTGTTTACAGACATTAAGGGTGCAACACCGTTACCAGAAAGATTGATAGTCTGTGATAAGCCAGCCACATCGGTCTGAATGTCAAGCTGGGCGGTGAAATTACCTACCTGTGTTGGCTGAAAGGTTACCTGAACTGTAATAGATTTGCCAGGATCTAGAGATCCTGAGGTAGGACCTGATATGGTGTAAGGTGGTTGAGCACCTGTTATATTAGTGATACTGTATGGTTGATTGCCGCTGTTGGTGATTTTAAAAGAAAGCACCTTGGAGTTTCCTACCTTAACATTCCCAAAGTCCAGATTATTTTTGTCAACAGAGATATCTGGCTTAACAGAACTTCCCTGAAGATTAACGGTGGCAGTTCCGCCATCAGAAACTATGTTAAAGGAGGAGGTAAAACTGCCCTCCTGTTTTGGTGCAAATTTTACGGTAAGCGTAGCTTCTGCCCCAGGAACAAGGTCTAAATAGTCTCCGTCATTCTGTGCAGCAAGCTGTGCAGGTAGTGACTGGTGCTGGAATGTGGTGGCACTGAAGTTGCCAAAGGTTGGCGGAGAAACATAGTCAACCCTTAAGGTGGTGTCACCCACATTTTTAATCTTGAACGACTGGGTGGCAAACTGACCTTTAGTCACCGTACCAAAATCAAGCAGGGGCGGAGAAAAAGGTTTATTATCTGTTGTTAACAAAAATAAGGCAGGATTACCTAAACTAAATCTCTGCCCGTATATATCAGAACCGTATGAATTATAGTTTCTCCCATCTTTCCAGACTGCAAGAAACTGATTGTGTTCATTGCTGTAGGCGATAGTGGGAACAAGCTGGCTGCCGGAAGAGGTTGAAATGGGGTAATTATTACCCCTCAAAGAGGCCTCCAGATCCACGTATTGACCAAATATATCAAGGTTTTCCTGAGAAATTGTGCCATTTCTTCCATCCTGCCAGATTACAAAAAATCTCTGGTTTACGCTATCATAAGTCACATAAGGTCTTGACTGGTTGCTGTTTTTAACATTGTCGTCCTGACCACCATCGTTATCTGTATCCTGATAACTTATGAGAAAATTGTCTTTGTATAAGCCGCCACCAGAAAAAAGAAGCTGTCCATAAATTTTTGTGTTACCTTTTTTATTGATTTCGTTATTTCCCTCATCTTTATCCCTCATATCTTCCCACACAATAAGGAAACGTTTTGAGATGGGATCAAAAGAAACGGAAGGATAGTATGAGGCTACATCGCTGAAATCAACTTTTAGGGTTTCTATTGAACCAAGACATAAATATTGGTTATAAGTTGCATATATGTGGTTTTTACCATCGTCATAATTACTTGTGGTGAAAGTTGAGGACACCTGATCCCAGAAGTTACAGACGCCATCATTACCAAGATCATTACAACTGTTACTCATTACACCCTTGTCTCTAACACCTTCAAAGGCAAACAATGTTTCTGGTGATGTGGTATCAGTGGAAACATCTATATTATTTGCGTTTCTGAAGTATTCGTATGTATATTCTTCAGAAAGGGCGGTGTTTGTTGCGGTAATTAACCTGTTGAGCCTGTTCAGGTTGTTTCTGAAAACATCCCCGCCAGTCGTACCCAGACAGTTCTTTTGCTCATCTAATGTGTCTCCATCAATAACTGCATATGCCCCAGACCGCTTGTCTCCAAAAGTCCATGCCACAGGTGTATGTCCAAAGGCAAGCTCTGAAGACACATTAAGGTTGTCCCTTAAATCTATCCATGTAATATAAAACCTATCCTTAGTCGGATCAAAGGTGATCTTTGGATTTTGTCTTAGTGTAAGTCTTGAGCCGTATTCTGAAAAGGTTATCTCTCTTGAAGAATCTGAGTAGTAATTGTGATTTATAGTAGCCGCTCCTCCTTTTGGAAATGCCGTCTGGAAGGTAATAGTAAAACTGCCGGAACTGTAATTTATACTGCCTGTTCCATCACCTGCAATTTTGCCGTCACCAGTGTCATAAGCGTATTTACCACTACCAGAAATAGTAAAGCTCCCCGGGACCACAGGAACCTGTCCCGAAGTAACTGAGCCTGATACTGTGGTAACACCACTTAGATTAGAAAAAGTTTTGGCTGTGCCGGTAACTTTCCTGTTAACTCTGTAACTTACCAGAATACGTGAAAATGTGGAAGGAGCTGTGGAAAATGAAGCATTTGTAATAGTCCCTGTAGTGTAATCGATCGTGCCACCACCAATACTACCTAAACCATTATCCGTAATCGTCTGATTACCATCACTCATTGTAACAGAGCCCGGGACCACTGGTTGATAATTCAACGTAACACTGAAACTGTAGGTTAGTCCATCACCCTGTCCCACATAATCTACAGCAGAACCGTCTCTATAAATTTTTGCGTCATTGTAATTTGTGGTTTTTTCTGTACCCAAACCGTAGCCACCACATGTTGAATTTATATTAGGTACATTAATTTCTTTGAAAAATATGTAACCTGCATCGCCACCACCTCTTTCGTCCTGCCACACAACCACAATTTTGTCATCGCCTGTCTGATTCTGAAGCACATCTTTATCCCTGTAGGCTGCCCTCGGAACCGTCTGATTACCCGGTGCTGTTGTTAGAGCAAAGGATTCGCCACATATGGTGCCGTCGGTATTTACAAACTGGCCGTAAATATCTGCCCCTGTTATATTTGCGTCTCTATAGTCTTCCCAAACTGCGAAATAAAGCTTCTTGTCAGGTAGGTATATGACATGCGGATTTTGTTGATCCCCAGTTAAGGTTGATGAATACTGTCCCTGTTTTACACCTTTACCGCTTAAGAGTATCTCACTTCCTTCAAGTTTTGCCACCTTTACCTTTCCGCCAGATAGTTCCCTGTCAAGTATGCCGTTTAGGTCTTTGCCACCCTGACCGCCACACCTGACAAATATGGAAACAAGGAGAAGTGTTAACGTTATTGATAACAAGAGCCTTTTCACATTGCCCTCCTGATAAAGGATTTTAAGGCACTAAAGGTACAAATGCCCTTTAAAAACAATAACTCCTATGCAAATTTTAATCCCATACATAATAAGTGTCAAGAAAATAAAGCATTTTCAAATGTCTAAACCTTTATTCTATATGTTGTGCCTGTTGGAGCATCCTCAAGTTCAATACCCAGTTCTGTCAGTTTATTCCTTATCTCGTCGGCTTTTTTGTAATCTTTTTGAAGTCGTGCTGTCTTTCGTTCCTTAAGCATCAATTCTATGTCGCTTCTGGTTACACCCTGCTTTTCAAGAAGTATATCAAGTGACCTTTCAAAAAAAGTTTTTGGCTCCTCCTGCAGGATACCAACCGCCTTTGTCAAGGAAAACAGCTTTTTCAGAGCAAAATTAAGAGAAGCAGCCTCATTGGCACCAAACTTTTTAAAATGTTCCTGAAAGTATTTGTTCACAATCCTCATAAACTCGTGCAGTGACGCCAAAGCCAGTGCTGTATTGAAGTCGTCAGCCATTGCTGCATCAAAGGCATTTTCTGCCTCAGTTAAAGAGGCTTCCAGTGCCTGATCCAACTTGCCTCCCTCATAGGAAACAGTATCAGCCTTTTCCTTCCAGTTTTTGATGCTTAGATACATTCTTTTTAATGTAACCTCCGATTCTGCTATCTTTTCGTAATCAAAGTCCATGGGACTTCTGTAATGGTGTGAAAGCACAAAAAGTTTGAGTGCCTCGGGATGATAACGAGCTGTTAGCTCCCTTATGGTAAGCACATTGCCTAAGGATTTGCTCATCTTTTCCTTGTTTATGTTTACAAAACCGTTATGTAACCAGTATCTTACAAAAGGCTTTCCGCTATATGCCTCGCTCTGGGCGATCTCGTTTTCATGGTGAGGAAAAACAAGGTCTAAGCCCCCGCCATGAATATCAAAAGAATCACCTAAAAGTTTTGAAGACATGACAGAACATTCAAGATGCCAGCCCGGTCTTCCCTGTCCCCACGGGCTATCCCAGTAAGGCTCATAGTCATAACGACGTCTTTTCCACAAAGCAAAATCGAGAGGATTTTTTTTTCTTTCGTCCACGTCCACACGAGCGCCAGCAATCAGTTCATCCAGCGGTTTTTTCGAGAGTTTACCATACTCCTTAAAGCTTTCGACAGAAAAATATACATCACCATCCACTTCATAAGCATTGCCTTTTTCGATAAGTACTTTTACCATCTCTATCATATCCGCAATATATTCTGTTGCCCTCGGCGTGTAGGTGGGCCTCTCTATGCCCAGAATCTCCATGTCTTTATCAAACTCTCTGATATACTTTTCGGAAATGTCGTTAAACCTTACGCCTTCGTTTTTAGCCTTGTTTATTATCTTGTCATCAATGTCTGTGTAGTTACGAACATAAACAACCTCGTAACCTGCACGGTATTTAAGGAAACGTTGTATAGCATCAAACACAATCTGGGAACGGGCATGACCGATGTGAGACATGTCATAGGCTGTAATACCACAAACATACATTTTCAACCTGCCTGCCTCAATGGTTTTCAATGTTTCCTTTTGCATGGTCTGGGTGTTAAAAATCTGTATAACCATTAAACTCCCCTTTTTACTTAATTTTTTTTAGCAAAACAACCGCCATGGCGGCAATGCCTTCCTTTCTGCCAAGAAAACCCATTTGTTCCGTAGTTGTTGCTTTTATGCCTATTTTTTCTGAAGGAATATTAAGAATCTCCGAAAGCCTTTCTTTCATGGCTGACACATAGGGCATTATTTTCGGCTTTTCACAGATAATTGTGGAGTCAATGTTTTCTGTAATAAAACCTTTGTTTTTTGCAATCTCTACAGCCTTCTTCAGAAAAATAAGGCTGTTCATGTTTTTGTATGTCATATCGCTGTCTGGGAAAAAGGAACCTATGTCGCCTTCGCCTAAGGCACCAAGAATTGCATCCACCATTGCATGAACAAGACAGTCTGCATCAGAATGACCAACAAGTCCCAGATGGTAATCTATTTCCACGCCACCAAGAATAAGTTTTCTTCCTTCGCCAAGGCGGTGAAAATCTATTCCTAATCCAACTCTTTTTTCCATAAAATCTTTGCAAACGCTTTAATTATATCTAAATCTTCCTTAAAAGTAAGCTTCAAATTGAATCTTTCGCCATCAACGATGTGGACCTTTATGCCGTGACTTTCAAGCAGCATTGCCTCGTCTGTGTATTCTGTCTCAAAGTCACTTACCGCAAGCACCCTTTTTAAAAGACTAACTTTAAAGCCCTGCGGCGTCTGAGAAAAACCGATGTTATCCCTGTTTAGTGTCTTTTTCACAACACCATCTTTTACTTCTTTAACCGTTTCCGTTGACATTAAAACAGGCACACAGGCACCATTTTGCCTGGTGCAATGGTAAACCTTTTTAAACAACTCCTTTGTTGCAAGAGGTCTGGCACTATCGTGAATGAGAACAACACCATCCTTTTGCTCAATGGAATTTATGGCGTTTAAGACAGAGTCCTGCCTTCTTTTTCCGCCTTCCACAAGTCTAACACCGAGATTCATTTTTTCGAATAACGAAAGCATCCCTGAAGGATAGGTAAGGATAATTCTGTCCTTTTTGACCAGAGAGGCTGCTGTTTCAACGGAATAAGACAAGACGGGCTTCCCTTCCAGAACCGCAAACTGCTTTGGTAAATCATTAGTATCAAAACGTTTGCCAATTCCGGAAGCCAAAATTATGATATAGAGCTCATCATTCATCTATCAGTTTTTTATCTGAGAAAATATGATGCGTCCCGAAGGGGTCTGAAGAACACTTTTTACTTCAACCTCCACTTTTTGTCCCACAAACTTTTTCCCATCTTCCACCACAATCATGGTGCCGTCATCCAGATAGGCTACGCCCTGTCCCGGCTCTTTTCCCTCTTTAAGAATATACACAACCAGTGTTTCCCCCGCAATTAGTGACGGTTTCAGTGCGTTTGCCAGAATATTAAGATTGAGGTTAAAAATTCCCTGAAGCTCTGCCACCTTGCTCAGATTATAATCTGTTGTAACCAGCTTTCCGCCCAGTTTTTTTGCCAGAGAAACAAGCTTCAGATCAACCTCTTTAATGCGAAAAAAATCTATATCTGAAATTTCCACTTCATTTGATACTTTCTGCATCCTTGAGATAACATCAAGCCCACGCCTGCCTTTGTTTCGCTTAACCGGATCAAGGGAGTCAGACAAAGTCTGCAACTCTTTTATAACAAACTGCGGAACAATAAAGGGACCTTCAAGAAATCCGCTTTCAATAATTTCAATAATGCGTCCATCTATTAAGACACTCGTGTCAAGGACTTTTGGCAGTCGTGGCGCGTTTTCCGTCTTTTTTTCATCCAGAAATGGCAGCTTAATACTCTTTGACTTTTCAATACCAACAGAAATGCCGATATAGGCAAGCAAAATCCCTGTTATCAATCTGAATCCGAGGGTATAACCCAAAAACTCAACACTCCAGTTAGGATTATCAAGATAGGATGTGAAGAAATATAATGGTGACATGGCTATGGCAAACCCAAGAAAGCCACCGATAAAATATTTTAGCGAGACCCTTAAAATTATGTCACGGATAATGATTGCTAATAAACCTAAACCGAAGCCTGCAAACCCGCCTAAGGTTGCGTAGCCAGTTTCATGAAAAATTTTGTTAAAGAAAAAATAACCACTCAGGGAACTAAAAATCAGTAAGCAGACTTTTATTACATACACTTATAACTATCCTTGAACCGAAAGCACAGAGCTTATTTTCTTCCAGACAAGCTCTTCTGAACAGTCTTCACAGCAAGCCAACTCTTTTATCAAAAGCTTTCTAACCGTTTCCAGCAGCTTTTTTTCACCAAAAGATAAAGGTTTTTGACTCTGGAGCATAATAAGTTCCTTAAGCATTTCTGCAAGATCAAGGATTGACCCGCTTTTAAGTTTGGACATGTAATCTCTTTGCCTTCTGTTCCATGGAATAATCTTTGAACATTTACAATCATCCTTCTTTTTCAACACATTAAAAACCTTTTCCACCTCATCCTTGCTTACAAGATGCCTTAAACCAACCTCTTTAACCTTTGAACGGGGCACCATCACCGTCATTCCAGAATCAATTATACGAACCACATAAAAATGTTCTTCTCTGTCGGAGACCCTTCTGTTCTCAATCTTTTCAATGACGCCGACGCCATGCGCCGGGTAAAACGCCTTATCCCCCAAGGCAAACATAAAGACCCCCTTTTAGTTTATTATCCCCCCTAATTAGTGATTACTAATTCTAATATATAACAATAAAATTAGTCAAGTTTTTTTTGACTTCAGTCAATTTTTACCTCACCACCACTTTTATAACACATTGAAATCAAAAGAATGCCGTCTTTCAGATTAGCATTTATTTTATCAGGGTCTATATTATGGTGAAGTTCTATAACCTTCTCAAAAAGCCCATAGGGACGTTCCAGAAGGTGATACTTTTGGTTGCCGCCCTTGTAATGCGTCTGCTTTACACCCTTTATTACAAGCCTGTTGTTATTAAAAAGAAGTTTTATATCACCAGCATCAACACCCGGCAGCTCTACCTCAACAAAAACACCGTTTTCGCTTTCATAAATATCCATCTGTGGCGAAAAGTAACCGTTTTTAAAAGGCTTTTTAAAGCTGTGACTGTCGCCAACTATCACATCTACTGAAAAAAACTGTTCTTCCTTTTTTCTCATGGCATTCTGAAAGAAACGATCCTTGTGCCTCTTTGCGTTTTAAGCTGTAATGTGCAGGCAGCATTTGTAGCAAGATTATTTATAATATGGGCAACCTGTTCAACATTTTCAACAATCACGTTATTCACCCTTACGAGATAATCCCCCACCTTAATACCGAGGGTTACAGCAAGAGAGTTTGGTAAAACATCCTCCACAACAACACCATTCTTAGTATCAGATAGCCTTATGCCAATTTTTTCCAGTTTTGTACCTGCTGTCTCCAGTTCCCCCTGTTTTCCCACCACAACTTTTAGAGTAATTTCTTTTTTTTCTCTGAGAACCTTGACAGATATCCTCGTATCGGGCTTATACATGGCAATGATTTTCGGCAGTTGCATTGCATCATCAATCTTTTTGCCATCTATTTCTATTATTATATCGCCTTCCTTCAATCCAGCCTTTTCTGCCGGTGAATTTTTTGTCACCTCTTCCACAAGGGCTCCGGCAACATTCTCAAGTCCAAAACTTTCAGCCAATTCCTTCGTTACCTCTTTTATCCTGATGCCTAAATACCCTCTGACAATTTTACCTTCTTTCAACTGGGGTAGAAGCGCCTTTGCCATATTGATGGGAATTGCAAATCCAATTCCCTGACCACCAGAAATGATAGCTGTGTTAATGCCCACCACTTCGCCCTTCAGATTAAAGAGAGGCCCGCCTGAGTTACCAAAATTTATGGGCGCATCGGTTTGTATAAAATCATCGTAGGGACCTGAGCCGATTACCCTGCCTTTTGCACTAACAATACCCTTGGTAACGGTGTGTGACAGACCGAAGGGATTACCAATGGCAACCACCCAGTCACCCACCTGAAGTGCATCGGAGTCACCCATCTCGGCATATGGAAGATCATGCTTAGCCTCAATTTTAAGAAGGGCTAAATCTATCTTCGGATCCTGTCCCACCAGCTTTGCGTCAATATCCTCTTTTGAGCCATATAACCGCACCTTTATAACAGAGGCATCTTTCACCACATGATTGTTGGTTAAAATGTAACCATCAGGGGAAATAATCACTCCTGAGCCCAGACTCTGGCGTTGAAAATTGTGAGGTGTATCAAACCCAAAAGGGGATTCACCGAAAAATTCCCTGAAAAAATCAAAAGGCAGAGGTCTGTTTTGCTTAACAATCTGGGTGGTGCTTACATTGACTACGGTAGATTCCACCTTTTTTACAACAGATGCAAAACTTTCAAGTTCTCTGGCAAAAGAAACATTAGCTAAAAATAAAGAAACTATCAGCAACACAATCATTTTTATTTTCATCCGTCACACCTCCGTCATCTATCGTAATGTTCGCAACACTCTTTTACCAAACAATTTAATTTTATTCATTTTGTAACAATATGTCAAATAGCAGTGTGTTAAACAATAATTTAAACAAGCATGAACATAACTTATTTTAAAATAAAAAAGGCTGTCTCTTACCCCCCCCCTTGCTGGTTAATGACAGCCTTTTGGTTGTGAAAATGATTTAGATTTTATTTTACAAAACTTGCCTTTCTCTTTTCTAAAAAGGCGGTTATGCCTTCCTGCCCTTCTTTTGATATTCTGGCTTTTGCTATCACCTTCGGTGCTTTATCTCTTCTCAGTTCCATCGGGTTTTCAAGCTGGTAGGCGATAAGCTTTTTTGTTTCCGCTATCCCCTCTGGTCCGCAGGTAAAAAGCATTTTCTTCAGTTTTTCAAGCCGTTCTTCCATTTTTTCATAATCTTCTTCCACATAGTTTACAAGCCCCATTCTTAAGGCTTCGGCTGTGTCAAATAGTGCAGCGGTTATTAAAAACTCTTTTAATGCATAAAAATTAAGCCTTTTTACAAGGTAAGAAGAGATGACGGCTGGTACCAGTCCCAGTTTTACTTCCGTAAATCCAAACTTTGTGTCTTTATGACTTATAACAATATCTGATGAGGCAAGTATCCCTGTGCCTCCACCAAATACACCACCCTGTACCATTGATATAACTGGCTTTGGACAGGTGTAAATGGCATAAAACATGGCGTCAAGTCCTTTTGCATCCTTTTCGTTTTCCTCTTCCGTATAGTCCCTCATCTTTTTCATCCAGTTCAGGTCAGCCCCTGCACAGAATGATTTTCCTGCACCTCTTATTACAGCTATACGTTCATTGCCCGTTGCTATATTATTGAAAGCATCGGTTATTTCCGCAATCATAAATTCATTGAAGGCGTTGTGAAGGTCGGGACGGTTTAAGGTAACTGTAACCACATCGCCGTCTGTCCCAACTGTTATATATTCGTAATTTTTGTATACCATCTTGCCCTCCGCTAATTTTTAATGGAAAAAACGGTGCCGAGCAGTTCCGTAGCAAGGGTATAAGGATCAACCTCTCTTTTAGAAAGTTTCTCCTCCCAGATTTGCCACATACTGTCTGATTTAATCCTTGCCATTACAGATTTTGACAGTTCATCCAGAAGCACTTTTTCAAACATCTTTTTTGCCCTTTTTGCAAAAAATCTTTGAAAACTGCCTGTCTTTTCAAGAAAATGCTTGTGTTCATAAATCTTCTGCACCAGTTCCTGTAAGCCTTTACCACTATTTGCCTCCACAAGGAGTACCGGTGGCCTGAAACGCCCTTCCCAGTTAACCATGTCCAACATACCCACAATTTCACGGTATGCCCTGTCGGAACCTTCTCTGTCTGCTTTGTTGACAACAAAGATGTTGCCTATTTCCATCACTCCTGCCTTTATTGCCTGCACGTCATCTCCGAGTCCCGGCACCGTAACAAGAATGGATGTGTGTGCCAGATCAACCACCTCCACTTCATCCTGCCCGACACCCACCGTTTCAAGAATGATGATGTCCTTTCCCATGGCGTCCATAACAAGCGATATTTCTTCTGTTGAAGCGGTAAGCCCTCCTAAATGACCACGGCTTGCCAGACTTCTTATGAACACCTCGGGATCGTTGGAATGCCTCTGCATTCTGATTCTGTCTCCAAGTATGGCTCCACCTGTAAAGGGACTTGAAGGGTCAACAGCTATGACTCCCACCTTTCTACCCTCTTTTCTAAAGCAGGCTATTAGCTGGTCAACTAAGGTGCTTTTACCTGCCCCCGGAGGACCTGTAATCCCGATTATGAACGCATTGCCTGTGTTTTTGTAAAGCTTTTTAAGCTCTTCCCTGCCCTCCGTCATCTCGTCGTCCAGAAGACGCATCAGCCTTGCGGAAGCCCTGATATCACCCTCTAAAACCTTTTCTGCCAAACCCATTTATCTTCCTTTTACCCCTTTAATGTGAATTTCCATGCACAGTAATAGTCATTACTTATACGCTCAGGCGGAGCACTTACCACCTCAGTTTCAAACCGTTCGTCTATCGCCTTGGCAAAATAGGTGTATTCCACCAGTCCCACACTTTTACAGGGGAAAAGGTCCATCTTTTTTCTTTCCCTTGCTGACTGTACCCTACAGTCAATCATCTTTAACACAACTGTGTTGTCATCCACCTTTTCAATAACCTGATTGTTGATCCGGCGGTACATTCTGAAGTTAAGCGCCTTTATTAGCCCATCAACACCACTGTTTTCCGGCAGCTTTAGCCGTTCCTTTATACGCTTTGCCTCCACCACCGTGAATTCACGCCATGCCTCCGCATCCAGTTTTATGGCTGCTTCCATGCCAAAGTTGCGTTCAACCGCCTGAAACCATAAGCCATCATGGGCAAGCCAATTTTTTGCTTCATCAACAATTATCTCTATTAATTCTTCTTTTGTAAGATTTTCGAGTTCTGGAAACTTCATATAATCTTCCCCAATCCAAGATGTCTTGCAATAACTATTCTTTGTATTTCTGAAGTGCCTTCACCAACCTCGAGGAGTCTCTGGTCACGGTAAAACCTTTCTATGGCATACTCTTTCATGAGACCATAGCCGCCATGTATCTGCTGGGCATGCCACACACAAAGCCTCATTGTTTCTGAACAGTAGAGTTTTGCCATGGCAGCCTCTTTTCCAAAAGGTTTTTTGTTGTCGGCAAGCCAGCAGGCTTTGTAAAGAAGACTCCTTGCCGCCTCTATCTGCATGGCACAGTCAGCAAGTTTAAATGCATTTGCCTGAAATTCACCTATGGGCTTGCCAAACTGGACACGTTCCTTTGCATACTTTAACCCAAGTTCAAAGGCACCCTGTGCACCACCCAGTCCCATGGCACCTATTGATAATCTGCCACCATCAAGGGTTTTCAGCATCTGTTTAAAGCCATCACCTCTACGTCCCAGAAGGTTTTCCTTTGGTACACGACAGTCGGTGAAGAAAAGCTCTGCCGTGTTGCTTGCACGCCACACCATCTTTTTGTGCATCGCCTGTTTGGTCAGTCCCGGTGCGTCAGCAGGCACCAGAATACAGGACATTTCTGGCTTTCCGTCTGAAAGGGTGCCTGTTCTTGCCTGAACCACGATTACGCCTGTCATATCGTTGGCTCCGTTTGTTATGAAAATTTTACTTCCATTAATCACCCATTCGTTGCCATCTAAAACCGCTGTTGTTTTTGAATTGCCAGCATCTGAGCCTGCATTTGGTTCCGTCAGTCCAAAGGCTGCCAGTATTTCGCCTGAACAGAGTTTCGGAAGCCAGTATTTTTTCTGTTCCTCATTTCCGAAGTAGTAGATAGGTGAGATACCCAGTGAATTGCCTGCAGCAACCGTTGCCGCCTGAGAGGCGTCAATGCGTGCCAGTTCTTCAACTACTATGATATAGGAAAGATAATCAAGACCGGCACCACCATACTCCTCCGGCACAATCATGCCAAAAAAGCCAAGTTCAGCCATCTTTTTTGTAAGTTCGTAAGAAAACTCCTCTTTCTCGTCAAGCTCTGCCGCCTTAGGTGCAATCTCCTTTTCGGCAAACTCCCTCACCGTTTTTCTTAGCTGTTCCTGTTCTGGCGTTAGGTCAAAACTTATAGCCATAAAAATCCCTCTCCCCCTTTGTTTATTTATATTTTTGGTTTTATTGTGTTTCTCGCCCATTCTACAATTGTTTCAAGCGGTGTGCCCGGGGTAAAAAGCTCCGCCACACCTTTGCTTTTCAGAAAGGCAATATCTTCATCAGGTATAATTCCTCCCCCAAATAGCACTATGTCTTCCGCATTCTTTTCTTTCAAAAGTTCCAGTACCCTTGTGAATAGGTAGTTGTGGGCACCAGATAAAACACTCATGCCTATTGCATCCACGTCTTCCTGCAAAGCAATATTCACAACCTCCTCTGGTGTCTGATGGAGACCTGTATAAATCACTTCAAAACCAGCATCCCTTAATGCCCTTGATACTATCTTGACCCCTCTGTCGTGCCCGTCAAGTCCTGGTTTTGCCATTAAAATTCTTACTTTTCGCATATCTATCTTTACCCTCCAAATATTTTATTTAATTTTTAAAACATTGCAGGTTCTCTGTATTCCCCGAACACCTCTTTCAGGGTGTCAACAATCTCGCCGATAGTTGCGTAGGCTTTTACCGCTTCGTATATGAAAGGAATAATGTTGTCTTTACCTTTAGCCGCCTTTTTCAACTCTCTCAGTGAATGTTCCCATGCCCGCTGATCTCTCGTTCTTCTGACTTCCTGTGTGCGGGCAATCTGTTTCTTCTCAACCTCGTCATCAATTTTCAGAAGCGGTATGGGTATTTCTTCCTGCATCACATATTTATTAACACCAACGATGGTCTTCTCCCCTTTGTCAACCGCCTGCTGGAACCAGTAGGCGTGATCCATTATCTCCCTCTGGGGATAACCATGTTCTATCGCCTTCACCATGCCACCCAGGTCGTCAATCTTTCTGAAATAGTCATAGGCACCCTTTTCCATCTCGTTTGTAAGCCTTTCCACAAAATATGAGCCTCCGAGAGGATCAATGGTGTTTACCACACCTGATTCTTCCGCAATAATCTGTTGTGTTCTCAGTGCCACCGTAACCGCAAGTTCTGTAGGAAGTGCCAGCGTTTCGTCCATTGAGTTTGTATGTAGGGACTGTGTTCCACCCAATACGGCAGCAAGTGCCTGTATTGCCACCCTTACGATATTGTTTAAAGGCTGTTGTGCCGTTAATGTACATCCCGCCGTCTGTGTGTGAAATCGTAACATCCAGCTTCTCGGATCCTTTGCTTTAAACGTTTCTCTCATCTCTCTCGCCCAGATTCTTCTTGCGGCTCTGTATTTGGCTATTTCTTCAAAAAAGTCGTTGTGGGCATTGAAAAAGAATGACAGTCTCGGAGCAAATTCATCCACATCTAGTCCAGCCTTTATACCAGCCTCCACATAGGTTAAACCGTCTTTCAGTGTAAAGGCTAACTCCTGTAGTGCCGATGAACCAGCCTCCCTTATGTGATAACCTGAAATAGAAATGGTGTTCCATCTGGGAACATGTTTTGCACAAAAGCCAAATATATCGGTTATTATTCTTAAAGAAGGTTCCGGTGGAAAGAGCCACGACTTCTGGGCAATGTATTCCTTCAGTATGTCATTTTGGATTGTTCCACCAATCTTGTCCCAGGACACCCCCTGTTTTTCTGCCACAGCCATATACATACAGAGCAGAATTGAGGCGGGTCCGTTAATGGTCATTGAGGTGGTTACCCTGTCGAGGGGAATGCCGTTGAACAAAATCTCCATGTCCGCCAGCGAATCAATGGCTACACCGCATTTCCCCACTTCACCTCTGGCACGTGGGCTATCGGAATCAACACCCATAAGCGTGGGCATATGAAATGCAACAGAAAGACCGGTCGTCCCGTGACTTAAAAGGTATTTGTATCTCTGGTTTGTGTCTTCTGCAGTACCGAATCCGGCAAACTGACGCATTGTCCAGATTTTACCCCTGTACATTGTGGGCTGGACACCCCTCGTAAAAGGATACTCTCCCGGGAAACCCAGTTCGTTAAGATAATCGAAACCTTCAAGATCAGCAGGCGTATAAAGTCTTTTTATCTCCTGATTAGATACGGTGGTAAACTTCTGTTCCCGTTCAGGATTTTTTTTAAGATGTTTTTCCAAGCAGTCCTTTTCCCATCTTTCAAAACTGTCTTTAACTCTGCCGTTCATAAAAACTCCTTTTTACTTTAATGCTTAAATTAAATTTCAAAAATCGATGCCTTTCCGACCCATTATCCCGTCTGTGCTGTAGTAATGCTTAATTTCTTTGAATTCTGTAACAAGGTCTGCTATTTCTAAAAGTTCCTTAGGGGCATACCTGCCAGTCAGAACTATTTCTATATCTTCTTTGTTTATGCCTCTCAAAAGCTTCAGGAGGTCTGTAAGAGGGATAAGTCCGTAATCCAGTGCCACACAAATCTCGTCAAGGATAAATATTCTGTAGTTTCCACTATGCAGGTTTTTTTTGAAAAACTCATAGGCATCAACGGCATACTGTCTGTCAACCTCGTTTGGATTATCTTTACTGACAAAACAGCTTCGCCCGAAGGCATGTAACTCCACATAGGGATAAAGAAGTCTCACAGCCTCATGTTCACCATAACCACAATCGTAACTTTTCATAAACTGTATTATCAGGCTCCTGACAGAATGTCCCGCTGCCCTTAGTGCAAGTCCCAAGGCAGCCGTTGTTTTACCTTTGCCATCACCTGTATAAATCTGAATCACTTTATCACTTCCCTTGCTATCACCATTCTCTGCACTTCTGAAGTGCCCTCATAAATTGTGGTAACCTTAATATCACGCAAAAACCTTTCAACAGGATACTCTTTGCTGTAGCCATAACCACCCAGTATCTGAACCGCTTTAAGGCAGGCTTTGTTTGCCACCTCAGAGGCAAACAGTTTTGCCATTGAACCTTCTTTTGTAAATGGCAGTTTGTTCTCCTTTAAAAAGGCAGCCCTTAAGGTAAGAAGCCTTGCCGCATCCAGCTCCGTGTAGGCATCGGCTATCATCCATTGTATTGCCTGAAATTCAGCGATAGGTTTGCCAAACTGCACCCTTTCTTTGGCAAAATTAGCGGCATAATCCATAGCCGCATAGCCCACACCAACAGCAAGAGAGGCAATACCTATTCTGCCACCGGCAAGCTCCATAAGGGCAATTTTATAGCCATCACCTTCATTTCCCAGCAGCTGTTCGTAAGAAACAAAACAGTCAGAAAAAGCCACTTCATTGGTGGGCGAGGCACATTGTCCCATTTTTTCCTCTTTTTTACCAACGATTAAACCTTTTGCATCGGCAGGCACAACAAAGGCAGAAATCCCCTTTTTGCCCGCCTTTTTATCGGTAACCGCCCACACCACAAAACAACCTGCAACCTCTCCGCTCGTGATAAAAATCTTGTTGCCATTCAGAACATATCCGCCATCCACCTTATCAGCTCTTGTCTGGATTGATGCTGCATCAGAACCAGCTCCCGGTTCGGTAAGGCAAAATCCTCCCGCCAGATATTCTCCACTGCACAGAGGGGGCAGAAATTTTTTCTTCGCCTCTTCTGTCCCGAACTCCTGTATCACCTCTGCAACCATGTTTGTAACAGACATGGTGACAGCAACGCTCGCACTCACCTTTGCGATTTCTGTAATTGCAAGGGACAGAGCCACCGCACCTGCCTCCTGTCCGCCATACTCTTCCTTTATGTTCATCCCCATAAAACCTAATTCGGCAAGCTTTTTAACAATATTGGCAGGAAATTTATGTCCTTCTTCGTATTCCTTAATGACAGGGGCAATCTCTTTTTCTGCAAAGCTTTTTGCCGTATCCCTTATGAGTTTCTGTTCTTCAGTGAGTGTTAAATTCATCTTTTTCTCCACTAACCTTTAAGTATGTTTGAAGAAATAACAAGCCTCTGAATTTCTGAAGTGCCTTCATAAATTTCGGTTATTTTTGCATCTCTGAAATAACGTTCAACAGGATACTCCTTTGAGTAACCATAACCGCCATGTATCTGGATAGCCTTTGTGGTTGCCCTCATAGCTGTTTCGGCAGCATAAAGCTTTGCCATGGAAGACTCTTTGGTAAACTTATGACCACTGTCCTTTAAAAAAGCTGCCCTTCTGACCAGAAGTCTTGCCGCATCAATCTCTGTTGCCATATCTGCAATCATCCACTGAATAGCCTGAAACTCAGCAATGGGTTTGCCAAACTGCACCCTCTCTTTGGCAAACTTGATTGACTCTTCCAGTGCCCCTCTCGCTATACCAACAGCCTGAGCAGCTATGCCTATTCTTCCACAATCAAGTGTGTACATGGCGATCTTAAACCCTTCTCCTTCGCTGCCAAGCCTGTTTTCTTCAGGTATTCTCACATCCTGAAGCACCAGTTCTGCTGTACCTGATGCATTTATACCAAGTTTATGTTCAACCTTGCCTACTTCAAAACCTTTTGTCCCTTTTTCCACAATAAAACATGTAATACCTTTGTGTTTTAACGATTTATCTGTTGAAGCAAATATAAGGGCAATGTCTGCATGGGTTGCATTTGTGATGAAAATCTTGCTTCCGTTCAGAATATAACTGTTACCGTCCTTCACGGCGGTTGTCTGTGTTGCTCCTGCATCTGAGCCTGCATTTGGTTCAGTGAGTCCGAAACAGCCCAGTTTTTTTCCTGAAGCAAGGGGTGTTAGATACTTCTTTTTCTGTTCCTCTGTGCCAAATTTAAGGAGCGGAGAACAAACAAGAGAATTGTTTACAGACATTATGACCGATGTGTTTCCGCAGTATCTTGCAATCTCTTCTATGGCAATGGCATAACAAAGATAGTTCATGCCGGCTCCGCCATACTCTTCAGGCACATCAACACCCATAAGTCCTAACTCTCCCATTTTTTTAACCAGATCAACCGGAAACTCACCGGTGGCATCCATCTGGGCTGCCCTGGGGGCTACCTCTTTGGTTGCAAAACTCCTGACCATGTCCTGCATCATTCTTTCTTCTTCATTCAGTAAAAAATCCATAAAAACTCCTCCTTATTTTATTCCCCGTTTTACCCTTTTTAACCCTCTGTTCCCTTTATTTTCAAGTCAATTCTTATCTTCCTTTAAACTCGGTCTTTCTTTTTTCCAGAAAGGCTTTCATTCCTTCTTTCTGATCTTCAGTTGCAAAACAGAGTGAAAAATAGTCAGCCTCTGTTTTTAAACCTCTTTTTATATCTGTGCTTGCCGCCAGTTCAATCAGTTCTTTTGCAAGCTTAACCGCATAGGGTGCCTTTGAAGCGATCTTTTTTGCCACTCCAAAGGTTTCTTCCAGCAGTTTGTCCGCCTCCACAACCTTGTTAACAATACCAAGATCCAGTGCGGTACAGGCATCTATCATCTCACCGCTGAGTATAAGTTCTTTAGCCTTTGCTGTTCCGATACGTTTTGTAAGCCTCTGTGTGCCGCCGAAGCCGGGAAATACACCAAGCCCTACTTCAGGCAGACCAAATTTTGCCTTGTCTGATGCATATATAAAATCACAGGCAAGTGCTATTTCTGAACCACCGCCCAGTGCAAAACCGTTTACCGCCGCAATTACAGGAAAAGGGGCGTTTTCAATCATGTTCATAAGTTTGTGTCCCCTGTTGGCAAACTCCTTAGCCTCTAAAACAGTCATGTTTGCCATTTCTGAAATATCGGCTCCGGCAACAAAGGCTTTGCTGCCTGCACCGGTTATGATTGCAGCCCTTACATCATCCCGTGCGTATAATCCCTCAAAAAGACAGGTAAGTTCAAGGATTGTTTCGGTATTCAGGGCATTTAATTTTGCCTCTCTGTTGATGGTAACCAGTGCTATATTGTCTTTTGCATCAAGAAGCAGATTTTTAAACTCCATATTTTCCTCCGTTCAACTTATTTAGTTTTGCACAGCGGTTTTATTTATATTCATAAAACCCTCTGCCCACCTTTCTGCCAAGAAGTCCTGCATCAACGTATTTTTTAAGCAGCGGGCAGGGTCTGTATTTGGGATCACCAAGACCTTCATAAAGCACGTTCAGTATAGCAAGACAGGTGTCAAGACCAATCAAATCTGCAAGTGCAAGTGGTCCCATGGGATGATTCATGCCGAGTTTCATAACGGTGTCAATGCTTTCTTTTGTGCCCACACCTTCATAGAGTGCATAAATCGCTTCGTTAATCATGGGCAGCAATATCCTGTTTGAAATAAATCCCGGGAAATCGTTAGCTTCTGCTGGAGTTTTGCCCATTTTAACCGACAAATCCCAGACGGTTTTAAATGTTTCTTCGGAGGTCAAAAGCCCTCTGATTACTTCAACCAGCTGCATAACCGGAACAGGATTCATGAAATGCATGCCGATCACCTTTTCCGCTCTTTTTGTAACAGAACCAATCTTTGTGATGGAAATAGAGGAGGTGTTGGACGCAAGAATCACTTCTGGTCTTGTTATTACATCCAGCTTTTTAAATATCTCAAGTTTTAGCTGTACATTTTCGGTAGCAGCCTCAACAACAATATCCGCATCTTTAAAGTCATCCAGTTTGTCTGTTCCCGTTATCCTGCCGAGTATAGCCTGTTTTTCCTCTTCTTTTAGTTTTCCCTTTTCGACGCTTCTGGTCAGGTTTTTTTCAATGTTTCCGATGCCACGTTTTACAAAATCCATGTTGATATCGTTTAAAATCACATTAAAACCGGTCTGGGCAGCCACCTGTGCAATGCCGGAACCCATCTGACCTGCACCAATGACACCAAAATTTTTAATCTACATATTTACATCCTGCATCTTTTTTATTGATTTTTCATAATGTCCTATCTTTCAACAATCAACGCTATACCCATTCCACCGCCGATACACAGGGTGGCAAGCCCGTATTTAACGTCCCTTTTGTTCATCTCATAAAGCAACGTGGTTAAAATTCTTGCACCGGATGCACCTATGGGATGCCCTATGGCAATGGCACCACCATTTACATTTGTGATTTCAGGATTAAGCCCCAGTTCCTTAATGACACAAAGCGCCTGTACCGCAAAAGCTTCGTTTGCCTCAATAAGACCAAGGTCATCAACCCTTAAATTTGCTTTTGAAAGGGCATTTTTCACAGCACCCACTGGTCCAATACCCATTATCTTTGGGTCAACACCTGCCTCACCGTAAGACTTTACATATGCCAAAGGCTTTTTCCCGATTTTTTTTGCATAACTTTCGGAACAAAGCACCAGTGCTGCTGCACTGTCATTTATGCCTGAGGCGTTACCTGCTGTAACGGTTCCGTCTTTTTTAAAAGCCGGTTTCAGTTTTGACAGTGCCTCAAGAGTTGTTCCGAAACGTGGATGTTCATCTGTATCAAAGATGACGGTCTCTTTTTTAAGCTTAACTTCTACAGGAACTATTTCGTCCTTAAATTTTCCTGCTTTAATTGCCGTTTCAGCCCTGTTCTGGCTGACCAGTGCAAATTTGTCCTGTTCTTCCCTTGTAATACCATACTTTTCAGCAAGATTTTCTGCTGTTATTCCCATGTGATATCTGTTGAAGGCATCTTCCAGTCCGTCTTTTATCATAGAGTCAACAACTTCTGTGTGCCCCATCCTTGCACCAAAACGTGCCGAAGGCAAAACATAGGGCGATTTGCTCATGTTTTCCATCCCACCACACACCACAATATTTCTGTCTCCCGCAATAATACTTTGTGCAGCAAGGGCAACACTTTTAAGACCGGAACCACAAACCTTGTTAACCGTAAATGCAGGCACCTTCTCTGGTAAGCCAGCCAGAATAGCCGCCTGTCTTGCGGCGTTTTGTCCCAATCCTGCCTGCAAAACACAGCCCATTATTACCTCTTCCACGTCATCCACATCAACACCAGCCCTTTTCACCGCCTCTTTAATCGCAACACTTCCCAGTTCAGGTGCTGACAGGTCTTTTAGCGTTCCGCCAAACGTTCCGACTGCGGTTCTCACTGCTGATATAATTGCCACTCTTTCCATAGTATATGTCACCTCTCAAAAATTTTTTTTCACTAAAGTCTTAGTTCATCATATTTTCAACAATCATTGAGACCGCCTCGCCACCACCAAGGCACAACGATACCATTCCATATCTTCCGCCTTTGTCTCTCATGGTGTAAAGGAGCGTGGTGAGAAGCCTTGCCCCGGAAGCACCTATGGGATGACCTAAGGAAATGGCACTTCCTCTCACATTAACCTTTTTTCTATCTATGCTGAGCTCTTTAACTACAGCAAGCGATGATGCGGCAAAGGCATCATTTATCTCGTGAAAGGCTATATCGTTTTCCTTTAGTCCAGCTTTTTTGAGACATTTAGGAATGCTTAAAATAGGTGTGACAAGAACCCACAACGGATCCCAGGCAGCGGCACACTGTGCCACAATTTTTGCCATTGGCTTTAGTCCGAGCTGATTCATTTTTTCCTCAGAAACAACAACCAGTGCAGCAGCTCCATCACTTATTTTTGATGCGTTTCCTGCTGTTACTGTACCGTTCTTTGTAAAAGCGGGCTTCAGTCCCTGAAGCGTTTCATAAGATGTGTCTCTAAATATTTCATCTATGACGAAAGGCTTTGGGTCACCTTTCTTCTGAGTGACCATAACCTCAACAATTTCATCTTTGAAATAACCCTTTTCAAGACTCTCTTTTGCCCTTGCATAACTTTCAGCCGCATAAATATCCTGCTCTTCCCTCGTGATATTATATTTTTCAGACACCTTATCTGCCGTCTCGCCCATGTGCATGTTGTAGTATGCCTCCCATAAACCATCCAAAATCATGGCATCAAACATATTCGTGTTGTTCATACGGGCACCTGTGCGAAGTGAAGGCATCACATAGGGAGCCCTCGTCATATTCTCCATTCCGCCTGCCACAACAACTTCCGCATCCCCTGTTTGTATAGCCTGTGCTGCAAGCATAACCGCTTTCAAACCGGACCCACACACCTTGTTAATAGTAAGCGCCTCTACAGAATTGGGAAGTTTAGCCTTTAAAGCAGCCTGTCTTGCAGGATTCTGCCCAAGCCCAGCCTGTATAACACATCCCATGATAGCTTCCTGAACAGAAGCTGGATCTATGCCAGCCCTTTTTACAGCCTCAGAAATTACAATGCCGCCCAGCTCTGGTGCTGAAAAGCCTGAAAGACTGCCTTCAAAGGCACCTATCGCCGTTCTTGCAGCTGAAACAATATACACATTTTTCATGGATTACTCCTTTAACTCAGAAAGCTTTTTTTCAACATGTTTTTTATATTCCTCAATTTCTTCACTGAGCCGACTGAGTGTTTTTTGCCTCTTGTCTATCTCAGCCAGATTTTTATTCAGTATATCAATAAGTTTAGTTAAAGCCACCCTGTTACTTCTGCTGACAAGATATATGTCCTCAAGCTCCTTCATCTCATTCAATGAAAGCCCAAGAACCTTCAGACGTTTTATAAATTTAAGCCTCCTGACATCGTCATCCGTATATATCCTTTTGCCCCCTTCCAGACGTTTGACGGAATTGAGCAGCCCTATTTCCTCATAATAACGGATTGTCCTCTGTGTCAATCCTACCTTCTGTGCAATCTCACCGATACTATAACTGTTGTTTTCCTTCATAATTTTTATCCTTTTCTTTAGTTCCTGTTAACGTTAACTGTGTAGGCTGCCTTAAAAAAAAAGGGGGCGAATTCCCCCAGTTAAAACTAAATTTTAACTTCCTTCTTACCTGTAAGATAGGAAACAATTTTGTAACCTTTTGACTGAGCCTCTTTTACAAGTCCGTTTACATCTGCAGTTTCTATTCTGAAAACTACCTGAGTAACATCTTGGTTAACATCAAATCTTACTATACTCCTTATGCAAAGATTGTGTTCATCAAATAATTTGACCACCTGATCCAGTTTTTTGCAGACATCACTTACAGGGAACTCAAATGTTACCCTTGAAACAGGTTTGTCAAGTCCCAGCATTATCACGAAAACCTTAAACAGGTCGTTACTGCTGATATAACCCACAAGCTCGCCTCTGTCATCAAGAACAGGCAGCCCGCCAATCTGTCTTGTGTGCATTATCATACCAACTTCTTCAACTGGATCGTCCGGATGACAGGTGATAACATCTCTGTGCATAATGTCTTTTACTGTCATCTTGGATATTATGTAATGTAATTCATGTATCGATAGGGTGGTTGCCTGTGAAGGTGTTGCCTCTCTGATTTTGTTCAGTGTGGTGATTCCCACCAGCTTTCCGTTATCAACAATGGGAAGCCTCTTGATTTTGTTTTCCACCATTATCTTTCTTGCGTCATAAAGTGACGTACTGCTCGGCACCGATATTATCTTTGTCTGCATGAAGTCTTTAACTCTCATCTTGTTTTCCTCCTATTCCCATTTTCTTATATCTTCAATTTTTTTGCTTCCTTCAGGAATACTGCCTACAAACCTTACCTCACAACGTAACTTTGTTGTCTCCCTCACCTTGTCAATGATTGTGTCCTGCAGTTCTTCTGACTGGGCAATACCCGGCTTTAAAACCACCTCCACCGTCATTATATCGGTTACACCAGCTCTGCTTACCACAACCCTCATCTTTTCAACCGCATCAGAAAGCTTTGCAACCGCCTCATCAATCTGCCTCGGATGGACAAACATCCCTTTTATTTTGGTAACCTCATCAGCCCTACCCATTATACCTTTAAGCTTGTAAGATGTTCTTCCGCAGCTACATTCAGAAACATCTATTGCCGAAAGGTCTCCTGTACCGTATCTGACAAGGGGATAGCATTCGTTACTGAAGTCTGTAACAACCACCTCTCCCACCTCTCCGTAAGGCAGCGGCTCTCCGGTGTTTGGGTCACAGATCTCTATATACAAATCGTCAGATATATGCATACCATTTTCAGCAGGACATTCATAGGCAACTCCCCCTAAATCCGCTGTAATATATGCCTGCCTGACTATGATGCCATAATCATTTAGCCCTTTACGCAGAGAAGGTGAAAGTATTTCTCCTGCGACAAGGGCTATCTCCATAGCAAGGTCTTTGCTGGTGTCATATCCCAAGTCTGAGAACTTGTTTATAAGTGCCATAAGGAAGGAAGGCACACCGATATAGCCGTTTATCTTAAGCTCAACCATTGTTTTTATCTGTATCTCTGTGTTTCCCACACCGGTGGGCACCGTTACACACCCTATACCGTTGCATGCCTCATCAAGAAATATGCCTGCCGGGGTAAGATGGTATGAAAAGGTGTTCATCACTATATCGCCAGCCCTAAAGCCAATGTTGTAAACACATTTTCTCAGTCCCCAATAATCTTCCTTTCTTCCCTCAGGGTCATAGATTGGTCCCGGGGACACATAAATTCTCTTTAAGCTTTCAACCGGAACCGCAAGAAAGCCACCAAATGGTGGGTTATTATGATGATACTCCGGCATTTTGTTCTTTTTTAATACTGGAAGCTTGCCAAAATCGCTTAAGTTTTTTATATCCTTCGGATTTATACCTTTTTCATCAAGAAATTTTTTGTAGCCCGGTGCATTTTCATAGGCATAATTCAGGATTTTAATAACCTCTTTTTCCTTCAGTGCAGCCCTTTTTTCACGAGCCATTGTTTCGGCTGCTTCATTATAGTAGCCACTGTTTCTTTCCATCTGACTTCTTTTTGCCATGGTGACTCCTTTTGTATTATTAAGGCTTCTTTATGAAAGCCATCTTTTTCTTCTTTTGTAATGTTTTGCCTCTTTAAAACTTTTCTTCTTTCCAACTTCAGAAAGCCCAAGATAAAACTCCTTAACGTCTTCGTTTTCCCGCAACTTTTCGCATTCACCATCAAGCACCACTTTACCCATCTCCATTACATAGCCATAGTTTCCGATCGATAGAGCAAGATTGGCATTCTGTTCAACAAGCAGAACAGTGGTTTTCTCTTCTTTGTTGATTTTTACCACAATATCAAAAATTTCTTTAACAAGTAGCGGTGCAAGTCCGAGAGAGGGCTCATCAAGCAGCATCAGTTTTGGTCTTGCCATAAGTGCCCTGCCTATGGCAAGCATCTGTTGTTCACCACCACTCATATATCCTGCCACCTGATTTCTTCTGTCTCTCAGCTTAGGGAAATAATCAAAAACCAGATCCATATCACGTTTAATATTTTGCTTGTCCTTTCTTGTGTAGGCACCTGCCATCAGGTTTTCAGTGACAGTCAGATCTTTAAAAATCCTTCTGCCTTCCATTACCTGAAATATGCCCATTTTGACAATTTCTTCCGCATCTTTATTGTTTATCTTCTGCCCCATATATTCTATGGTACCGTCTGTAACCTCACCTTCCTCAGCCTTTAAAAGCCCGGAAATAGCCTTCAGTGTGGTTGTTTTACCTGCACCGTTAGCCCCCAGAAGGACGGTTATTTCCCCCTCTTTCACGGTCATGGACATGCCCTTGAGAACAAGAATTACATCATCGTATATTACTTCAACATTATTTAGCTTTAACATAGTCTACCCGCCTCTTTGCTTTGTTTTTAAAAAAAGGGCTGGCTTTAAAACCAGCCCTTTAAAATTAAAGTTTAGTATTTCAGAAATCCTGAAATCGGTACAATTTTACCACCCTTAACAGTGTACATCTTTGCAGACAGGTTTGGTTTTCTAAGTTCCGGTTTATATGCTATAGGTGCACAAAGTCCTTGCATATCAAAGACATTACTTTCAAGCACTTTTTTGATATTTTCGCCTGTGAGGTTATTACCAGCCTTCTTTAATGCCTCAACCAGCAGTTTAGCAGCAATAAATCCCTGGATGTAGTTAACCGGCTGGGGATCATCTTTGCCCCTAATCTCTTTTCTCACCTTGTGGGCGAACTGGACACCTTTTACATTTGTTTCATGCCAGAATGCAAAGGGCATTACAGCATAAAAGCCTTCTGCTGCATCACCAGCCTGCTGTAAAAGTTTTTCTGAAAATGTCCAGTTAAGACCTATAAATTTTGTTTTAAGACCAAGTTTCTTTGCATCTTTCAGTATGGTGCTTGTAGCCATTGTTGTCTGTTGAATAATCGCAAAATCAGGCTCTTTTTTCTGCATGTTAAGAAGCTGTGTTGTAGCATCAAGGTCTTTCAAACCAACAATCTGCTTATCCACGACTTCAACACCGATTTTCTTTGCAAAATCCTCTGCATCCTGAATTGGTGAGCGACCAAAACCTGTGTCATTATATATTAACGCAACCTTCGGTGCCCTTGATTTGTCTTTCCAGTTATCCTTAATCCACTGAAGAGCAAGCCTTGCCTGATCTGAATATGTTGTTGCGCCTATAAAATTATATGGAGTTTTTTCAAAAACAAGATGCTCGGAATATGATGCTGATATGTAAGGTATCATATCCTTAGCAACCATAGGAGCCATGGCTTCTGTATCGCCTGTTCCCCAACCTAATATTGCAACAACACCCTTTGAAACCATTTCCTTGTATGCTGATACCGCCTGAGGAATCTTGTACTGATAGTCAACGTCAATCAGCTCAATTTTCTTTCCGTTAACTCCACCATGTTTGTTCACATAGTTAATATAATCTCTAGCGGCTTCGGCATAGGGTGCTCCCACATCCCCTGTTGCACCTGTAATATCAAATATGCCGCCTATTTTGATTGTCTGGGCAAAACTGAAACTGCTAAACAACATCACCAAAAACAATGCAGTAAAAATTCTTTTCATAACTCCTCCTCTTTTTTGTTTTGTTTCCCCCCAAAAAGAAAGCCTCAAAAATTTTCTTTCTCACCTCCTTTACTTTAGTCTTGCAAATATAACATTATCACAAAAAACTTTTTTTTCAAGAATAAACCACTGTTTTGTTTTTAATAGGAAAAGGGCCACAACTTCCAGTAATTTTTTATTGTTCTCCAGCGTGCAGCCAGCCCGTCCGGTTCAAAAATCAGGAACAGAATTATCACAAGTCCGAAAACGCCTTCCCTTATAGCACCAAAGGCATCTACGAGGAAGGGATATTTATCCGAAAAAAGGTTACTTATTGCCCTTAAAACTTCCGGCAACAGGGTAATAAAGCTTGCTCCCATAATACTTCCAACCACACTTCCCAGACCGCCCACAATAATCATTGAAAGATACTGCACAGACACCATTACGTTGAAATGTTCAGGTGTAATAATACCAATATAATGTCCCCAGAGGCTCCCTGCCACACCTGCGAAAAATGAACTGACGCCAAAGGAGATTAATTTATACCTGAACAGAGGCACACCTATTATTTCAGCAGATATATACCTGTCCCTTATCGCCATGAAGGCTCTTCCTGGTGCTGTCCTTACAATATTTTTTGCAACCATTGTTGATAATATGGCAAAAAACAGGGCGAGAAAATAAAACTTATAATCTGTGTCAAAGGTTATACCACCAATGCTTGCAGGCGGCACCAGAAGCCCCTGATTCCCACCTGTTACACCACGCCATCTGATAAACACAAACTCCAGAATAACCTGTGCAGCAAGCGTTGCTATGGCAAGGTATAATCCTTTCAGTCTTAAGGAAGGAATGCCAAAGAACATTCCCACCATTGCAGTAACCATGCCTGCTGCAACCACACAGAGCAGAAATGGAGCATTAAACTGATTCATCAGATACCCTGATGTGTAAGCACCCACACCTAAAAAGGCACCATGCCCAAGCGATATCTGTCCGGTAAAACCGGTAAGGATATTCAAGCCATGTGTCGCAATAACAGCAATTAACACAGAATTCATTACATAGAGCAGGTATTTTGAATCTTTAAAAACAAAAGGAAAAACGATTAATCCTATGATAAACAGGGCAAGCCAGAATTTGACAGCCTTAGTCTGCCATATTGCCATATCATCCTTGTAATTTGTCTTAAAAACTCCACACTTTATAGCCATTTCCTCTCCCCCTTAAACCTTTTCTATTTCTTCTGTGCCAAAGAGCCCGTAAGGCTTTATCATAAGAACGATAACAAGGACGATAAACGGCACGACCTCTTTTGAACCGCCCTCCACAAGCGGGTCAATATAAATACCTGCAAGCGCCTCAAGAACACCGATTATAACCCCACCGATAATAGCACCGGGAATACTGTCCAGTCCGCCAAGTATAACTGCCGGGAACACCTTTAGTCCAAAGGAACTTAAGCTTGAATTAACACCGTTTATATTACCTATAAGGATACCACCTATGCTTGCCACGACAGCAGCTATTGCCCATGCATTTGCAAAAACCCTTTTGATACTGATACCCATGGACTGGGCAGCCTGCTGGTCGTTTGCAACAGCCCTCATGGCTATACCAGAGCGTGAAAATCTGAAGTATATGTTAAATAAAACAAGACATATTATGGCAAAGGCTACGCTATAAAGATAAACCTGTGAAACCAGAAGCGGACCAAATCTTAATGGCTCCGAAGGAAATATTTCAGGGAACACGAGCGTCTCTGAACCCCAGATAAGATGTAAAACTGCCTTAAGAAAACTTGCAAGACCTATGGTCAACATAATTATTGAAATTATCGGTTCTCCTATCATGGGACGCAAAAAGAATCGTTCCAACAGGAATCCAAGCAATGCTGCAGCTATGAGCGTTGCAAGAAATGCAAACCAGAATGGTATCTTCAGCGTTACCACAAGGGTAAGACATATATAAGCACCAAAAAGTAATAACTCTCCCTGTGCAAAGTTTATAACAGCGGTTGATTTGTATATCAGAACAAAGCCCAAAGCAACAAGGGCATAAATACTCCCTATAACGATACCGCTTATTAATGACTGCAAGATTGTCTCCATACCTCACTCCCCCCTAAACATTTCTTACGGCAATGACTGTTCTAATTGTGGATGTCTTGCCATCCTGGAACTTGATTACCGCTTCAATCTTAATACTGTCTTTACCTTCATACATGCCTTCTATAATCTCTTTATACTTTTCTTCAACAAAGTGCCTTCTCACCTTCCTGGTACGTGTCAATTCATCATCATCAGGATCAAGCTCTTTGTAAAGCAGTGCAAACCTTTTCACCTTGGCGTTTTCAGGCAAGCCTTTATTTACCTTTTCCACCTCCTTCTGAATCAGGTCATACACCTCTGGCTTTGATGAAAGGTCTGTGTAGGTTGTATAATTGATTTTATTCCTTTCTGCCCAGTTTCCGACTATCCCGAAATCTATGCATACAAGGGCTATTATGAAATCTCTGTTGTGACCAACCACAACAGCCTCTTTAATATAGGGGCTAAATTTCAGTTTATTTTCTATAAACTGTGGTGAGAACTTTACACCATCGCGGAGGCTCATAACATCTTTTATACGGTCTATAACAACAATATGTCCTTCAGGTGTCAGATAACCTGCGTCACCCGAATGTAACCAGCCATCAATAACCGTCTTTGCGGTTTCTTCAGGCTGCTTGTAATACCCCATAAATACGGCAGGACTTTTGGAAAGAATCTCTCCTGTTTCAGAAATCTTCACCTCTGTTTCAGGTATAGGCACCCCCATAGTGTCCGGATTTATGTCATCATCTTTATGGATACAGGAGATACCGCTTATTTCCGTCTGCCCGTAAATCTGCTTCAGTGATATGCCCAAAGCATGGAAAAATTTAAAGGTGTCTGGTCCCAATGCTGCACCGCCTGTCATTGCAGAACGGATGTTGCTGAACCCCAGCCTGTCTTTCAATGGTTTAAATACTGTAAGATAAGCAATGTAGTAAAGAAGCTTAAAATACAGAGGCGGCGTCTTTTTGTCAAACTTGTATTCAGACCATTTATAACCAATGGGTAACATCTTCTCAAACATAAACCTTTTAAACCAGGAAGCGTCCATAACCTTAACCTGAACAGAGGCACACATGTTTTCCCAGACCCTCGGCGGAGAAAACATTATGTGAGGTCCAATCTCCCTCAGATCTGCCTGAGCTGATTCGGAACTTTCCGGAAAGTTGACGGTGAAGCCGAAAAGCAGCGAGCTTGCAACAGCCATCATCTGTTCTCCAACCCATGGCAGAGGCAGAAAGGAGACAAACTCGTCTTTGTCATACTTGGGGTCATATTTACCTAAGTTAACAGCCATGGAAATAAGGTTCCTGTGTGAAAGCATGGCAAGCTTCGGAAAACCGGTTGTTCCAGAAGTTGTACATATCCATGCACAGTGTTCCGATTTTGTGTTTTCAACATTCTTTTCAAAAAGCCCCGGATGACTTTTTTCATAATCCTTACCCATCTCTATCACGTCGGGGAAGTATGCAAGTAAGTCTGATTTGTAGCTTCTAAGCCCCTTCGGATCGTAATAAATCACCTTCTTAACTCCAGGCAGTTCTTCCTGCATGTCAAGTATTTTATCCACCTGCTCCTGGTCTTCGGCTATAACAAATTTTGACTCGGAGTGATTGATAACATAGGCAACTTCCTTCAGAATAGAGTCCTGATAAATACCCACGCCATAACCACCGGCTGCCTGAGCTGCAAGTTCTGCTATAACCCATTCCGGTTTGTTGTCTCCTATGATGGATATTTTGTCATCAGGTTGAAATCCCAGACTGATGAGACCTAAGGAAAAATATTTTACCTTTTCTAAGTACTCCTCCCATGTTGTGGACTGCCATATACCGTAGTCTTTCTCCCTGAGAGCAATCTTTTTTGAACCGTATTTCTTTGCCTGTTCAACAAGCAGTTTTGGAAATGTATCTGCCGCCATTATTTAACCTCCCCCCTTCTATCTGCCTAAAAATGCACCTTCAGTATCTCCTAAGTAAGCCTTCGCAACCGCCTCGTTCTTCTGAACCTCTTCGGGTGTACCTTCAGCGATTTTTTCACCAAAATCAAGCACCATCACCCTGTCGGAAAGATCCATAACAACACCCATATCGTGTTCTATAAGCAAAACGGTGACGCCCCATTCATTATTCACGTCAAGTATGAAACGCGCCATGTCTTCCGTTTCTTCCAGATTCATGCCTGCCATGGGTTCGTCTAAGAGCAGAATTTCTGGTTCCAGACATAGAGCCCTTGCCATTTCTACCCTTTTCTGAACTCCATAGGGAAGCGTTCCAACAGGTTTCTTACGCACGTGTTCAATTTCCATAAAATCTATCACATCCTCTACACGCTTTCTGTGCTCAACCTCTTCTCTGAGACAGGGACCAAAATAGAATATTGATTTCAGAAGCCCGTACTTGATATGTATGTGTCGCCCCATCATAAGGTTGTCAAGAACTGTCATGTGCTTAAAAAGCTCAATATTCTGAAAGCTTCTTGCGATACCAAGCTTTGCTATTTCAAAAGGCTTCAGGTGAGTTATATCTTTATCCTTGAAGATAACCCTGCCTTTCTGAGGTTTGTAAAAGCCGTTAATGACATTGTAAAGACTACTTTTACCTGCCCCGTTAGGACCAATAATAGAAAATATCTCACCTTTCCTCACAGCAAAGCTGACGTCAAGTAAGGCGGTGATACCACCGAAACTCAATGTGATATTTTCACCCCTGAGTATTATTTCGTCTTTAATTCGACCTTCTCCCACAACCCCTCCTAAACACAATGTTTTAAAATCATCTTTTAATCATTTTACGTAAACTGGTAAATATAGTAAGTTTTATGTTAGAAAAAGAAACCTTGTTTGTCAACTGTTTTTTAAAACAGCGTAAAAGATTTTTTTGTTTTCAGCTAGAAAAGCCTTCTCGTACTTGGTTTTGAATGGTCTTTCAATAGAGGCAATATCCTGCCAGGAAAGCTGAATAAAGTTATTTTGTTCAAGTAATGAAACAATGTTTAAAAAATACTGTTCTACATCTGATGCCACAAAAATCTTTCCACC
>FWPU01002593.1_pt1 | contig 49166 bp, 50 predicted proteins | sample 2228361 | NCBI WGS metagenome assembly FWPU01 (sample SAMEA103939777, study PRJEB20133) | metagenome | reverse complement strand
GGGCTGCCCCCCGCGGCCGGGCTGCCGCCGCCCCCGGGGCGGAGCGCCACGAAGAGCGCCACGAGCGCGGCGACGCCCACGACGGCGAGCCCCGCGCGCAGCGCGGTTCGGGATGTCCCTGGCATGGTCCTCCTCCTCGGTTCCGGGGCCGCGCGGACCGCGCGGCCCGCCTGTCAGGCCGCGGAGGAGAGCGGCGGCGCGCGGCGGGGCGCCCCGAGGAGGAGCTGGGACCGGGGGGCGAGCGGGTCCTCGGGCAGGGGTCGCGCCGCCCCCTCGCGGGCCCGCCGGCGGGGACGCCGCGCGAGGAGGCGCGCGACGCTGGCCACGCCCCCGACCAGCCGGGTCAGGAGGGCGGCCACCCCCACCTGGAGCAGGAGGCCGAGCAGGACCGCCGGGTCCCGCGCGGCGGCCGCGGCGGAGCCGCCCCGCTCGACGAGCTCGACCAGGAGGAAGGCGAGGACCTGGGCCGTCGCGAGCCGCGGGAAGGTCGGTCCGGGCTCGCCCGACCCGGTCGCCGCCCGTCGCGCCACGGCGGCGACCGCGAGGAGGGCGGCGGCCGCCGCGAGGCAGGCGAGCAGGCCGAAGGACCCGTGGCCGGTGGCCGCGAGGTGGGCCGCGCGGAGGGCGGCGTCCGGCTCCGCCACCGCGTAGCCGAGGGCGTGGCCGGCCACCATCCCGCCCGCCGCGAGGCCGGCCACCGCCAGGGGTCCCGCCGACCGGTGCCTCATGCACGAAGGCTACCGCACGGGCGGCCACGCCCCCGCCCGCCGGGCGCCGCTCCGGCGGAGAGCGCCCTCTCCAGGCGGAGGAGCGCCTCCTTCCGGGCCTCGTCGCCGCCGTAGCCGCCGACCGTCCCGTCGGCCGGCACGACGCGGTGGCAGGGGACGAGCAGCGCGACCGGGTTCCGGTGGAGCGCGTTCCCCGCGGCGCGGGCGGCCCGGGGGCTCCCGGCGAGGGCCGCGACCCAACGGTAGGTGGCCACGGTCCCGTACGGGATCCGGGCGGCGGCCTCGAGCACCCGGCGGGAGAAGCCCGCCGGGGCGAGCGAGAGGTCGGGGCGGGTCGTGAACCGGCGAACCCGGCCGGCGAAGTAGCCGTCGAGCTCGCGGGCGAGCCCGCCCAGGGCCCCGGGGTCCTCCCGCGGCTCGGCCCCCGTGAGGAGCGCGAGCTCCTCGAGGAGGGGCTCCGGGCCGCGGTCGGCGAAGGCCAGCCGCACCACGCCGCGCCCCCCGGCCGCCGCGAGGATCGGGCCGAGCGGGGAGTCGAGGAGCGCGTAGCGGAGGGGTCCGCGGGCGGACGGGGCGGTCGACCGCTGCATCGGTCAGAGGAGCGGCCAGGGGTAGGGGGGCTCGGGGCCGGGGCCCGGGAACCGGCCCTCCTCCGCCAGCCGCTCCGCCCGGACCGCGGTGGCCCGCGCCTCGCGCTCGGACAGCAGTTCCGCCAGGCGCGGCCCGAGCGGCCCCTCCCGTAGCTCGGCCGCGAGGCGGCGGAGGTCCGCGGCGAGCGGCGGCGGCAGCTCCTCGCCCACGAAGTCCCACAGGACGGTCCGGAGCTTGGGCTCGGGCGAGAAGCAGACCCCGTGGTCCACCACGTGGATCCCCCCGTCGACGCCCAGCAGGCAGTGCCCCGCCTTCCGGTCGGCGTTGTTCACGACGACGTCGAAGGCGACGATCCTCCGGAACTCCTCGGGGTACCGCGCCACCAGCGAGAGCGCGTGCTCCTCCGGGGCGTGGTCGACGAAGAGCTGCACCGAGCCGACCCCGAGGGGACCGTCCCGGAGGACCGTGGGTGGCACGTTCGGCCAACCCAGCTCGCGTGCCACGAGGAACGCCGCGACCTCCCGGGCGCAGAGCGTCCCGTCGGGGAAGTCCCAGAGCGGCGCCTCGCCCGACCGTGGCTTGTAGACCGCCGTGGCCTCCCGACCCCGCTCCCGCACCCGCACGAGGAACGTCGCGTTCGAGGCCCGGGGGAGGCGGCCGAGGACCTCGAGCTCCCCGCCGGCGAGGAGCGCGAGCAGGTCGTCCAGCTCCCGGGCGGCCCGGGAGGCGCGGCCCTCCCGGGGGGCCCGGCTCACCCCCCGCTCCCGGGGGGGCCGGCTCACCCCGCGCTGCGGTGGCCGTTCATCGCCGGGCACCGATGCCCCTCCGGGTCGATGGGGTTGCCGCAGAACCGGCAGGTCGGCCGCCCCCGGGCGGCGACCGCCGCCGAGTGCCGGGAGAGCGCGAGCATCTGCCCCCGCGTCGCCCAGAGCACGATCCGCTCCGGCTCCTCGAGCGCTCCCTCCTCGAGGTCCTCCTCGACGAGCTCCTCGAGCTCCAGCTGGAACAGGTCGCGCCCCTCGTCGTACCCGATCGTGAGGCGGCCCACCCGCCACAAGGGGTCGAGGGGCTCCTCGAGGGCCATCTCGTCCTCGCCGGGGCCCTCCTCGGTCTCGCGCCCGATCCCCGCGAGGATCTCGAGGATCGACTGGGCGAGGAGCTGCACCTGCTGCTTCTCGACGATCACGGTCACGAGGTCCGGGCCGCGGCGCGCCTGGATGAAGAACGTGCGCCTGCCTGGCTCGCCGATCGCGTCGGTCGTGATCCGGTCGACCGGTCCGAGCTCCACGCGGCCTATCCTCGCACGTTCCCCCGGCGGCGCCCCGGGGCGAGCCCGGCGAGCCCCCCGGTGTCGTTCACCCGGAGCACGCGGGGCGGGCCGTCGTCCATCGAGACCACCGAGACCGAGGCCGGGTCGATGGCGAACCTCGCGAACGCCTCGACCGGCGCGCCCAGGAGGTGGGCGAGGGCCAGGCGGATCACGTCGGCGTGGGTGACGACCGCGGCCGCGGCCCGGGGGTGGGCCTCGGCGATGGCGTGGACCTCCGCCACGGCGCGGCGGTACGCGTCGAGGAGGCTCTCGCCGCCGGGGAACGGCGTCGCGAGGGGCGCGGTGGTCGCCCTCCGCCACAGGCGCGTGCGCTTCACCTGCGCCAGGCGGCGGCCGGCCCAGCGGCCGAAGCGGACGTCGGCCAGGTCCTCGCGGATCCGCACGGGCAGCCCCCGGGCCCGGGCCAGGGGCTCGGCGGTCTGCCGGCAGCGGAGGAGGGGGCTCGAGTAGAGCGCGTCGATCCCCACGCCCTCGAGCCGGGAGACGAGCCGGTCGGCCTGGGCGACGCCGTCCGCCGAGAGCGGGGTCCCGAACTCGGGGAGCCGGACGCCGGTGGAGGCCGTGACCCCGTGCCGGATCAGGAGGAGGAGCGCCACGCGCGAAGGATACCGGCGGGGTCGCGGGTCCCCGTGGGAGGGTCGCGAGCGCGGGGTGCGCCGGGTGGCTGTGGGGCCGGGCCGCGCTCAGGCCCGGGGACGGAACACGACGCAGCAGCCGCCGGCGGTGGGGTCGAGCTCGGGGGTCAGCCCGTCGATCCCGGCGGCCTCGAGGAGGCCCTCCATGAACCACAGGTTGGCCCGGCAGACCAGGTCGGGGTCGACGCGGGCCAGGGCGTCGAAGGGGCAGTTCCGGAGGCGGACGCCCCCGTCCTCGGCCGTCGTGGGCTCGAAGCCCTCCTCGGCGAGCGCTCGCCGGAGGGCCGCGGGGCCCGGCCGCTCCCCGGCCCGGCGGATCCGTTCGCCCACCGCGGCGCCGGCCGCCCGCGCCGCCCCCCGGAGGCGCTCGCCGTCCCCGGCCTCCCTGACCCCCGCGGCCAGGATCCCCGCGAGGAGCTCGTAGCGCCGCTCGGGGAGCGACACCCGGAACTCCGTGGCCGCCCGCCGGTAGAGCTTCGCGGGGCGCCCGGCGCCGGGGCCGCTCCGCCCGGTGAGGCGGCGGTAGCGGACCTCGAGGAGCCCGCCGGCGGCCAGCCGGTCCAGGTGGAACGCGGCCAGGGCCCGGGAGATCCCGAGCGCCCGCGCCGCCTCCTCGCGCCCCACCTCCCCGCGCTCCACGACCAGCCGGTACAGGTCGCGCCGGACCGGCTCCGCGAGGAGCGCGATCGCCGCGAGCTGGGCCGCGTGTTCCTCCATGGACCGACTCTAACACGCGGTCAGGCTCTCGGAAGAGCCCGTCCCCGCAGGTCGGAGCCCAGGTCCGGACCGCCGGGCCGGCGGCGGTCCCCGCCTCCCCGGGCCGGCGGCGGTCCCGAGCCCCGCGCCGCTCACCCGGCCGCGGGGAGGCGGACCTCGAAGGTCGAGCCCCGGCCGAGCTCGCTCTCGACCCGGATCTCCCCGCCGTGGTTCTCGACCACGTGCCTCACGATCGAGAGCCCGAGGCCGGTGCCGCCGGTCTCGCGGGACCGCGCCGGGTCCACCCGGTAGAAGCGCTCGAAGATCCGCGGCAGGTCGCGGGAGGGGATCCCGGCCCCGGTGTCGGAGACCCGGAGGAGGACCGCGCCGTCCGCCGGGCCCACCGCCACCTCCACCCGCCCCCCGCGGCCCGTGTAGCGGATCGCGTTGTCGAGGAGGTTGCGCACGAGCAGGGCGAGGTCCCGCCGCGACCCCGCCACCGGCGGCCCGGGCCGGGCGTCCACGACGAGCTCGACCCCGGCGTCCCGGGCCTGCGCCGCGAAGCGCTCCGCCTCCTCCGCCACGACGGCGTCCATCGCGACCCGCTCGGTGCGCTCGCTCCCGGCCTCGAGGCGGGAGAGGTCGAGGAGGTCGGCCACGATCCGCGCCAGGCGCGAGGCGTCGCGTTCGAGGCGCTCCGCGAACCCCGCCACGGCCGAGGGGTCCTCGGCGGCGGCCGTCCGGATCGTCTCGGCGGCCGCCAGGATCGAGGCCACCGGGGTCTTGAGCTCGTGGGAGGCGTTGGCCACGAAGTCCCGGCGCATCGCCTCCACGCGCTTCGCCTCGGTCACGTCGCGGAGCACGAGGAGGGCGCCGCCGCCCTCCACCGGGACCGCGGTGGCGCGCAGGTGGCGGGCGGGCGCGCCGCGGACGGCGTCCACGGTCACGGGCCGGTGCTCGCGGAGGGCGGCCCCGAGCGCCTCCCGGAGCGCGGCGGGCGCGAGGGCCGAGGCCGAGGGGGAGGGGCCCCCGAGCATCCGCTCGGCCGAGGCGTTCGCGAAGCGGACCAGGCCGTCGGCGTCGGCCAGGAGCACCCCCTCCTCCATCGAGGCCAGGATCAGGTCGCGGACCCCCCGCTCCTCGGCGGCCGCCCGCCGCTCCCGGGCCAGCTCGTCCGCGGCGCGCTCGAGGACCCGCGCGAGCCCCTCCGGGTCCCGGAGCTCCCACGGCATGGCCCGGACCCCGGGGAGCTCGCGGGCCAACCGGAGCGCGGCGCGCCGGAGCCGGCCGAGGGGGCGGCGGAGGAGGATCCCGGCGAGGAACGCGGACGCGCCCACGGGGTGAGCGTACCCCGTCCCCGGCGGGCCCCGGCCCGCGGACGGGGCGGCGCCGGGTCGGTCCGGGAACGTTCACGCCCCGTTCACGCACGCGCCAGGGTCCGCTCACGCGGCCCCCCTAGCCTCCGGCCTCGATGGGCGACCGCGCTCGCATCCGGTGGGACCGGGGGACGGCCAGACGACACCCCCCTCTCCGTACGGCCGTCCCCCGGGTCGCCCAGGCGGGTCGGTCCGCGGGATCGAGGAGGAGGACGCGCATGGGTCGGAGGTGGTTCGGGCTCGTGGCGGCCGGGGCGGCGCTCGCGCTCGCCGCGACGGCCTGCGGGAACACGGGAACGGGAGAGGGCGCGGGCGGGGGCGACGGCGGCGGGCTCTCGGGCGCGGTCGTGGGTGACGGCTCCAGCACGGTCTTCCCCATCACCCAGGCCGTGGCCGAGGAGTTCACGGCCGAGAACCCGAACGTCGAGGTCTCGGTGGGGATCTCGGGGACCGGCGGGGGGTTCGAGAAGTTCTGCGCCGGCGAGACCGACCTCCAGGACGCCTCGCGGCCGATCGAGCAGGAGGAGGTCGACGCCTGCGCGGAGAACGGCGTGGAGTACGTGGAGCTGAAGGTGGCCCTGGACGGGCTCTCGGTCGTGGTGAACCCGGCCAACGACTGGGCCGCCTGCCTCACGGTCGACCAGCTCCGGGCGATCTGGGAGCCGGGGAGCCGGATCGACGACTGGAGCGAGATCCCGGACGCCGGCTTCCCCTCCCGCCCGCTCACGCTCTACGGCCCGGGGACGGACTCGGGCACCTTCGACTACTTCACCGACGCGATCGTCGGCGAGGAGGGCGCGAGCCGCTCCGACTACACCGCGAGCGAGGACGACAACGTGCTCGTGCAGGGGGTGGCCGGCGACGAGAACGCCCTCGGGTACTTCGGCTACGCCTACTACGAGCAGAACCGGGACGCGCTCCGGGCCGTCGCGGTCGACGGCGGGCAGGGCTGCGTCGAGCCCACCACCGAGACCGTCGAGAGCGGTGCCTACGCGCCGCTCTCCCGGCCGCTGTTCGTCTACGTCTCGAAGGCCGCCCTCGCGAAGCCGCAGGTCGTGGAGTTCATCGACTTCTACCTCGAGGTGGCGCCGGACCTCGTGCCGCAGGTCGGCTACGTGAACGTCTCGGAGGCCGACCGGGAGGCGACCCGGCAGGCCTGGGCCGACTTCAAGGCCGGGGCGTAGGGGCGGAGGTCGCGGGACGGTGGCGGCGGAGCAGGCGATCGCCCGGGCCCTCACGGGCCGGCGCCGGCGCCCCGGCGAGCGGCTCGTGCGGACCCTCCTGCTCGGGTGCGGCGTCCTCTCCGTCGCCACCACCCTCGGGATCGTCGCCTCCCTCGCGTTCGAGGCGGTGGGGTTCTTCCGGGAGGTGCCGGTGCTCGACTACCTCACGGGCACCTCCTGGGGGCCGACCTTCCGGCCGCCCTCCTTCGGCGTCCTGCCGCTCCTCGGGGCGACGGTGCTGATCGGGCTCGCGAGCATGCTGGTGGCGGTGCCGGTGGGCCTGGGGGCGGCCGTCTACCTCGCGGAGTACGCGAGGCCGGGGGCCCGGCGGGTCCTCAAGCCGCTCCTCGAGGTCCTGGCCGGGATCCCGACGGTGGTCTTCGGCTACTTCGCGCTCACCTTCGTCACGCCGACCCTCGTCCAGCGGCTCCTGCCGGGCACGGGGGTCTTCAACGCGCTCTCGGCGAGCCTCGCGATCGGGGTCATGGCGGTGCCGCTCGTGGCCTCGGTCTCGGAGGACGCGATGCGGGCGGTGCCCCGGGACCTCCGGGAGGCGGCCTTCGCGATGGGGGCGGCCCGTCGGACCGTGGCCCTCCGGGTCGTCGTCCCCGCCGCCCTCTCCGGGATCGCGGCGGCCGTGCTGCTCGGCCTGTCCCGGGCCATCGGCGAGACCATGATCGTCGCGATCGCCGCCGGCCAGATGCCGAACCTCTCGCTCGACCCGCGGGAGGCGATGCAGACGATGACCGCCTACATCGTCCAGATCTCCCAGGGCGATACCCCCTACGGGAGCGTGGAGTACCGGACGATCTTCGCGGTCGGGGCGACCCTGTTCCTCCTGACGCTCGGGCTGAACGCCGCCTCGCTGCGGCTCGTCCGCCGGTTCCGGGAGCGGTACGAGTGAGAGCCATCAGCGCGCCGGCCGCCGCCGCCCGGACCCCCGCGCTCGCCACCGGGCGGAGGGCGGAGCGCTCCCCGGGGGCGTTGGCGTTCCACCTGGCGCTCCTCCTCGCCCTGCTCATCGCGCTCCTCACCCTGGCCACGCTCCTCGTCGACGTCGCGACGAAGGCGGCCGGGTGGCTGGACCTCGGGTTCCTCTCGAACCTCGACTCGAGGTTCCCGGAGCGGGCCGGGATACGCCCGGCGCTCGTCGGCACCGTCTGGCTCATGGTGCTCACCGCCCTGATCTCGTTCCCCCTCGGCGTGGGGGCCGCGGTCTACCTCGAGGAGATGGCCCCCCGGAACCGCCTCACGGCGTTCCTCGAGCTGAACGTGGCGAACCTGGCGGCGGTGCCGTCGGTGATCTACGGGCTGCTCGGGCTGGCCGCCTTCGTCCGGGCCATGCAGCTCGGCCGGTCGGTCATGGCCGGCGCCCTCACGCTGGTCCTCTTGATCCTCCCCGTGATCGTCGTGGCCTCCCGGGAGGCCCTCCGCGCCGTCCCGCGGACGATCCGGGAGGCGGCGTACGCGGTGGGCGCGACGACCTGGCAGGTGACGTGGCGGCAGACGCTCCCCGCCGCGCTCCCCGGGATGCTCACCGGCCTCATCCTCGGGCTGTCGCGGGCCATCGGGGAGACGGCTCCCCTGATCACCCTGGGCGCCCTCACGTACGTGAACTTCGTACCCCGGGGCCCCGCCGACCGCTTCACCGCGATGCCGATCCAGATCTACAACTGGGTCTCGCGGCCCCAGGCCGAGTACCAGCACGTCGCCGCGGCCGGGATCGTCCTGCTCCTCGGGGTGCTCCTCTCGATGAACGCCCTCGCCGTCTACCTGCGCAACCGGTACGAGCGGAGGTGGTGATGGAGCAGGTCCAGGTCCACGTGGACGTCCCGCGCCCCGCGCGCGCCGAGGCCCCGCCGGAGCCGGTCTTCCAGCTCCGGGACGTGGCCGTCTCCTACGAAGGGGTCCCCGCGGTCCGGGGGGTGACCCTGGACGTCCCCAGGAACCGGATCACCGCGATCATCGGCCCCTCGGGCTCGGGCAAGAGCACGCTGCTCCGGGCGCTCGACCGGATGAACGACCTGATCCCCGGGGCCCGCGTGGAGGGGAAGGTCCTCTACCACGGGCAGGACCTCTACGACCCCGCCGTCGACCCCGTCGAGGTCCGCCGGCACGTCGGGATGGTGTTCCAGAAGCCGAACCCGTTCCCCAAGTCGGTCTTCGAGAACGTCGCGTTCGGGCTCCGGGTGCACGGGATGACCGACGACCTCGAGGGCCGGGTGGAGGCGGCCCTCCGGCGGGCGGCGCTCTGGGAGGAGGTGAAGGGGGACCTCCGGCGGAACGCCTACGAGCTGTCCGGGGGGCAGCAGCAGCGCCTGTGCATCGCCCGGGCCATCGCCGTGGAGCCCGACACGATCCTCATGGACGAGCCGTGCTCGGCCCTCGACCCCATCGCCACCGCCCAGATCGAGGACCTGATGCGGGAGCTGTCGGAGACGTATAGCGTGGTGATCGTGACCCACAACATGCAGCAGGCGGCCCGGGTCTCGGACGTGACCGCGTTCATCACGGTCGAGGCCGACGAGCGGGGCCGGCGGTGCGGCGTGCTCGTGGAGCACGGCCCCACCGACCGGATCTTCACGAACCCGGCCGACCCCCGGACCGAGGCCTACATCACCGGGAGGTTCGGCTGATGCCGGCGCGCGTGCGGTTCCACGAGGAGCTGGAGCAGCTCGAGCTCGAGGTGCTCGGGACCGGCGAGCTCGCCGAGCGGGCCGTGGGCCGGGCGGTGGACGCGCTCGTCCGGCACGACCCGGAGGAGGCCTCGGCGGTGGTGGTCGCCGACGACGAGATCGACGCCCGCTACCTCGACACCGAGCGGCGGGCCCTGGAGCTGCTCGCGCTGCAGACCCCGGTGGCGGTGGACCTCCGGCTGATCTCGGTGATCCTCCACGCGAACCTCCACCTCGAGCGGGTGGGGGACATCGCGGTGAACATCGCCAAGATCTTCCTCTCGGTCCGCCACCTCCCGCCCTCGCCCTCGGTCCTCGTCCACCTGCGGGAGATGGGGGACATCGGGCGGGGGATGCTCCGGACCGCCCTCGAGGCCTTCGCCCGCCGGGACCTCGAGCTGTGCCTGCGGCTGCCCCGGATGGACGACCCGGTGGACCGGCTCAACCTGCGGATGTACGGGGAGGTCGCGGCGCTCGCGGGGGACCCCGCGATGCTCGAGTGGGGGCTGCGGATGACCGTGGTGTCCCGGCAGCTCGAGCGGGTCGCCGACCACGCCGTGGACATCGGGGAGCAGGTGGGGTTCCTCCTCACCGGGGAGTTCCGGGAGTTCACCGACGCCTCGCACCCGGAGGCGGCCGGGGGGTGAGCGAGCCGGCGCCCGCGGTGGCGATCCTCGTCGTCGAGGACGAGGCCTCGCTGGCCGACGCCGTCCGCTACAACCTCGAGCGGGAGGGGTTCCGGGTCGCCGTCGCCCCCGACGGCCCCTCGGCCCTCGCGCGGTTCGAGGCCGAGCGGCCGGGGCTCGTGATCCTCGACCTCATGCTGCCCGGGATGTCCGGGCTGGACGTCTGCCGGGAGATCCGGGCGCGGTCGGCGGTCCCCATCGTGATCCTCACCGCGAAGGACGCCGAGGCCGACAAGGTGGCCGGGCTCGAGCTGGGCGCCGACGACTACGTGACCAAGCCGTTCTCCATGCGGGAGCTGGTCTCGCGGGTCCGGGCCCACCTCCGCCGGGCCGGGATGCTCGCGCCGGCCGCGGCCGAGGAGGTCCTCCGCGGCGGCCCGGTGGAGATGGACGTGGCCCGCCACGAGGTCCGGGTCCGCGGGGAGCCCGTGGCCCTCCCCCCCAAGGAGTTCGAGCTGCTCGAGGCCTTCCTCCGCCGCCGGGGGCGGCTCCTCACGCGGGACTTCCTGATCGAGGAGGTGTGGGGGCCGGACTACGTCGGCGACACCCGGACCCTCGACGTGCACGTGAAGCGCCTGCGGCGGAAGATCGAGCGGGACCCCCACCGCCCCGAGCACCTCCTCACGGTCCGGGGGCTCGGCTACAAGTTCGTGGGCTGAGCGGCCCGGTAGGCTCGGGGGCCGATGGAGGGCGTCCCCTGGTGGTCGCGGCCGGGCCTCGAGGTCCGGGACGGCCGACTCGCGGTGGCGGGCCGGGACGCGGAGGCGCTGGCCAGGGAGCACGGCACGCCGCTCTTCGTCTACGACCTCCCACGGATCCGCGAGCAGGCCCGGGCCCTCGAGGGGGCGTTCGAGGAGGCCGGGCTCCCGTTCCGGCTCCGGCTCGCGGTGAAGGCCCAGCGCGACCCGGCGGTCCTGCGGTTCGTCCGGGGGCTCGGCTCGGTCGGGCTGGACGTCTGCTCGCCCGGGGAGCTGCGCCTGGGGCTCGAGCACGGCTTCCGCCCCGAGGAGATCAGCTACACGGGCACGAACGTCTCCGACCGCGACCTCGACGAGATCCTGCCCTACCCGGTCCGGCTCAACCTCGACCTCGTGACGCAGCTCGAGCGGGTCGGGCGGCGGGCGCCGGGGCGGGCGGTGGGGATCCGGGTGAACCCCCGCCGGGGCGCCGCCTCGGGCCCCGGCCGCCGCCACCTCTACAGCGGCGCGGACCGTCCGTCGAAGTTCGGGGTCCTCGAGGAGCAGCTCGACGACGCCCTGGCGGTCGCCCGCGGGCACCGGCTCCGGGTCGAGACCGTCCACTTCCACGTGGGCGACGGGTTCCTCGACGACGGGCTCCCCGCCTTCGAGGAGGCCGTGCGGGTCGTGGCGCGGATGTGCCGACGCCTGCTCGACGCCGGCTGCCAGGTCTCGGAGGTGAACGCCGGCGGGGGCCTGGGGGTGCCCCAGGGGCCCGGGGAGCGGCCCCTCGACGTGGGCGCCTACGCGCGGATCCTGGGCCAGCACCTGGGCGGGTTCGGGGCGGTCCTCGCCGCCGAGCCCGGCGACTTCCTCTGCAAGGAGGCCGGGGTGCTCCTGGCCGAGGTGGTGACGGTCGAGGAGCGCGGCGGGGTGCGGTTCGTGGGGCTCGACGCCGGGTACAACGTCGCGCCGGAGCGGTTCATCTACGGGGCGCCGGTCCCGGTGGTGCTCGCCCGCGCGGCGGACGCCCCTCCGGTGGGGCCGGCGACCGTCACGGGGAACATCAACGAGGGCGACGACCTGTGGGCCGAGGACCTCCCGCTCCCCGAGGTCCGGGAGGGGGACGTCCTGGCCTTCCTCGGGGTCGGGAGCTACAACCAGTCGATGTACCTCGCGCACTGCCTCCGCCCGCCGGCCGGGGTCGTCGCGTTCCCCGACCGACGTGGCCCCTGAGGGTCGCCGATCGTTCCCACCGCCTTCGCCCGGCGGCCGGTGCCCGGTCACGGGGCGCGCGTAGCCTCGACGCCGATGACGCCCGTCCTGCCAGCGCCGGGGAGCGTCGCGGCGGCCCCGCCGGACCGCGCCGACGGGGCGTGGATGGGGGAGCTGGCGCGCCACTACCGCCGGATGCGCGACGCCTACCCCGAGGGGGAGCTCGCGATCGTGTTCGACATCGACGGGACGATCCTGGACGTCCGCCACCAGGTCGTGCACGTCCTGCTGGGCTACGACCGGGAGCGGGGGACCGAGTACTTCCACGGCCTGCGGCCGGAGGACGTGGACGTCCACGAGGACCTGGCCGACGAGCTGCTCCTCGGGCTGCCGCTCCCGGCCGAGGTCCGCCGCGACGCGCTCGCCTGGTACCGGGAGCGGCTGTGGAGCCCCGAGGCGGTCCTCGCCGGGAGCCGCCCCTACCAGGGCGTGCTCGGGGTGATCCGCTGGTTCCAGCTCCAGCCGCGGACCCACGTGGCGCTCAACACGGGGCGCCCGGAGTCGATGCGGGAGGTCACGCTGCGGGCGCTCAACGCGGTGGGACGGGCGTACCGGGTCTCGTTCCGGTCCGATCTCCTACTCATGAACCCCTCGGGATGGCACCGGGGGGTCGAGGCGGCCAAGGCCGCCGCGATCCGCTCCCTGCGGGCGCGGGGCTTCAGGGTCGTGGCCGTCGTGGACAACGAGCCCGCGAACCTCGAGGCCATGGCGGCCGCCGACGAGGAGGGCGAGATCCTCTTCCTCCACGCCGAGACCATCTTCGCCTCGCAGCGCCGCCCGATCCCGAGGAGCGTCGCCGGGCGCCGGTACGGGCTCGCCGACGTGGTCTCCGAGCGCGATCTCGCCCGCCGGGTCGCCTTCGTCTGGCACGGGGTCAACGACGAGGCCAACCTTCGCCAGTTCCTCGCTTCCGACGTGCGTTGGGCGGAGGCCGACGTGCGGCGGGATCCGCTGGACCGGCTGGTCCTGCGCCACGATCCCTTCGAGGAGGCCCCCTGGTCCCGGGACGAGCGGCCCTTCCTCCTGGTCGATCTGCTCCACCGCCTGGCGCTCGCCGGGCGGGCCGCGAAACTCGACCTCAAGGAGGGGGGCGAGGTCGCCGACCGGGCCCTGGCCGCGGCGGCGGCCTCCGGCCTGGCGCAGGAGGACGTGTGGTGGCACGGGGCCCTCGAGGACCTGGGCGAGCCGACCTTCCGACGGGTCGCCGGGGCCGCACCCCGCTCGGTGCGCTCGGTGGACGGCGGCTTCCTGGCCCCGCTCGTGCTGGGCGCCCCCCGGGTCGCCGGCCGGGTCCTGGGCGAGCTCGCCGCCTGGGGGGTGAACCGGATCTCGCTCCCCTGGGGCTCCCCGCGGCTCGCCGACCTCCTGGACGCCCTGGAGCGGTGGGGCTGGCAGGTGAACCTCTACGACGTGCCGGACCTGGAGGGCTTCCTCCACGCGGCGCTCCTGCTCCCCGCCTCGGTGACGGCCGACTTCAACTTCCCCGAGCGGAACTGCTACGGACGGGGTCCCGGGCGGCAGCGGATCCACCACCGGTACGCGTTGGTGTGAGGCCGGCGCGCCCCGGCGCGGGACGGCCCGGCCCCCGGACGGGTGGGTCGGCCGCGTTCCAGCGGATCCATCGGCCGAGGGCGACCCCGATCGGGATCGACAGCACGAACCAGGCGATGCCAGCGAGCAGGACCTTCTCCATCGCACCCCCTTCGCCGGTCGCGCCCCCCGGCCCGATGATGGGCGCCCCGTATGAACGGACCAGGGCCGAGGGCGGGCGGCTCGGCGAGCGGTGGCGGAAGGTATGGGTCGGCGGCGGCCGTTCGGCGGTCGTCGGGGAGGGCCCCGTGTGGTATCAAACGGCGGACCCGGAGAGAGGGGAAGGACCGTGCCGCGCTGGAAGTTCCGGCTCGTGCCGCGCGAGGAGAGCTTCTTCGACCTGTTCCTGCGGCAGGCGGAGCAGATCGAGGAGGGCGCCCTCGTCCTCCAGGACCTCGTGGCCAACTTCGACGACGTGCAGCGGAAGGCCCACCGCCTCCGCGACCTGGAGCACGAGGCCGACGAGGTCACCCACGAGGTGATGCGGCGGCTCAACACGGTGTTCGTGACGCCCCTCGACCACGAGGACATCCACAAGCTCGCCACCACCCTCGACGACGTGATGGACCACATGGAGGCCGCGGCGGACCTCATGGTGCTCCACAAGATCGAGAGCCCGCTGCCCGAGATGAAGACCCAGGCCGACGTCCTGGTGCGGGCCGCGCAGGCCACGAAGGAGGCGCTCGCCACGCTGCCCCGGTACCGGGAGCTGAGCCGGTACTGGGTCGAGATCAACCGGATAGAGAACGAGGGCGACCGCGTCTACCGCCAGGCCGTCGCCGACCTGTTCGGCGGCGACCACAAGGCGATGGACGTCCTCAAGTGGAAGGACATCATCGACGAGGTGGAGGCCGCGATCGACGAGCTCGAGGACGTCGCCAACACCCTCGAGGCCATCGCGCTCAAGCACGCCTGATGCCGCTCTGGCTCGTCCTCCTCCTCGCGTACCTCTTCGAGTTCGCCAACGGCTGGACCGACGCCCCGAACTCGATCGCCACCGTGGTCTCGACCCGGGTCCTCCGGCCGTACCAGGCGGTGATCATGGCCGGCCTGCTGAACCTGGTCGGCGCCCTCACCGGGACCGCCGTCGCCAAGACCATCGCGAAGGACATCGTCGACCCGGGCTTCGTCACGCTCGAGACCGTGGCCGCCGCGGTCCTCGCCGCGACGATCTGGGCCCTGGCCGCCCAGTACTTCGGGCTGCCCTCGAGCGAGTCCCACGCGCTCGTGGCCGGGCTCCTGGGCTCCGGGTTCGCCGCCGGGGGGATCGCGGCGCTCGAGTGGGAGGGCACCCGGAAGTCGCTGGTGGGCCTGGTGACGTCCCCGGTCGGGGGCTTCCTCACGGGGTTCCTCCTCATGGTGCTGATCTACCGGGGGTTCCGGCGGGTGCGGCGGTCGACCGTGGCTCGGGCGTTCGGGCGCGCCCAGGTCCTCTCGGCGGCCTTCATGGCCTTCTCCCACGGGACGAACGACGCGCAGAAGACGATGGGGATCATCACGCTCGCCGTGCTCCTCCACCGGGCGGGAACGGGGGCACGGGTGCCGCAGGAGTTCGGGATCCCGGTGTGGGTGATCGTCTCGGCGGCCGTGGTGATGGGGCTCGGGACGATGGTGGGCGGCTGGCGGGTGGTGCGGACGATGGGGATCCGGATGACCCACCTCGAGCCGGTCCAGGGCTTCGCCGCGGAGACCGGGGCGGCCGCCGTGATCACCGCCGCCGCCCGCCTCGGGATCCCGGTCTCCACCACCCACGCCATCGGGACCTCGATCATGGGCGTGGGCGCGACCCGCCGGTTCTCCGCCGTGCGGTGGGGCGTGGCCGGCCAGGTCGTGGCGGCCTGGATCCTCACCTGGCCCTCCTGCGCCGCCCTCGGGTACCTCCTCGAGCGGACGTTCCGGCTCGTGCTCCGGGGCTGACCCGGGCGGGTCAGCGCGCCAGGGGGGCGAGCGTGCTCCCGATCCTCCCCGCGGCGCGGAACCCCAGGCGCTCGTAGAGGCGGACCGCGGGGGCGCCGTCCTCGGCCAGGAGGAAGACGGGGTCGCACCCCCCGGCCCGGGCCTCCGCGACGAGGCGGGCCGCGAGCGCCCCGGCGTGGCCGCGCCGGCGGTGGGCGGGGAAGGTCACGACGTGGTCGACGTAGCCGGCGCCCGCGAGGACCACGAGGGCCGCGAGGGAGGCGATCTCGCCGTCCGCCCGGACCGCGAACCACCGCTTCACCGGCCCGAGCACCTCCCGTTCCAGCGCCACGAGCTGGTCGATCGCCGCGGGGTCGGTCACGCCGAAGGCCGCGAGCGAGGCGCGGAACGTCCCCCAGAAGCGCCGGTCGGGCTCGACCTCCACGACCTCCGCCCCGGGCGCGAGGGGGGCGGGGCCCGGGCCGCCGGGCGCGGGTCCCCCGGCCGGGCCCCGCGGCCCGTCGGATCGGCCCGCGTGCTCCATCACGACGTCCCAGGACAGGCGATCGCCGCGCGCCGAGAGCGCCGCGAGGAGCGGGGCCTGCTCGTCGGGCCGGTGGAGGACGACGTGGAGGTGGCGCGCGCCGGCCCGGGCGAGGGCGGGCCGGAGCGCCGCCTCGACCTCGGCCAGGGCGGGCGGATCGGGCGTCTCCACCCGCGCGTAGTTCGCGTCCCAGACCCTCGGGAAGCGCCGGTCGGTCACGACCGCGCCCCAGGCGGTCGGCTCCACGCGCTCGAGGCGCTCGTCGAGGGCCCGCCAGAACGGGAGGAAGCGGTCGGCGTCCACGCGGGGAGCGTACCGCCGCGCCCGGCTGCCGCGGCCGCCCCGCGTTAGGCTGCGGGGGATGGCGCGGGTCACGTACCGCCTCTACCGCGAGGGGGCGCTCCGCGAGGAGCCCTTCCGGCCGGAGCGGCTCGGCGAGCTCCTCGCCGAGGACTCGGCGAGGGTCTGGGTGGACGTGGAGGAGCCGACCGACGTCGAGCTGGAGCGGCTCCAGCGGTGGTTCTCGCTCCACCCCCTCGCGATCGAGGACTCCCGGCACTGGGGCCAGCGGCCGAAGGTCGAGGTGTTCCCCGACCACCTGTTCGTCGTGGTGCACGCCCTCTCGCTCGACGAGCGCCAGGAGCTCGTGGACAGCGAGATCCACCTCTTCGCGGGCCGCGCGTTCCTCGTGACGCTCCGGGCCCCGCCGGCCTTCGACCTCTCCCGGGTCCTGGAGCGCTGGGACGCCCAGCCCGAGCTCACCCGCCAGGGCGTCGGGTTCCTCCTGTACGCGCTCCTCGACGAGATCGTCGACGGCTACCTCGACATCGTCGAGCGCTACGAGGACCTCTCCGACGAGATCGAGGACCGGGTGTTCGCCGAGGAGCCGGACCCCGCGGTCCAGGCCGACATCTTCCGGATGAAGCGGCGGGCGGTCGAGCTGCGGCGGCTCGTCGCGCCGCTCCGGGAGGTGATCGACTTCGTCCAGGAGCAGCCCGGGCTCGTCCCGCCCGAGCTGGGCCCCTACTTCCGCGACGTGGCCGACCACGTGATCCGCGCCGTCGAGTTCATCGACAACATCCGGGAGCTGCTCACGACGGCCCTCGAGGCGCAGATCTCCCAGGTGTCGAACCGGCTGAACCGGGTGATGAAGAGCGTCACGTCCTGGGGCGCGATCATCCTGGTCCCCACGCTGATCGCGGGGATCTACGGGATGAACTTCCGGCACATGCCCGAGCTCGGCTGGCGCCTGGGGTACCCGTTCGCGTTGGGCCTCATGCTGGCCTCGGCCGCGGCCCTCTACGCGGTGTTCAAGCGGAAGGACTGGCTGTAGCCGTGTGCCGGGCGCTCAGGGTGCTCTGCGTCGCCGAGGGCCGGGAGCGCCTGGCCGAGCTCACGCGGGCCGCGGTGTCGGCCGCGTGGGAGCTCGCCCGCGGCGCGACCTCGGAGGACGAGGGGCTGGCCCGGCTCGACGAGGAGCGGCCCCACGTCGTGGTGGCCTTCGGGCCGTTCCCCCGGCTCGCCGCCGAGGCCCGCGCGCGGGGGCTCAGGGTGGTCGCCGACCGGGAGCTGCCGGGGGCGGTCGTGGCCCGCTCGCTCGAGGAGGTCCGGGGGCTCGTCCTCGGCGCGCGCCCGGGGGGCCCGGTCCGTCGGGGCGCGGGGTCCTCCGACACGGGTGGGTGAACGGCCGGAGCGGGGAGGGCGGGCGCCCTCCCCGCTCCGCGCCTACGCGCAGCCCCAGGGCCCCCAGCCGACCGCCGCGGCCATCCGGATCGAGACGATCACGTTGGCCCGGGCGTTGAATGGGGAGCGGCCGGGGAACCCGTAGTGCGCGGCCCGGGTCGGCCAGTACCGGACCGCCTGCTGGAACACGCCGGCGTAGCCCGCCGGGTTGTAGGCACGGGGCCGGAAGCCCGACTCGCAGGCCGCCACCGCGAGCGCCTTCCGCGCGCCCCCGGGGACGTCCCAGCGCTCCGCCGCGCACTTGATCAGCTGCTTCACGTGCCAGGTCCCCTCCCACCACTCGTGGTCACAGACCCGGAGGGGGAGCCGCGGCGCTCGGTGGTCGGCCCGGGCGGGCCCGGCGGCCGCCCAGACGGCGAGCGCGGCGACGACGAGGATCGGCGCCCCCAGGCGCCGGAGCATCGGTGGTTCCATGGGCTGTTCACCCCCGCGGTGGGCGGGGCTGGCTGCCGCGCCCCCCGGCCGCCCCTGGGGCGGCCACCGACCGGACCGGCCGTCCGGCCGTCCCGCGGTAGGTCGTGGGTGCTCGCATCACCTCCTCGTTCCTCGGCTCGACCTCCGCCCCGTCCGGACGGCCGCCCTCCCTCGCGCCCGGCCCCGGGCCCCCTCCGCCGGGCGTGACGGAGGAGCCGCGGAGCTCGGGGGGAGGGGAGAGCGGGCGGGCAGCGCCCGTTCGGAGCCGAACGAGGCTAGCAGCGCGGCCCGGGCACGCCAACGCCCCGGGGTACTACCATGGGCCCGTGGGCAGGGTGCTCCTCGCCGCCCCCCGCGGCTACTGCGCGGGGGTCGAGCGGGCCGTCGACGCCGTCGAGCGGGCCCTGGCCGAGCACGGGCCGCCGGTCTACGTGCGCAAGCAGATCGTCCACAACCTCCACGTGGTCCGGGACCTCGAGCGGAAGGGGGCGGTCTTCGTGGAGGAGGAGGACGAGGTCCCCGAGGGCAGCGTGCTCGTGCTCTCGGCCCACGGCTCGCCGCCCGAGGTCTACCGCAACGCCGACGCGCGCCGGCTCCGGCTGGTTGACGCGACCTGCCCCCTCGTGACCAAGGTGCACCTCGAGGCCCGGCGGTTCGCCCGCGAGGGGCGGACGATCCTCCTGATCGGCCACGCCGGCCACGAGGAGGTCGTGGGGACCACCGGGCAGGCCCCCGAGCGCACGATCCTGGTCCAGACCGTGGACGACGCGCGGACCGTGGAGGTCCCCGACCCCGGGAACGTCTCCTACCTCACCCAGACCACGCTCTCGGTCGAGGAGACCGAGCGGATCGTGGAGGTGCTCCGCGGACGGTTCCCCGCGCTCCAGGGCCCACCCCGGGAGGACATCTGCTACGCGACCCAGAACCGCCAGGACGCGGTCACGGAGGTGGCCCGCCGGGCCGACGTGGTCCTCGTGATCGGCTCGGCCAACTCCTCGAACTCCAACCGCCTGGCCGAGGTGGCGCGGGACCGGGGGACCCCCGCCTACCTCGTGGACGACGAGACCGAGGTGGACCCGGCCTGGCTCGCGGGCGCGGGGACCGTGGGGCTCACGAGCGGCGCTTCCGCCCCGGAGTGGCTGGTCCAGCGGATGCTCGCCTGGCTCGCCGAGCGGGGGTTCGACGAGGTCGAGGAGGTCCGCCTGGGCGAGGAGCACGTGCGGTTCTCGCTCCCCGCCGGTCTCCGCCGCCTGCCGCTGGTCAGCCGCTGACCCGCCCCGCGGCGCCCGCGGGACGGCGGGTGCTCACCTCGTCCCCTCCGGCTTCGCCGGCGCCCCGACCAGGCGGTGGACCGCCCGGACCCAGGATGTGCGCTCGCCCTCCGACATCGGCTCGTCCCGGAACCGGTGGTCGTGCTTGCGTACGAACCCGGCGAGCTCGCCCCGGAGCTCGGCCTCCCCGCGGAGGAAGATCTCGGCGAGGCGCCGGAGCTCCTCGCGGTCCTCGGCGAGCCCCAGGCCCAGGGCGAGGTGCGGCAGGCACAGCCCGCGCCCCTCGCTCCGGGCGGCGCGGCCGATCTCGGAGGTGGCCGGCTCGCGGGCCAGGAGCCGGAGGTAGGCCTCGGCCACGCGCGCCGCGGGCTCGCACGCCGGGCAGGGGGCGTGCGGGCGGAGCCGTCCGACGGGCCCGCCCCTGGCCCGCGGTCGACCCCGCCGCGCGGGCGCCTCGGCGGCCGCCCGCTCGACCTCCCGGGCGATGTGGGCCAGGAAGTCCTCGTAGAGGACCGCGACGCCCGTGGCCTGGGACCGCCGCGCGGCGACCTCGAGGAGGAGGAACGCGTGATCCCGGCACAGCCCGTGGGCCGCCCGGAAGCGCTCCCGGACGCCGGGGTCGGTCACCATCTCCCAGAGCACGGCCTCGAGGAACCGGGCCGCCGCGCGCGCGGCCCCGCGGCAGGCGGGGCACCCCGGAGCCGCGAGGTCCCGGCGGAGGTCGTGGAAGCCGACGGGCGTGAGCGTCCGGCTCATCCGAGGGCCCCGATCTCCACGACCCGGAGCCCGCCCCCGTCCTCGCGCTCGAGCACCGAGACCGAGCCGGTCGGGATCTCGAGCCGCCAGATCGTTCCGTCGGGGGTCCCGAGGAGGTGGCCGAGCACGAGGCGGATCGGCACCTCGTGGGACACGACGGCGACCGGCGCCCCCGGGCGCTCGGCCATGAGCTCGTCGAGGGCCCCCAGGATGCGGGCGAGGACCGACCGGAGGTCCTCCCCGCCCGGCGGCCGGGCCTCGAGGGGCGTCTCCCGGAACCGGGCGAAGGCCTCCGGGTCCCGCGCCTCCGCCTCCACCGGGCGCAGGCCGGTCCACGCCCCGTGGTCCAGGTCGATCAGCCCGGGGTGGACGACGGGCTCCACCCCGCAGGCCGCGGCGATCACCTCGGCGGTCTGGGCCGCGCGCCGGAGCGGGCTCGTCGCGAGGAGCGCGAGGGCGGGGCGCTCCCGGGCGAGGCGGGCCGCCGCGCGGGCGGCCTCGGCGAGCCCCCGCTCGTCGAGCGGCACGTCGCACCGGCCGCGGAACCGGCCGTCGGCGTTCCAGGCGGTCCGCCCGTGCCGGACCACGTAGACCCGGGCCCCCATCAGCCGCCGATCCTCCGGAAGAACTCGACCGCCCGCCGCCTCCGCTCCTCGGGCGTGCGGTACGCGGGCGGGTCGTGGTCGTCGACCGCGAGCGTATCCCCCGGCAGGGTCGGGGCGATCGCGGCCGGGTCGACCCCCCGCGCCCGGAGCTCCGCCTCGAGGGCCCGGATCTCGCTCCGGAGCTCCCTGGCCCGGAGCTCGAGGGGCGGGACCTCGTCCCGCGCGAGCCGCAGGTGCTCGCGGTAGGTCCGCGCCTCCCGGGCCGCCGCCTCCCCGGCCCGGCCCCGGGCCTCCAGGAGCGCGTGCCGGAGGAGGGCGAGGGCCGCGGCGCGCCGGGCCAGCTCGCCGCGGAGCCCCGGGCCGTCCGCGGCGAGGACCGCCCGCCCGCGCTCGAGGAGGCGGCGCTCGAGCGCGCCGGGTGGGGCCCCGCCGACCGCGTCGAGGAGGCGCGCGGGGACGCGGACCGCGACGGTCATCCCGCCTCCCCCAGGGCCGCGCGGAGGGCCCGGATCCTCCGCTCGTACAGGTCGAGGTCCCGCCGGAGCCGCGGGAGGAGCCAGCCCTCGTGCATCCGGATCTCCCGTTCCCGCATCCTCGCCGTGAGGTCGTCCTGCCGGAAGCGCTCCCCGAGCCCCTGGAGCTCGAAGCGGAGCACCGGCATCAGGGCCTCCACCGCCCCCAGGGCCTCCGCGAGGGCGCGGCGCTCGGCCTCCGGCGGCAGGCCCCGGCAGGCCGCCTCGAGGAGCTCGTCGAAGAGCCCCACGAGGAGCACGAACCTCGGGTCCTCGGCGCCGGGGTCGCCCTCGGGCGCCGCGAGCGCGACGTCGTCCGCCCCGGAGCCGACGTCGTCCGCCCCGGAGCCTGCGTCCGGGTCGAGGAGCGCCGCGAGGTCGCGGAGGACGTCCCGGGCCTCGCCCACGAGCCCCGGCCGCTCCCGCCGCTCCGGACCCGTCGCGTTCACCCCGTGGCCTCCGTGCGCTCGAGCGCCTCGAGCGAACCCTGGATCCGTGCGAGCTCCTCGAGGTCGCGTGCCGCCTCCTCCAGGAGCCCCCGAAGCCGCTCGGCGCTCCGGGCTCGCTCCGCCCGCACCCGGTCGATGCCCTCCCGCAGGGCCCCGATCGTGTCCTCGAGCCGGTCGCGGAGGGCGGCCCGGAGCTCGCGCCCGGCTCGCTCGAGGCGCTGCGCGAGGTGCCAGCGCAGGCGGCCACGGTGGCGGTCGAGGAGCTCGAGGATCCGCGCCCGCGCGCCGCTCCGCAGCCGGCGACGGGCGACCGAACCGGGCAGGAACCGATGGACGTCGGGGACGAGGGACCCGAGGATCGTCGGGGCCTCGAGGAAGGCGAACGTGAACGCCCGGGTCCGGGGCAGCTCGGGGGCCGGGGGCTCGGCCTCGAGGGCGAGGCCGAGGACGGCGCCCGAGAGCTCCACGGTGCGCCGGACGATCTCCCCGGCCCGCTCGACGGCGTCCGCCGTGGCCTCCCGGAAGGCCTCGGCCACGGCCCACTCCTCCTCGGCGAGCCACCGCCCGACGTCGGCCCGGAGGCGCTCCTCGGTGGCCCGGGAGATCCGCTCGGCCAGCCCCCGGAGGGTCTCCGCCTCGTCCACCATCCGCTCGGCCTGCGCGAGCAGCTCCGCTTCCTCCCGGCGGACGAACGCGTCCAGGTCGCGCTCCACCCGGGCGAGGACCTCCCCGGTCGCCCGGCGGATGCGGAGGTCGAGCTCGTCGACCTCCCGCCGGGCCTCGGCGAAGACCCGCTCCAGCTCCGCCGCTCGGCGCGCGAGCTCCTCGGCCGGGAGCTCCGCCGAGCGGACCGCGACCCGCACGGCGTTCCGCTCCTCGGCGGCCAGGCGCCTCGCCGAGGCCGCGACCTTGGCCAGGAGCGTCGCGGCCGCCTCGCGGTCGAGCAGCTCGCGGAGGTCCCGCTCGAAGGCCGGGAGGCCGGACGCCTCGAGCTCCCGCTCGTCCCCCACGAGCCTGGCGAGGAGCGCCCGCCGGGCGCTCACCGCGTGCAGCCGGACCTCGTGCCCGAGCGCCTCCGCGATCACCCCCCGGGTGAACCCGATGGCCTCCTCCCGGTCGCGCCCGGAGAGCAGGTCGACCTTGTTGATCACGAACAGCACGCGGGCGGCCTCCCCGCGGACCTCGCGCAGGAACGCCACCTCGGCCTCGGAGATCGGGGGGTCGGCGGACGTGAGCAGGATCGCCGCGTCGAGCTCCCGGAGGAAGGCCCGGGCGGCCTCCGTGCTGGCGCGGAACACGCTGCCCACGCCCGGCGTGTCGACGAGCACGGCGCCGCCGCGCAGGACCTCGGCGGGGTACGCCAGCTCGACCCGGGCCACACCGCGCCGGTTCCCGGGGTTCCCCCGCTCGGTGACGAACGCCTCGAGCGCCTCGAGGGGGACGGGTTCGCTCCGTCCGTCCACGTAGCGGACGTGGGCAGCCGGCGCCTGCCCCCAGCGGATGGCGGTCACGACCGAGGTGAGGGGCACCGCGGCGGTGGGCAGGACGTCGGCCCCGAGCAGGGCGTTGACGAACGTGGTCTTGCCCCGCTTGAACTCGCCCACCACGGCGACCACGAGGCGCCCGGCGGCGAGGCGGTCCAGGAGCTCGGCGGCGCGCCGCGCGAGGCCCCCGTCGCCGCGTCCCCGGGCGAGCGCCCCGAGCCGCTCGAGCGCGTCCCGGATCTCCTCCCGCCCGCCCTCGGGGCCCCGCCCTGCCATCGGAAACGCTCCCACCTCCCTGCGAGGTAGGAGCTATCAGCCCGACGGCCGGGCGTTAGGCGAGCCCCATCGCCTCCTCCATGGTAGCCGGGCGGCGGGCCGACGTCCGCGAGCCGACCGCCGGCAGGGCAGCCGGCCGTGCCGGACGCTCGGCAGGGGGTCGGGCCGCTACGGGACGAGCCCGAAGACCATCGCCGGGGCGCCCGAGCCCTTCGCGTTCACCGGGCCCCCGACCACGATCCAGGAGCCCGCCGGGGCGAGCTCGCCCAGGTTGTGGAGGTTCTCGAGGGTCAGCCGGTGCTCGTGGAGCGTGAGCGAGCTGGCCCGGTAGCGGGGGTCGCTCGAGGGGTCGGGGCCGAACGTGTCGCTCCCCAGGGCCCCCCGCTCGCCCAGCACGCCGCGGTCGAGGAGCCAGCGGACCGCCTCGACCGAGAAGCCCGGCTGGTGGAACCCGCGGAGCCCGCTCCCGCAGTTGAAGTACGTGGGTTCGGTGGGCTCGTCGGACGGGCCCCAGTACCTCGAGCACCCGGTCCGGGCGAGGACCGCCGCGTCCTGGGGCATCGGGCCGTGGGCGGCCTCCCAGGCCTCGAGGTCGGCCACCGTGATCCGGTAGTCGGGGTCGGCCGCCACCTGCGCCCGGACGTCGATCACGACCGCCGGGAGCACCATGTCGGCGGGGTCGAGGTCCTGGGCACAGATCTCGTCGGCGTGGAAGTGGCAGGGCGCGCTGTAGTGGGTCCCGGTGTGCTCCCCCTCGTGGAGGTAGCGGAGGTGGAACCCGTCCTCGGCGACCGTGAACACGGTCTCGGCCCGGAACGGGGGGTCGCCGGGGAAGAGCGGCGTCCGCCTGGGGCTGTTCACGTGGGAGAGGAAGGCGACCTTGGAGAAGCCCGGCAGCTGGACCTCGGAGACCGGGACCGCCGGGGCGCGGAGGGCCGGGCCGGCCAGGGCGCCGGCGCCGAGCCCGAGGGCCAGGCCGAGCGCGAGCGGACCGAGGCGACGACGCATCGCTCCTCCTTCCCGAGCGGGGACGGCCGAAGGCTAGGGCACGTCGTGGGCGGCGCTCAAGGAGCGGGGTCGGCGCCGCCCGGCGGCCTCCGGGGTCGCGGGGGCGGTCCGGTCGGCGGCGGGGGGTCAGGCTTCGGCCTCGTCCTCGAGCCCGGGGACCGCCACGAGCGTGTTGGTGGAGCGGACGCCCGGGATCGTGTGGATCCGCTCCAGGATGATGCGGCTCGCGTGTTCCCAGTCGGTGGCGAGCTCCGCGAGCACGTCGTACTGGCCGGCGATGACGGCCACGCCCGACACCTCGGGGGTCGCGGCCAGCGTGCGGGCCACGTCCCCCACCACCCCGGCCTGGACGTCGAGGTGGACGTAGCAGGCGGGGCGCCCCCCGCGCTGGAGGGGGAGCGGCGCCCGCTCCCCGGTCACCCCCACGAGCTCGAGGGGCACCACGGGCGCGGTGTAGGTCCGGGTCACGCCCTCCACCCGGTGCACCTCGGTGAGGACCGTCCGGGCGATGGACCGGAAGTCGGGGCCCTCCAGGGCGGCCATCGCGTCCCACTCGCCCACGACCGCGATCGCGTGGCGCACGCCGTGGATCCCGTGGAGGTCGATCACCACGTCGTCGAGCTTCCCGGGCCGGGCCCGGAGGTAGAGGTAGGCGTGCACCGGCGGAAGCCTACCGCGCCGGCCCGAACCGGTGGGGTCCCGGGGACTCAGCCGGGCAGGGGCTCGACCAGCGAGTCGCGCCGGGCGCGGCAGAGGGCCTCGAGCTCGGGGGCCCCCTCCTCGGGGCCGAGCGCGACGATCCGGTCGCCAGCCTGGAACACGAAGGCCGGGCGGGGGCGGTAGATCCACCGCTGGCCCCGGCGGACCGCGAGCACCCACATCCCGGTCTCCGTCGAGAGCTGGAGCTCCTTGAGCGAGCGCCCCGCCGCCGCCGACCCCTCCTCCACCACGACCATGGCCCCCGTCTCCTCGGTCTCCTCCAGGGCCATCTGGACCACCGGGTGGAGCTCCTCGCCGTGCTCCACGTACCAGGTCATGTCCCGGGCCGCGTCGCAGATGGCCTCGCTCGCGGCGGCGATCCGGAGGAGCCCGCGGAGCTCGTCGGGGTCGCGGGCCTCGGGCGCGGCCCGCAGCACCCACGACTCGAGCTCGTCCTGGAGGATGTCGCTCCTGGTCTCGAGGGTGGCGACCTCGGCGGCGAGCGCCCGGTCGTTGAACAGGAGCGAAGAGTAGGCGAAGCCCACCGCGGCCTCGCTCGAGTTCTTCATCTCGACCAGGATGTCCACGGCCCGGTCGAGCTCGGAGAGCGGCGGGGCCTCGTGGGCGGGCCCCAGGGGCAGGGGCGGTGCGCCGGCCAGCTCCCGGATCAGGTTCACGCCGTCCTCCGGGCCCTGGAACAGCAGGACGTCGCCCTCGCCGACGACCGTGTCGGCCCCGGGGTCGAACTCCCAGTCCATCCCCCGCCGGATCGCCATCAGCCACATCCCGGTCTCGGTGGGGAGCGAGAGGTCCCGGAGGCTCCGGCCCACGGCCGGCGCGCCCTCCCGCACCTTCACCCGGCCCGAGATCTCGTCGGCGTGGCGGAGGTCCGCCCGGAGCGCGTCGGGGATCCCCAGGTCGGCCTGGACCACCCGGGCGATGTCGGAGGCCGCGTCGCCGATCCTGTCGATCGCGGCCGCGATCCAGAGCACGCTCTCGATGGCCTCGGCGTCCTCGGGGCTCCGGGCGGCGAGGACCGCCAGGGTCCGCAGGCGGCGGAGGTGCCCCTCCATCCGCTCCTCGAGCTTCTCGACCTCCCCGGCGAGCTCCTCGTCGTCGAAGAAGACCGCCGCGTAGGCCAGGTCCACGAGCAGCTCGGAGGCGTCCTTCGCCTCGACGAGCAGCTCCTTCACGTTCTTCGGTTCGTCATCCATGCGGTGTGACCCCTGTAAGTGTAAGGACCGCCAGGTAGGCCAGCACCCCGGCGAGGTCCATCACGCTCGTGATGATCGGGACCCCGTGGTTGTCGGGGTCCAGGCCGAACCGGGCGGTCCCGATCGCCAGGTAGTAGGCGCAGACCAGGGCGACGGGGAGCGACGCGAGGCCGGTCGCGAGCACCGCCCCCACGAGGGTCCCCCACCCCGGGCCCGGCAGGCCCCGGGCCGCCGAGACCGCGACCGCGAGGCCCCCGATCATCGCGAACACCGCCGCGCCCTGGATTGAGACCAGGCCGGCGTCGAGGGCGGCCCGGGGCTGGGGGACGGCCCGGGGCTCGACGAGGCCCAGGTGGAGCTTGGAGGCGAGGCGCGAGGCCAGGATCCCCCCGAGCGCCCCGAGCTGGGAGACGAGGACCGGCACCGGCACGAGCAGGGCGGGCAGGTCGGCGAAGCGCTCCAGCCGGGCCTCGACCGCGGTGCCCGCCAGGATGTCGAGGACCGGGGTGAGGGCGATCACCGCCGCCATCTCGAGCTGGGCCCGGCGCGCCGCTCGCAGGTCGGTCAGGAAGCCCCGGACCGTCGCGTACAGGCACCCGGCGATCGAGACCGCGGCCACGGCGGCGTTGAGCGCCTCGACCCTCGTGAGGAAGGTCGCCGCGAACAGGCTCGGGATCGTGGTCATGTCCCCGATCGCCGTGACCATGGGGGTCGCCACCGCATCCAGGTCGTACCCCCGGCGGTGGGAGAGCATCGCGATCCCGAGGGTGGCGAGGAGGGCGATGGCCGAGCCGAGGGCGCCCCCCACCACCGAGATCGTGACGAGGTCGAGGACCGAGACCGAGGGCAGCCCGAAGAGCGCCGCCGACGCCCGGGCCAGCAGGGCGAGGTACAGGGCCGAGGAGAACGTGGTCACGACCCCCACGTACACGTTCTGGTAGAGCACGCCGTCCCGGTCGCGGGAGACGCGGAACAGCCCGGCGTTGATGCTCGTGCCGAGGCGGGCCCCGATGGCGCCGAAGATCGTGCCCTTCATCCCCACGGCGGCGGGGATCAGGATCATGAGCCCGGGGACCTCGCGGAGCGTGTCGGTGATCGAGCTGAGCGTGAGGCCGGCGGTCAGGCCGGCGAGGGTGCTGAGCAGGAGCGCGACGAGGCCCTGGCGGAGCGTGCGCCGCTCCGCCCGGAAGGACGCCCACAGGCGCCGGGCGCGGGGACGGAACGCCATAAGGGTGCGCCGGTCATCGCTGCCGCTTCCTCAGAGGAGGCCCGGGGGCCCGACGCAGTATGCGCGTTCGCGGCGCCCCGGACAACCGCGGGTCCCCGGGCCCCGCTCGATAGGATGCCCCCGTGCTCGCGTTCACGGACCGGGCCCGGGAGATCCTCCGTCGCTCGCACGAGGCCGCCCGCCGCCTCAACCCGGGGGCGGCGGTCCGCGTGTCGCTCGGGCCGGGCGGCGACGCCCGGTTCGACCTGGTGGACCGTCCGGTGGAGGGCGACGCGGTGCTCGAGGGCGACGGGTTCGTGCTCTACGTCGCGCCGGGCCTCGCGGGGACCGTCGACGTCGAGGAGCCCCACGACCGGCTCGTGCTCCGGCCCGGGCCGTGACCCGCCGGCCTACGCGGGTCCCGCGGCCGGCGCCCGCAGGCGCTCCGCGATCTCGAGGAAGGGCCGGAGGGCCCAGGGGTCCGCGAGCGCGTCGGGGTTCACGACCTCCTCGGGCCGGGCCCCGAGGAGGATCCGCTTCACCGGGACCTCGAGCCGCTTCCCGTTGAGCGTCGTGGGGATGGCGGGGACCGCCAGGACCCGGTCGGGGACGTGGCGGGGCGACAGCTCGGTGCGGAGGGCGTCGGCGATCCGCCGCCGGAGCGCGTCGTCCAGCTCCACGCCCTCCTCGGTGGCCACGAACAGGATCAGCTCGCCCTCCCGGCCCAGCTCGCCGGTGTCCACGGCCAGGCTCTCCCGCACCCCGGGCAGCGCCTCCACCACCCGGTACAGCTCGGCGGTCCCGATCCGGACCCCTGCCCGGTTGAGCGTGGCGTCCGAGCGGCCGTAGATCACGCAGGAGCCGCGGGAGGTCACCTTGATCCAGTCCCCGTGGCGCCACACCCCGGGGTAGTGCTCGAAGTAGCTCCGGCGGTAGCGCTCGCCGCCGGGGTCGTTCCAGAAGCCCACCGGCATCGAGGGCATGGGCTCGGTGATCACGAGCTCGCCGACCTCGTCCACGAGCGGCCGCCCGGCGGGGTCGAAGGCCTCCACCGCGGCCCCCAGGCACCGGCACTGCAGCTCGCCGGCGTGGACCGGCAGCAGGGGGTTGGCGCCGACGAAGGCCGTGCAGAGGTCGGTGCCCCCGCTCATCGAGCCCAGCCACACGTCGGGGTGGACGGCCTCGTAGACCCAGGCGAACCCCTCGGGCGAGAGCGGCGCCCCGGTGGAGCCGATCCCCCGCACCCGCCGGAGGTCGACCACCTCCCCGGGCCGGAGCCCCGCCTTCATGCATGCGTGGAGGAAGGGGGCGCTGGTCCCGAGGTACGTGATACCGACCTCGGCCGCCAGGCGCCAGAGCGCGGTGAGGTCGGGGTGGCCGGGGCTGCCGTCGTAGAGCACGATCGTGGCCCCCACCGCCAGCCCGCTCACGAGGAAGTTCCACATCATCCACCCGGTCGTGGTGAACCAGGAGAACCGGTCCCGGGGCCCGAGGTCGTGGTGGAGCGCGAGGCACTTCAGGTGCTCCAGGAGGATCCCGCCGTGGCCCTGGACGATCGGCTTGGGGAGCCCCGTGGTCCCGGAGGAGTAGAGGATCCACAGCGGGTGCTCGAACGGCACCCGCTCGAACGCGAGCTCGCCGGGCTCGGCCACGAGCTCCGCCCAGGGCATCGCGCCCTCGGGGGCCGGCGCGTCGGGCCGGAGGTAGGGGACGACCACCAGCCGGCGGAGGCCCGGGAGCCCGGCGGCGATCTCGCGGACCACCCCGGCCCGGTCGTGCTCGCGCCCCCCGTAGCGGTAGCCGTCGACCGCGAGGAGCACCTTCGGCTCGATCTGCCCGAAGCGGTCGAGGATCGCGCGGACCCCGAAGTCCGGGGAGCAGGAGGACCAGATCGCGCCCAGGCTCGCCGTCGCGAGCAGCCCGACCACGGCCTCCGGGGCGTTGGGCAGGAAGGCGGCGACCCGGTCGCCCGGGCCGACCCCGAGCCGCCGGAGGCCCGCCCGGGCCCGGGCCACGGCGTCGGCGAGCTCCCTCCGGCTCATCTCGAGGGAGCGCCCGTCCTCCCTCCGGAACACGAGGGCCGGGCGGTCGTCGGCCTCCCGGAGCAGGTGCTCGGCGTGGTTCAGCCGCACGCCCGGGAACCAGCGGGTCCCCGGCATCCGCCGCTCGGCCAGGACGACCTCGGGCTCCCCGTCGGCCCGCACGTCGAAGAAGTCCCAGATCGAGCGCCAGAACCCGTCCAGGTCGTCCACCGACCAGCGCCAGAGCGCGTGGTAGTCGTCGAACCCGAGGCCCCGCTCCTCGCGGAGCCAGCGCATGTACCGCGCGAGGTTCGAGCGCTCCCGGAGCTCCGCCGGGGGCTCCCAGAGGAGGTCGCCCTCGCGCACCCGCCGTCCGGCCATCGTCACCTCCGAACCCCCGGGGCCGTCCCCTCCGCGGCCGTCGGGGACTCCCCGCACCATCCTGCCACGCCCCGGGGCCTCAGGCCGGCTCCCCGGCGTGGTAGCGCCAGAACGCCGGGACCAGGCGGGCCAGTGCGAACGCCCCCACCACGCAGATGACCCCGCCCGAGACGACCGAGACCTGGGGGGTGAAGGCCGCCGCGACGAGCCCCGCCTCGAGGTCGCCGAGGCGCGGTCCGCCGGTCACCACGAGGATGTGGATCCCCGACAGCCGGCCCCGGAGCGCGTCGGGGACCGTGAGCTGGAGGATCGTCCCCCGGAACACCGCCGAGATCACGTCGGCGCCTCCGGCCAGGGCGAGGAACGCGAGCCCGAGCCAGAGGTTCTCCCCCACGAACCCGAACGCGGCGACCCCGACCCCCCAGACGGCCACCGCCCACACCACGGCCCGGCCCTGGTGCCGGACCTTCCCCACCCACCCCGCGGTGAGCGCCCCGAGGAGGGCCCCCACCGCCGGGGCCGAGAACAGGAGCCCGACCACCTCGGGGCCGCGGCGGAACTGCTCCATCGCGAGGATCGGGAAGAGCGCCCGGGGCATCCCGAAGACCATCGCGATGAGGTCGATCAGGAACGTGGCCTGGAGGACCCGCCGCCCGCGCAGGTACCGGAACCCCTCCCGCACCGCCGCCCACCCCGAGCGCGCCTCGACCCCCGGCTCGGGGGGGAGCGGGCGCACCCGCGCCGCCGCCGCGAGCATCCCGACGTAGGTCGCGAGGTCGATCCCGTAGGCCCAGGCCAGGCCCAGGCGGTCGATCACGATCCCGGCCAGGGCGGGCCCGACGAGCCCGGTCCCGTTCCAGATCACCTGGTTCAGCACGAGGGCCGCGGGCAGGAGCTCCCGCCCCACGAGGCGCGGGGTCATGGCCGAGCGGGTCGGGCCGTCCACCGCGGCCACCGTGGCGATCAGGGCCACGGCCCCGTAGATCAGCGCGAGCGGGGGCCGTTCCATGAGCGCCCCCCCGAGGAGGGCGGCGGTCGCCGCCATGAACGCCACCTGGGCCCAGACGAGGACGGTCCGCCGGTCGTAGCGGTCGATGAACGTGCCGCCGACGAGCGTCCCGAGCACGAGGCCCGCGAGCCCCACGAGGCCCACGGCCCCCACCGCCGCCGGCGAGCCGGTGAGCTGGGTGACCTGGACGAACGTGGCGACCAGCGTGAACTGGTAGCCGGCCTCGGAGATCAGGAGCCCGGTCCAGAGCAGGCGGAAGTCCCGGGAGACCCGCAGGGGGGCGACGTCCACCGCGACCCGCCGGGCGAGCCGGCGGAGCCGGGCCCGGGGGGTCGCCGTCCGGGGGTCCGCGTCGGCCGGCCCTGGGGCGTCCTCCATCGCCCCGAAGGTAGCAGCGGCCGCCGGTCCGGCCCCCGCCGAGGCCGGGAGGCCCCGGGGCTCGGCTGCGCTCAGCTCGGGGGAGGGGCCGGGCCGCGGGGCCGGCGCGGCCCCGGGGCGCCGTCGCCGGCCCGGCGGACGATCTCCTCGAGCGTGGTGTCGCCCACCCGCCGCTCGAGGGCGGGCCGCAGCTCGCGCCAGCGCCAGTGGAGGACGCAGGGCACGTCCTCCGAGCACTCCGTCCGCCAGAAGATGCACTCGCGGGTGCCGAACGGTCGCCGCCCCTCGATGGCGCCGACGATCTCCGAGAGGCGGATCTGGCCGGGCGGCCGGGCCAGCGCGTAGCCGCCGCCGCGGACCGACGCGAGCACGCCGGCCCGGGCCAGGGCCTGGAGGGCCTTGGCCAGGAACGGCGCGGGGACGCCCGCCGCCGACGCGAGCTCGCGGGACTCGACCAGCCGCCCGGGGCGCCTCGCGAGCTCGATCAGGGCCTCGATCGCGTACCGGGTCTCCCTGGCCAGGTACACGTCCCCTCCTCACAGGTCCCGGCGGGCCAGCGCCCAGCTCGCGAGGGCGAGCGGGACCGCCACCCACGCGACGAGGTCCAGGGCGAGGAGCGCCACGGCCCCGCCCGCGCCGAAGCGCGCCAGGAGGTAGGCGCCGAACGGACCGAGCGCCGTCCCCTCGAGGTTCGTCCCCAGGAGCGCCAGGACCCGTCCCGCCTCGAGGGGGTTCAGGAGCACGCCGACGAGGAGCCCCCCGGGGCCGAGGTGGACGCTCGGTGCGAGCGCGGCGAGGGCCAGGTCGAACCCGAGGGCGAGCAGGATCCAGAGCCCCGTGGCGACGGCCAGGGCCTGCAGCCGGCCCGCCGACCACGAGGCCACGGCCGCCCCCACCGCCACCCCCGAGGCGGCCACGGCGAAGGTCGCCCCCACGAGCGCGGCGAGGGCCGGGAGGTCCTCGGCGCGGGCCACGGCGGAGAGCAGCACGAGGGCCGCGCCGTAGCCGATCGCCAGCGTGGTCCAGAGCGAGCCCGCGAGCCCCAGGAACGCGCCCACCACGACGCGGCTCGGCCGCACCGGCTGGGCCAGGAGCATCGTGAGGACCCCGTGGTCGCGCTCCCCGGCGAAGCTCCCGGCCCCGAGCAGGAGCCCCATCAGCGATGGGAGGAGCACCCCGAGGTTCACGAGGGCCGCCCCGGCGGGCCCGATCCCCGTCGACCCCAGGCTCCGGATCCTCCCCAGGGCGAGGACGGTGACGGCCGCGGCGAGGAGGGCGAAGGCCACCCCCATCGCGAGGACCCACCGGGCCCGCACGGCGAGCCGGTACTCCCAGGCCGCCACGGCCGCCACGGCCCGGGTCATCCCGGCACCCCCGCCGCGTCGGGGTCGGGCTCGTCCGCGGGGGACGTCCCCGGCCCCACCACCCGCCCGCCGTCCATCCGCACGAGGACGTCGGCGACGGCCTCCAGCTCGGTGGGGGAGGGGCTCGAGACGATCGCGGTGGCGCCGCGGTCGCAGCGCGCGCGGAGCACGTCGCGGACGATCCGGCGGCCCTCCTCGTCGAGGTTCGCGAGGGGCTCGTCGAGCAGCAGCAGGTCGGGCTCGCCGAGGAGCGCGACGGCCAGCCCCACGCGGTGCCGCTGGCCCTCGGAGAGCGCGCCGACCCGCTCGTCGGCGGGGGGGAGGAACCCCTCGGGCAGGCCGCCGTCGGGCTCGGCCCCCCGGAGCCGCGCGAAGAGCCCGAGGACCTCGCCCACCGTGGCCTCGGCGGGGAACGCGGGGGTCTGCGGGAGGAACCCGATCCGGGCCCGGGAGGCGGGCGAGCGGTCCAGCGGCCGGCCCGCGAGGCGGACCTCGCCCCGGTAGGTGGAGAGCCCCGCCAGGCAGCGCAGGAGCGTGCTCTTGCCGCTCCCGTTGGGGCCCTGGAGCGCCACGATCGCCCCCCGCGGCAGCGCCAGGTCGATCCCGTGGAGGCCCCGGCCCGAGCGGTAGAGCTTCGTGAGCCCCCGCACCTCGAGGTACGCGTCAGGCACGGAGGCCACCCCCCTTCCGCCGGCCCAGGGCCAGGCCGGCGCCGCCCGCGCCCGCCAGGAGGAGCCCGGCCGCCGCGAGCGGCGGCGAACCCGCCTCCCCCCGAGCGAACGGCGGGACCCGCGGGCGGACCGCCCGCATGAGCGGCGCCGGGTCGACGACGATCGGCTCCCGCGGGGCCCACCGCTCCTCCACCGCCTCCACGAGCCGCAGGGCCGGCCCCGACGCGAGGGAGAGGAGCACGGGCGCGCGCGCCACCAGCTCGCCCACCCGGCCGCCCTGCACGTAGGGGACGTCCCCGACCCCGTCGCCGTCGGCGTCGAACCCCTGGTAGTCGCTCCAGTGGTTCCCGACCCCGCCCTCGGACCAGGAGGCCAGGGCGCGGCCGGCCCCGCCCAGCACGACCTGGGCGGCGTTCTCCACGAACGCGTTCCCGGAGAGCGTGGGGCGGGCCGAGGGGTAGAGGACCACCCCCACCTGGTTCGCGGCGATCAGGTTCCCCTCGATCCGGGCGGGCGCTCCCCCCGTCCGCCCGGCGTCGTCCACGTGGACCGCGACCCGGTCGTCGACGATCGCGTTGCCCCGCACGAGGACGTCCCCGGCGTCCTTCACCAGGACCCCGAACCCGGTCGAGGGGCTCCCGCTCTCCACGATCGCGTTCCCCTCCACGACGACCGGGCCCCCGTACATCAGGACGCAGCCGGAGAGGTTCCCCCGGAGCACGTTCCGGCGGATCGCGAGGTGGCGGGCGTACATGTCGTGGATCCCGTAGCGGGCGTCGGCGATTACGTTGCCCTCGAGCGAGATCCGCTCGCCGAAGGAGAGGTAGATCCCGTCCCGGGTCCCGCTGATCCGGCTGTCCCGGACCACGGCGTCGACCGCGTTCCACAGCCAGATCCCGTCCCCCCTGGGCCCCGCGCCCCCCGTGGGGGAGGGAGGAGGGGCCGGCTCGTCGTGGGCGTCGTGGGCGTGCTCCTCGTCCGTCCCCCCGGCGTCCCCCGTCCCCGGGCTCGGTCCGGCCGCCACCGCGTGCTCCTCCCCCACGATCCCGGCCCCCGGCCGGCCCACGATCCGGACGTCCCGGATCAGCACGTCCCGGGTCCCGCGCACCGTGATGCCCAGGTAGGTCCCGGAGATCGCGAGCCGCTCGAGGCGGACGTCTCGGGGCGCCTCGACGAGGATGCCCGAGGGCTCGCCCACGGGCCCGGGCCCCGAGCCCCGGATGCGGAAGCCGCGGACCGAGACGCCCGACGCGAGGACCGTGAGCACGGATCCCTCCCCGCCGCCGTCGAGCACGGTCCCCGGCTCGGCCTCGAGGGAGAGGGGCCGGTCGACCACCACCGCCCCCACGTACCGGGCGGCCGGGACCCGCACCGTCGCGCCGGGAGCCGCGGCGTCGATCATGGCCTGGAGGTCCGAGGCCGGTCGCTCCGGGAGGTTCCGCGCCGGGCGGGCCGGGGCGCCGGTACCCACGCAGCCGGCGGCCAGGGCGACGAGGGACGCGAGGGCGAGGGGTGGGAGCGCCCGCCCCATGTTCACCCCCGGGCGCCCCCGCGGGCCCCGAGCCACGCGCGCGTCCGCCGGACGACGCCCGGACCGAACGTCACGAGGGCGGCGGCGCCCGCGAGGCACCAGACCGCGCCGCCCGGGTAGGCCCAGGTCGTGAAGTTCAGGACCTTGGTCCGGCCCACCACGAGGGGCGTGAACGGCTCGAGCCGGATGGGGGCGTCGGGGTCGACCGAGTGCCCGTACTGGTACAGGCGGAACTGGACGTCGGCGAGCGCCGCGAGCGGGACGAACCACAGGCCCAGCCGGACGAGCCGCCCGAGCACGCGCCGCCCGAGGAACGAGCCCAGGACCACGCCGCCGAGCGCCGCGGCGATCGCGAGCGGCCACAGGCGCATCTCCGGGACGTCGGAGGGGTCGAAGGCCTCCATCCCCACGTAGTGGTTGAGCTCGTTGATCTCGCGGAGGTCGCCCACCACGCCGTGGCCGTACGCGGTGATCCGGAGGCCCCCCGGGTACTGCGGGGCCGACAGCCGCGCCTCCCAGACCGGGAGCCGGAGGGCGAGGAGGACGAGGACGGCCGCCGCGAGCCCGACCGAGAGCCGGGCGGCCCGCTCGGCGACATCGGGGAGGGGGGTCTCCGACGTGGCCGACCCGGCCCCCGGGTCGGTGCGCACGGCCATCCTCGCCTCCTCGGGCTCCCGCGCTAGCCCACCGTGAGGGTCCCGACCATCGTGGTCGGGTGGGCCAGGCAGTTGAACGTGTAGGTGCCGGCGGGGAGGGCCGGGACCTCGTAGTCGACCTCCGCGGGACCCGTCACGAGCTCGCCGCCCTCCGGCGCCCAGACGGGGGTGCCGCTCGCCTCCTCGCCCTCGAAGATCTGGACGTTGTGCGGGATCCCGGGGTCGTCGTTCACGAAGTGGATCGTGAACGGCGTGTCGGCGGGGGCCGAGACCGAGGTCTCCGCGAAGCCCGTGTTCGCGGCGCCCGCCGGCGCGGTGATCGTGAGGACGGTGGGAGCGGCCGTGACCCCGCCTTCGGTGGCTCCGCCGTCGCCCCCTCCTCCGCCGTTCCCGCCTCCGCCGCCGTTCCCGCCTCCGCCGCCGCAGGCGGCGAGGACGAGCGCGGCCGCCGCCGCGAGGGCGAGCACGAGGGTCCAGGGTCGCATCCGGTCCTCCTTCCCTCCTCCGCGTTCCCCGCCTACGCGGGGGCCACCAGCAGCCACCCCTGCATCTCGAGGTGCAGGGCCGAGCAGAACTCCGAGCAGTAGATCGCGTAGCTCCCGGGCCGCGACAGCTCGACCTCGATCGAGACCACCTCGCCCGGGTCGATGCTGGCCTCGACGTCGTACCCGGGGATCGCGAACCCGTGGGTCGCGTCGGGGGTCTGCTCGATGTTGGTGATGTGCAGGCGCAGCAGGTCGCCCTGCCGGGCCTCGATCACGTCCGGCGTGTAGTGCGACCGCATCGCGGTCATGTACACGTCGACCTCCCGGCCCCGCCGCTCGATCCGCTCCTCGCCGGCGGCCGTCGCGTACGGCGAGCGCTGCATCGTCGCCGGGTCCGTCCCGGGCTCGTAGGCCCGGAGGGTCCTGGTGAGCCGGTCGAGGGCCACCATCTGCACGTAGTGCGGCTCCCCGATCCCGATCGGCATGTCCGCCAGGATCTGCATCGGCTGGGACTCGAGGTCGATCAGCTGGAAGTTCTGCGGGTGGAGCGTCCCCACCGGCGCGAACCGGTCGATCGACCACTTGTTCAGCGCCACCATGTACCGGCCGTGGGGGGCGACGGTGTCGCCGTGGGCCGTGACCAGGTGGCCGATGTTGTAGTGGACGGGGATCTTCTCCACGAGCTGGAACGCGCGGTCCTCGGGGACCCCGGCCTTCGGCCCCAGGGTCCACTTGGCGATCGCGCTGTCGATGAACAGCGACGTGTAGGCGTTCCCCCGGTCGTCGAACTGCGTGTGGAGCGGCCCGGCGCCCAGCTCCACCTGGGCCTCGAGGACCGAGTCCAGCCGGAGGATCGGCACCCCGAAGGGGTCCGTGCCGTCGTAGTCCTGGGCCTCGATCGCCGCCTTGATCTTCTCGATCGAGTAGACCGAGGCGTTGGGGTCGAGCTTGCCGCCCACGCAGATGTAGTCCCCGGTCGGGCTCACGTCGACGCCGTGGGGGTTCCGGGGCTCGGGCGCGAAATGGAGGATCCCCTCGTCCACCGCGACCTCGAGCGGGATCACCTTCATCCCGCGGAGCACCTCGGCCCGCCCCGCGGCCACGACCTCCTCGGCCTTCTTCCAGTCGATGATGTGGAGGAAGTCGTAGTCGTTCGTCGTGGCGGCGGACTCGAGGGAGGCCGCGGGGTCGGCGTGGCCCTCGTGGAGGTTCCCGCCCGTCGCCATCTCGGTGTTGTAGGAGTTGATGAACCCGAACCCGTCGCTCGCGAGCTTCCCCGCGTCGGCCAGGTCCTGCGTGTACGGCGGGAGCTCGATCTGGAAGCTCTTCTCGAGCACGAACCGCCCGGTGTCGGGGTCCACCGCGAGCCACGTGGAGAACCCCCGGTAGTCCTCCTTGAACCGGCTCAGCGGGGCGTAGCCGGTCTCGGTCACGGGGCAGGGGGTCATCGACGAGATGTGGACGTACTCGGTGTTCGGCGTGACGAAGCAGCCGCCGTGCGAGGTCTGGATGTTCGGGATGTCCAGGATCTCCTTGGTCTTGAAGTCCCGGAGGTCGATCATCGCGATCCGACCGTTGGCGCGGTCGTTGATGTAGAGGTACCGCCCGTCGTAGTCGCCGTCGGTCTCGGAGAGCGCCGGGTGGTGGGTATCGCCCCACCGGAGCGACAGGCTCTTCGAGGGGTCCGAGCCGGCCGCGAGGACCCGGTCGCCCTGGTCCGTCCCGTACCCGTAGCCCTGCCAGGGCTCCGGGGTGAAGACGCCGATCACCTTGAGCAGGCGCATCGACGGCACGCCGATCACGAGCACCTGCCCGGAGTGGCCGCCGGAGGCGAAGATCAGGTACTCGTCGTACTTCCCGCCGGGCACGTAGGTCCTGAGCGCGGCCTCCGCCTCCTCGGGGGCGAGCCCGCGCGCCGCGGCGATCTCGGCGAGCTCGCCGCCCCCGGCGGCGCCGAAGCCGAGGCGCGCCCCCGCCGCGCCCGCCGCGACGCCGGCCGCCGCGCCCGCGAGCACGCCCAGCGCGGTTCGCCGCGTGATCCTGGGGCCACCGGTCTCCGCCATCGTCCTCGTCCTCCTCCTTCCGCGGATCCCGCTCGCTGCAACGGACCCTCACGGTCCGTTGCTCGAGGCTACGGGAGCGGCGCGGCGCGGCCAGCGGCGAAGGTCCCGGGACCCACGGGACCTTCGGACCCTGGCGGTCCGGAGGGGGGACGGCGGCGGTCGCTACGCGGCGGCGAGCGCCTCGTCCAGGATCTGGAGGCCCTCCTCGAGGAGCCCCTCGTCGATCGTGAGCGGCGGGAGGAGTCGGATCACGTTGTCGTAGGTCCCGGCCTTGATCACGAGGAGCCCGTCGCGGAGGCACGCCTGGATGATCCGCGTCCCGGTCTCGGCGTCGATGGGCTCCTTGGTCCCCCGGTCGCGGACCAGCTCGATCGCGTTCATCATCCCCCGGCCCCGGACGTCGCCGACGAGCGCGTGCCGCTCCTGCATCTCGCGGAGCCGGGCCCGCACCCGCTCGCCGAGCTCCCGGGACCGCGCGAGGAGCCCCTCCCGCTCGATCTTGTCGAGGACCGCGAGGGCCGCGGCCGCGGCCACCGGGTTGCCGCCGTAGGTGCCGCCCAGGCCGCCGGGGTGGACGGCGTCCATGAGCTCCGCCCGGCCGGTCACGGCCGAGATCGGCAGGCCGCCCCCCAGGGACTTGGCCGAGGTCACGAGGTCCGGCACGACGCCCTCGTCCTCGATCGCGAACCAACGGCCGGCCCGGCCCATCCCGCTCTGGATCTCGTCGGCGATGAACACGATCCCGTGCTCCCGGCAGAACTCCCAGAGGCCGCGGAGGAACCCCGGCGCGGGCACGACGAAGCCGCCCTCGCCCTGGATCGGCTCCACGAGCACCGCCGCGATGTTCCGCTCGCCGATGTGCTTGTGCATCTCGTCGAGGGCGTAGCGGAGGCAGGGCTCGGCGCAGCCCTCGGGGGACCCGCCGGTCGGGCAGCGGTAGGGGTAGGCGAACGGCAGGCGGTAGACCTCGGGGGCGAATGGACCGAAGCCCTGCTTGTACGGCATCACCTTGGCGGTGAGCGACATCGCGAGGAGGGTCCGCCCGTGGAACGCGTGGTCGAAGGCCACGACCGCGGGCCGGCCGGTGGCGTGCCGGGCGATCTTGATCGCGTTCTCCACGGCCTCGGCGCCCGAGTTCGCGAACATCGTGCGCTTCTCTGGGTCGCCGGGGGCGAGGGCGTTGAGCCGTTCGGCGAGCTCCACGTAGGGCTCGTTGAGCGTCACGTGGAAGCACGTGTGGGTCTCGAGCTCGAGCTGCCGCTGGGCGGCGGCCACGACCTCGGGGGCCGCATGGCCCACGTTGAGCACCGCGATCCCGGTGGCGAAGTCGATCAGCCGGTTGCCGTCGACGTCCTCCACGATCGCGCCGGAGGCCCGGGCCGTGACGATGGGGTGGATGTTCGCGACCCCCTGCGGGACGGCCCGCCGCCGCCGTTCGAACCACTCCCGGGACCTGGGCCCGGGGATCTCGGTCACGATCTTCCGCTCCTGCGGGATGTCCATACCGTCGTCCTCCTCGCGGGTCCGGACCGAGTGTGCCGCCGCGGCGGCCCTCCTGGCCAGGGGTGCCCGGACGAAGCGGGGCGCCGGGGTTTGTACGCTCCGTCCACCGGCGGCCGCACCACGGCCACCCCGCGACGGGCGTGTTGTACGGGTTGTACCATCGCGGCGTGCCGGTCACGGTCAAGGACATCCTGGGCGTCCCGGGGCTCGCCCTCCGGCTCGTCGCCGGCCAGGCCGGGATCTCCCGCCCCCTGCGCTGGGTGCACGTCTCCGAGCTGGAGGACCCCACCCCGTGGCTCCGGGGGGGCGAGCTGCTGCTCACGACCGGGATGGGGATCGGCACCACGCCCTCGAAGCAGCGCGCCTACATCCGCCGGCTCGTCGAGGCCGGCCTGGCGGGCCTCGGCTTCGGCCTCGGCTTCTCGTTCGACCGGACGCCGCGGGCCCTGGCCCAGGCCGCCGACGAGTGCGACTTCCCGCTGTTCGAGGTCCCCTACCCGGTGCCGTTCATCGCGATCACCGAGGCCGTCTTCACCCGGCTCCTGGCCGAGCAGTACGACACGCTCCAGCGGGCGGTCGAGGCCGAGCACGCGCTCACCCGGGCCGTCCTGGACGGCCGGGGCGTGGAGGGGATCGCGGCCTCCCTCGCGGAGGTGACGGGGGGCTGGGCGCTCCTGCTCGACCTCCACGGGATCCCGCTCGCCGCCACCTCCCGGGCCGCCCGGCTCCGCGCGCCCCGGGTGTGGGAGGAGCTCCGGGCCTCCCGGCCCCAGGGCGGCGACGGGTTCAGCCTCACGCTCGTCGACCGCGGCCACCACGTCTGGGTGCAGCCCGTCGGTGCCCACGGGCGGGTGGAGGCGTTCCTCGCGGTGGGCAAGCCCGAGTCCCTCTCCCAGTTCGACCGGATCGTCGCCGGCCACGCCCTCTCGCTGTTCGCGATCGAGCTGGACAAGGCCCGGGCGGTGGAGGAGGCGGCCCGGCGGCTCCAGGGGGACTTCTTCGACGAGCTCGCGAGGGGCGCGGTCCCGCCCGGGGAGATCGGCCGCGGCCTGGCCCGGTTCGGCTTCGAGCGGGACGCCCGGGTCGTGGTGCTCACGCTGGAGGGCGCACCCCCCGGGGAGCTGGCGCACGCGGTCGCCGACCTGTTCTCCCGCGAGGGCGGGGGGTTCCTGGTCTCCCCCCACGAGGACGGCGTCCACGTCCTGCGCCCGGCCGACCGTGCCCCCGACCTCGAGCTGCTGCGGAAGACGGTCGGGGAGCGGGTGGGCGCCGAGGTCCGGGTCGGCGCCGGGAGCCCCGGCCCGCCCGCCGAGATCGGCCGCGGGCTCCGCGAGGCCCGCTACGCGCTCCAGGTCTGCCGCCTGGAGGGGTGGGGCGCGGCCGGCTTCGAGCAGCTCGGGACGTACCGGCTGCTGCTCTCCATGGCCGAGCCCGACGCCCTCCGGGCCTTCGCCGACTCGCTCCTCGCCCCGCTCGACGCCTACGACCGCGAGCACGGGAGCGAGCTGGTCCGCTCGCTCGAGGCCTTCCTCCAGCACAACGCGCGGTGGGAGACGGCCGCGGCCGCGCTGTACGTCCACCGCCACACGCTCCGCTACCGGATCCGGAAGGTGGAGGAGCTCACCGGCCGGGACCTCGCGAGCTCCTTCGACCGGATGGAGTTCTGGCTCGCGCTCCGGGCCCGCGAGCTGCTCGCGGCGGCCGCGGAGGGGTAGGGCTCGCGCTCAGCCCCGGCGGCGCGGCCCGGCCCGCTCGGGCTCGCCGACGAGGTGCGTGACCGGGAGGCCGAACCGCGCCTCGACCCGGTGGGGGAGGTCGAGCTTCAGCCAGCGCGAGATCCCCGGCGGGAGCGTGGACAGGATGATCCCATCGAACCGCTCCCCGCGCAGCAGCACGTCGTCGATGGCCTGGAGCGGGCGGGGGTCGCCCACCTCGCCGTCGGCCTCCGCCCCCAGCTCCCGCAGGCGCTCCAGCGCCGCCCGGAGCCGTTCCTCCGCGACCGCCCGGGCGTCCCCCTCGGTCCAGACGGCCATCTCCCTGGGCGGGGTGGCGGGGACGAGGACGTGGAACGCGCAGGGGCCCTCCGCAAGGAGCCGCCGGACGTGGCGGAGGAGGTGCGCGCCCCCGAGGGTCTGGTTCGCGACCAGCAGGAAGCGGCGCATCGGCATCACCCCCCACCCGTTCCTACGGGCGGCGGCGGGCGGCGGATCCCGATCCGGGCGGGTCGCGTCCCCCCGCGGCGGCCGGGCGGGGCAGCGGGCCGCCGAGGCCCGCCGGGCGATGGGGTGGCCCGTTCGTACAGTCGGGAGCCCGCGGGGGGCCGGAACGTCGAGTGGCCCGGTTCCCGCGGCGCGGGGCATACTTGGAGGGCGGCGGTCTCCCGGGGCCGCCGGGCTGGTCGGTGCCGGTCCGCTCCACGGAGGTGAGGACGCTATGGCGACGGAGCCCAAGCGCTACCGGATGTTCATCGGCGGGGAGTTCGTGGACGCCGTGGAGGGCGCCACCCGCGACATCGTGAGCCCCGCGAGCGGCGAGCCGATCGCCCGGGTGCCGGAGGGGTCGGCGGCCGACGTCGACCGGGCCGTGGAGGCCGCGAAGCGGGCCTTCGAGGAGACCTGGTTCGACTCGACGCCCGGCGAGCGGTCGCGGGCCCTGCTCAAGATGGCCGACCTGGTGGAGGAGCACGGGGAGGAGCTCGGCCGCCTCGAGGCGGAGAACGTGGGGAAGGTGTACTCCGTCACGATGTCCGACGAGATCCCGGTGATCGCCGACCAGTTCCGGTTCTTCGCGGCCGGCGCCCGGATCCTCGACGGGCTCGCCACCGGGGAGTACATGAAGGGCTACACGAGCATGCTCCGCCGCGAGCCGATCGGGGTGGCGGGCCTGATCGCCCCGTGGAACTACCCGCTGTACATGGCGGCCTGGAAGATGGGGCCGGCGATCGCGGCGGGGAACACGGTGGTGATCAAGCCGGCGGAGACCACCCCGCTCACGCTCCTGCGGTTCGCCGAGCTCGTGGCCGAGGCCGGGATCTTCCCGCCGGGCGTGTTCAACGTCGTGACCGGCGACGGGGTGCCGGTGGGCGACGCGATCGTGAAGCACCCCGACGTCGGGATCGTCTCGCTCACCGGCGAGACGACGACGGGGAAGCTGGTGGCGAGGAACGCCGCGGACACGCTCAAGCGGGTGCACCTCGAGCTCGGGGGGAAGGCGCCGGTGATCGTGTTCGACGACGCCGACATCGAGACCGCCGCGGAGTGGATCCAGATCGCCGGCTACTTCAACTCCGGGCAGGACTGCACCGCGGCCTGCCGGGTCCTCGCCGGCCCACGGGTCTACGACCGGCTGGTCTCCTCGGTCGTCGACCGGGTGAACGCGATGAAGATCGGCGACATCTGGGACGAGGAGTCGGCGATGGGCTCGCTGGTCTCCACCGCCCAGCTCGAGCGGGTGAAGGGGTTCGTCGAGCGGGCCCGGGAGCGGGGCGCGGAGGTCCTCACCGGCGGCCAGGTCCTGGACCGGCCGGGGGCCTGGTACGCGCCCACCGTGATCACCGGCGTGAAGCAGGACGACGAGATCGTCCAGCAGGAGGTGTTCGGCCCGGTGGTGACGGTCCAGCGCTTCGACGACGAGGAGCAGGCGCTGGCCTGGGCCAACGGCGTGGAGTACGGGCTCGCCGCCTCGGTGTGGACCCGCGACGTGGGCCGGGCCCTCCGGATGGCCCGCAGGCTCCGGTTCGGGACGGTCTGGATCAACACCCACATCCCGCTCACCCCGGAGATGCCCCACGGGGGGTACAAGCACTCGGGGTACGGGAAGGACATGAGCATCTACTCGATCGAGGAGTACACGAACATCAAGCACGTGATGGCCTCGCTCGATTAGCGAGCGGGCGGCGGCGCGACGGCCGGGCCCCGGGGAGGGGCCCGGCCGTCGCCCCCGGGAGTACGGAAGGCGAGGTGGTCGAGGCATGACCGTGCGGAAGTTCCTGGTGGGGGGCGAGTGGCGCGAGGGGCGGGGGACCTTCGAAGTCCGGAGCCCCTACGACGGCAGCGTGGTCGCGGAGGTGGGCGTGCCCACCGACGCCGACGTGGAGGACGCGGCGAGGACGGCGGAGGAGACGTTCCGGGAGAGCCGGCACCTCCCCGTCCACGCTCGGGCGGAGGCCCTGATGCACATCTCCCGCCGCCTGGCCGAGCGGAACGAGGAGATCGCGGAGCTGATCGCCCGGGAGGGCGGGAAGCCGCTCAAGTGGGCGAGGGTCGAGGCGACCCGGGCCGTCTCCACGTTCCGGTGGGCGGCGGAGGAGCTCCGCCACGGCGACGACGAGTTCCTCCGCCTCGACACCGAGGCCGCGCTGGGCTCCCGGGTGGGGATCGTCCGGCGGTTCCCCTACGGGCCGGTCCTGGGGATCACGCCCTTCAACTTCCCGGTGAACCTCGTGGCCCACAAGGTGGCGCCCGCGCTCGCGGTGGGCGCCCCGATCGTCGTGAAGCCGGCCCGGGCCACGCCGCTCGGCGCCCTGGCCCTGGCGGAGCTCTTCGCCGAGACCGACCTCCCGAAGGGGATGTTCCAGGTGCTCCCGGTCTCGTCCGCGGTCGCCGAGGGGATGGCCAGGGACCCCCGGTACCGGAAGATCTCGTTCACCGGGTCCTCCGAGGTGGGCTGGTACCTCAAGGGACTGGACCCGAGGAAGCGGATCACGCTCGAGCTCGGTGGCAACGCCGGCGTGATCGTGCACTCCGACGCCGACCTCGACCTCGCGGCCCAGCGGGTGGCGTTCGGCGGCTACTACCAGGCCGGCCAGAGCTGCATCAGCGTCCAGCGGGTGCTGGTCCAGTCCGAGGTCTACGACGAGTTCGCGGCGCGCCTGGTGAAGCAGGTCGAGTCGCTCAAGGTCGGGGACCCGATGGACCCGACGGTCGACGTGGGGCCGGTGATCGACGCCGGGGCCCTGGACCGGATCGACGCCTGGGTGAAGGAGGCGGTGGCCGGGGGCGCCGAGGTCCTCACCGGGGGCGAGCGGCGCGACCCGTTCTACGCGCCCACCGTGCTGGCCCGGACCACGCCGGAGATGAAGGTCCGCTGCGAGGAGATCTTCGGCCCGGTCGTCACGATCTCCCCCTACCAGACCTTCGAGGAGGCCCTGGCAGAGGTGAACAACTCGAAGTACGGCCTCCAGGCCGGGGTCTTCACCCGCGACGTGGAGCGGATCTTCCTGGCCCACCGGGAGCTCGAGGTGGGCGGGGTGATCGTGAACGACGTCTCGGCGTTCCGCGCCGACCAGATGCCCTACGGGGGGTCGAAGGAGTCGGGGTTCGGCCGGGAGGGGCTCCGCTACGCGATGGAGGAGATGACCGAGCCCCGGATCATGGTCGTCTCCCACGTCCCGCTGTAGGTGGGCGCCCGGGTCGCGGTCCTCGGGGCCGGCGCGATGGGGAGCGCCGCGGCCGTGCTCCTCGCGCGCCACCGGGCCGAGGTGGACCTGCTCGTGCTCGACGCCTCGGCCGAGCGGGCCGAGGCCGCGGTGCGGCGGGCCGGCCACGGCGAGGCCCGGGCGGTCGACGCGGCCGGCGGGGACCTGGCCGGGGCGCTCGGGGGGGTCGCGGCGGTCGCCAACTGCCTGCCGTACCGGCTGAACCTCTCGGTGATGGAGGCGGCCCTCGCGGCGGGCTGCCACTACGCGGACCTGGGCGGGCTGTTCCACACGACGAGGAAGCAGCTCGAGCTCGACGCGCGGTTCCGGGGCGCGGGGCTCGCCGCGGTCCTCGGCATCGGATCGGCGCCGGGGCTCACGAACGTCCTGGCCCGGCTCGGCGCCGACCGGCTGGACCGCGCGGTCTCGATCGACATGGCGGACGGCTCGGTCGAGGTGGGCGCCGACCGGTTCTCGGTGCCGTACTCGGCGGAGACGCTCCTCGACGAGTTCACGCTGCCCGCGATGGTGTTCGAGGACGGCGAGCTCCGTGAGGTGCCGGCGGGCTCGGGGGTCGTGGAGTGGGCCTTCCCGGAGCCCGTCGGGGTCCAGCCCGCGATGTACACGCTCCACTCCGAGCCGGCCACGCTCCCGTTCACGATCCCCGGGGTCCGCGACGTCCGCTGGCGCCTGGCGCTCCCCCGGGCGGTCCACGACGGGTTCCGCCTCTTCGTCGACGTCGGGCTGGCCTCGACGGAGCCGGTGGAGACCCCCCACGGGCCGGCGGTGCCGAGGGAGGTGCTGGTCGCCGTGCTGGGGCGGATGCCCGCGCCCGGGGCCCCGCCCGCCGACGTCGAGTACCTCGAGGTCCGGGTGGCCGGCGAGCGCGGCGGGCGGCCGGCCACCCACGTCGCGCTGGCCCGGTTCGACCCGAGCCCGGAGGGGCTCCCGGCGGGGTCGTTCGGGACGGCCCTGCCGATCGCCATCGCCGCGCGGTGGATGGCGGGGGGGCGGGTCGAGCCCGGGGTCCGCCCGCCGGAGACCGCCTTCGACCCCGTGGCGTTCGTGGCGGAGTGCGAGCGGGAGGGCGTGCGGTTCTCGACCGAGCTCCGCGAGGGGAGCTGAGGCGGCCGCCCGGCCGCGCCCGCCGCGGCTCCCGGCCGAGACGGCCGCGGTGGCCCCGCCTCGCCCGCGTCGCCGGCCGCCCCGCCTCGCCCGCGTCCCCGGGCCCCGGCCCGGCGCTACCCTTGGGGCGTGGACACCTCGACGCTCCTCTTGATCCTGGTGCCGTTCCTCGCGTTCGTCGCGGTGTCGATCGCCGCGTTCTGGTTCATGGGCCGGCAGGTCGAGGCCGCCGCGCGGCGGCTGGAGCGGGCGGGCGGCCCCTGGCCCCCCGAGGAGGACGCCGAGGAGGGGGTCGTGGCCTTCGAGCGGCCCTGGTGGGGGAACCCGATGTTCTGGCTGCTGCTCGCGGCCGCCCTCGTCCTCCTCGGCCTGTTCGTCTTCCCCAAGCTGTTCGGCTTCGTCTTCCTGTTCCTGCCGTTCGTGTGGATCGGCGGGTTCCGCCGTCGCCGCCGGCCGCGGTCCGAGGGGCCCTGATCCGGCTCAGGGGGCCGCCGGCGCGACCTCGAGGTGCATCCGCCGGGCCGCCCGGTCCAGGGCCGCGAGCGCGGGCCGCCCCAGGGCCAGCACGAGCGCGGCGTTGCCGGCGGCCCGGAACGTGTCCCAGGCGAACGACGTGAGCGCGTAGAACCGGGCGTAGCGGACCAGGTTCTCGGCGATCCCGGCGCCGGAGGCCCAGGCCGTCGGCCCCTGGCCCGCCGCGAACGGCCAGAACCACAGGTTCATCACCGCCCCGAACGCGTACCCCGCGAGGGCGCCGTAGCCCGCGAGGAACAGGGTCCGGCCGCGCCCCCGGGGCAGGAGCCCGGCCCCCGCGCCGACCCAGCCCACCGCGACCATCTGGAACGGGAGCCAGGGCCCGAGCCCGCCCACGAAGAGGCCGGAGGCGAAGGTGCCGACCGCGCCCAGCGTGAAGCCGAACCCCGGCCCGAACGCGTTCCCCGCGACGAGGACCGGGAGGAACATCGCCGAGAACCCCGCCACGAACCCCGGGAGCCGGAGGGCGACCATGGCGGCGCCGAGCACCCCGAGGAGCGCGACGACCTTGGGCCCCAGCCCCGCCCGGCCGAGCTCCGCGAGGACCACGAGGAGCAGGCACCCCAGGATGGCCGCGGTGAGGTAGGGCGCCTCTCGGGCGTGGGGGGCGTCCCCCGGGGCCGGGACGAGGAACGGCCAGAGGAACGCCGCCGCGCCCAGCAGGTTCGCCGCGAGGAGCCCCGCGCGCCGCACCCTCAGGCCCCCAGCGCCCGGGCCACCTGCTCGGGCGTGAGCCAGCCGGGGCCGAAGACCCGCGTCATCTCCGGGGAGAAGACCGGCGAGTCGGCGAGCACCTCGGCGGGCGGGCCGTCGGCGATCACCTCGCCCCCGGCGAGCAGCACGACCCGGGTGGCGAGGGCCGCGGCGAGCTCGACGTCGTGCGTGGCGACGACGCCCCCCCCGCCCCGGGCCGCGAACCGGCGGAGCAGCTCCGAGAGCCGGGCCTTGGCCTCGGGGTCCAGCCCCCGGGTGGGCTCGTCGAGGAGGAGCGCCGGGGCGCCGGTGGCCACGACGGCCGCCACCGCCACGAGGAGCCGCTCCCCCGCCGAGACCTCCCGCGGGTGGCGGGGGGCGAGGGAGCCGATCCCGAGCTCCTCGAGCAGCCCGCGGGCCTCGGCCCCGTCCCGGCCCCGGGCCCGGAGCGTCACCGCCACCTCGTCCACCGCCCGGCTCCGGTAGAGGAGGTGCTCGGGGACCTGCGGGCAGAGGGCGGCGTCCCTCCCGGGCTCCGGGGGCCGGCCGCCCGCCGCCACGACCCGCCCCGCGACCGGGGGGTGGAGGCCGACCAGGCAGCGGAGCAGGGTCGTCTTCCCGGCGCCGTTCCGGCCCATGAGCGCCACCACCTCGCCGCGCCGGAGCTCCAGGTCGACGCCGCGGAGCACGGGGCCCCGGCCGTGGTCGGCCCGGAGCCCCTCGGCGCGCAGGAGCGGCTCCCCGGGGGCGGGGGGGCCGTCCGGGCGCGGCGGCGGGCCCGGGGGGCGGCCCGCGGGAGGAGGTGCCCATGTCCGAGGTTCGAACGGGTCGAATCGGGCTGGCGGCGGCCGCCGTCTCCGTGGCCCTGGCGCTCGCCTGGGCGGCGCCGCGGGCCTCGGCCGACGAGGATCTGCCTCACTCGCTCCGGCAGGAGCTCGAAGGGCTCCTGAAGAAGCGGGTGGCGGATCTTCTCGAGCAGAAGGACAAGGACGGAATCCCCTACAAGCGGGGCGCCTACTCACGGAGCTTCCACAAGGTGGACGAGAACACGTATCAGGTGACGTTCCACCAGGACACGGTCGAGCGGGAGGAGTCCGCGGGACCCCGGCTCAAGGTGGAACGGCTGCTCCTCACCCTTCAGAAGGATTCCACGGGCAAATGGACGATCGCGAAGGAAGAGGTGAAGGACACGTACGCGAACCTCTACCGCGCGTACCTGGAGCCGGATGAGACCTACTCCTTCGACGGCTTCGCGTTCGAGAAGGAGGGGCTGCGGGTGCGAGGCGGCCCGGGCTTCCTCCTCAAGAGGTTCCATCACGGGAGGCCCGCGGGATTCGTCCTCCTGGCCGACGACCTGAAGTACGACTATTCGCCGCCGCCCGACGTGGGCTACTACGGCCCGATGCATCATGTGGTCCTGAAGCGGGACCCGAAGAAGTTCGTCTTCGAGCCGGAGCGCCTTCGGGTCTGGTGCGATCCGGACACCTGCGAGAGGTTTTTCGAGACGGTCTTTCAGGGCCTCAAGAAGGCCGCACCGGGAGCCGCCGCCGCGCCCGGCGGCGTCCAGGGACGGGCCGCGAAGACGTTCGACGAGGATGTTCGGGAGGCCGAGAAGAACCGGCGCGAGAACCCCTTCTCCGGATTCTTCCGGCCTTTCGATCCCCACCGCAGGGTGTGGAGCTTCCGGTTCCAGAAAGGGTCCAACGAGACGTACGACTTCGTCGTTTCCTACGACAGCTACGAGCCGATGGAGGTGTCCGTGTGGGCGCCGGCGGA
>FWPU01002590.1_pt1 | contig 49176 bp, 46 predicted proteins | sample 2228361 | NCBI WGS metagenome assembly FWPU01 (sample SAMEA103939777, study PRJEB20133) | metagenome | reverse complement strand
GGCCGCCCCGGCCCCGGCCGCGGCCGCCCCCGCCGCGCCGACGGCGGCGCCGACCGCCGAGGCGCCGTCCACACCCGCCCCCGCGGCCGAGGAGGAACTCGTCCCCATCACCCACATCCGCGCCCGCATCGCCGAGCACATGAAGCGCTCGCTCGAGGTCTCGGCCCGGGCGTGGACCGCGGTCGAGGTGAACATGGAGAACGTGGCGCGCCTGCGGGAGCGCGTGAAGGAGGACTTCCGCGCCCGCGAGGGCTTCTCCCTCACCTACCTGCCGTTCATCGCGAGGGCGGTGACGGAGGCCCTCCTCGCCTACCCGATGGTGAACGCCGAGCTCCGCGAGGACGGGATCCTCGTGAAGCGGTACGTGAACCTCGGCATCGCCGTCTCCTACGACGAGGGGCTCATCGTCCCGGTGCTGAAGGGGGCGCACCGGATGAACCTCCTCGGGATCGCGCGCGGCATCCACGACCTCGCCACGCGCGCCCGCGCGAAGCAGCTCCACCCCGACGAGGTGCACGGGGGCACGTTCACGATCACGAACCCGGGCTCCTTCGGGTCGCTGATCAGCGTGCCGATCATCAACCAGCCCGAGACCGCGATCTGCTCCGTGGACGCCGTGGAGCGCCGGCCGGTGGTGGAGGACGACGCCATCGCGATCCGCCACATGATGTACCTGTCCATGTCCTGGGACCACCGGGTGATCGACGGCGCCCTCGCCACCCAGTTCCTGGTCCGGGTGAAGCGGAACCTGGAGACCTGGGACTTCGCCGAGGACCTCGCCCTGTGACGCGACTGCTCCGGCCGGAGGGGCTCGTCCCCTACGCCGAGGCCAACGCCCTCATGCACGAGCTCGCCGAGGCGCGGCTGCGGGGCGAGGGCGAGGACGTCCTCATCCTCCTCGAGCACCCCCCGGTGTACACGGCCGGCCGCGCCTTCCGCCCCGAGCACCTGCGGTGGACCGAGGAGCGGATCCGCGCCGCCGGGGCCGAGCTCCACCTCATCGACCGCGGGGGCTCCTCCACGTTCCACGGGCCCGGCCAGCTCGTGGGCTACCCGATCCTCGACCTCGGTCCCCGACCCGCGGCCCTCGAGTTCGTCCGGCGCCTCGAGGAGGTCGTGATCCGCGCCGCCGCGCGGATCGGCGTCCCCCTGCACCGCAGCGAGATCCAGACCGGCGTGTGGTCGGGCGACCGCAAGGTCTGCGCGATCGGCGTGCGCCTGCTGCGGATGCGGGTGACGCTGCACGGCTTCGCCCTCAACTGCGACACCGACCTGTCCTGGTTCGACGCGATCGTGCCCTGCGGGCTGGCCCACGCCGGGGTGACCTCGCTCTCGGAGCTCGCCGGCCGCCGCGTCACGGTGGGAGAGATGGCGCCCCTCGTCGCCGAGGCCTTCGAGGAGGTCTTCGGGCGCCGCCTCGAGCCGGCCTCCGCGGCCGTCCGGGGGGCGGCCGGGTAGCGAGCGAGCCGTGCGGGGGCTCGCCATCGGGCTCGGGGTCGCGATCCTCGTGTGGGGCGCGGCCGTCCTCGCCCTCACGCTCCTCGGGCGGCGGGCCGGCGCGCGGGAGCTTGCGCGGCTCGTGCCCAACCTGCTGCTCCTGTTCCGCGGTCTGCTCCGGGACCCCCGGGTGCCGCGCCGGGCGAAGCTGTGGCTGCTCCTCGCCGTGGCCTGGATCGCCTCGCCCGTGGACCTCGTACCGGAGTTCGTGCCCGTTGCCGGTCCCCTCGACGACGCGATCGTGGCCGCCCTCGTCCTGCGGCACCTGATCCGCAGCACCCCGGCGGAGGCCCTGCGCGAGCACTGGCGCGGCGACCCGGCGACGCTCAGCGCGCTCCTCGGCCGCCGGCGGTGACCCTCAGCCCTCGGGCGGGAGGTCCACCACCGCCCAGGGGGCGCCGTGCTCGGTCATGAGCTCCAGGAAGCGCCCCGGATCGAGCTGCTCCGGCGCGAAGACCCCGGGGCCGGGGAGCTCGCCCCGCAGCACCATGAGGGCGCCGCAGGCCGCCGGGATCCCCGTCTGCAGGCCCGTGCCCTGCACGCCCATCCTGGCGAAGGCCTCGTCGTGGGAGGTCACCTGGTACATGAAGCGCCGGACCCGCTCGCCCCCGATCTCGCCCTCGGCGAGGGTCCCCACGCAGACCGCGCCGTGGAGCTTGCCGATCAGGTCCACCGGCCTCGGCAGGCGGGAGACGAGGAGGTCGAAGGGCCGGAACCGGCAGCCCTCGAACTCGATCTCCTCCTTGTGGGCGAAGCCGAGGCGCTTCCACGAGCGCAACAGCTCGACCCAGGGGTCGGCCAGGGCGATGTAGAAGCTCGAGAAGCGCAGCCCCTTGTCCCGGAGGAAGCGCGACATGAGGACCGGCTCCTCGTGGTCGATGTGCCACACGCGCAGCCGCCCGACCGGCTCGGGGAAGTCGAACTCCTCGCTCAAGCTGAGCGGCTCGGAGGAGATGAGCCGCCCGTCCTCGAACCGCTCGGGCGGCAGAAGGAGCGACTCCTCGATCATGATCGCCGGCGAGAAGCTCGTCGCGAACTCGAACCCCTCGGCCGAGGCGTTGTCGCCGTCGTAGACCACGAGCCGCTCGACCGCGTCCATCTCGTCGTAGAGGGCGCGGGCGAAGACGTCGCTCGCCCCCGGGTCGATCCCGCAGTACAGGAGGGCGGGGATGCCGCGCTCCCGGAAGGCCCCGTCGAGGGCGAACTGCTCCTCCATGTCCGGGGTGCCGACGATCTCCCGCGGGCCGCCGGCGGCGAGGTCGAGGTAGCCGCACCCCACGTCGAGGCAGGCCGCCATCACCTCCAGGTTCAGCTCCGGGAGCAGCGCGTTCACCGCGAGCCGCGCGCCGCGCAGCGTCTCCCGCAGGGCCTCGGGGTCCCGAGCGTCCAGCCAACGGGGCGAGGCCTTGCCCCCGGGGATCCTCGCCGCCACCGCCTCGAGCCGCGCCTGGTCCAGGTCGGCCAGGACGACCTCGTCCACGTCCGGCTCCCCCGCGAGGACCCGCGCGATCACCTCGCCGACCGAGCCGACCCCGAGCTGGACGACGCGCACCCGACCACCCCCTCGCTCCCCCGGGCTGGGAACAGCCTACGTCCGGGCGGCCCACCGAGCCGCGGATGGCTCAGGCCTGGGCCACGATCGCGTAGCGGGGGTGGTGCTCGAGCCAGCCGAGGACCGCGCCCGTGTGGCGGATCTCCGCCCACTCGACGTCGCGCACCCGCTTCAGGCGTACGGCGCGCCACCCGGCGCGGTAGGCCGCCTCGATCATAGGCTCGGGGCTCGAGCGGCGGGCGAGCGGGAGGTGCCGGAGCACCTCCTCCGGGTAGGGCCCGTGGTGATCGTCGGGGATCCCGCGCAGCCTGCGGAGCCCCTCGGCCGCGAGGGAGCGGAGCCTGCGGAGCGCGCCATCCCCGCCCCAGCTCCCCTCGAACAAGACCAGCCGGCCGCCCGGCGAGGTCACCTCGCGCCAGGCCCGCAGCGCCCCCTCGGGGTCGGGGAGCGTCCACAGGACGTGCCGCTCCATGACGGCGTCGAAGGGCCCGGGCGGCGGCTCCTCGGCGCGGCCGTGGATGAGCTCCAGGTCCAGCGCCCGCTCGGCGGCCTTCCTCGCCGCCACGGCGAGCATCTCCTCGGAGAGATCGAGCGCGGTCACGTGGTGGCCGAGCTCCGCGGCGAGGAGCGAGAGCGCGCCCGTGCCGGCCCCGACGTCGAGCACGCGGGCGGGTGGCTCGGGTAGCGCCTCGCCGAGGGCCCGGCGCCAGGCCGCGGCCTCGACGGGGTCGCTGATGGCGTGGGACCGGGCGTGGTCGTAGGTCCGGGCGTCCCGGTCCCACCACGCGCGGATCGCCTCGTGGAGCTCCGTCATTCAGAACAGGGCGTTCGCCAGCTTCCTCCGGTACTCCCGCGTGAGCTCGTGGTCCTCGCCGAGGACGGCGAAGACGCGGAGCATCGCCTCACGCGCCCCGGGGTCGTCCCTCACGGCGCCGAGCATGCCGTCGAGGGCCTCGCGCCACCTCCCCTGGGCGGCGAGACGCTTGGCCGAGGCGAGGGTGCCGGGCTCGGAGATGTCGGCCCAGGAGGCCACGTCGATCTCCGCGAGGAGCCGCTCGGCCTCGTCGTCCGGCAGGAGCGGCTTCAGGATCTCCCGGGCCTCCTCGTGCGCCCCACGCCGGGCGAGCACCCGGCCGAGGCCGAGGCGGGCGGCGCGGTTGCCGGGGTCCGCCTCGAGCGCCTCCCGGTACCGGCGCTCGGCGTCCTCGAGGTCGCCCTCGGCCTCCTCGGCCGCCGCGGCCTTGGCCTCCAGGTCCGCCGGGGTCGGCAGGAGCCGGTCGATGAACTCGTTCACCGCGGGCTCCGGGTAGGCCCCGATGAACATGTCCACGGCCTTCCCGTCCCGGAACGCGACGATCGTCGGGATGCCCTGGGAGCGCACGGCCTGCAGCAGCGCCTGACCGACGCTCTCCGTGTCCACGTTGATCTTCGCGAGGAGGAACGACCCCTTGCGCTCCTCGGCGATCTTCTCGAGGATCGGGCCGATCACCCGGCAGGGGCCGCACCAGGCGGCCCACAGGTCCACCACCACCGGGCGCTCCTTCGAGCCCTCGATGACGACCTGCTGGAAGTTCTCGTCCGTCACCTCGACGACGTTCGTGGTCGTCTTCACCTGCGTCATCCTTCCATCCTTTCCCATCAGGCTACCTGCCGCGCCCCTGGCGGGGGTCACGGCGTCCTCGCGTCCCTCCCGAACCGGCGGAGGCGGAGCGAGTTCGTGAGCACCGAGACCGAGCTCGCGGCCATCGCCGCCGCCGCGATGATCGGGTTCAGGAGGCCGGCGGCCGCGAGCGGGATCGCCGCCACGTTGTAGCCGAACGCCCAGACCAGGTTCTCCTGGATCGTCCGGAACGTCCTGCGGGCGAGCCGGAGCGCCCGCACCACCCCGGCCAGGTCGTCGCGGATCAGCGTGATGTCGGCCGCCTCGATCGCGACGTCGGTCCCCGTCCCGAGGGCGATGCCGAGGTCCGCCTGGGCCAGGGCCGGCCCGTCGTTGATGCCGTCGCCGACCATGGCGACCACCCGACCCTCCGCCTGGAGGGACCGGATCGCCTCGACCTTCCCCTCGGGGAGCACCTCCGCGAGCACCCGCCGGATGCCGACCTGCTCCGCGATGGCCGCGCCGGTCACCCGGTTGTCGCCGGTGAGGAGCACGACCTCGACACCCATCCCCTGCAGGGCCCGCACGACCTCCGCCGCGCCGGGCTTCAGCGTGTCGGCCACGGCGAGGACCCCGGCCACGACACCGCCCCAGCCCACCCAGACGACGGTCTTGCCCTCGGCCTCGAACCGCCCCGCGGCGTGCTCGATCGAGGGCGGGACGCGCAGGACCTGCTCCTCCAGGAACGCCCGACGGCCGACGAGGACCTCCTCCTGCCCGAGCCTGGCGCGAGCGCCGAGCCCGGCGACCGTCCGCGCGTCGCTCGCGTCCGGGATCTCCACCCCTCGCTCCCGGGCGCCCTCCACGATGGCCCGGGCGATGGGGTGCTCGCTCCCGGCCTCCACGGCCGCGGCGCGCTCCAGGGTCTCCACGCAGCCGAACACGTCCACGAGACGCATCCGCCCCTCGGTGAGCGTCCCGGTCTTGTCGAAGACGACCACGTCCACCGCGTGGGCCCGCTCGAGCACCTCGGCGCCGCGGATCAGGATCCCCATCTGCGCGCCGCGGCCCGTCCCCACCATGAGCGCCGCGGGCGTCGCGAGCCCGAGCGCGCAGGGGCACGCGATGATGAGGACGGCCACGGCCGGCACGAGCGCCCCCTCGACGGTCCCCTCGAGCGCGTACCAGACGATCGCCGTCACCACCGCGATCGCCATGACGATGGGGACGAACACGCCCGAGACGCGGTCCGCGAGCCGCTGGATGGGCGCCTTCGACCCCTGGGCCTCGGCCACGAGCCGCGCGATCTGCGCGAGCGCCGTGTCCTGGCCGACGCGCGTGGCCTCGATGACGAGGACCCCGTCGGTGTCCACCGTCCCCCCGGCGACCTCGTCCCCCGGCCCCTTCTCGACCGGCACGGACTCGCCGGTGAGGGCCGACTCGTCCACCGCCGCCGTGCCCTCGAGGACGCGGCCGTCCACGGGGATCTTCTCGCCCGGGAGCACCTTGCAGATCCAGCCCGGGTTCACCGCGTCCACGGGGACCTTCAGCTCCTTGCCGTTCCGGATCACGCGGGCGTCCTTCGCCCCCATCTCAAGCAGCCGCTTGATCGCCTGGGAGGCGCGCCCCTTCGCCCGCGCCTCGAGCCAGCGCCCGAGCGCGATGAACGCGACGATCACCGCGGCGCTCTCGAAGTAGAGGTGGGGCACGTGACCCCCGGCGCGGAGCTCGTCGAGGGAGGCGAGGTGCGCCACCACCGAGTACCCGTACGCCGCGAGCGTGCCGAGCGCGATGAGCGTGTCCATGTTGGCCGTGCGCGCCCGCGCGCGGATCGCCGCCCCCCGCAGGAACGGCCAGCCGGCGTAGAGCTGGACCGGGGTGGCGAGCGCGAACGACAGCCAGCGCGCCCAGACCTGCTCCGGCCACAGCATCGCGAGGGCCATGGTGGCAAGGCCGAGGGGCCAGGCCACGACGAGCCGACGCAGCCACGCCCGCTCCTCGCGACGCTGGGCCTCCTCGGTCTCGTCCACGTGGAGCCGGATGTCGTACCCGCGCTCCTGCACGGCCTGGCGGAGGACCTCGAAGGTCGGGGCGGCCTCCGAGAGGCGCACGACGGCCTCGCCGGTGGCGAAGTTCACGGAGGCCTCGACGCCGGGCAGGCGGTTGAGCGTCCGCTCCACCCGCGCGGCACAGGAGCCGCAGGTCATGCCGAGCACGTCGAGCCGCAGCTCCCACGCCCGCTCCTCGGCCCGCTCTCGCAGGCCCTCCTCGACGGGGATCGTGGTCGTCCGTCGCCCACCCACCGAGCTCACCTCCCGCTGAACCGAGCGACGGCGGCGAGCAGCTCCTCGACCTTCTCGTCCCCGCCTCCCCGCTCGATGCTCTCCCGCACGCAGTGGCGCACGTGGTCGTCGAGGAGCCCGAGCCCGACGGCCCGCAGCGCCGCGACCACGGAGTTCACCTGCGTGAGGATGTCGATGCAGTACTGGTCCTCCTCGACCATGCGCTGGATCCCCCGGACCTGCCCCTCGATCCGGCGGAGACGGTCCTGTAGCTCCTTCTTGTTCATGCTATACCCGGCCATGGCATACTTTCCTGCCCGTCTACGTGCTGCGACGCGAGTATACCCGCCCCGGGTATAGGCGTCCACCACGGCCGGGGCCGCCGCGAGGGCCCGGAGGCCCCGCACCCCGGGACCCCCGGGCCCGTGCCCAGCGCGATCAGGTGACGGTGATCGTGCCGACCATGCCGCCCGCGTAGTGGCCGGGCTGGTGGCAGCCGTAGAGGACCTCCCCCGGTTCCTCGAAGGTCACCGTGAGCTCTCCGGTCTCCCCCGGATCGAGCGTGAGGGCCTCCTCGTCACCGTGCCCCATGCTGCCCATCTCGCCCATCTCGCGCTCGTGCTCGGCCTGCTCCTCCTCGGTGCCCACGAAGAAGTCGTGCACGGCCTCGCCCTCGTTCGTGACCACGAAGCGGACGGTCTCGCCGGCCTGGACCGTCACCCGCTCCGGCTCGAAGCGGAGCTCATCGAAGGCGACGATCTCGATCACGCGCGGCCCGGTGGATCCGTCCTGCGTCTCCGCGCCACCGCCGCAGGCCGCGAGCAGCAGCGCGAGCGCGGCACCAGCCGAGAGCAGGATGCGCTTGTTCATGATGCTCATGGTCGTCAAGGTTCCTCCCTCCTCCTCGCTACGTCCGAACCGCGGGAGGGGCAGGATCAACGCCGAAGGACGTCGCCGAGGTCGGGAGGGTGTCGCCCGCCGAGGCGTCGCGGCGGCCGCGGGGGAGCCGGCTCGACCGCGCCCGCGGAGCGCGGCCCGGCGGCGACCATCGCCGCTCCCGGCGCGGGGCCGATCGCCGCGGCGATGGCCAGGACCACGACGCAGAGACCGAGCAGGTCCATCCCCTCGTGGAGCGCGGGGCCCACGAGGTGCCACACCACGAAGATGCTGAGGAGGAGCACGAGCGCGACGAGGGCGGCGCGCAACCGAGGGTTCCGCGCGAGGACCCCCACGGTCCGTTCCCCCACCATGGGCGGCCCAGTCTACACGTGCGCGAACCGACCCCCCGCCGCTCTTCAGGCCCCGCGAGGGACCTCGTCCTCCCCACGGGGAGGGGATGTGGATCCCCCGCCCGAGGTCGTGGTCCACGGGCCCTTCGAGCAGGCGGTGGCCCTGCCCCCGGTGCTCCGCCGGCTCCCGGCCGGGGACGCCCGGGCCGGACCCGACCCGTAGGGGGGTCGCTCCCGCCTCGACCGCTCACGGACGCTCGAGGAGACGCACCATGCTCGCGCGGAGCTCCTGCGTGAGCGCGTCCGCCCGCCGACGGCGTACGCGGGGATCGGGCTCCACCGCCACCGCGATCGGCGCGCCGAAGCGCACCCGGACTCGGATCCGGCGCGGACGGGTGGCCTCGCCCGCCCGCTCCGTCCCGAGGATCGCCGTCGGGACGAGCGGCGCGCCGGTGCGGAGCGCGAGCCACGCCGAGCCCGGCAGGAAGGGAAGGAGCTCGCCGGGGGCGCGCGTCCCCTCGGGGTACATGCCGAGCACCTGGCCCCGGCGGAGGACGCCGAGGGCGAGTCGCACCGCCCGGAGGTCGTAGCGCTCGCGCGCCACCCGGAACCCGCCGAGCCGCTCGAGGGCCCAGGACGTGAAGGGGCCCTTGAAGAGCTCTCGCTTAGCCATGAAGGTGATCGGCCGCGGGCAGGCCGCGACGACCACCGGGATGTCGAGGGCGCTCTCGTGGTTCATGGCCACGATGGCGGGGCCGTGCTCGGGCACGTGCTCCGCGCCCTCGACACGGAGATCCAGCCACCACCGCAGCGCGGACCCTCCGAGCAGCCGGGCGACCGCCTGGAGCCGCCCGACCGCGGGGGGCACCGCAGAGGGTCCATCGGTCCCGCCGCCCTCGACGGCGCCCTCCACGATCGCGAGCAGGTCGCCCACCGTGGCCGACCCGTCGAGGAGCGGGTCCGAGAGGGCCACCCCGAGCTCCTCCTCGAGCGCGAGCGCGATCTCGGCGACGGCGAGGGAGTCGAGCCCGAGGGCGGCGAGCGGCGTGGCCGGCGCGAGGGTCTGCCCCGGAGCCGCGACGCCCTCCCCCGCCATCGCGGCGATCAGCTCCAGCGCCCGAGCCGCGGCCCGATCCATCCCACGGGAGCGTACGCCCCGCCGCCTCTACGATCCGCCCTGCGCGCCCACAGGGGCTCGCGATGCTAGACTCGGCAACCTGAGGAGCGCGATGTGGCGACCCGAGTGACGCGCCGCACCTCACCCGAGGCGCTCGGCCTTTCGGGCGAGGACCTCCGCGCGATGTACCGCACGATGGTCACGGCCCGCCTCGTGGACGAGGCCGCGTTCCGGCTCAACCGCCAGGGCAAGGCCCCCTTCGTCGTCCCCGTCTCCGGGCACGAGGGCTGCCAGGTCGGCACGGCGTGGGCGCTGCGCCCCGGCCGCGACATCTGGGTGCCCTACTACCGCGACCTCGGCGTCGTCCTCGTCGCCGGCATGACGCCCTACGACATCTTCCTCGGCCTGTTCGCCAAGGCCGAGGACCCCTCCTCCGGCGGCAGGCAGATGCCGAGCCACTGGGGCTCCCGACGGCTGGGGATCGTCTCGCACTCGTCCCCGATCGCCTCGCAGCTGCCGCACGCGGCCGGCATCGCCTACGCGATCCGCTACCGGGGCGAGGACGCCGTCGTGGGCTCGTGGTTCGGCGAGGGGGCCACGAGCGAGGGCATCTGGCACGAGGCCCTGAACTTCGCCGGGATCCACCGCCTGCCCGTGGTCTTCGTGTGCGAGAACAACCGCTACGCGATCTCCGTCTCGCAGGCCAAGCAGATGGCGATCGAGGACGTGGCCGATCGCGCCGCCGGCTACGGGTTCCCCGGGGTCGTGGTGGACGGCAACGACGTGCTCGCCTGCTACGCGGCCATGAAGGAGGCCGTCGAGCGAGCCCGGTCCGGCGCGGGCCCCACCCTCATCGAGGCCAAGACGTACCGCTACTTCCCGCACACCTCCGACGACGACGACCGGACGTACCGGTCGAGGGAGGAGGTCGAGGAGGCCCGCGGCCGGGATCCGATCCGGCGGTTCGAGCGCGTCCTCCTCGACCTCGGGGTGCTCACCGCCTCCGACCCCGAGCAGATCGCCGCCGAGCTCAAGGAGGAGATCGATCGCCAGATCGACGAGGCGTGGGCCGCGCCCGACCCCGACCCCGCCACGCTGCACCGACACGTGTTCGCGGAGGGCCCCGGCCCGTGACCGAGAAGAACGTGGTCGCCGCGATCCACGACGCCCTGCACGACGCGATGGCGGCGGACGACCGGATCGTCGTGCTCGGAGAGGACGTGGGGGCCCGGGGCGGCGTGTTCCGGGTGACCCAGGGCTTCCTCGAGGAGTTCGGCGAGGCCCGCGTCATCGACACCCCCCTCGCCGAGGGCGCCATCGTGGGCGTGGCGGTGGGCATGGCCCTCCACGGGCTGCTCCCCGTGGCCGAGATCGAGTTCGCCGACTTCCTCCACCCGGCGTTCGACCAGATGGTGAGCGAGGTGGCCCGGATGCGCTACCGCTCGAACGGCGACTTCGGCCTGCCCATGGTGGTCCGCGCCCCCTGGGGCGGTGGTGTCCACGGGGCCCTGTACCACTCGCAGTCGGTGGAGGCCTTCTACGCCCACGTCCCGGGGCTGAAGGTCGTGGTGCCCTCGACCCCGTACGACGCCGCGGGGATGCTCCGCGCGGCCATCGCCGACCCCGACCCCGTCCTGTTCCTCGAGCACAAGCGGACGTACCGCCTCGTCACCGGCGAGGTCCCCGACGAGCCGTACACGGTCCCCATCGGCCCCGCCGACGTGAAGCGGGAGGGCACCGACCTCACGGCCATCGCCTACGGGCTCATGCTCCACCATTGCCTGGAGGCCGCGGCGCGGCTGGAGGAGCAGGGCGTCTCCGTCGAGGTCGTGGACGTGCGCACCCTGAACCCGCTCGACCGGGAGACGATCCTCGCCTCGGTGCGCAAGACCGGCAAGGCCATGGTCGTCTACGAGGACAACCGGAGCTACGGCGCCGGCGCCGAGATCGTCGCCACGATCGCCGAGGAGGCCCTGTTCGACCTCGACGGCCCGATCGTGCGGATCGGCGGCCCGGACGTGCCGGCCATGGGGTTCGCCACGAACCTGGAGCACGCCTTCCTGCCGGACGTGGACCTCATCGCCGCCCGGATGCTGGAGCTCGCCCGGTTCTGATCCCCTCTTGAGCATCCCCTTCGCCGAGCCGATGATGCGGGAGGTGGGGTAGGCCGATGGTCGAACCTCGACGCGACCGCGGAAGGGGCCTGTGGGATCTGCTCTGGATCTCCCTGGTCGTCGCCGCCCTGGTCGGGGCGGGCTCCCGCCTGGGCCTGCTCGAGCGGATCGTCGGGACGGCCCACCGGCGGCTCGGCTCGGCCGAGGACGAGGTGGTGGTCGGTGTCCTCCTCGCCGCCGTGGGCCTGGCCGTCCTGGCAACCCGCCGGTGGCGGCTCGAGCGCCGCGAGCGCCTGGCCCGGGCCGACGCCGAGGCCCGCTACCGCGCCCTCGTCGAGCAGGTCCCCGCCGTCACCTACACGTGGGACCCGGCCGTTCCGCCCGGTGCCGCGCCGGCGCCGTACGTGAGCCCCCAGATCGAGCGGCTGCTCGGCTACACCGCCGAGGAGTGGCTCGCCGATCCGATGCTGTGGCACGCCCGGATCCACGAGGAGGACCGCGACCGCGTCCTCGAGGCCTGGGACCTCGCGGTGCGAACCCGCGCCCCCTTCCGGGCGGAGTACCGGATCCGCTCCCGCGACGGCCGGTGGCGCTGGATCCGGGACGAGGCCGTCCCCGTCCCCGGCGAGCCCGGCGGCCCTCGGCTCTACCAGGGGGTGATGTACGACATCACCGAGCGCCGGGAGACCGAGGAGCGGGTCCGCGAGGCGCAGGAGCGCTTCCGGCGCCTCGTGGAGCAGCTGCCCGCCGTCGTGTACATCGAGGACCCCACGACGGGCGAGCTGCTCTACATCAGCCCGCAGATCGAGACGATGTTCGGGTTCACGCCGGAGGAGTGGCAGGCCGACCCGGGGCTCTGGGTGGAGCGCCTCCACCCCCACGATCGGGAGCGGGTGGTCGCGGAGAACGAGGTGGATGTGGGCGACCGCTGGCGGAGCGAGTACCGCAGCGTCCATCGCGACGGCCACGTGATCTGGGTCCAGAACGAGGCCGTCCTGATCCGCGACGAGGAGGGGCAGCCCCTGTACTGGCAGGGCGTGGTGTTCGACATCACCGCCCAGAAGGAGGCGCAGGAGCGGCTGCGGGAGGCCGAGGAGCGCTACCGGACGCTCGTCGAGACGATGCCGGCCGTCACCTACCTGCACGAGCCCGGCCGCGAGGGCCGCGTCCTCTACGTGAGCCCCCAGGTCTACGAGAGCCTCGGCCTGGATCCCGCGTCGGGCAAGTTCGGCTGGGAGCAGTGGATGCAGCGGATCCACCCCGACGACCGGGAGCGCGTGCGCGAGGAGGACGACCGGACCGAGCGCACCGGCGAGCCCTTCGACGTCGAGTACCGGATGGTGCGCACGGACGGCTCCGTCATCTGGGTCCGGGACCACGCGGTGCTCGTCCGCGACGAGCGGGGGCGGCCCCGGTACTGGCAGGGCGTCCGTTTCGACATCACGGCCCAGAAGGAGGCGCAGGAACGCCTGGGGGAGGCCGAGGAGCGCTACCGCAGCCTCGTCGAGACGATCTCGGCCGTGATCTACATCGACCGCACCGACGAGTCCATCTCCACGATCTACGTGAGCCCCCAGATCGAGACGATCTTCGGCTACACCGTCGAGGAGTGGCTGACCGACGACGACCTGTGGGTGCGGAACCTCCACCCCGACGACGTCGAGCGTTGCCTCGAGCTCGTCCGCCGCCACAACACGGAGGGGATCCCCCTCGACTTCGAGTACCGGATGCGGGCGGCCGACGGCACCTGGCGCTGGGTGCGAGACCAGGCCACCGTGGTGCGCGACGAGACCGGCAGGCCCGTCCTGTCCCAGGGCCTCATGACGGACATCACCGAGCTGAAGGAGGCCCAGGAGCGCCTGCGGGAGGCCGAGGAGCGCTACCGCGCCATCGTCGAGCACATCCCCGCCGCCGTGTACATGAACCGGCCCGACACGAGCATGCAGACGCTCTACGCGAGCCCCCAGATCGAGCGGATCCTCGGCGTCTCCCCCGAGGCGTACGCCCGCTCCGCAGGGCTGTGGCTCGAGCTCATCGACCCCTCCCAGCGCGAGGAGGTGCATCGCTCGTACCTGCGAGCGATCGAGGAGCGCCGGCCCTGGGCGGCCGAGTACCTCGTCCACACCCCGGACGGACGCGACGTCTGGGTCCACGACGAGACCACCTTCGTCACGGACGAGCGGGGCGAGCCCCTGTTCATCCAGGGCGTGCTGTACGGCATCACCGAGCGGAAGCTCGCCGAGGAGGCCCTGCGCGAGAGCGAGCGCCGGGAGCGCGAGGCCGCGGAGCGCCTCCGCGCGCTCGACGAGATGAAGAACGCGTTCCTCGCCGCCGTCTCGCACGAGCTGCGGAGCCCGCTCACCTCGATCCTCGGCCTCGCCGTGACCCTCGAGCACACGGAGCTCTCCGAGGAGGAGCGAGCGGACCTGCTCGCCCGCCTCACGGCCAACGCGCGGAAGCTCGAGCGGCTCCTCACCGACCTGCTCGACATCGATCGGCTGAACCGCGGGATCGTGACCCCCCGGTACCGGACCACCGACGTCGGGGCGCTCGTCCGGCGGACCGTGGAGAGCCTCGACGTCCTCGGCGACCGGCCGGTCACCGTCCAGGCCGAGCCGGTCCTCGCGGACGTCGACCCCGCCAAGGTCGAACGGATCGTCGAGAACCTCCTCGCCAACGCGGCGCGCCACACCGGGCCGCAGGCGAGGATCTGGGTCCGGGTCTTCCCCGAGGACGAGGGCGTGGTGATCGCCGTGGAGGACGACGGGCCCGGCGTCCCGCCCGAGCTCCGCCAGGAGATCTTCCGGCCCTTCCGCCAGGGCCCGACGGCCTCGCCGCACTCGCCCGGCACCGGGATCGGGCTCTCCCTCGTCGCGATGTTCGCCGAGCTCCACGGGGGCCGCGCCTGGGTCCAGGATCGCGAGGGCGGTGGCGCCTCGTTCCGCGTCTTCCTGCCGCTCCGACCGACGGCGCCGCTGGAGCTCGAGACCCTCCGCATCTCCGAGGCCGGCTAGACTCGATCCGTGCCCTCCGCCGACCACAACCCGCACGGCCGACGCCTGCACCTGCCGATCGTCGGGGTCGGGTCGGTGCCGACGGAGCGCAAGCCCCCCTGGCTGAAGGTGCGGCTGCGCGCCGGGCCGAACCTCGCCGAGGTGCGACGCATCGTCCGCGAGGGGCGCCTCCATACGGTCTGCGAGGAGGCCTCGTGCCCGAACCTCGGCGAGTGCTGGGAGGACCGGGAGGCCACCTTCCTCCTCCTCGGCGACCGGTGCACGCGCCGCTGCGGCTTCTGCGACGTCATGACGGCCAAGCCCGGCCCGGTGGACGAAGACGAACCCCGCCGGATCGCCGAGGCCGTCCGCGCCATGGGACTGCGCTACGCGGTGATCACCGGCGTCGCCCGGGACGACCTCCCGGACGGCGGCGCGAGGATCTGGGCGGCCACGATCCGGGCGATCCGCGAGGCGGTCCCCGGCTGCGGCGTGGAGGTCCTGCCGAGCGACTTCCGCGGCGGCGAGCGGGACATCGCAACCGTCCTCGACGCCGGCCCCGACGTCTTCGCCCACAACCTGGAGACGGTGCGCCGGCTCCACCCCCGGATCCGACCGGCCTTCGGCTACGACCGCTCCCTCGAGGTCCTGCGGTTCGCCAAGCGCCACCGCCCCGGCCAGATCACGAAGTCGAACCTCATCGTCGGGATGGGCGAGCGCCCCGAGGAGCTCCTCGAGGCCCTCCGGGATCTCGCGGAGGTCGGCTGCGAGATCGTGACCATCGGCCAGTACCTGCGACCGACCCCCCACCACCTCCCGGTGGATCGGTGGGTCCGCCCCGAGGAGTTCGCCGAGCTGAAGCGGACCGGGGAGGCGATGGGGATCGCCCACGTCGAGGCGGGGCCGCTCGTGCGCTCGAGCTACCACGCCGGAAGGCAGCTCCGGCGGGCGCGGGCGGGAGTCGGCCTGTAAGCCGGGTTCTGTACCGACCCGTCCGGGTCGGCGGCGGCCATCTCTCTGAGCGCCCGCGACCGCGTGGGTCGCGTCGGCGCCCCGGCGCGTCCCGGAGGACGCCGCACGTGCGGCCTACCCGGGAGCTCGGGCGGGCCACCCTTCCGCCGGCGGAGCCGGCTGCGCTCCCTGCTTGGCCTTGCTCCGGGTGGGGCTTGCCGAGCCGGACCGGTCACCCGATCCGCTGGTGAGCTCTTACCTCACCGTTGCACCCTTGCTCGCGCGGTCGCCCGCGCGGGCGGTCTGTTCTCTGTGGCGCTTCCGCGAGGTCGCCCCCGCCTGGGTTCCCCCAGCACCCTGCCCTGCGGAGCCCGGACTTTCCTCGACCGGCCCGAAGGCCGACCGCGGCCGCCCGGCCGACTCCCTGCCGCCAGTATAGGCCGCGTATCATCGCCCTCATCCATGCGCCGGTACCTCGCGCTCGCGGCGGTCGCCCTCGCCCTCGCGGCCTGCGCCCCCGAGCCCGTGGGGCCGACGGCCCCCCTCGCCCTCGAGCAGCTCCCCGCGGCCCCCGCCCTCCTCGACGCCTCGGCCAGACGGACCGTCCTCGAGTTCCTCGACGCCTACGCGAACTCGCCCCTCGACGGCGGGGCCTCCCTCGCCCGGCTCGTCGCCGGACCCGAGCTCGAGCGCTGGGTGACCTGGCTCGCCGTGCAGGACGCCCAGTTCCCGGGGCGGATCGTGGGGGAGGTGGAGCTGCGCCGGGTGCGCTTCCTCACCTCGACGCCGGTGCGGCGGGCCACCGGGGCGCAGGTCCAGCTCAGCGCGACCGTGCGCTTCCGGTTCGCCCCGGAGCAAGGGGACCCGTTCGAGCGCGCCAGGATCCTCGACGGGCCCGTCGCCCTCGTGAGCGCGCGGCCCGGGGACTGGCGGATCGTGAACCTCACCCGCGACGGCGTGCCGATGACCGACGGCATCGAGCTGTTCCGGAACGAGGTCCGCTCGGCGGGCGGCGTCTCGGTCCGCCTCGACTCCCTGTTCATGTTCACGCCGAACTGGCAGTTCAACCTGGTGATCGAGAACCGCTCGCGCCGCCCCATCCAGCTCGACCCCGAGGCGTCGGGGCTCTTCGTCGAGCGGATCGACGGGTCCTTCGAGCGCCTGGAGGGGATCCCCTCGCTCGCCCTCGGTCTCCCCCTCCCCCCGGACCGCGGGGTCCAGGCCCTCTTCGCCTTCCCCCAGCAGGACTCGGCGGCGGGCCGCACCCTCGTCCTCACCTTCGGCGGCGACCAGGGCTCGCTGCGCTTCTCGTTCCCCCTGGAGGACCTCGTCAGCTCGGTCCCGCCGCCTCCTCCCACGGGCGGGGACCGGACGGGCGCCTGAGCTCGCCCGCCGCGAGCATCGCATCCACCCCCTCGTTGGCGAGGCGGTCGGCCTCGCGGTTGCGCTCCCTCGGTACGTGCTCGTAGGCGACCCGATCGAAGGCGGCCGCGAGCTCGCGGACCCGGCGGTGGAGGCGGCGCAGCGCCGGGTTCTTCACCTGGTATCGCCCCTCGAGCTGCTCGACGAGGAGCCGGCTGTCCGAGCGAAGGAGCACCTCGCGCGCGCCGAGCTCGCGCGCCCGCCGGAGCCCCTCGATCGCCGCGGTGTACTCCGCCTGGTTGTTCGTGGCCACGCCGAGCCCGAGGGCGATCTCCTCGACGACCCGACCGGTCTCGTCGGCGATCACCACCCCGATCCCCGCCGGTCCGGGGTTGCCGCGGGCGGCGCCGTCGCAGTGGACGATCAGACGATGACGAGGATCCGCCGGCAGTGCTCGCACCTCCCGATGCCCTCGGCGTGCTTGAGACGGTCGAGCTCGAGGGCGGAGAGCTTCTCGTGGCACGCCTGGCAGACGCCCCCGACGAGGGCCGCCGCGCCGACCCCCTCCTTCTTGGCCCGCAGGTCCTCGTACAGCTCGAGGAGCTCCTCGTCGAGCTCCGGGACGAGCGCGGCCCGACGGGCCCGGAGCGCCTCGAGCTCCGCGCCGATCCGCTCGAGCTCGTCCGCGCCCTCCCGCTCGAGCGCCTCGACCCGGGCCCGGGCCTCGGCCACCTCGGCCTCGAGCGGGGCGATCCGGGCCTCGAGCTCCTCCCGACGCTCCATCGCCTCGAGCACCCGGTCCTCGATCCCCGCCTTGCGCTCCCGCACGCTCGCCACCTCGTGCTGGAGGGCCTCGAGCTCCTTCGGGTTGGCGACGCTCCCGTCGTACAGGCGCCGCTCGTCGGCGGCGGCCTTGCGCTCGAGCGAGTCGATCTCGAGCTCCAGGCGCCGCTGCTCGGCGGCCACCGCGTCCAGGGCGAGGCGCAGCTCGCCGACACGCCCCTCGGCCTCCTCCATCGCCGCCCGGGCCTCCGCGACGTCGGCGCCCGATGCGAGCCGCCGCCGGCGGTGCTCGAGCCGGTCGATCGCAAGATCGAGCTCCTGGAGCTCGAGCAGCCGGTCCATCCCTCGCATCGCAGCCGAAGGGTATCGGAACGGGCGCGCGGTAGGATGCCGCCCGGCATGGACAGGCGCGTGGTGCTCATCACGGGCGCGGCGGGCGGCATCGGGCGGGCCACGGCCGCGCGCTTCCACGAGGGCGGCGACACCGTGGTCCTCACCGACCTGGACGAGGCCGGGCTGGCCAAGGCCGCCGCGGAGCACGGCGGCGCGCACGCGATCGTCGGCGACGTCACGCGCGTCGCGGACTGCGAGCGCATCGTCGGCGAGACCGTCGCGGCGCACGGCCGGCTCGACGTCCTCGTGAACTGCGCCGGCGTGTGGGTCGAGGGCCCGACCGCGGAGGCCACCGAGGAGGAGTTCGACCGCACGATGGCGGTGAACCTGAAGGGCACCTTCTTCATGTGCCGCTACGCCATCCCCCACTTGGAGCGCACCGAGGGGTGCATCGTGAACCTGTCCTCGGACGCCGGGCTCGTGGGCACCGCCGAGACCGCGATCTACTGCGCCTCCAAGGGGGGCGTCTCGCTCCTCACGCGCTCCCTCGCGCTCGAGCTCGCGCCGAAGCTCGTGCGGGTGAACGCGGTGTGTCCGAACGACGTGGACACGCCGATGCTCGCCGGCCAGGCCCGCGACTACGGCGGCGGGGACCCCGAGGGGTACCTCCGCGCGCTCCTGGCCAAGTACCCGCAGCGCGAGCGGGCGCGCTTCATCCGGCCCGAGGAGGTGGCGGCGATCATCGTCTACCTCGCCTCGCCGGAGGCGGCGCCCATCACCGGCGCGTGCATCCCGATCGACTTCGGCAGCACCGCCGGCTACTGAGGCCGGGATGCCGCGGCCCCCGCGCTTCCTGTGGACCCCCCGCTGGCTCGGGTTGCTCGCGTTCGCCCTCCTCGTCGCGGCGACCTGCGTGCGCCTGGGGATCTGGCAGCTCGATCGGCTCGCGCAACGGCGGGCGATGAACGCCGAGATCCGCGCGGGCCTCGCCGCCGCCCCGGTGGGGCTCGGCGCCCTGGCCGGGGAGGATCCCGCGCGCCTCGCCTACCGCCGGGTCGTGGTCTCGGGCCGGTACGACCCCTCCCGGGAGGTGCTGCTCTACGGCCGGGCCCTCGACGGTCGCCCCGGGCACCACGTCCTCACCCCCCTCCTGCTCGACGAGCCGACGGGCGGGGCCGAGGCGGTGCTCGTGGACCGCGGTTTCGTCCCCTACGAGCTCGACACCCCGCCGATCGGGCCGGCCGCGCCCCCGGCGGGCCCCGTCGCGGTGGCCGGCTTCCTCCTGCCCGCCCCCGGGGAGGCCGACGTCGTGATCGACCGCGCCCCCGACGGGCGCCCCCTCACCGTGGCCCACGACGAGCCCTCCAGGATCGGGCGCGAGCTCGGGCTCTTGCTCTTCCCCCTGCCGCTGCAGCTCGAGCGGCAGGACCCCCCGCAGCCGGGCGAGCTCCCCGTCCCCGTCCCCCCGCCGGAGCTCTCCGAGGGACCCCACCTCTCCTACGCGATCCAGTGGTTCACCTTCGCCACCATCGCCCTCGTCGGCTACGTGCTGCTCGTGCGCCGCGAGATCCGCGACCGCGCACGCGCGCCCGGCAGCGGGTAGGGTGGGCGCGTGGGTTGCCTCCTCGCCCTCCTCGGCTTGCTCACGCCGCGGTTCGTGCTCGTGCTGCTCTGGCTGTTCAGCGACTACCTGGACCGGGCCTTCGAGAGCGGGTGGTGGCCGCTCCTCGGCTTCTTCCTGCTGCCGACGACGACGCTCGCCTACGCCCTCGCCCGCAACTCCTTCACCTCGCCGGATGGCGGGCTCGAGGCCCTCGGGGTCCTCGTCATCGTGCTCGGGGTGCTCCTCGACTTCGGGCTGATCGGCGGCGCGAAGGGCCGCGGCCTCGGCCGCCGCACCACCTGAGAGGGGCGCCTCACCACACCCACGGGATGAACCGGCGACGGACCCGCTCCCGGTAAGCGGCGTACCCCTCGTGACGCTCGACGAGCCAGAGCTCCTCGCGGCGGGACTTCCGGTCGAACAGGAGGGCGAGCAGCGCCACCGGTCCGAGCGCGCACCACGAGGTCGCCAGGCTCCAGGCCAGGGCGAGCAGGAGCGCGCCGCCGTAGATCGGGTGCCGCGCGAGCCCGTACACCCCGCCCTCCCGCAGCGCGCCGCCCTCGACCGGCCGGGGGAACGGGGTGAGCTGCACGCCGAGCCGCAGGGCGCCCCCGAGGAACAGGATCGCGCCCGGCAGACCGAGGGCGAAGCCGACGGCGAGGAGGGGCCGCTCGACCCCATCCGGCCACTCGGGGCCGAGCACCCCCGCCGCGACGAGCAGCGCGAGCGGGAGGAGCTGGATCGCGACCCACCCCTCGCCCCGGGACCCGAGCGCCGGCGGCTCCCCTCGTCCCACGCCCCAGAGGCTACCCCCCGGGGCCCCTTGACACGCCCCGGTCTCGCAGGTACTTTGCACCTGCGATTCTCGACCTGATAGGTAGGGAACAGGTGATCCGCACGCGCTGCGCCGGTCTCGTCGGGGCGATGATCCCCGCCCGCCTCTGCGGCTGTCGAATGACCGCCGCCCCGCGCGGGCGCGCCGTGCGGTCGAAGGCCTGACCCACCCCCGCACCGCGTTCGCCGGGGCTCCCATCCCTCGAAGCACGTCCGACGACCCTGGGAGCGCAGATGGCGAGCATCCTCTCCAAGCCGAGACCCGAGCCCGACTGGGACCTGGTCCTGAAGCGGAACTCGATCGAGCGACTGAAGCGGGAGCGGTTCCCCCTCGACATCCGCGAGGACCTGCCCGAGCTCATCGCCCGCGGCTACGAGGCGGTCTCCGAGGAGGACATCGTCCGCCTGAACTGGTGGGGCCTCACCCACGACAAGCCCAAGGTGGGGACCTTCATGGTCCGGATCAAGGTCCCCGGTGGCCTCCTGCCGCCCGCGCAGCTGCGCGCCGTCGGCCGGATCGCGCGCGCCTTCGGCCGGGACGAGATCGAGCTCACGACGCGCCAGGGGGTGCAGCTCCACTGGGTGCGCCTGGACCAGCTGCCGGAGGTCCTCGCGGAGATCGAGGCGGCGGGGCTCACCACCGCCGGGGGCGAGGGCGACACGGTCCGCAACATCACCGGCTGCCCGGTCGCCGGCATCGACCCGCGCGAGCGCTTCGACGTCCGACCCGTGATCGAGGCGGCGGCGCGCTTCTTCTACGGCAACCGCGAGTACTCGAACCTGCCGCGCAAGCACAAGTACACGATCACCGCCTGCCCCGCGCAGTGCAGCGCCCCCGAGATCCACGACGTGGCCCTCGTCGGGACGACCAAGGACGGCAGGCCGGGCTTCGGCCTGCGGGTGGGCGGCGGCCTGTCGAACACACCTCGCCTCTCCCGCGACCTCGGGGTCTTCGTGCCGGTGGAGGACGCGATCGAGGTGCTCCGCGCGGTCACCGACGCCTGGCAGACCGACCTGCGCTACCGCGTCTCCCGGGCGAAGGCCCGGATCAAGTTCATGGTCGACGACCTCGGCCCCGAGGGCATGCGCGCCCGCGTGGAGGAGCGCCTCGGGCGCCGGCTCCCCGACGGCGCCCCGCCCGCGCCCGAGGGCGAGCCCGAGCACCTCGGCCTGCACCGCCAGCGCCAGGAGGGGCTCGTCTACCTCGGCGTGCCGGTCCCCGCGGGGCGCGTCTCGGGCACGCAGCTCGAGAGGCTCGCGGACCTCGTCGAGGGGCTCGGCGCCGACGTGCGCCTCACCCGACAGCAGAACCTCATCGTCGGCAACGTCCCCGAGGATCGCCTGGCCGAGCTGCGGTCCGGCCTCGTCGAGCTCGGCCTCGACCCGGACGTCGGCGAGGCCTACGCGCGCTCCGTGGCGTGCACGAGCCACCGGTTCTGCAACTACTCGGTGGCCGAGACGAAGGAGAAGCTCGTCGAGGTCCTCGCCCGCCTCCAGGACCGCTTCGGCGCCGAGCGCGTGGCCCGCCTGCGGATCCACATGGACGGCTGCCCCCACGCCTGCGCCCAGCACTGGATCGGCGAGGTCGGGCTGCAGGGGACGACCGCGCCGAGCCCCGACGGCCACCGCCGGATCGAGGCCTACGACCTCACCCTCGGGGGCGGCCTCGGGCGCCGGGCGGGGATCGGACGCCAGATCCTGCGCCGCATCCCCGCCGACGAGCTCGAGGAGGTGCTCGCGCGCATCGTCGAGGCCTGGATCGCCGAGGGGGAGGGCGCGAGCTTCGGGGAGTTCTGCGACACGCGGACCGACGAGGAGCTGCGCCGGATCGCGGCCGGGGCCGCCCCCGAGCCCGAGGAGGTCGCCGCCGGCCCGGTCGTGCGGATCCCCGGCGTGCTGCTGCCGCTCACCGACGGCGCCGACCGGATCGAGGTCCGGGCGGGGACCGTCGGGGAGGCCCTGGCCGAGGTGGCCCGCCGCCACCCCCGGTTCGGCGAGGCCGTGCTGAAGGACGGCGGGGTCGCCGAGGCCTACCTCGTCGTCGTGAACGAGGAGGACGTCCGGGGCCTGGAGGGCCTCGCCACCCGCGTGGGCCCCGGCGACGAGATCACCGTGCTCATGGCCATGGCAGGAGGTGCCCGCTGATGCTGACGGAGGACCGGGTCGTCTTCGACGACCTCGAGATCGGCGAGATCGCGCTCGAGCTCGACGACCGCGAGCCCGAGGACGTGATCGCCTGGGGGCTCGAGGCCCTCGGCGACCGGGTGGCCGTCGTCACCGCGATGCAGGCCGAGGGGATGGTCGTCCTCGACATCGCGGCGCGCCTGCGCCCGGACGTCCGCGTGCTCACGGTGGACACCGGGCGGCTGCCCCCGGCCACCCTGGCCTACATCGCGCAGGTGCAGGCCCGCTACCCGCGGGCGCGCTTCGAGGTGACCCGCCCCGACGAGCGGGAGGTGGAGGCGCTCGTCCGCCGGCACGGGCCGCACGCGTTCCGCCGGAGCGTCGAGCTCCGCCTGCTCTGCTGCCACATCCGCAAGGTCCGGCCGCTCGTGCGCGCCCTGGCCGGGCTCGACGGCTGGTTCACGGGCCTGCGGCGCGAGCAGTGGGCCTCGCGCGCGGCGATCAAGAAGGTCGAGCTCGACCACGACCACGGTGGGATCGTGAAGCTGAACCCCCTCGCCGACTGGACGAAGGAGGAGGTCTGGGGGTACCTGCGCGAGCACGACGTGCCCGTCCACCCGCTGTACGCGCAGGGCTACACGAGCATCGGCTGCGACCCCTGCACGCGGCCGATCCGCCCCGGCGAGGACGACCGGGCCGGCCGGTGGTGGTGGGAGACGAACGCGCCGAAGGAGTGCGGGATCCACTGCCCCATCGAGACCGGCGGGTTCGAGCACGAGGCCGAGGCCCTCATCGGCGAGGCCCACGCGGGGGAGGCGAGATGACCGCGCCGGCCGGGACCGAGACCGGCGTGCGCCTCGCTCCGGACGAGCGGGACCCGGTGGCGCTCCTCGCCCACGCCTTCGCCGAGGCCCTGCCTGAGCGGGCCGAGCCCTACCGCGGGCTCGCCGAGGCCGCCGAGGCGGGAGAGGTGCCGGGCGAGCTCGTCCCGGTGCTCGAGCGGGTGTGCGAGCTCGCGCTCACGACCGGCCGGGCCCGGGACCTCGGACGCGCCGAGGCCGAGCGGGCCCTCGCCGCCGTCCTCGCCCGGACGCCGCGCGGGGCCGAGCTCGCCCGCCGGGTGGAGCAGCTGAACCGGGCGCTCTCTGCCCTGGCCGGCCGGCGCCTGCGCGGGGTGCGGGTCTCCCAGCGCCTGCCCGGCCGGTACCTCCTGCGGCTCGAGGCCGAGGGGATCGTCCTCACGCTCGGCCTCGGGCCCGAGGGGCTCGCGGTGGAGACCGTGGAGGCCTCCTGATGGGCCGCTTCGGCTACCCCGTGCTCCTGGACCTCACCGGCCGGCTCGCCGTCGTGGTGGGCGAGCGCGCGGTCGCCGACGGCAAGGTCGAGGGCCTCCTCGAGGGCGGCGCCGCCGGCGTGCTCGTGCTCGCCGAGGGGCCCGAGGCGCGGCTGGCCCGCCTGGCCGAGGACGACCGCGTCCTCGTGGAGCGCCGACCCTGGCGGCCCGAGGACCTGGAGGGCGCGGCGATCGTGATCGGCTCGCCGGGCCCCGACGCCGCGGACCTCGCGCGGGCCGCGCGCCGGGCCGGGGCCCTGGTGAACGTGGTGGACGACGTCCCGAACTGCGACGTCGCCGCGCCGGCCGTCGTCCGTCGCGGCGAGCTCCTGCTCACCGTCTCCACCGGCGGGCGCTCCCCCACGCTCGCGCGTCGGCTCCGGGAGGACCTGGAGCGGCGCTTCGGCCCCGAGTGGGCCGTCGTGGTGGAGGTCCTCGGGGAGGTGCGTGAGCGCACGCTCGGGCTGGACCTCGCCGAGCGCGCGCGCCGGTGGCTCGAGGCCCTGGACCTCGAGGAGGCGCGGGAGCTGGCGGCGGCCGGCCGCGGCGACGAGCTCCGCGAACGGCTCCTCGCCCGCCTCTGCGTGGCCGAGGAGGTGCGCGCGTGAGGGGGATCGTCTACCTCGTGGGCGCCGGCCCCGGCGACCCCGGCCTGCTCACGTTGCGCGGGGCCGAGGTGCTCCGCAGCGCCGACGTCGTGGTCCACGACCGGCTCGTCGCGCCGGCGTTGCTGGATCTCGCCCCCGCTGGGGCCGAGCGCGTGGACGTGGGCAAGGAGCCCGGGCGCCCCGGGCCGAGCCAGGAGGAGATCTGTCGGCTGCTCCTGGAGCGAGCCCGGGCAGGGCTCCGGGTGGTGCGCCTGAAGGGCGGCGACCCCTTCGTCTTCGGTCGCGGCGGCGAGGAGGTCCTCGCCTGCGCCAGGGCGGGCGTGCCCTTCGAGGTCGTCCCCGGGGTGAGCGCCGCCACCGCCGCCCCGGCCGCGGCGGGGATCCCCCTCACCCACCGGGGTCTCGCGAGGAGCTTCGCGGTCGTGACCGCGAGCGGGGCCGGGGGCGAGGCCGTGGACCTCGCGCCGGTCGCCCGGGGCGCCGACACCCTGGTCGTGCTCATGGCAGCCGCGCGCCTGGAGGAGACCTGCCGGGCGCTCGTCGCCGCGGGGCGGCCGCCATCGGAGCCAGCCGCGGTGGTCTCCTGGGCCACCACGCCGCGGCAGCGGACGGTGCTCGGGACCCTCGAGGGCCTGCCCGCGCTCGCGCGTGCCGCCGGGATCCACGCCCCCGCCACCCTCGTCGTCGGCGAGGTCGTGGGCGTCGCCGCCGCCCTCGAGGGCCTCGCCGAGCCGGTCGGCGCCGCCCGGGTGTCCTGAGCGGCCGCCCCCGGACCCGCCGCCGCTCCCGACCGTCCCCGCCGCTCGTCCGTATACCCCGCGGGCCGCCCGCGCGGGCGGCGCGAGGGAAGGAGGTGTCATGGTTCGGAGCAGGTGGCTCGCGATGAGCGCGCTCGTCCTCGCCGTCGCCCTCCTCGCTGCGGCGTGCGGCGGGGGCGCGAACGGCGGTGGCACCGGGGGTGGCAACGGCGGCGACGCCGGTGGTGGCACCGGGGGCGGCGGGGCGCAGGGCGGCTCGGCCGACCTCACGATCTCCGGCTTCGCCTTCCACCCCGACACCCTGCAGGTGCGCGAGGGACAGACCATCACCGTGACGAACGAGGACTCGGTGACGCACACCTTCACCACCGACGACGGCGCGGTGGACGTCGAGGTGCCGGGCGGCGGCACCGTGGAGGTCACGCTCACCGGCGTCGAGAGCGGCGGCTTCCACTGCGCGATCCACCCGCGCATGACGGGCACGCTCGAGGTGGGCGGCGCTGCCGGGATGGGCGGCGGCTCGAACGGGGCGGACGCGGGCGACCAACCCCGGTACTAGACTCCGAGCTCGTCACGGACGCGCTCGGAGGTAGAGATGGTCCATCGGCCCGGCCGCCGCGCTCTCGCACGTCTCGGCGTCGCGCTCCTCGTCGCGCTCCTCGCGGCGCTCGTCCCGGCACAGCTCGCCGCAGCATCGCCCCTCGGCGCCCCACCGCGGTGCGCTCCCCTGGCCCCCGACCGTGCGCGGGGCGGCTATCAGCACGACGCCCACGTCGCCCCGGCCGTGGACCCGCTCGCGGCGTGGCGGCAGACGCGTGAGGGGGCCACCTTCCAGGCGGCGGCCGCGGGGAGCATCGTCGTGCCGGTCGCCTTCCACGTGATCAACACCGGACCCACGAAGGCCGAGGGCAACGTGCCGCAGCGGATGATCGACGCTCAGATGCGCGTCCTGAACGAGTCCTTCTCCGGCGCCACCGGGGGCGCGCCGACGCCGTTCACGTTCCAGCTCGTCTCGGTGGACCGCACCACGAACCCCGACTGGTACACGATGGGCTACGGCAGCCGGGAGGAGCGGGAGGCGAAGTCCGCGCTCCGCGTCGGCGGCCCGGAGACCCTCAACATCTACACCGCGGACCTCGGCGGTGGGCTGCTCGGCTGGGCCACGTTCCCCGAGTCCTACGAGCAGCACCCCGAGCTCGACGGGGTCGTGACCCTCTGGCGCTCCATGCCCCGCGGGGGCGCCGACCCGTACGACGAGGGCGACACCGCCACCCACGAGGTGGGGCACTGGCTCGGCCTGTACCACACGTTCCAGGGCGGCTGCAGCCGGTGGGGTGACTACGTGGAGGACACCCCGGCGGAGAAGTCCCCCGCCTTCGGCTGCCCCGTCGGACGCGACACCTGCACCCGCAAGCCCGGGCTGGATCCCATCGAGAACTTCATGGACTACAGCGTGGACCCGTGCATGTACGCGTTCACGCCGGGTCAGGCGCTCCGGATGAACGAGGCGTGGGCGGCGTTCCGGGCGTGAGCGCCGGGGCGCCCGCCACCGCGGGCCGGGGCGAGCGCCTGAGCGCCCCGGGCGGTCCGGGCTTTGCTCCACGGGAGCACGGCGCGAGCTTCATGTCGGCCCACGCCCTGCTCCTCGGGCTCGTCGCGGGGATCGCGGCCGGTGGCCGGGGATGGGCGGGGCTCGCGCTCGCCCTCGTCGCCGAGGGACTCTTCCTGCCCTTCACGGGGGCGGTCTCGCTCATGACCCATCCCCGCCTCGCCGCCGCGGCCCGACGGCGGGCGGTGGCGCTCGGGGCCGGGCTCGTCCTGGTCGGGGTCCTCGCGCTCGCCCGCGGGCCCCGGGGCCCGCTCGTTGCGCTCGGCGGGGTCGGGCCCACGGCCGGGGCGATCTACTGGCTCGCGCGGACGCGGGCCGGGGCGCGCTCGGTCCCCGCCCAGCTCGCGGCGATCGCGGGGATCTCCCTCCTCGCCCCCTTCACCTGGCTCCTCGTGGCCGGGTCCACCCCCCGATGGCCGCTCTCCGCGGCCTGGTCGTTCCTGGCCTTCGGCGGGGCCGTGCCCTACGTGCGCGAGCGGGTCCGCCGCCGGCGGCTCGGCCCCACCTCCCTCGGCGAGCGCCTGCGCGGCGGCGCGCCGGCCCTCGCCTGGCAGGCCGTCTGCCTCCTCGGCGCCGGGGCGGCGTCCCTCGCCGGGCTCGTGCATCCGCTCGCGGTCCTCGCCTTCGCGCCGGGCTCGGCGAAGACGCTCCTCGGGATCGCACGCGCCGAGCGCCGGCCCGAGCTCCGACGGATCGGCTACCTCGAGACCGCGATCTCCACCCTCTTCGCGGCGCTGGCCGGGCTCGGCCTCGGCCTCCCGGCGTAGGCTGTCCCCGACGCCTGACCGAGGAGGTGCCCGATGAGCATGACCCCGCGGGAGCGCGTGCTCGCCGCGATCGCGCACGAGGAGCCCGACCGGGTGCCCATCGTGCTCGGCGTGAGCAACGCGACCGGCATCAAGATGGGGACGTACCGGAGGCTGAAGCAGCTCCTCGGGGTCGAGGCGCCCGATCGCTACCTCTACGACTGGCCGGAACTGGGCACGGCCGAGGTGGACGAGGCCACCCTGGAGCGTCTCGGCACCGACGTCCGCGGGGTGTGGGACCGAGAGCCGGCGTGGGTCCTCGAGCGCAACGCGAACCGCGAGCCCCACTCTCCGTACATCAACTCGTGGGGCTCGGGGGCGATCGAGGTCGGGCCCGAGGAGTGGTTCCCGGGGGTCCACCCGATGAAGGACGCCACCACGATCGAGGAGATCGAGGACTACCCCTGGCCCGACATGGACGACCCCACCCGCGTCGCCCACGTCGCCGAGCGCGCGGCGCAGCTCGCGGCCGACGGACGCCACGCGATCATGGCCACGCCCTGGCTGCTCTTCCCGCTCGAGCGCGCCTTCGCCATGCAGAGCACCGAGACGTTCCTCATGAACCTCGCGCTCCGGCCGGCCTTCGCCGAGGCGCTGCTGTGGAAGATCGAGGAGCTGTGCAAGCGCCTCATGGGCCACTTCCTCGACGCCCTCGGCCCGAACGTGGACATCATCAAGGTCGGCGACGACCTCGGGATGCAGGACCGGCTCCTCATGTCACCCGCGACCTACCGCACCATCCTCAAGCCGGTCCACGCGGACTACCTGCGCTTCATCCGCGAGCGGACCCACGCGAAGATCTTCTTCCATACCGACGGCGACGTGTTCCCCCTCATCGACGACCTCATCGAGATCGGGGTGGACATCCTCAACCCGATCCAGACCTCCGCCGGCCAGATGGCGAACCTGCCGGAGCTCAAGGCTCGCTGGGGCGACCGCCTCTCCTTCTGCGGCGCGATCGACACCCAGAGGATCCTGCCCCACGGCACGCCCGAGGAGGTCCGCGAGGAGGTCCGCCGCGTGATCGGGATCCTCGGGCCGGGCGGCGGCTACCTGCTGAGCTCGGTGCACACGGTCATGAACGACGTGCCGCCGGAGAACGTGCTCGCCATGGTGGACGCCTGTCGCGAGTTCGGCACGTACCCGCTCCGGGTCTGAGTGCTCCGATCTCGACGAGGAAGACCCGGGCAGCGAGGCCCCTGAGACACTGACCGGCCACACCGGAAGCGCTCGCTCCCCGTCTGGCCTTAGCGTGGTTGTCGCGGGCGCCCCTTGCCCGAGCGCACCCTGCCTTGCGCAGGCGTCGAGCGGTCCGGACGCGCCGGCATCACCGGCGAGCCCGGGATCCAGATGATCGCCGCCGTCCCGGCGACCAGGAAGGTGGCCCCCACAACGCCCATCTCGATCCCCGAGAGCTCCGACGGACCGTCACCGGTCCCGCTCACCACGCCAACCCCCGCCATCGCGCCGCCGACGATCAGGGCCCCCAGGAAGCCCGCTCCGATGAACCAGGCCACATACGGCTTGGCTGAACGGTGCCCAAGCCAGTTGCGGTACGGAACGTTGGCGAGGACCCCGAGCGCCGCTGGGACCCCCGCGCTCCCCACGAGGTCGACCCACGCCAGGAGATCGGACGCCCATGGGGGGCATGCGCCCGCTGCAAGCCGCCCACGGTCCCCAGGACGCAGATCATGAGACCCAGGCGCGCCAACCAGACCTGCCCTTGTCTGCGGGCACGACCTTCGGGCGCACGTTCGGGGGCCGCGTCTCCACCGTCACCGGCCGACGGCGGTCGCACGGCTAGCAGCCTCCCGCGATGGACGACCTTCCGACGCCTCTCACCGCACGTCCCCAACGAAGACCGTTCCTGCGCGGATGCCCGCTCCGCTCTCGGATCATCGCCCCACCTGCTCATAGGACCCGCCCGCCAGCGGCCGCACCTTCCGGCGTGCCATCGGCCCAGGCCGCGATGATGCCCTCAGGTACGTGGTTGCGCAACTCGATCCGCGCCAGCACCAGGAGACGGACGCCGGCACACGCCAGGATCCCTGCCCAGCGAGAGCCCCGGTCCACCGCTCCGAGTGGACCCAACCAGCGAGGTCCGAGGCTCGCAGAACGCGTCGGGCGTGGGCGCTGGAGGGCTCGAACCTCCGACCTCTCCCTTGTAAGGGGAGCGCTCTTCCGCTGAGCTAAGCGCCCGGCCGGGCTCGGCGGGGTCGAGCGCGGCGCGCCGGAGCGGGCGGCGGCGGGCGACGATCGGCTCCGTCGAGGTCCCGAGGGGAAAGGATAGGTCACGGCCTGCGAGCCCGACCCCGCGGGGTCACAGGCCGATCTCGCCCTCCACCGGCCGCACCTCGGCCTCGGGGACCCCCTCCTCGGGGGCCCCGGGCGCCGTCGGCTCCAGGACCGCGGCCCGGCGTCCCGGGCGGTGGCGACCGCGGTGGCCGCGGCCCCGCCAGACCGCCACGATCGCCGCGCCGAGACCGAACCCCGAGGCCAGGGCCCACGCCACGGGGGCGAGGTACGGGACACCGACCAGGAGTCCCACGACGAGCCAGCCGAGGAGCGCGGCGGGCCACCGGCTCCTGGGAGGCCGCCAGAGGAGACGCCCCACGGTCCACGCGGTGAGCGCGAGGCCGAGGAAGGAGAGCAGCGCGAGACCGAGCAGGAGCGCGAGGCCGAGCGGCAGCCCGAGCGTCGAGAGCAGGAGCAGTGCCGCCGCGACGGGCAGCCCGACGAGCGCGACGAGGCTCCACCCCGCCGAGCTCCACGGCGCCTCGCTCGCCGCCCGATGCACCGCGTCGAGGCCGCGCGGCGCGAGCGCGAGGAGCACGAGCACGACGATGAGGATGGAGGACGCGAGCGCGAGCCAGGTGAGGAACGCCGCGACCGTCTCCAACCAGGGGCGGAGCGTGAAGCGCACGCCCTCGCGCACCTCGCCCGCCACCCGGGCGCCGGGGGCCGCCTCGACCGAGCCGCCGGCGAGCACGGAGCCGCCCACCTGGGCGCCCCGCCCCAGGCGCACGTCCCCGGTGACCGCGACCACGCTGCCGCTCACGTGCCCGGTCACGACGATCGGGCCACCCAGCACCACGACGTCGCCGAGCGCGAGCCCGGCCACGGTGGCGCTCCCGTGGAGGACCACGATCTCCCGCACCTCCCTGCCCCGCGGCACCGTGACCGAGCCGGAGAGCACGACCAGGTCCCCCGGGACCGTGACCGTGCCCGATGGCACGAGCCGATCCGCGGCGAGGGCCGGCCCTCCACCGAGCAGGGCGAGGACGAGCAGCGGGGCGACGAGGAGCCGGGTTGCCATCCGCGGCATCCTACCGGTCCGCGGCGCTCCATCGGGTGGACATCCGATGCGTGAGAACATCAGGTGCGATGCGGCGTAGGACGATCGACATCGACGCCGCGGTGCTGCGCGAGCTCGAGCGACGACAGCGGCGCGAGGGGAAGAGCCTCGACCAGCTCGTCTCCGAGCTCCTCGCCCTCGCCCTGCGCGGTGAGGAGCGTGGGACCTCGCCGTTCACCTGGGTCGCGAAGGAGATGGGGCCCCGGGTGGACCTCGAGGATCCTGAAGCCGTGCGCCGCTCCCTGGAGGGTGCGTGAGCCTCGAGCGGTTCTCGCCGGCGGTCCGCGCCTGGTTCGAGGAGACCTTCCCCGAGCCCACGCCCGCCCAGAGCCTCGGGTGGCCGGCGATCGCGGAAGGTGAGCACGCGCTGATCTGCGCCCCCACGGGCTCGGGCAAGACCCTCGCCGCGTTCCTGTGGGCCCTGGACCGCCTGGCGACCGAGCCGGTGCCGCCGCCCGACGAGCGCTGCCGCGTGCTCTACGTCTCGCCCCTTCGCGCCCTCGCGGTGGACGTGGAGCGGAACCTGCGAGCGCCGCTCGCCGGGATCGCGCTCGCGGCGGAGCGGCTCGGCCTCGCCCTCCACGAGCCGCGCGTGGCGATCCGCACCGGGGACACGCCCGAGCGCGATCGGCGGGACCTCGCCCGCCGGCCGCCCGACGTCCTCATCACGACCCCCGAGTCGCTCTTCCTCATGCTGACGAGCCGGGCCCGGGAGATCCTGCGCACGGTGCGCTGGGTGATCGTGGACGAGGTCCACGCCCTCGCGCCGAACGAGCGGGGGGCGCACCTCGCGCTCTCCCTGGAGCGGCTCGAGGCCCTCTGCCGCACCCCGCCGCAGCGGATCGGCCTGTCGGCCACGCAGCGCCCGCTCGAGGTGGTGGCCCGCTTCCTCGGCGGCTACCGGGACGGCGTCGCGAGGACGGTCCGGATCGTGGACGCCGGCGCGGCGCGGCCGATGGAGCTCTCGGTCGAGGTCCCCGTCGAGGACATGGCCGACCTCTCGGCCGTACGGGGCGAGCCCGCGCCGATGCCCCGCCTCGACGGTCCGGCCACCCCCGGGCTCGTGCCCTCGGGCGGCTCCATCTGGCCGGCCATCGTGCCGCGCCTGCTCGAGCTCGTCCGCTCCCACACCTCGACGATCGTGTTCGTGAACTCCCGGCGCCTGGCCGAGCGCCTGGCCGCGCGCCTGAACGAGCTCGCCGGCGAGGAGCTCGTCGCCGCCCACCACGGCTCGATCGCGCGGGAGCACCGCCTCGGGATCGAGGAGCGGCTCAAGCGCGGCGCGCTGCGCGGCATCGTCGCCACCTCCTCCCTCGAGCTCGGGATCGACATGGCCGCGGTGGACCTCGTGGTGCAGGTGGAGTCCCCGCGCTCGGTCGCCCGCGGGCTCCAGCGGATCGGACGGGCCCGCCACCGGGTCGGCGAGCCCGCGCGGGGGATCGTGATCCCCACCCACCGCGCCGACCTCCTCGAGGCCGCCGTCGTGGCGCGCCGGATGCGCGAGGGCGGGATCGAGGAGACGCGCCTGCCCCGCAACCCCCTCGACGTGCTCGCGCAGCAGGTCGTCGCGGCGTGCGCGATGGAGCCGTGGACGGTGGCGGAGCTCGGGGCGCTCGTGCGCCGGGCGGCGAGCTTCGCGGACCTCCCGGAGGACCTGTTCCGCGCGGTGCTCGAGATGCTCGCCGGCCGCTACCCCGCCGAGGCCTTCCCCGAGCTGCGGCCGCGCCTGGTGTGGGACCGCCGCAGCGACACGCTCCGGGCGCGGGAGGGGGCGGGGCGCCTGGCGATCGCGAACGCCGGCACGATCCCCGACCGCGGGCTCTACGGGGTCTTCACCACCGACGGCCGGCGCGTCGGCGAGCTCGACGAGGAGATGGTGCACGAGAGCCGGACCGGGGAGGTCTTCTGCCTCGGCGCCTCCTCCTGGCGCATCGAGGAGATCTCCCACGACCGCGTCGTGGTCTCCCCCGTCCCCGGCGAGCCGGGGAAGATGCCCTTCTGGCACGGGGACGGCCCCGGCCGACCCTTCGAGCTCGGCCTCGCCATCGGGCGCGCGGTCCGCGAGCTCGGGGTCCTCCCCGAGCGCCGCCGGATCGCCGAGCTCCGCCGCGCCTACGGGCTGGACGAGCGGGCGGCGACGAACCTCGCCTCCTACCTGCGAGAGGAGCGGGAGGCGACGGGCGCGTTGCCGGACGACCGCACGATCGTGCTCGAGCGCTTCCCGGATGAGATCGGCGACCGCCGCGTGTGCCTGCTCGCGCCCTTCGGGGAGCGGGTCCTCGCCCCGTGGGGCATCGCGATCCGCGCTCGGCTGGCGGAACGCCTCGGGACCGACGTCCAGGCGCTGTGGGCCGACGACGGGATCGTGATCCGCCTCCCCGAGGCCGAGGAGGGCCTGCCCCTGGAGGATGTGCTGCTCGACCCGGAGGGCATCGAGGACCTCGTGGTGCGCGAGCTCACCTCGACGGCGCTGTTCACCACGGTCTTCCGCGAGGCCGCCGCGCGGGCGCTCCTGTTGCCCCGGCGGCGCCCCGGGGCCCGGACCCCGCTGTGGCTGCAGCGGCGGCGAGCCGCGGACCTGCTCGCCGTGGCCCTGCGCCACCCGGACTTCCCGATCCTCCTCGAGGCCACCCGCGAGGTCCTCCAGGACGTCTTCGACCTGCCCGGCCTGCGGCGGGTCCTCGCCGACCTGCGGGCCCGGCGGCTGCGCGTGGTCACCGCGGACCTCGACCGGCCCTCGCCGTTCGCGCGCTCCCTGCTCTTCCGGTGGCTCGGCGTCTACATGTACGAGGACGACGCGCCCGCGGCCGAGCGGCGGGCGGCGGCGCTCGCCCTCGACCGCGAGCTCCTGCGCGAGCTCCTCGGCTCGGAGGACCTCCGGGAGCTGCTCGACCCGGAGGCCATCCGGGGGCTCGAGCTCGAGCTCCAAGGGCTCGCCGAGGGACGCCGGGCGCGGGGGCCCGACGACCTCCACGACCTCCTCCGTCGCCTCGGCCCCCTCACCCCCGAGGAGGTCGCCGCGCGGTGCGAGGGCGACGCGCAGGGCTTCGCCGCCGAGCTCCTCCGCGAGGGGCGGGCGATCCGGGTCCGGATCGGCGGGGAGGAGCGCCTGGCCGCCGCCGAGGACGCCGCGAGGCTGCGGGACGGGCTCGGCGTCCCCATCCCGCCCGGCCTGCCGAGCGCCTTCGCCGAGCCCGCCCCCGAGGGGCTGCGCGAGCTCGTGCACCGCTACGCCCGGACCCACGGGCCCTTCCTCGTGACCGAGGCGGCCGAGCGGCTCGGGGCGCCGCCCGCACGGGTGGCCGCGGCCCTCGCGGAGCTCGAGCGCGACGGGCGGGTGGTCCGGGGCGGCTTCCGGCCCGGCGGGGCCGAGACCGAGTGGTGCGAGGCCGAGGTGCTCCGGCGGCTGCGGCGACGCTCCCTCGCGGCCCTGCGGCGCGAGGTCGAGCCGGTGGACGGCGCGGTCCTCGCGCGCTTCCTACCGGCCTGGCAGGGCCTGGAGGACCCGCGGCCGGGGCCCGACGCCCTCGTCGAGGCCCTCGAGCGTCTCCAGGGCGCGCCGATCCCCGCGGCGATCCTGGAGACCGACGTGCTCCCCGCCCGGGTGCGCGGCTACCGCCCCGGCGACCTCGACGCGCTCTGCGCCGCCGGCGAGGTGGTGTGGGTGGGCGCGGGCGGCTCGGGACCGGAGGACGGCCGGCTCGCGCTGTGCTTCCGGGAGGCCGCCCGGACCCTCCTGCGCCCGCCCGTCGAGCCCCCCGAGGGCGCGCTCCATCGGGCGATCCGGGAGCACCTCGCCCGGCACGGCGCGTCGTTCTGGCCGGAGCTCCTCGCCGCGGCCGGGGTGCCCGAGGAGCGCGCCGTGCTCCGCGCGCTCTGGGACCTGGTCTGGGCGGGCGAGGTCACGAACGACACCCTGGCGCCGCTGCGGGCGCTCCTTTCGCGGCGCGCGCGGGGCGGCGGCGGGCGGCCCCGACCGGGGACGCTGCGGCGCCTCGGGCCGCCCGCCGCCGCCGGCCGCTGGTCGCTCGTGGCCCCGCTCCTCGAGCCACCGCCCTCCCCCACCGAGGCCAGCCACGCCCGCGCGCTCCAGCTCCTCGACCGCCACGGGGTGCTCACGCGCGAGGCGGTCCTCGCCGAGCAGGTCCCCGGCGGGTTCGCCGCCGTCTACGGCGTGCTCCGGGCCCTGGAGGAGGCGGGAAAGGTCCGGCGCGGGAACTTCGTGGCCGGCCTCGGCGCGGCCCAGTTCGCGCTGCCCGGCGCGCTCGACCGCCTCCGGGCTCTCCGCGAGGCCCCCGCGGGCGAGCCGGTCTGCCTCGCCGCGGCCGACCCCGCCCAGCCCTACGGGGCGACCCTGCCCTGGCCGGCCTCGGCGGGGCGGCCCTCGCGCTCGCCTGGCGCCTACGTCGTCCTCGCCGCGGGGGAGCCCGCGGCCTTCCTCGAGCGGGGCGGGCGCACGCTCCTCACGTTCGAGCGGGGCGCGGGATCGGACTGGCCCGAGGCCCTCGCGCGCCTGGTGAAGGACGGCCGGGTGCGCCGGATCGAGCTCGCCCGGATCGACGGGGCCCCGGCGCTCGAGAGCCCCTTCGCCGGGCGTCTGCGCGCCGCGGGCTTCGTGGAGGGCTACCGGGGGCTCGCGCTCGCGGGCTGAGCGAGCGGCGAGCGGCTACGCTTGCGCCGTGGACGATCGCCCGCTCACCGGCCGCGGCAGCCGCTTCGCGCTCGCCACCCCCCACGCCCGGGCGACCGAGGCCGGGCGAGCCGCGTTCGAGGCCGGGGGCAACGCGATCGACGCGGCCCTCGCCGCGGCCACCACCCTCGCCGTCGTCTACCCCCACATGTGCGGGGTCGGCGGCGACCTCTTCGCCCTCGTCCAGGAGCCCGACGGCCGCACCATCGCGCTGAACGCGAGCGGGGCGGCGCCGGAGGCCATCGACCCCGCGCGCCTGCGGCGCGAGCACGGCGCGATGCCCACCCACGGCCCCCTCACGATCACCGTGCCGGGCGCCGTCTCCGGCTGGGGCGTCCTGGCCGAGCGCTGGTCCCGGCTTGGCCTCGCCCGGGCCCTCGAGCCCGCGATCGCGGCGGCCCACGAGGGCGTGCCGACCTCGCGATCCCTCGCCGCCTCCCTGGCCTGGGACGAGGAGCGGCTGCGCGCCGACCCGGGCCTGGCCGCCGTCTACTTCCCCGACGGCGGCCCCCTGCGCGAGGGGGAGCCCTTCGCCGACCCCGCCCTCGCGGCCACCCTGGAGGCGATCCGCGACCGCGGGCCGGCGGCCCTCTACGGGGGCCCGGTGGGCGAGCGCCTCGTCGAGGGTCTGCGGGCCCTGGGCTCGCCGATGCGCTTGGAGGACCTCGCGCGCCACGAGCCCGAGCTCGACTCCCCCCTCGCCGGAAGGTACCGGGACCTGCACGTGCGGGTCGTGCCCCCCAACTCCCAGGGCTTCGTCCTGCTCGAGATCCTCGCGGCGGTGGAGCTCCTCGGTCTGGATCCGGACCCGCTCGGCCCCGACGCCCCGGCCCTGGCGGAGGTTTTCGTGGCCACCGCAGCGGACCGGGACCGCCACAACGCCGACCCCCGCGTGGCCCGGGTCCCCGTCGGCGAGCTCCTCGACGAGGGGCACCTCGCGGGGCTCGCCGAGGCGGTCCGCGAGCGCCGGGCGGGTCGTCCGCGCGGGGACACGATCGCCCTCGTCGCGGCAGACGGCGAGGGCTGGGCGATCTCCCTGATCCAGAGCCTCTACGACGGGTTCGGCGCGGGGATCCGCGAGCCCGGGACCGGGATCGTCTGCCACAACCGCGGCTCGGCCTTCGTGCTCGACCCCGAGCACCCGAACGTCCTGGCGGGCGGCAAGCGGCCCGCGCACACGCTCATGCCGGTCCTCGTCCACCGGGACGGGCGCCTCGCCGCGGTGAGCGGCTCGATGGGGGGCGGGGGACAGCCACAGATCAACGCCATGTCCATCCTGCGCGCCTTCGACCTCGCGATGGGGATCGGGGAGGTCCTCTCCTCGCCCCGGTGGCTCGTGGGCGGCATGGAGCTCCACGCCCCCCGCACGGTGGAGGTCGAGTCGCGGGTTCCCGCCACGGTCGTCGGCGCCCTCGCCGATGCCGGCTTCGAGCCCCGCATCCTCGCGCCCTTCGACGAGGGCGTGGGCCACGCCCACCTGATCCGGGTCGCGGCCGACGGATCCTTCGAGGCCGCCACCGACCCGAGGGCCGACGGCGCCGTGGCCGTCTCGTGAGGCGAAGCCCGTCCACTACCATCACCGGCGTGAAGCGGACCCGCCGCCCCACCCGCGACCGGTGACGACCCCCGGCGCCGAGCTCCGACGACTGCGGTCGCTCGTGGCGGACCTCGACGCGGTCGTCTGGGAGGCCGACGCCGCCTCCGGCCGCTTCACCTTCGTGAGCCAGCGGGCGTGGGACCTCCTCGGCTACGCGCCGAAGCTGTGGATCGAGGAGCCGAGCTTCTGGGCGGACCACATCCACCCCGAGGACCGCGACCGCGCGGTCCAGGCCTTCCTCGACGCGATCACGCGCGCGCGGCCCCACGACCTCGAGTACCGGTTCCTCCACCGCGACGGACGGATCGTGTGGCTCCGGGGCATCGGCCACACCCTCACCGACGCCCGGGGTAACCCCACGGTCGTCCGCGGGCTCCTCGTGGACATCACCCGTCAGAAGCTCGCGGAGGAGCGGCGGGCCGAGCTCGAACGCCGGTACCGCAACCTCGTCGAACAGCTCCCCGGCGTCGTGTACCTCCAGAGCGTGGAGGAGGACGACGAGCCCGGGCACATCCTCTTCGTGAGCCCCCAGGTCGAGCGGCTCCTCGGCGTGCGACCGGAGGAGTGGCTCACGGACCCCACCGCCTGGGTGCGCAGCGTCCACCCCGAGGACCTCCCCGGGCTGCTCGAGGCGGAGCGGCGGTCCCTCCGGGGCGATGGGCGGTTCCGCGCCGAGTACCGCGCGATCGCGCGGGACGGGCGGGAGGTGTGGATCCACGACGAGGCCTCCCTCGTCCGCGACACCGACGGCGCGCCCCTGTACTGGCAGGGCGTCATGACCGACGTCACGGAGCGCCGGCGCGCGGAGGAGCTCGACCGCGCCCTCGCCACCGAGCGGGCCGAGACCGAGAAGCTCCGTGAGCTCGACCGGATGAAGAACACCTTCCTCCAGGCCGTCTCCCACGACCTGCGCACCCCCCTCGCCTCGATCCTCGGGCTCGCCGTCACCCTCGAGCGCGAGGACCTTGCCCTGCGGCCCGAGGAGGCCCGGGAGATGGCGGCGCGGATCGCGGCGAACGCCCGGCGCCTGGACCGGATGGTGAACGACCTGTTGGACCTCGACCGCCTCTCCCGGGGGATCGTCGAGCCGAACCTCGCCCCCACCGACGTCGGGGAGCTCGTGGCGAGCCTCGTCGCGGGCTCCGAGCTCGTCGTCGGCCGCAGGGTCGAGGTCGAGGCGCCCGCGGTGTGGGCGGAGGTGGACGCGGCCAAGGTCGAGCGCATCGTCGAGAACCTCCTCGCCAACGCGGTCCGCCACACCCCGCCGGAGGCCCGGATCTGGGTGCGGGTGCTCCCCGAGGAGCGGGAGGTCGTGATCGCCGTCGAGGACGAGGGCCCTGGCGTGCCCCCGGAGCTGCGCGAGCGGATCTTCGAACCCTTCCACCAGGCCCCGTCGGCGACCGAGGGGTCCGCGGGCGTGGGGATCGGGCTCGCCCTCGTCGCGCGCTTCGCGGAGCTCCACGGGGGCCGGGCCTGGGTCGAGGACCGCGAGGGCGGCGGAGCGTCGTTCCGGGTCCGCCTGCCGATCCGCCCCGCCTGAGCGGTCAGGCCGGCGCCGGGACCTCGGCGCGCTCGGCCGAGATCCAGGAGTAGGCCTCCTCCTCCTGCGCGAAGTGCAGGCGGAGGATCGCGTGGAGCCCGTAGAGCACCCGCCGCAGGTCCACCCGGTCCTCCACCGTGGGCCCGTCGGCCGGCAGATCGTCGTAGAGGTGGGTGAAGACCCGGACGAGGTGCTCGATCTCCATGTGGGCCCGCTGCATCGTGCCCATCGGGTCCTCGCCCCCCATGAGGGCCGCGACCACCGGGTACACGGCCTCCTCCTCCTCGCGCTCGTGCCGGGCCAGGCGCTCGGCGACGAACCAGCGCACCTGCTCGAGCTCCGCCATCGCCTCGGCCGGCGTGAGCTCGTCGAGCCGGTCCGCGAGCTGCCGCACCCGCTGGAGCCAGGGGACGAACTCCCGGTGCTCGGCGCGGAAGCGCTCGGCGACGTCGGTCCCGGCGACCCGGCGGGTCCGCGGGACCCGCCCGCCCGAGAGCGCCCGCAGGGAGTTGAGGATCACCGTCACGTCGATCGCCTCCTGGACCAGCGCGCCCGCCACCGGCGCGAGGAGCCCCACGGCCCCGAGCAGCATCCCGGCGAAGGAGAGGCCCATCCCGACGAGGACGCTCTGCACGGCGATCCCCCGGGAGCGGCGGGCGATGCGGATCGCCTCGGCCAGCCGGTCGAGCCGGTCCACGACGAGCACGACGTCGGCGGCCTCCGAGGAGGCCGTCGCGCCCCGGGCGCCCATCGCCACGCCGACGTCGGCCGCCGCGAGCGCCGGCGCGTCGTTCACGCCGTCGCCGACCATGATCGTGACGCCCGACTCCCGCTCGGCCCGCACCGCGTCCACCTTGTCCGCGGGGTCCCGCTCGGACATGATCCGGTCCACCCCGATGGAGATCCCGACGGACTCGGCGACGTCGGGGTGGTCGCCGGTCACCATGACCACCCGGCGCACACCCGCGCGTCGGAGCGTCCGGATCACCCGCGGGGAGTCCGGACGGATCGGATCGTCCAGGATCAGGGCCCCCACCACCCGCCCGTCCACGGCCACGAACACGCAGCTCGAGCCCTCCAGGGCCGAGCGCCGACGCACGTCCCTCGCGCGCGGCGGGAGCTCGCCCCCGCGCGTGGTCCAGGCCGTGGTCCCGAGCGCCACGACGCGCCCGTCCACCTTCCCCTCGATCCCGCGACCGTGCTCCTCGTGGACGTCCGAGGGGAAGGACAGGGCGAGCCCGCGCTGCCTGGCCGCCCGCACGATCGCCGCGGCGAGCACGTGGGGCGAGACCTGATCGAGGGAGGCGGCCAGGCGCAGCACCTCGTCGGGCTCGAGCTCGCCGAAGGTCTCGACGTCGGCCACCTCGGGCGCCCCCGCCGTGAGCGTCCCGGTCTTGTCGAGCAGGAGCACGGTGCCGCGGGCGAGCGTCTCCAGGGCCCCGCCCCCTTTCACGATGACGCCGCGCTTGGCCGCCCGCGAGATCCCGGCCACGATCGCGATCGGTGCGGCGAGGATCATCGGGCAGGGCGTCGCGACGACGAGCACCGCGAGGGCCCGCACCGGGTCGCCCGAGAGCCACCACGCGGCGCCGGCGATCGCGAGGGTCGTGGGGATGAACCACAGCGCGTACCGGTCCGCCAGGCGCACGAAGGGCGCCTTCTCCGCCTGGGCCTCCCGGACCAGCCGGACGATGCCCGCGTACGTGCTCTCGGCCGCGCTCGCGCCGGCGCGCAGGTCGAAGGCGGCGCCGGCGTTCACCGCGCCGCTGCGCAGCTGATCCCCCCGCTCCCGCACGACCGGCCTGGACTCCCCCGTCAGGGCCGACTCGTCGAGCACGCACGAGCCCGAGACGAGCACGCCGTCCACGGGCACCACCTCGCCGGGCTTGACGAGCAGCAGGTCGCCGGGGGCCACGTCCTCGACGGGGACGTCGGCGAGCTCGCCGTCCCCGTAGCGGTGGGCGAGCCGCGGCGCCCGCTCCAGCAGGGCGGAGAGCTCGCGCTGGGCCCGGCGCTCGGCGAAGTCCTCGAGGGCGCGACCGCTCGCGAGCATGAGGGCGAGCACCGCGCCGGCCTCGTACTCCCCGAAGGCGAGGGCGCCGCCCATCGCGAGGAGCGCGATGAGGTCCACCCCGGTGCGGCCCCGTCGCAGCTGCTCGAGGGTGGACCACACGAGGGGGAGGATCCCCGCCACGGTCGTCGCGCCGAAGGCGACGTGCGCGAGGTCGTGTCGGCCCGCGATCCACAGGGTCCCGCCCGTCGCGATCCCGAGCGCGGAGACCGCGAGGAGCAGGGTGTCCCGGCTCAGCGCCCTCGGCCGCGACGGCGCCATCGTCCAAGCCCCGCGACGCTCACGCCCCGACGCTACCACGCGACCGGGCCCCTCCCGCTGGTACGGTTGGCGCCATGGCGCGGGTCGTCCGGTTCAACGTCACACCGCTCAAGTCCACGGCGCTCCACCACCCCCGGGAGATCCGGATCGAGCGCTCCGGCGCCGCGGGCGACCGCGACCTCTTCCTCGTGACCGAGGAGGGGAAGCTCTTCAGCGGCTCGAAGCTCGGGGCGCTCGTGCGGATCCACGCCGAGCACGACCGGGGGCGCGAGCGCCTGCGGGTCCGGTTCCCGGACGGGGACCTCCTCGAGGGCGACGTCGCCCGGCTCGGCGAGCGGATCGAGGTGGGCCTGTGGGGCCGCCCGGTCCCGGCGCGGATCGTCGAGGGGCCCTGGGCGGAGGCGTTCAGCCGCTTCGCGGGCCGCCCGCTCCGCCTCGCCCGCGTGGAGCACCCGGGCGACGGGGTGGACGTGCACCCGGTCACGCTCGTCTCCCTGGCCTCCGTGGACGAGCTCGCCCGGCGGGCCGGGGCCGAGCGGCTGGACCCCCGGAGGTTCCGCATGACGATCGAGATCGACGGCGTCGGCCCGCACGAGGAGGACACCTGGTCGGGCCGGCCCCTCCGCGTCGGCGAGGCCGTCCTCCTCGTCGGGGAGCCCGTGCCCCGCTGCGTGGTCACGACGCAGGACCCGGAGACCGGTGAGCGGGACTTCCCCACCCTGGCCGCGATCCGCCGGTACCGAGGCCGGTCGGCGGAGGGCGAGATCTGCTTCGGCGTCTACGCCTCCGTGCTCGAGCCGGGCACGGTGCGCGTCGGCGACCCCGTCGAGCTGCGCTGAGCACGCCCGTCGGGGCCTCCCGATCCCACACGGATGGAGCCCGCATCGCCGGCCGTCTCCTCGAACCCGAAGGACGGTGCGGATTTCTACTCAAGATGTCCCCCGTCCGGCCGATACCTCTTCCGAGACGTTGGAACGAGGCCGAGCGAGGGCTCGGCCCCCGCACCGGAGGTAGGAGGTACCGATGGCACGGACCAGAGGACGCAAGGCCCTGGTGGTGAGCCTGTTCACCGGGCTCGTGCTGGCCGCTGGGATCGCCTTCGCCGCGTGGACGGCGACGGGCACCGGCTCCGGCTACGCGAAGGCGACGACGGCGCAGCCGCTCACCACGGTGGACGTCTCGGCGGTCACCCCGGCCACGCTGTACCCGGGCGCCACGGGTGACGTCCTGCTTCGCATCGACAACCCGAACCCGTACGACGTCGTCGTCACCGACGTGACCGGCAACGGCGCGATCACGGCGAGCGACCCCGGCTGCAACGTCGCCTCGGTGAGCTTCACCGACCAGACCGGCCTGTCGCTCACCGTGCCGGCCGGGAACGCCGCGACGTTCACCCTCGCCGGCGCGGTGCAGATGAGCACCGCGGCGAACGACAACTGCCAGGGCGCCACCTTCACGATCCCGGTGACCCTCACCGGAACGAGCGCCTGACCCAACCCCGCCGGTGCGGGAGGTGGAGGGCGGGGTGACCCGCCCTCCACCGCTCGACCGGGCCCGGGAGGGGGCGACGGGATGATGGGGGCGACGGCATGGGAACGACGAGGATCCGGCGACGGCGGACGCTGCTCCGCGCCACCCTGGCCCTCGTCCTCCTCGGAGCTGTGGTGATGACGGGGCTCCCGGGGCGCGACCTCCCGACCCCGGCCGGGGGCACGGAGGGCGAGCTCGCCCTGCGCGGCCACGTGACGGGCCTCTACCCCGGCGCCGTGCGTCCCCTGCGCGTGCTCGTGCGGAACCGCTCCGACCGCGACGTCCAGCTCACCCGCCTCACCTCGCGGGTGATCGAGGGTCCGCCCGGGTGCCCCCCGGAGGCCCTGCGAGCGGGGGAGCCCGAGACCCTGCCCCTCGTGCCCGCCGGCGGGCGGGCCCGCGTCGCGCTGCCCATCGAGCTCCTCCCCTCCGCGCCGGACGCATGCCAGGGCGCGGTGTTCCGGCTGCGGTTCCGCGCGTTCGGGGAGGCGGCATGAGACCCGTGCCCGTCGGCCTCGGTGTGCTCGTGGGCGTGCTGCTCACGCCCGCGCTCGCGCTCGCCGCGTGGACCGCGGCCGGCTCGGGCGACGCGGCCACGAAGGCTTTCGCCATGCCGACGGGGGATGTGCCCGCCGTCTCGGTGACCGGCAGGAACGTGAGCCTCACGTGGTCGGCGGGCTCCTTCCCGAACGGGGACCCCGTCGCCGGGTACCTCGTGCGCCGCTACCCCGCGGGCGGTGGCCCGGCCGAGACCGTGCTCCCCGGGTGCGCCGGCGTGCAGGCCTCGACGTCCTGCGTGGAGAACGCCGTGCCCGCCGGGGACTGGCGGTACACGATCACGCCGGTGCACGGCGGCTGGACCGGGAACGAGAGCGCCCCGAGCGCCGTCGCCTCCGTCGGCCCGCCGAGCCTCACGCTCACCCCCGCGACCGTCACCTCCCTGCCCGCGAGCCTGAGCGGCAGCCTCGCCGGGTTCGCGACGGGCGAGACCGTCACCTTCCGCCTCGACGACCCCGACAACGGCACGGTGCTCAGCGGCTCCATCAGCCCCGACCCGATCCCGACCGACGGCCAGGCCAGCGTCAGCGTGACGCTGCCCTCCGGCACCTCCCCAGGGATGCACGACGTCTATGCGGTGGGCTCGGGGGGCACGGTCGCCTCGGATGTCGTGGAGGTCGCGGTGGATGTCGTCCCGCCCACGATCGCGGCCGCCGCGATCCAGAAGCAGCAGGGCGGCGCGGCGGGGTACGTCCGCGCCGGCGGCGGCTACCGCGTCTACGCGAGCGTGCAGGACCCGGCCCCGTACGCGAGCGGCGTCGCCTCCGTCACCGCCGACGTGAGCAGCCTCACCACCGGGCAGACCGCCGTCCCGCTCACCTCGACGGGCGGCCCGTGGGTCGTGGACGGCACGAGCTACGAGTACCGCAGCGCCCTGCTCACCGCCGACGCGGGGCTCCCCGAGGGGTCGCGGACCTTCTCCATCGCCGCGACCGACGTCGCGGGCAACGGCGCGACCCAGGGCGGGTTCTCGGTGAGCGTGGACAACACCCGACCCTCCGGCTCGGACGTGCAGACGGCGAACGCTTCCGGCGGCACCGCCGGCCGCGCCGAGACCGGCGACACGATCACGTTCACGTTCTCCGAGCCGATCGAGCCGGGGTCGGTCCTCGCGGGCTGGGACGGCACGGCGACCACGGTCACGGTCCGGCTCGTGCACAACGGCGGCGGCGACCGGATCCAGGTCCGCAACGCCGCGAACACCACGCTGCCCTTCGGGACGGTGAACCTCGGCCGCACGGACTACACGAGCACCACGCGGAGCTTCACCGGATCCACCATGGTCATGTCCGGCTCCACGATCACCATCACCCTCGGCACGCCGAGCGGCGCGGTGACGACGGCCGCGGGGGCCGGCACGATCGCCTGGACGCCCGTGGCGACGCCGTACGATCGGGCCGGCAACGCCCTCCTCCCCACCGCGGTGACCGAGAGCGGCCCGGCCGACCCCGAGTTCTAGGCGGGTCCTCGCCGGCCGCCTGGGCCTCCTCCCGCTTGCACCGGCCGGAGGTGGTGGCGTACGGTCCTGCGGACACCGTCCCGGGGGGAAGGGAGGAGACGATGGAACAGGGACCCGGCCCGTTCGGAACGCCGTCCGGCTCGCCCGGCAGCCAGGCGCGGCCCGGCCTCGTGACCGCGGCCGCGGTGCTCCTGTTCATCGGCGGAGGCTTCGGGATCCTCGGAGGCCTGGTCGCCGTGACCGGGGGCGGGATCCTCGGCGGAGGCCTGGGGGGCATCGCCGTGGTCTTCGGGATCCTCATGCTCGCCATCGGGGGTCTCGAGATCTACGCCGGCGTGCAGGTCCTGGCGCTGAAGGAGCAGGGGCGGATCATCGGGCTCGTGCTCGCGGGGATCGGGGCGCTCCTGGCGCTCCTGCAGATCGGCGCCTCACCGGGCAGCTCGATCCTCGGACTCGCCATCAACGGCTTCGTGATCTACGCGCTCACGACGACGGCCTCCGCCTTCCGTCGCTGAGCGTCACGGGCGCTGGGGCACCCGCTCGCGCAGGTGCCCCTCGGCAGCCCCTCAGCAGGCGTTCACCGTGACGCGCTGCTCCACGCGCGTCACCGATCCCTCCTCGACGGTGAGCGAGTAGTAGAAGACGCTGTCGTCGAACGGCGTGACCGCCCGTCGCAGCTCGCGCAGAGCAGCCGTCCGATCGCCCGAGGACTCACACCCCCTCGACGAGCTCGATCGCCACGTCCTCGGCGGCCGGGAGCGTGCGCAGGAGCGGGTTCTCGTTCCGCACGTAGACCGGCACGTAGCGGTACCCCCGGGCCTCGTGCCGCGAGAGCCCGTCCTCCATGGCCGCGCGCACCGCCTCCCGCCCCTCGAAGGTCTGGATGACGTCCACCGTGAGCGTCCCGCCACGGACGTCCACCGCTCGCACGTACGCCGGGTACGTCCCGTCCACGAGGGCGGTCGGGCCCACCGTCGGGCTCGGGCTCGGGGTCGTGGGGCTCGCCGGAGGCTGCGCCGAACCCGTCGCGGGTGGCGCCGTCGTGGAGGTCGGCGGCTCGGGCGAGACGTCCCTGGCCGTGGTGCGCGGCTCCTCCGGGTCCGGGAACGCCGGGGCGATCGCCACCCCCGCTCCGACGAGCGCCACGACCAGGACCCCGACGCCCGTCGCCTTCCTCGAGATCGCCATCGCCTCCCCGGGCCCGAGCGGGGCCACGCTCATCCGACCCGCCTTCGGCCGCCCCGGTTCCCTCCTCTACACAGGCAGCGCCCGGCCGGAGGGCGTCTGGCCGCGGGATACCGCCGGCCGCTGGTGGGGCGGGGAGGGCTCGAACCTCCGACCGGCGGATTATGAGTCCGTTCCCGGGCAGGGCCCTGACCTGCGGGGATGCGTCGAAAGGGCCCGTGAGCAGGCCGTTTGAGTGCTCATCAGTGATCGACGTTTGCCGTTGTTTTGCGGTCGGTCACGGGACACAGACGGGACACAACCTACTCCGTGGTAGCTACTCTCCGCAGGCTGGTCACACCCTTCAATCGGGTATCGGAGGTTCATCGCCCCAGAGGGCGGATCCGGCCGCGTCCGCGGTGGCCGACCCTGAGCCAGCTCGGGGGGCAAAGGGGGAACCGATGGCGGAGGAATCAGTCGACCGATAGACCAGCCGATTACCCACGAGGGTTCCGACGTAGCGCCCATCCGGCCCGTACGCCTTGTTGCCTCTGACTTTGGCGACATGCTTACCGCTCTTGCTGAACAGGTCGTCCCCACTCACCCGAAGCGGCCGACCGTTCTTCGTGTAAATCGTACTCACGGACTGACCCTCTCACTCTCGAGGATTACCCTGCAGCACTCGCCAGCCGCCAGTTTGAACAGCCTCTGGGCGACGATCCAGTCCTGGGGAGTACGCTCGGCTGGCGCCTCGACTCTTCCCTTCTTCGCGATGTGTTCCGTCCGAAGCTCATAGAGAGCGGCGAGATGCCTAACCCACCGCCAGTTGTCCTGGAGGTGCTGGCGCCCCACCACCGAACCGTAGTCCAGGCTATTGGTCGCGGCCGCCACGATGTCCGGCTGCTTGATGCCGATGTCGCCGCCAGCCAGTTCGATGGCCCTGAACAACAAGGCCTTCGCCACCTCATTGAGCTGGTCTATCGCGGTTCCCCAGTCCTCGTTGGTCTCGGCCTGGGCGATACGGTTCAAGCCGGTAACAAGCGGATCGGTCCACTGTTCGAACAGCTCTTTCGGATCGGCAGCCGCCCAGGCGGGAGCATCGATTCCGGCCAGCTCGCCGATGCGCTCGTGGGCGGCGGCCAGGTCCCCGATCCGGAGGCGCCTCATCGCTCGGTGGAACTCCTTGCGGACGTCGGGGTCGGGCTCATGCTCGACGGCCGCTTCCAGCAGGGCGGCGTCTTCATCCTTTCCGGTCTCACCGAGGATCTCCGCGGCGACTCGCCGATCGTGCGCATCTGGCGCCTGAAGCAGATCTCGGGCATAGGCGGCAGCCCGGCCGGGCTCGATCCTGGCCAACTGGGCGATCGCGACGGCACGGTCGGTGCTGGCCTCGTCCTGGGCCTCAACCTCAAGCTTGTCCGCAAGTCGGGAGAGCGCCTCCTTCACCGCCGGCCGCAGGGCGGGAACCTCGCCGTCCCGGCGCTCAAGGAGCAGATCGACGAGCTCCGCAGTGGGAACAGCCTCCGCCAGGGCAGCGTAGGCAGCGCGACGGACCGAAGCCTGCGTCACCTCTCGGCAGATACCCTGAAGCGCCTCAAGGGTCCGTCCGTCCCCGCCCTCCCGGAGGTGTTCAGCGAGGAGGCCGATGGCACCGATGAGGTCCACCTGAGAAGGAGCTGATCCCGGCGGATTCCTTCGGTCGGCCAGCACGGCCAGCAGGAGGTCCAAGCGTTCCTCGGTTGGGTTGAGGGTCCGGAGGAGCTCGGCCCGGTCCTCGGAGCTGACCTCAGCGTACGAGCGGACAGCCTCCGGTATGGCCTCCAAGCGAGCCTCGCTGCGGGAACTCTGGGCGAGGGCACGGAAATCCACCATCGTGTGGTGCTCCGCCCAGCGCTCCATAGTCAAACTGGCCGCCTCCTCCGAGAGGGAACACAACCGGGTGAGGACCGCCTCCTTTCCCTCGCTCAAGCCAGCGAGCTCGGCGGCGTGTTCATCGAGGGCCGATCCCGGGACACCCTCAAGGAAAGCGATGGCGGTGGCGCTTCCGGCATCGAGAGCCATAGCGAAGACCCGAGGAACAAGCTGAGGATCGACGCTTCCAATCACGGCTGCCAGCCGCTGGCTCCGGTCGGGCTTCTTCCATCCCACCCTGCGAATCTCATCGATGAGACCGTCGGAGCCGAGGTGGCTCAGGGCAGCCACCAGGTCCGCATCAGAGGCTCCAATCTGGCCCTGCAAGCACAGCTCAAGCAGACCTCTCACGCCCAGACGAGGCATGCGACCCGCCCCGTTGGGGGTGGTTGCCTCGCATCGAGCCCGCACCGCCGCTCTGATCTTCGCGCGGGACGCCTCATGGGTCGTTCGATGGATACGCTTGAGCACGGTGACATACAGGCTGTCGTCCACTGTCCGCCACTCGAACTCTGCGATGACGGGCAGGCACTCCTCGGGCCACCACTCCTCATCCGCCGTCTCGGCCAAGTCTCGCCCCCGGAGCCTGAGTAACGCGGGGAGGAGTGCCTCCGACAGCCAGTCGGCCTGGCCCTGCTCGCTGAGGAACTCCACGATGCCCCGGACCTGCGCAAGCGTGAGCCGAGAACACAAGTGATCGAGTTGATCGGCGACGGAGAGCGCCCGTTCGGCCGCACCTCCCAAGACCTCTAGGACCAGCTCCATCTCTGCCTCCCCAACTTGGCCTAGGTGGTTGAGGACGTAGAGACTGGCCTCGGGATTCGGCTGGGGGGCGGGTGGAGGGGCCGGGGATGAACCGAACTGACGCGCTGCATACTGCCGGAGGAGGGCCCGGGTCTTTTCCGAGAGGTTGCTGGCCAGGATAGTGATGGCCTGGCGGACGGTTGCCCCGTACGGCTCCGCCTCATCGCTCAAGATCTCGCCGGCGACCTCGCAGGCCCCGCGCGGCCTCGCTCCCCATAGCCAGAGGAGAAGACTCATCCGCCGTGCATCGGGCACTTGTCTGTCTCGAACCATTGCCGCGACGCGTTCCCCCTGCACCTCGCTCAAGGCGAGATCCTTCCAGCGAGCCCCGACGAACGCTCGGGCACCCTCGACCAGCTCGTCGCTCAGCTGCCTGGCGTTAGCCAGGATGCCAAGGGCCAGAGCGCTGGTTACTTGATCGGGCCCCCTGGAGTCCGCGAAAGCACCGAAGCGTGCAGCGGCTCTGGGGCCTCCCATGTCGGGATCGAGGACACCGGCCAGAGCCAGCGCGATGGGGTCCTGAGTACCCAGGGCGGCCCGGAACCCCCCCTCGGGATCGTTCAGGAGCTCCGAAATCAGCTCGTCGTAGTCTGTTACCATGGGCTCGAATCTCGGAGAGAGTGTAACATGCGAGGCCAGGGGGTGATATTGGTGGTGGACGACGTCGGCAGGGCGCTGGCCAAGGCCCGAGAGAGGACCGGACTGTCCCAGGAGGCCGCAGCCCAGGCTGTGGGCCTGAACCGGGTGG